>WNFU01000811.1_pt1 | contig 78962 bp, 40 predicted proteins | sample 5400121 | NCBI WGS metagenome assembly WNFU01 (sample SAMN13153360, study PRJNA577476) | soil metagenome | isolation source: 100 cm soil or saprolite under grassland replicate 1 | place: USA:California | collected 2016-06-15
AGCTAAAGTTTCTACACAAGTCCGGGATTGATCTTCGTCCCGGAGGGACGCCGGATATTAGCCGGTGGAGAAACCACCGGACGCAATCGAAATCACCCTCGGGAGCCCCGGAGGGGCGACAGACCGAAGCTGGTCTGTCGCCCCTCCGGGGCTGGGAATATATCTCTACTCGCTTCCGGTGGTTACGCTCGGGCTCCACCACCGGCTAATATCCGCTGCGCCTCCGGCGCAAAAGACATGTGTAGAAACTTTAGCTGCCCCGGTTTGCGCCGCTCAATCAGAGATCCCTCTGTCAGGCCCAAGCCCTGTCGAGCGTTGCGCGACTTCGATCAATGTCCGATTGAGGAAGCAGCGCAAACCGGGGCAGTTTGCGCTACCTTTTTCGATCGCTCCTTTCCCACAAAGGACGAAAATGTTAGAACCCTTATGAGCATTGATAGAAACTACATCTTCGACTTCCTTATCCGTGAATTTGGGCTAAATCGAAACACGCTACATTGGGACGCTGGTACAGTACCGCGCGCGTAAGCAAGCGGCCGTCTCATAAGTCAGCCGCTTGCTTACGCGCGCGGTACTGTACCAATCTCACGTGTTCTGATTTAGACAGTTTGCGCTACGCCTTTTGCGATCCCGATTTCTTTCAGCGTCGCGGATCCGAAGCCGGAGTTACTTTTGCAAGAGGTCTAATTACTCGTAACGTAAGGCCGTAAGCGGGTCTACCCCGGCCGCGCGACGCGCAGGCGCCCAGCAGGCCAAAATGGATACCGCGATAAGCAAGACCGGCGCCGCCAAGATAGTTAGGGGGTCGGTTGGCTTGACCTCGTAAAGCAGTGTCGTCAAGACGCGTGTGAGCGCCAAGGCGCCGACCAGACCAATTGCGATCCCGATTCCCACCGATTTCACTCCTTGTCCCACCACCAACCCGATCACGTCGCGTCGCTGTGCGCCCAACGCGATGCGTATGCCAAGTTCGTGTGTGCGTTGGGCGACAGAGACGGCCATCACTGCGTACAAGCCGACCATCGCCATCACCAGCGCGAGCGCGGCAAAGACTCCGAGCAGCGCCGTGCGGAAGCGCGGTTGGGCGACCGATTCAAACAACCGCTCATCCATCGTGCGCACTTCGAAGAGGGGTAGGTTCGCGTCAATGGCCGTCACGGCGCGGCGCAATGTCGCCGCGAAGCTGGCCGGCTCCACTTGTGTGCGCACCGCCAGGTTGAGATTCGGGGCGGGGACCTGGCTGTAGGGCACGAACATTTCCGGCCTAGGCTCTTCCCCTCTGGCCCGATGCCGCACACTGCCGACGACGCCGACGATCTCGCGCCAAGCTCTTTCATTGGAAGTTTCCTTGATGCGCTGCCCAATGGGATTGGCGCCGGGCCAATACCGTTTGGCCATCGTCTCGTTGATGACGGTCACCATCGGCGCGCGCTCGTGATCCGCGCCCGAAAACTCGCGCCCCTTGAGCAGCGGAATGCCCATCACCCGAAAATAGTCCGGGCTGACCGCACGGAAGTTGGCGGTGGGCATCCCCGGCCTGACTTCCTCCTGGCCATTCATCAGAACGACAAAGCTATAAGTTGCCTGTGGCAAACGGCAGAAAAGAGGTCAGCGCAGCCTCTTGCATTCCAGGTTGACGGCGCACTTCTTCGAGCAACCGGTCAGCAAAATTCAGTCGCTGCGGCGGCGTCGCATAGGCCGAACGCGGCAGCGCAATCCGCGCCGTTAGCAAACGTTCGGGCCGAAACCCCAATGGCGTTCGTTGCAGCCGCACAAAGCTCTTGAGCAACAATCCCGCGCCCGTCAGCAACAACACGGTCAACGCTACTTGCGAGATGACCAACGACGCGCGCAGGCGGCTCGAGCCGAAGCTGCCGCCCAGCGTTCGGCTACCCGCCTTCAACGCTTCGGTCAACGTTGTCTGCGAAGCGCGCAACGCCGGCAGCGCGCCAAACAGCAGTCCAGCCGTCACGCTCAAGCCGAAGGTGAATGCAAGCACGCGCCCATCCATGCTGATCTCACCATTGCGCGGAATCGCGCTGGGGAGCAGCGCGTTGATCAGTGTTATTCCCGAATAGGCGAGTAGCAGACCGGCCGACCCACCCAGGCCCGCCAACAGCAGGCTTTCGGTTAGGAATTGCCGCACAACGCGGACGCGATTAGCGCCGAGGCTCAGACGCACGGCGATCTCTTTCTGTCGCCGCGCCGCCGCCGTCAACAGCAGGTTCGCCAGATTGGCGCAGGCAATCAGCGCGACAAAGCCGACCGCGCCCATCAGCACAAGCATCATCGTGCGCACGTCGCCCACCTGCGCTTCTTGCAAACCCAACACCCGCACGCTCTGGAACCGGGGGCCATTCTCACCCGGCTTAATAATCGTGGCCAATTCGGCGTCTGCTTGTGGACGCGTCACGCCTGGTTTCAAGCGTGCGATGAGTATGAGGAAAAAGCCCTGGTAGTTGTTCAGATCGAAGGCCGTCAGGGTAAGGGGAACAAACAGTTCTTTGTCGGATGGGAAATTGAGACATGGCGGCAGCACACCGATCACTGTGTAGCTCTGCTCGTCGAGCCTGATCGCACGACCCACCACGCCTGGTTCTGCGCCAAACTGTCTTTGCCATATTCCGTAACCGAGCAGGACGACCTTGGCGGCGCCTTCCCGCTCTTCTTCCGCCGTGAGATTCCGATCGTACAGCGGCTGCACGCCAAGCGTTGGCAAGAGGCTGGCCGAGACGCGCGCGCCATTGACCCGCTCCGGTACGCCGCCGCCAGCCAGGTTGAATGTGGCGTTCACATAAGCTCCGAGATGCGAAAAAGAATGGTTCTGCGTCGCCAAGTCGCGGAAATCCGGAGCGGCGAAGCTGCCGTTGCCGACCAGCATCAAGCGTTCCGGTTCCGGGAAAGGCAAAGGGCGTAGTAAAACGGCATTGACGACGCTGAACATCGCTGTGTTCGCGCCGATGCCCAACGCCAGCGTCAGCACAGCCAGCAAAGTAAAGCCAGGTCGCTTCAGTAACATTCGCGCGCCGAAGCGCAGGTCTTGTATGAGCGATTCCATTCGCATTCCTCCTTTGCGTTCGATCAATTCCAGCGATGGTTGCAACGCCCGCGCGGCCATCGGCTGTTCCGCCCGGCTCAATTCACATTCCAGCAACCGCCAGTCATAACTCCGAACGGCGCGCGCCTCGGCTTCCGTTTCCGATAAACCAGCGGCGAGCGCGTCTTCGTAGGCGGCTTCCAGGTGCAGCGCCAGTTCCTCGACGATTTCGATCTCGCGTTCCGGCGGCAGGCGCAACACGGCGAGATGTTCACGCACGATGTGGTTCCAATTCGGCATAGCTCATTCGTGGCGAAGCGCAACCAGTGGATCAACCCGCGCCGCGCGCCTTGCAGGCAAGTAACAGGCTACGAACGCTACCAGCGTAAGCAGCCCCGCAACCGCAGCGAAGGTCAACCAGTCGGTCGCGCTCACACCAAACAACAGGGTCTGCATCAAGCGCGTCAGCGCCCACGCCCCGCCCAATCCAATCACTACACCGACGAGCGCTAGCTTGATCCCCTGTCCAATGACTAGCTTCAGCACATCACGCACGCGCGCGCCCAGCGCCATCCGCACACCGATCTCGTGCGTCCGTTGCGCCACCGAGAAAGACATCACGCCATACAAACCGATGGCGGCCAGAACTAGCGCTATGGCCGCAAAGATTCCGAGCAGGAGCATGACGAAAAGCCTTTGCGCTGTAGAGTCGGCGACCATCTGCTCCATGGTCGTGACTTTGAAGACCGGCAGTTCTTTATCAATCGCTTGAATCGCTCCGCGCACGGCTGAGGTCAGGCTCGACGGCTCGGAAATAGTGCGGACAACCAGGAACGCCCGTGGAATCACAATCTGGCGATGCGGAACGTAGTACTGCGCCGGCGAGTCGCCGTCCAATCCCTTGTGCTTAACATGACCAACGACTCCGACGACCTCGCGCCAGCGGAGATTACCTTGTGGATCCCTTTCCCCGATGCTGATCCGTTTGCCAAGCGGGTCTTCATCCGGCCAGTATTTGCGCCCCATAGTTTCATCAATGATCGCCACGCCCATCGCATCCAAGCTATCCCCGTCTGTGAAATAGCGCCCCTTGCGGAGAGGAATCTCCAGGGTCTGAAAATAAGTGGAGCCTGCGAACCAGAGATTCCCCCAGGGCATCACTTGTCCCGGCGGCGTCGCTCGCCCTTCGATCCAGAAACTGCTGCCCGAAATAACTCCACTCATCGGGATGCTGGTGGAAAGGCTGGCTGACTTTACTCCCGGAAGAGTTTGGATTTGTTGCAGCGCCTGCTGGAAGAAGCTGTCTCGTTTCTGCGGTTCGCGGTACTTTGAATCCGGCAACGAGAGTTGCATGACCAAAATGTTTTGCGGGTTGAAACCGGGATTGACTTCCTGAAGGCGCAGAAAGCTTCTGATCAGCAATCCCGCGCCGATCAGCAAAACCAGCGCGATGGCAACTTCGCTGACTACAAACAGGCTGCGCATGCCACGTCCTGGGCCGCCACTCCCGCTGTGTCCACCTTCTTTGAGCGTCTCGTGCAGTTCGGTCTTTGAGGCGTAAAGCGCGGGCATGAGGCCAAAGAGCAATCCGGTCAGCAACGCAGCGCCAACAGTGAAAGCCAGCGCGCGGGTATCGAGTCCGATCTCGTGCGCGCGTGGAATGTTGGCCTGATTGAGCGTGACGAGAGCTTCGATCCCCCAGAAAGCAAGGAGCAAACCGAGGCCGCCGCCAACCAAAGCCAGCAGCACGCTTTCTGTCAACAATTGACGAATCACACGAATGCGGTCGGCGCCGAGCGCCGAGCGAATCGCCAGCTCCTTTTGCCTCGCTGTCGCGCTCACCAGCAGCAGGTTTGCCACGTTCGCGCAGGCAATCAGCAACACTAACCCGACTGCGCCCATCAACAGGAGCAAGGCAGGTCGAATGGCGCCGACCACCAACTCGTGCAGACCGCGAAGCAGTAATCCCCAACTGCTCGGATCAGCCGCTCCACCGCTGAAATATTGTTGACGAACGTTAGCCGCAATCGTGTCCATCTCGGCCTGGGCCTGTGGCAAGGTCACCCCCGGTTTGAGCCGCGCGATCACAGAGAATTGATCGTTGCGCCATTGCGTCGTCTGCAACTGATTTGGTGTGAACTGAAGCGGCGACCACAGATTTATCTCCTGACCGAACTCGCGCCCGAATTGAAAGCTCGGCGGCATAATGCCGATGACCGTGTAGCTTGCGCCGTCGAGCGTCAGTGATTTGCCAATCAATTGCGGATCAGCGCCGAAGAGACGCCGCCACAACCCATCGCTGACCACAACGACAGAGTTGCGCCCCGGTTGATCTTCTCCTGGCGAAAAGGTCCGCCCCCGTGCGACATTCACCCCCAGAGTCGGGAAGAAAGTTGCAGTGACCATCGCGCCTTGCAACCGCTCAGGATCGCCTGCGCCCGTCAGATTGACCGGCCAAGGGGCAAACGCTGTGATGCTCTCTAATGATTTGTTCGTGTCGCGGTAATGCGTGTAACCGATAGCCGAAACCCCGGATATGAGATCGAGCTTCGGGTAGTAATGATTCAGCATAACCAGCCGCTCTGGGTCTTTGTAAGCCAGCGGTCGCAGCAACACCGCATTGACGAAGCTGAAAACGGCCGTGTTTGCGCCGATGCCCAGCGCCAGCGTCAACACGGCAATCAAGGTGAAGCCGGGTTGCTTGACTAACATTCGCGCGCCGAAGCGCAAGTCTTGTAAGAGCGATTCCATTCGCATTCCTCCTTTACGCTCGATCAATTCCAAAGATGGATGTAAAGCCCGCGCGGCCAGCGGCAGTTCCGCGCGGCTCAATTCGCATTCCAGCAACCGCCAGTCGTAACTCCGCGCGGCGCGCGCCTCGGCTTCCGCTTCCGATAAACCAGCGGCCACCGCGTCTACGTAGACGGCTTCCATGTGCAGCGCCAGCTCCTCGACGATTTCGACCTCACGCTCCGGCGGCAGGCGCAACACCGCGAGATGTTCTCGCACGATGTAATTCCAATTCGGCATAGCTCAGTCGTGTCGCAAAGATGTGAGCGGATCGACTTTCGTCGCCCGTCGCGCCGGAAACCAGCAGGCCAGCAGCGCAACGAAGGCCAGCATTGCGGCGGCCAGTGTCAGCGTCAGAGGATCGGTGGCGCGAACGCTAAACAGCAAATTTTCCATCAAGCGAGTCAGCGCCAAGGCTGACGCCGACCCTACCGCGATACCGAGCAGCGCTAGCGTCATACCCTGCCCCACAACCAGTCGCAGCAAGTCAGCCGCCCGCGCGCCGAGCGCCGAGCGTATGCCGAGTTCGTGCGCGCGCTGCGCGACCGAATAGCTCATCACGGCGTATAGCCCGACCGCGGCCAGGAGCAGCGCGACCACGCCAAACAGGCCAAACAGTGTCAATGCAAAGCGCCGCGTCGCCAGGGAAAGGGCCACATGCTCCTGCATCGTCGTCAGGTCAGCCACCGCAATTTCACCGTCAATCTGTTTGACCAGATTGCGGACTGACGTAAACAAACCGCGCGGATCGGTTTTCGTTCGCGCCACGAAGATTGGCGACCGGGGCGGACTGGTTAGGTAATGGCGATAATTTTCCGGACGCGGCTCGATTTCCAATCCCAGATGGCGCACGTTGCCAACGACCCCAACGACAGTGATCCAGGGGTTTTGATCGGAGTTCGGGCCGGAGCGGAAGCGTTTGCCGAGTGGGTTTTCGCCCGGCCAGAAACGTGTGGCCATCGCTTCATTGATGATCGCAGTCGGCGGTTGATTCGGCTCGCCGTCCTGATTGCCGAAGCCGCGCCCGGCTATCAGCGGAATGCCCATCGTTTGAAAGTAATCATTGCTGGCGCGACGAAAATCGCTTTCCCGCTGCAGGCCTTCGGGGACGGGTTTGCCTTCAACGGAAATGGCGGTCGTGATGTTGTTGTTAGCCGGGCTGAATATCGGCAGGCGGGTGACAACTCCGACCGAAGTTATATCCGGCAGCGTTTTGAATCGCTCTTCAACCTGGCGGTAAAACTCCGTGCGCTGCTGCGGCTGGCTGAACTTTGCCTCCGGCAAGCTGGCGCTGAAAATCAGGATGTTTTCGGTCAAAAATCCCGGTTTGACTTCCAGCAGGCGAGCGAAGCTTTTGACCAGCAATCCGGCGCCGGCCAACAGAATCAGCGCCAGCGCCATTTCGCTCACGACCAATGCCGCACGCAACCGCTGTTGTCGCCAACTTGCCGTCGCGCTCTTGCCGCTCTCTTTCAAGGATTCGCCGACTGTGACCCTGGATGATTGAAACGCCGGAGCCAGCCCCGCCACGAGGCCTGTCAGTAACGAAACCGCCAGCGCGAACGCCAGCGCCGCCCAATCAACGTGAATGCTTGATTGGCGCGGGAGGTTGCCCGGGCTAAGCGCTAGCAGGAGATCAATTCCCGACACCGCCAGCAGCGTTCCGAGCGCCCCACTGATGACCGCCAGCATTGAGCTTTCGATCAGCAATTGCCGAATCAAACGCCGGCGCCCGGCTCCGAGCGCCAGGCGAATCGCAATTTCTTTTTGCCGCGCCGAAGCCTGCGCCAGCATCAGGTTGGCGACGTTGACACAGGCGATCAGCAACACCAAAACAACCGCGCCCAGCAACAACCACAACAGCGTGTTGACCTTGCCTGTTACCTGTTCATGCAAGCTGACCAGCCGTACGCCGATACCTGAATTAGTGTTCGGGAATTGCTGCTCCAGGCCGTGCGCAATGCCGGCGATTTCGGCTTGCGCCTGTTCCGTCGTCGAGCCGGATTTCAGTCTGCCGACGATATTGAACAGCCGAACTCCGCGCTCGGCATTCGCCGCTACCACCGGGTTGCGCGCCAGGGGACGCCACAACTCAGCCGGTTCCAGCAATTGAAATCCCGCAGGCGCAACGCCGATCACTGTCACCGGATTGCCGCCAAGCCGAATCGTCTGCCCGATCAAATCCTGCCTGCCGCCGAATTGCTGGAGCCACATCGACCGACTGAGCACGACCACATCCGGCCCGCCGGGCTTGTCTTCGTCGTCAGTGAAAAAGCGGCCCGCCTGCGGTTTGACGCCGAGCATCGGAAACACATTCGCTGACACAAACATGCAACCGACTTGGCGGGCCTCGCCGGCCTCCGTCAGATTGACTTGCCAGCGCGCCGTCGTCGCGCCAACCTGCTCGAAATGCTGATTGGCCCGCCGGAAATCCGTATAGTCATCGAACGAAGCCGTCGCCTCGTTGTTCTGCTCTTTGGCGTTCGTTTCCCAGATCATCACCAACCGTTCAGGATTTTCATACGGCAACGGGCGCAGCAGCACCGCATTGACGACACTGAAAATTGCCGTCGTCGCGCCGATGCCCAGGCTGAGCGTCAGCATGGCAATCAATGTGAAACCAGGATTCTTCGCTAACATTCGCGCGCCGAAGCGCATGTCTTGTAACAGCGATTCCATTCGTATTACTCCTTTTCGTTCGATCAATTCCAGCGATGGTTGCAACGCCCGCACAACCACCGGCCGTTCAGCGCGGCTCAATTCGCATTCCAACAACCGCCAGTCATAACTCTTCACGGCGCGCGCTTCGGCTTCGGCCGCCGACAAACCATCGGCGAGCGCGTCTTCGTAGGCGGCTTCCAGGTGCAGCGCCAGTTCCTCGACGATCTCGATCTCGCGTTCGGGCGGCAGGCGCAGCATGGCGAGATGTTCGCGCACTATGTAATTCCAATTCGGCATAGATCATTCGTGGCGTAAGGCTGTTAGCGGATCTACTTTCGTTGCCCGCCGCGCCGGAATCCAGCAGGCGACGAGCGCCACCAGCGTCAACCCCACCGCGATCGCCGTAAAAGTCAACGGATCAGTCGGGCGCACGCCAAACAACAAGCTCTCTATCCAGCGGGTCAGCGCGAAGGCCGTTAGCAAGCCGATCCCAACGCCAATCAGAGCCAGCTTCAGCCCATGCGTGAGAATCAGCTTCAACACATCGCCGGCTTGCGCGCCAAGCGCCATGCGAATGCCCAGTTCGCGCGTGCGGTGGTTGACGGCATAGGCCATCACGCCGTACAAGCCCAGCGCCGCCAGCCCGAGCGCCAACAGCCCGAACACCGTCAGCAGCGTGGCCGCCATGCGCGAGGTGTAGAGCGAGTTGCTCTTCTGCTCCTCCAGCGTCTTGACGTTGTAGAGCGGCAGGCTCGCGTCGAGCGCCTGTACCTCGCGCCGCACCGCGACCAGCATCGCCCCCGGCTCGCCGGACGTGCGGACGTGCAGCGCCATGTTCGCCCGATAATCCTGGGCAAACGGCACGTACGCGGCGGGACGCGCTTCATCGTTCAGCCTGCGGTACTTGCTGTCCTTGACGACGCCGACGATTTCTCTGACCTCCTCGTCGGGCGCGCGACCGAGGGTCAGACGCCGGCCCACGGGGTTCTGATCGGGCCAGAAGCGGCGCGCCGCAGTTTCATTGATGATCGCGACCTGCGGCGCAGTGGTCGTATCCGACGGGACGAACTCCCGTCCGTGGAGCAGAGGGATCTTCATCGTCCGGAAGTAATCAGGCCCGATGATATTGAAGTCAGAACTCAGGTCCTCGCCGGGTTTGGGCGTGTAGCCCTCCGCCTTCAGCAGCGAACTGATTGCGACGCCCAGTGGGACCTGGGCCGCCAGGCTCGCCGCTTCGACCCCGCGTAAAAGCTTGACCCGTTCGAGGAGTTCCGGGAAGAACCGCAGACCGCGCTCTTTGTCGTAGCCGCTCAAGCTCACGTCGGCCGACATCACGAGCACTTTGGCCGGGTCGAAGCCCGCGTCAATGGCATGCAACTTCTGCAAGCTCCGGATGAGCAAGCCGGCGCCGACGAGCACGATCACTGACAGCGCTACTTGCCCCACCACCAGCAGACTCCGCAGGCTCAGGCGGCTGACCCTTTTGCCGAGCAGCCCAGTTTCGTCCTTCAGGGCGGAGACGAGGTCGGGCCGCGAGGCGCTCAAGGCCGGCGCCAGGCCGAAGAGGATTCCGGTCACCAGCGAGATTGCGAGCGTAAAGCCGAGCGCTCGCAAATCAAGCCGGTTATCGAGCGTCAGAGTCGAGAAGTTGTTGGGCGGCGTATAGCTAATCACGAGGCCGCTGATTGACGCGGCCAGCGCCAGCCCCCCGACGCCGCCGAGCGTAGAAAGCAGCAAGCTTTCGGTCAGCAACTGCCGGATCAGGCGCGCGCGGCCCGCTCCGACGGCTAGCCGGACGGCGATCTCTGAGGCGCGCCCTGCCGCCCGCGCCAGCAGCAGGTTGGCGACGTTGGCGCAGGCGATAAGCAGGATCAATCCAACGGTCGCCATCAACATCTGCAAGGGAAATCTGAGGTCACGCAGCAAGTAGGTGTGCCCCCGGCTGCCGTCCTCCAGAACGAATTTCGGTTCGAATCTCGGACTGCCGTCCGGATTGGGATTGGCTTTGGCGATCTGACTTCCAAGAGCGGTCATGGCGGCTGCGGCCTGCTCCCGGCTGACGCCCGGTTTCAGGCGGCCCAGTACTTCAAGCCACGAGAGATTCCTGCTGCGCGGGCCGAACAACGGATCAAATTTCCAGGAAGGCGAGACTTGGCCCTGCATCATGACAGGGACGTAAACGTCAGGCGCGATGCCGGGGACTGTGCCGGTGAACTCTGGCGGCGCGACACCCACCACGGTAAATTTGACGCCGTTCAAATTAACCGCCTTCCCCACCAGCCCTGGGTCGGCGCTAAAGCGACGCTGCCACAGCCCGTAACTGAGCACGACTACCGGATGAGAGCCACGGGTCTTATCTTCCTCAGGCAAGAAGCCGCGCCCTAGCGCCGGCTGGACTCGCAGCGCGGTGAAGTAGTTGCCCGAAACGATCGTCCCCTGAATCCGCTCGGCCTGGCCTCCGTCGTTCAACGTCAGAGCGCGCTGCGCGTAGCAAACGAGGCCTTCGAAGACCTCATTCTGGGCGCGATAGTCGGCGAAGTCAGGATAGGTGAAGACCGTGCCTAGGCCACGGCCGCTGTCGACGCTGACGACGACGAGCCGGTCCGGCTCTTCGACCGGCGCCTTCTTGATCATGACCTTATCAATCAGGCTGAAGATGGCCGTGTTGGCGCCGATGCCGAGGACCAGCGAAAGCGCCGCCACTGCTGTAAAGCCTGGAGACTTGAGCAACATTCGCATGCCGAAACGCAAGTCGTGTAAGAGCGATTCCATTCGCATTCCTCCTTTACGTTCGATCAAATCCAGCGACGGGCGCCAAGCTCGCGCTGCCAGCGACTGTTCCGCGCGGCTCAATTCACATTCCAGCAACCGCCAGTCATAACTTTGCACGGCGCGCGCCTCGGCTTCCATTTCCGACAGACCACTGGCGAGCGCGTCTTCGTAGGCGGCTTCCAGGTGCTGCGCCAGCTCCTCGACGATTTCGACCTCGCGTTCGGGCGGCAGGCGCAGCACGGCGAGATGTTGGCGCACGATGTGGTTCCAATTCGGCATAGGCCTCCCTTACTCGCTCCGCAAAGCGGTCAACGGATCAACGCGCATTGCGCGACGCGCTGGTATGTAGCAGGCGATGAGCGCCACACCGACCAGCAGCAGCGCGACCGCGATGAACGTCAACGGATCGAGCGCGCTCACGCCGAACAGCAAACCTTTCATCAATCGTGTCAAGCCGAACGCCGACGCCAAACCGATGCCGACGCCTGCCAGGGCCAACTTCATGCCTTGCCCTACGACGAGCTTCAATACAGCGCGGGGCGGCGCGCCAAGCGCCAGTCGAATGCCCATCTCGTGAGTACGCCGCGCTACGGCCGTTGTCATCACGCTGTAAACGCCGGTGGCCGCCAGGATCAACGCCACCGCCGCGAAGATCGCGAGCAACGTCATTTGAAAGCGTCTGTCGGCCATCGAATCGGAAACCACCTTCTCCATCGTCCCAACATCAATCAACGGCTGATTCCTGTCCAGCGCGGCCACTTCCCGCCGGATCGTGTTGGCGAGAGCCGCCGGGTCGCCCTTTGCCCGGATCGCCAAAATCGCGCCTGGATAAGTCATCTGCATCGTGGGAATGTAAATATGCGGGCGCGCCGCCGCTGTCAGCCCATCGTGCTTCACATCGTTGACAACGCCGACGATCTGGCGCCAGACGGGCTGTCCGTCGCGGTAATCTACGCTCACGCGTTTTCCAATGGCGTCTTCGCCGGGCCAATAACGATGGGCCATTCCCTCACTGACGATTGCGACTTCAGGCGAGATTTCATCGTCCGCCCAGGTGAAGGCTCGCCCCCGGAGCACGCGAACCCCCACTACGCGAAAATAGTCGGGAGTGATTTTTGGGCGTTCTGCGTCGATATAAGCATCGTTGGGCCGCGGCGCCTGCTGGCCTTCGACCTGGAAATACCCGCTGTCGTTGCTGTAAAGCGGGAGAATCGTGGAAGCGGCAGCCAACTCCACTTCGGGTAGCGCCTGAATGCGTTCGACAACCTGACGGATGAACTGCGCCTGCTGGCGTGAAGTGGGATATTGTTTCTCCGGAAGGAAAATCCAGGCTTTCAAAACGCGGGTCGGGTCAAAGCCGGATTCCACGCTCTGGAGTCGGATAAAACTTCGAATCAACAGTCCCGCGCCAACCAGCAGCGTGAGCGCCAGGGCCATCTCACCAACGAGCAAAATGCTTCGCAGACCTGCGCCATCGCGCAGGATGATTCCTCTTCCGCCCTGCTTGAGCGTGTCGTTGATGTCCACTCTGGAGCTTCGCAGCGCGGGGATGGTTCCAAAGAGCAGGCCGGTTACAATTGAAAGGCAGAGCGTCGCCGATAACACTCGAAGATCAATGCTGGTCTGATCGAGGCGCGGGATGTCAGGACCCAGTTTGATGATGAAATGGATTGCCAGAAAAGCCAGCAGCAATCCGGCTCCGCCTCCCAGCAATCCCAGCAACAAGCTTTCAGTAAGTCGTTGGCGGATCAGCCGGGCAGGACCGGCGCCGAGCGCGCCCCGAATGGCCGTCTCGTGGCGCCGCGTGTCGTTCTGGGCCAGCAACAGGTTCGCCACATTGCCGCATGCGATCAACAGCACCAGGCCGATGGCTACGCTCAGCATCAGAAGCGCGGGCTGCGCGTCCATTGTCACCTTTCGCCGCAGGCTCATGACTTTCGCTCCCATCCCCGTGTGACCCGGGAATCGCTCTGCCATGCCGCGAGCGATGGCGTCCATATTCGCCTGAGCTTGCTCTATCGTGACGTCTCTTTTCAGGCGGGCCACTACCCTGAAGTTAAAACTGCCGCGATCATGCAACTCATCAGGCGGCCCGTGTGGAATCCAAATCTCATTCTCGACGCCGCGCAGCGTCGCGAGCCAGTGAAATTTGAAATCGGGCGGCATGACTCCCACGACGACGTGGCTTTCGCCGTCCACCCGGATCGTCTTCCCGATCAGACCGGGATCAGCGCTGAAGCGCCGCTGCCACAACCCGTGACTGATCACGACGACTCGATTGGCGCCGGGCCGATCCTCCTCAGCCAGAAACGTTCGTCCCAGTATTGGCTTCACGCCGAGAACCGTGAACAAACTGGCGGAGATGTAAGCTCCGGCCAACGCTTCCGGAGAATCCGATCCCGTGAGGTTGAACGCAAATGTCCGGCAAGCGCCGATCTCCTCGAAGACCGTATTCTGTTCGCGCCAATCCCGAAAGTCGGGATAAGACACCCAATCGCCCCAGCGGTTCGCTCGCGGGTTGGTCTCCCAAACTTGAACGAGGCGATCCGGCTCTAAATAAGGTAGAGGCCGGAGCATCACTGCATTGACGACACTGAAAATCACGGTATTGGCGCCGATGCCCAGCGCGAGCGAGAGCGCCGCCGCCAGAGTGATGCCGGGAGTCTTCAGCAACATTCGCGCGCCGAAGCGCATGTCTTGCATAAACGATTCCATTCGCATTCCTCCTTTGCGTTCGATCAATCCCAATGACGGTTGCAAAGTTCGCCTAGCCAGTGGCCGTTCCGCGCGACTCAATTCACATTCCAGCAACCGCCAGTCGTAACTCCGCAGGGCGCGCGCCTCGGCTGCCGCTTCCGACAGACCATCGGCGAGCGCGTCTTCGTAGGCGGCTTCCAAATGCAGCGCCTGTTCTTCGACGATTTCGATCTCGCGTTCCGGCGGCAGGCGCAGGACCGCGAGATGTTCGCGCACGATCTGTTTCCAATTCAGGTTCAATGTGTGGTTCACGCCGGGTTGATTTTGGCCACGCGGTCCAGCGCGGCGAAAAAGTCCGACCACGTTTGCCGTTGCTCGTTCAGCGCTTTTTTGCCCTCCGGCATGAGCTTGTAATACCGCCGCCGCCGCTGCCCGGCCTTTTCGATCCACGTGCCTTTGATCAGGCCGCGTTTTTCCATCCTGTAGAGCAACGGGTAGAGCGACGCCGGGTGAAATTGCAGCACGCCGTCCGACCGCTCTTCGATCAGCTTGGCGATTTCATAGCCGTGACGCGGGCGGTCTTCGACCAGCGCCAAGATCAACATTTCCGTACTGCCCCGTTTGACTTCCTTATCAAGCATAGCGAGCGCCTCCATATATTGTGCCGCCACATATAGTCGCGCAACTGTGAATTGTCAATGGCGAGGCGCGCAGTTCGGCGAGAAATTATTCCTTTGGCGAAAATACTTGGAAGTTCCGGCGGGACAATGTCGGAACCTCCCGAGCCGAACCGGCGTTAATCTTTCCGATTGAAGCCCCAACAACCCGATTTCAACCAAACGGTCGAGAAGGCAGGTCACATGCGAACGAAAAGACGGTTGTCCGCTCCCGGCAAGAGCAGCGCGATGTTGTCGCAGTCCTCAGGCCTGAGCTTTTCTGAAACTCTTTACCTGGCCGGGCTCAAAATGCCGGCTCATCAACATGGGCCGGCCGCGTTCAGTTTCGTATTAGAAGGCGGCTACACGGAAACGCTCGGCGCCCGCGAGCGCGAATGCAAACCGTTGACTTCGATCTTTCATCCACAATGTGAATCACACTCGGTAGTTTTTCACCAGTCCGACGTCCGCATCTTTCGCGTTGAGTTTGGCGACGAATGGCGTGGGCGAATGCGGGATTACCTGCCGGCCTTCGACGAACCTGCCGAATCGAGCGGCGGGTTGCTGGCCTTTCTGGCGATGCGGCTGTACGGCGAAATCAGGCGCCTCGATCAATGGTCGGCGCTGGCGATCGATGGGTTGACGCTGGAAATCATCGCCGAGCTTGGCCGCCTGGCTGACCGCTTGAAACAGGCGTCCAAACCTCATTGGGTCGAAGAAGTCAGAGAGATTCTCTCTTCACGTTTTACCGAAACGCTTTCGCTCGCCGAGCTGGCCGAAAGCGTTGGAGTCCATCCCGTTCACCTGGCAAGGGAATTCCGGAAGCGGTTCGGTTGCTCTACTGGCGATTACGCCCGTCGCTTGCGGATTGAACAGGCTTGCGCCGCGCTGACAACGTCAGACGCGCCGATAACCGAAATCGCGCTGTCCGCCGGGTTTTACGATCAGAGCCATTTTTCCAACACCTTCAAAAAAATCACCGGGATGACACCCGTCGCCTGGCGCGCGGCGTCTTCAAGTTCGAATCGGGGCGGCGGACGCTAATTCCTTCCAACCTGTTTTTATTTTCCAAGACTGAAAGGCGGCCCGCCCTGTACCGTAGGTTGTCCAAGGCGGCGTAGGGCTTCATAACCAAGCCGCTTGGTTGTACCTGAACGACTCATTAATCAAGCCCCCACAGGTTGGACAACCTACGGTACATTTTTTCCGAGGAGTTGAGACAATGCTCAAGATCATTTTCGCAGCTCTCTTTTCGCTGGCCGCCGCGGTCGTATTCGCCCAATCGCCTCAGCCTCTCGGCCCGGCGATGATCGGCAGGGTGGCGGTTGGTCGCGCGCAGATCGTTTTCCACTATGCCGGAGATTTGTGGTCTGTGGATCGCAACGGCGGCGAAGCCAGGCGCTTGACCACTCATCCGGGCGAGGAGAACTTCCCGGCGCTTTCGCCCGACGGTTCGCAACTGGCGTTTTCCCGCAACGTCGGTGGCAACCTCGACGTGTACGTGATGCCGGCGTCGGGTGGCGAAGCCAGGCGCGTCACGTTCCATCCCAGGCAGGATCAAGTCGCGGGCTGGACCCCGGACGGCAAGAGCGTCTTGTTGGTCTCGATGCGGAGCGCAATTCCGCAGCTTTACAAGATTCAGCCCGATGGCTCGATGCCCGAAGAGCTGCCAATCCCCGAAGCCGAGGGCGGATGCTATTCGCCGGACGGCAAACGCCTCGCGTATTCACCGAACTCCGCCATCGGCGATTGGCGATATTACCGAGGCGGCGGGAATGGGCGCGTCTTCATCGCCAACACAGCGGATTGGACTGTGGAAAAACTGTCCGCCGGTACGTATAACGACGAGTTCCCAATGTGGGTCGGCGACCGCATCTACTTCATCTCCGACCGCGACGGCGTCTACAACCTTTTCTACCACGATCTGAAAACTAAACAGGTCAGGCGCCTGACCAATTTTGAAAAGTACGGCATCCGCTTCGCCGGCGCCTCGCCGGACGCCATCGTGTTCGTGCGCGACGGGCGAATCCACCTGCACGACATCGCCAGCGGGCAGACGAAGCAGTTAGAGATTCGGTTGAGTGTCGAAGCGCCCGAATGCGCGCCACGCAAGGCCAACGCTTCTCGAACGATCGAATGGATAATCCCGAGCGGAAGCGGAGACCGCATCGCGCTCGGCGCGCGGGGCGACGTGATGATCTTCGATCCGGCGACCGGCGCGGCCGACAACCTGACCAAAACCTCCGGCGCGGCCGAGCGTTGGCCGACCATTTCGCCGGACGGCAAACAGGTCGCCTATTTTTCCGACGAGTCGGGCGAATACCAGCTGCACGTGCGATCCATAAGCGGCGGCGACGGCCAGGTCAAGAAGATCGCCGTCGAGCAGAAGCCGTCGTTTTATCGAGAGCTGACCTGGTCGCCGGATTCAAAGAAGCTCGCCTTCACCGGCAAACGACTGGATCTGTGGATCGCCGATGTAGAGCGCGGCGCGGCGACAAAGGTCGACGCTTCGACCTACTCGTATCAGGAAGAATGGTATCCGCGCTGGTCGCCGGACAGCCGCTGGCTGGTTTACTCGAAGCACCTGAAGAACCGCATCCGCACGATCTTCATTTACGACGTGGCGGGGCGGAAAACCAACCAGGTCACCGACGGCGTTACGCACGCCGAGGCGCCGGTCTTCGACGCGAACGGCAAATATCTCTACTTCGCTTCGAGTCCGAACGCGGGCATGAGCGAATTCGGTTGGGGCGTGCTGAACGGCGTGCTGGCGCGGCCGTTGGTCTCCCGGCGACTGCATGCGATGGTTTTGCGAGCCGATGGTCAGCCGCTGCTGGCGCCGAACAGCGCGCTGAATCCGGAGGCGAAGGTTACCGAACGACTGCCGGAGGTCCGTATTGATTTCGACGGCCTCAACCGTCGCGTGATCGATTTGCCGACGCCGGTCCGCGATTACTCGGCGCTGGTCGCGGGCAAGCCGGGCAAGCTATTCGCGCTTATCAACGAATGGCCCGCCTTGCCTTCGCCTCTCGCCGGCCCTCCGCAACAGGTACTCTACTCGATTGACTTCTCGAAATTTCCGATGCAGGAGAAATTGGTTGAAAACGTCGGCGGGTTTGAGATCACGGCCGACGGCGGCAAGCTGCTGTATGCCAAGAATCAAAACTGGCATCTGGTTTCGACCGACGCCGCGCCGAAAGCCGACGAGGGCCGGCTTGATTTTCGCAAACTGGAAGTCGAAGTCGATCCGCGCGCCGAATGGCGGCAGATTTACCACGAAGCCTGGCGAATCATGCGCGATTGGTTTTACGACCCGAACCATCACGGGCTGGACCTGGCCGAGTTGGAAAAACATTACGCCGAATATCTGCCGAGCGTCACGCGGCGCGAGGACTTGAATCTATTGATTCGTCGCGCTCTCGGGCACGTCTCGGTCAGCCATTTCGGCGTCGGGGGCGGCGACACCCCTCCGCCCTCCGGTCCGCCGGCGCGCGTCGCCCTGCTCGGCGCGGATTACGAGATCGCCAACAACCGCTATCGCTTCAAGCGGATTTATCGCGCGGCCACTTATAGCGATCCGATCGGCCCGGCGCAGGCGCCGCTAGATCGGGCCGGCGTCAGCGTCAAAGAAGGCGAATACCTGTTGGCGGTTGACGGCCAGGAAGTGACGGCGGCCAGGAGCGTCTACTCGTACTTCGAAAACAAAGGCCCCGGCGAGATCAAGATCACCGTGGGCCCGAATCCGTCAGCGTTGGCCGGCGAGGGCGCGCGCACGCTGAACGTTTATCCGACGGGGAACGATGCGCCGTTGCGACTGGCCAACCAGGCCGCCGAGAATCGCCGCCGCGTCGAAGAGGCTTCGGGCGGAAGGCTCGGCTACATCTATGTCGCCAACTGGGGCGGGAACACGATTGACGCGATTCGCGGCTTGACCGGTTATGGCGATCGGGCGGGCGTCATTATTGATCAACGCTACAACGGCGGCGGCATCACGCCCGATTACATCATCGAATGGCTGAAGAGAAAGCCGCTCTACTATTACACCTTCCGCGAAGGCGACGACATCGCCACGCCGGTCAATCCCGGCCCGGCGGTGAAAGTATTGATCGCTCACGAACAGAACGGCTCGGCGGCGGAGACCTTCGCGTTTATGTATAAGCTGGGCAAAGTCGGCCCCATCGTCGGCAGACGGACCGCCGGCGCGGGCATCGGGCCTTATGTTTACACGCCCGGCTTCATTGACGGCGGGCGGATTCAATTGCCGAACCGGGCGGCCTATCAACCGGACGGGCTTTCGTGGGGCGTCGAAAACATCGGCGTCAGCCCTGATTACGAAGTCGAGAACCTGCCGCAGGATTGGATCAAAGGCCGCGACGCGCAACTCGAGAAGGCGATTCAAGTCGCCTTGGATGAGTTGAAGAAGACGACGCCTGCTTTGCCGAAGAAGCCGAAATACCCGATTCACAAATGAATTTGATTGCGGATTGCGGATTGCGGATTGCGGATTTTCTCAATTTGCAATCCAACGGTCCGCAATCCGCAATCCGCAATCGGATCATTCCTCGCGTAACGCCAGTATCGGGTCCACGCGCGTTGCCCGCCGCGCCGGGATCAGCATGGCGGCCAGCGCGGCAGCCACTAATAAAATGGCGGCGATGGCGTAGGTGATGGGATCCTGGACGTACAGAGTGAATTCCCCAAACATACCGTCCCGAAATGCCTGCGCTATTGTCGAAGTCGTACCTAAGGTGGTCACTAGCCCAATCAGTAATCCAACTGCCACCGGCCGCGCACTGAAGCTAAGTACGGCGCGGTAGATGTCTTTCTTCCCTGCGCCGAGCGCGATGCGAATCCCCAGTTCTTTGTTGCGCTGGGCGACGGCAAAAGCGACCACACCGTAGATACCGATGACCGCCAGAGTGACTGCCAGGGCGACAATGAAGACGATAATCCGACCTATTCTCCAAAGCTCTGCAATCTCGGAGTCCCTAAAAGATTGAATCGTCTCCGCCCTGACAGAGAGATCGGGGACCATTTCCCGGATGGTGGTACAAACGGCGCGCGCGAGTAATGCCCCATCACCCGAAAAACGTACGAACGCGTAAGCTTCATACCGTTTAGGATAGGCGCCATTCAGGTTCATCGGCCGATAGATCATCGGGTCATCCAACCTCCCGAGTCTCGTTCTCGAAATATCGCGGGCGACGCCCACGACTTCGAAGGAATTCCCTTGTGGAGTGCGGAGCGTCTGGCCGAGGGGGTTGCCGCCCGGCCAGAACACGCGGGCGAGTTGCTGCGAAACCACTACGGAACAACCATAATTTCCAGAGGCATTGCCGGAGGTCTGGCCACATGGAGGATCATCATCCCGGATAGCGCGCCCGCTCACGATGGGAATCCCCAGCGTGGTGAAGTAATTCGGCGACACCAAGATGCTGTTCACCTGGCGCGGCGCCAGGCCTGGCGCCTGGACTGTTATCTCCGGAGCTCCAAATGGATGGCGGTCTGAGTAGGCAATGGATTGCGCTCCCGGCAAAGCGACGAGGCGCTCAGTGAGCGTACGGTGAAAAGCGCCCCAATTGCGCTGCTCATCGCTTCGGCTCCGCATAATCAAGTCCGCCCAGACTACCTGCCGCGTTTCAAATCCGGGATCGAAGGTAGACGCCTTCTGATAGGCGCGAACGCTGACGCAGGCGTAAACAAGCAAAAAGAAGCTCAGGGCAGCCTGCGCTCCGACCAATAAGCTGTACAGCCGCGAGCCACGAGCCGCGCCGCCAAGCAGGCTGTGGCGCCCTTTGAGAGAATCTGAAAGATTGACCTTCAAAGACTGGAGCGCTGGAGTCAGTCCCGCCATCGTCCCTGCAAAAGCCGTCATCAACGTCAGATATCCAAACACGCGCCAGTCCGGGGCCAATGAGAAGAATATGTCCTGGCCTTCACGCAGGAGCCAACGCGTCAACGCGCCGGGAACGTGATAGGCGAAGTAGATACTCAGGAGACCGGCCAGCGAGGCCAGCAAGTAGGTTTCGGCGAGCAGCATTCGGACCAGCCGCACTCTGCTTGCGCCCAATGCCAGTCGCACGGCAATCTCCTGACGGCGCATGGCCGCCCGCGCCAGCAGGAGCGTATTGACGTTGACACAAACAATCAGGACAAGGATTATGAGCGCTCCAAAGACCAGAGTAAGTCCCAGGATCGTTTTGCCGCGCCAATAGGGATCCTGGATCATCGAGCCATCAGTGACAGTGAGTGTGGTCGTCCGTCCAGGATGCAGCCGGCTCTGCTGGCTGGCTAACAGTCTAAGTTCAGTCGCGGCATCCTGGCGAGAGAAACCCAGATTCAAACGGCCTGCCACGAAGAGCCAGGTAGCCTCGCCCGGTCTCAGCAGGTTGTCGCCCAATTTCAGATAGGTCTCCAGCGTGTAGGGGAACCAGGCGCTGGCGCCATTAACGTCGAGCACACCCGCGAAAATCGGCGTCACGCCCACAACGGTCACCGGCTGGCCGCTGAAATGCACGACCTTCCCGACAATCTGCGGGTCTGATGCAAACCGATTGCGCCACAGCCGCTCACTTAGCACCACCACCGGCTTGGCCGCGGCGCAATCTTCTGGCTCCAACAGCCTGCCCATCAGCGGCCGCTCCAGGTTGTAAAGCGGGAAATAGGTTGAGGTCACCAGGACAACACGTACCTCGACCGGATCATCCTGGCCGAGCGGCACATCAAATGGCGCCCACGCCGCCAGGTTGCGCAATGACATTGCACGGTCGCGATAAGCTAGATAATCCTCCAGTGTCGTATCCCTTGGGCGGCCGGGCCGTGTGGGGTTTGTGGTGTAGGCCGAATAAACTCGCACAAAAGAATCGAAGTCTCTATCCACAGGGGCGCGCAGCATTAACGCGTTGAAAAAGCCGAAGACGCCAGCGCTGACGCCGATGCCCAGGGCGAGTGTCGCAATAACCACGCTAGACAACAGCGCGTGTTTGCGAAGGCCGCGTACTGCGTAGCGCAAATCTTGCCACAAGTCTGCGATCATATTTGTCCTCCGATTGGTTCCGAGCACGATGGGCTCCGGGTTGCTTGGCCGCTCCACGCGGCGTAATTCACGCGCCAGCAATTCACTCCCGCTCAATTCTGCGAGTGTTCGTTGATAAGCTTCCGCTTCGGTCGCGCCGCCTGCCAACAACTCCGCGTGGTGGTCGTCGAGATATTGCGCCAATTCCTCCACGATGGCGGCTTCGCGCGTAGGCTCAAGATTCAGGCTCGCCAGCCGCTCGTTGATCTCTTGCTTCCAATCAGGCATACGTCATCTACTCACAGCGCAATGCGACCATCGGGTCCACTTTGGTCGCCCGCCGCGCCGGGATGTAACACGCCAGCAACGCCGCCGCCGCCAGAAAGAGCGAGACGCCCATAAAGGTCACAGGATCGAGCAGACTCGATCCAAAGAGCGTCTGGGAGAAAACGCGGCTCGCGGCAAAAGCGAGCGGTAACGCCATTCCAAGTCCTATCCCGATCCCGATCGCGACCAGACGCAATCCCTGCCGGATGACCAATCGCAGTACGTCGCCTGATTGCGCGCCCAATGTCACGCGGATGCCGATTTCGCGCGTGCGCTGGCTAACCGAGTAAGCCGTCACGCCATAAACCCCAACCGTGGCCAACGCCAGCGCAAACAGACCGAGAGCGATTGAAAACATCGCGCCGAAGCGCGCGGGTCGAAGCATGGATTCGAGGTTTTCTTCCAGCCGGTGGACCGAGACAGCCACGTTCCTGTCGAGCGAACGGGCTACGTCTCTCGCGGCGATGAGTACGGCCTGCTGATTCGCGCCGGTTCTCAGCAGGATTTTGCGGCCCATCAGTTTCTCGATGAACGCAGGCTCGTAAAAGAAGGGGCCATCCGGTTCTCCGAGGCGCGTGCTGCTGATGTCCCTGGCCACTCCGATGATTTCGTGATCCGAATTGAATCGTTTGCCTATCGGGTCTTCTCCCGGCCAGAAACGCCCGGCCATCGCCTGACTGATCACTACGACCCGCCGCCGGCTTTGAATATCTTGCTCGTTGAATTGGCGTCCCCGAATGATCGGAATCCCCAGCGTCTGGAAATACTGGGGTGAAACGGCATTGGAATTGACTTGAAAGGTCTGTGCGCCTGATGTCTCCTGGCGTCCTTCAATCGTAACCGGCGCAATGTTGACGGCGCCCAGCGGAAGCGTACTGGCGATGCTCACCGACTGAACCCCAGGCAGCGCCGTCAACCGTTCGGTGAGTTGCTGGTAAAAGATTGCGGCTCGCGGAGCGTCATATCCCGCCGACGCCAGGTCCACTGAGAGCGCGAGCAAGTTTCCGGGCTCGAAGCCGAGGTCGGTGGATTGCGCGCGATGCAGGCCCCGCGCCAGCAAGCCGGCGCCGGTAAGGAGTAGAAGGGACACAGCCACCTGAATGACCACCAGCAGGTTGCGCAAACGAGAGCGGCTGAAACGCGGGCTGATCATCGTCCCTTCGGCCTTGAGCGTGGAAATCAGATCGAGTTTGGTCGCATCAAGCGCCGGCGCCAGGCCGAAGACGACTCCGGCGCCCAGCGAGACGAGAAAGCAGTATCCCAACACCGTCAGATTTGGGCTGATATCGAAGTTGAGGCTTCGACCCAGTCCTGATAGGAAAACTCGGGGCAGCCAGAAGGCGAACGCCAACCCGCCCGCGCCGCTCAGAAGCGCGAGCAATAGACTTTCAGTCAATAACTGCCGAACGAGCCGTCCACGACTCGCCCCGAGAGCCAGTCGAACTCCGACCTCTTTTTGTCGCGTGGCCGCGCGGGCGAGCAACAGATTGGAAACATTGGCGCAGGCGATCAGCAGAACCAGTCCGACCGCCGCCATCAGGAGCGCCGCCAGCGGAGCGCCTTTTTTGTAAACTTCAGGGCTGTTGAGAAGAGCGCCCGACGCGACGATGACATTCGTTTTCCTCTCTGGATACTCCGTGACGGCGCCATTCCGCTCAGACTGGCCGGCGACCAGACTCATCTCCGCTTGCGCCTGTTTCAACCGGACGCCCGGCTTCAAACGGCCCACGACGTACAGCCAACTGCAATCGCGCAACTGCAGGAAATCATCCCCCGCCGCAAGTTCGTCTCGCATCATCAATGGAATCCAGACGTCAGGGACCTCAACGTCTGCGCCGCGAAATTCGCGCGCGGCGATTCCCACGATGGTGAAAGGCTGGCGACTGAGGGTCAGTGTTTTTCCGATCAAATCCGGATCGCCGCCGAAGCGCCGCTGCCAGAACCCCCAACTGAGAACAGCTCGCGGACAGCCGCCCGCCATTTGGCATTCGTTCGCGACCAGGAGGCGGCCCAGGGCGGCCTCGGCGCCGAGCACGGAAAAGTAATTGTCGGATACCATCAACCCGCCCACTCTTTCCGCCTCGCCCCCGTCCAGAGTGAGAGACGTTCCGGCGTACGCGGCGAGCCCTGAGAAGACGCGGGTCTGGTCTCGATAGTTCATGTATTCCGGATATGAAAGCAGGTACCGGCTGCCGCTTACCCGGCGGGAGTTCTCGCCGCTAAAAGTTTGATAGACGTTCACGACGCTCGCCGGGTCTTTTACCGGAAGCGGGCGAAAAGCCACCGAGTAAAAGAGTGTGAAGATGGTGGCGTTGACCCCGATGCCCAGCGCCAGCGTGAGCGTCGCTACCCCTGTGAAGATCGGGTTCCTCAACAACATTCGCGCGCCGTAACGCAGGTCTTGCCAAAGGTCCGCAATCATATTCGTCCTCCGGTTGGTTCCAAACACGATAGGTTCTTGCGGCGCCGGGCGCTCCACGCGCTGCAATTCATGCGCCAGCAATTCACTGCCGTTCAATTCTGAGAGTGTTCGTTGATAAGCTTCCGCTTCCGTCGCGCCGCTTGCGAGTAACTCCGCGTAGCAGTCATCCAGGTACTGCGCGAGTTCTTCGACAATTCCGGCTTCGCGCGTTGGCTCAAGCTCTAAGCCGGCCAGCCGCCGCCTGATCTCTTGCTTCCAGTCGGGCATGTCTGCTTCTCCTTCTCCGCTTCATGGCTTGATCCCAGGCTGCTCACTCGTGTCGCAATGCGACCATCGGATCAACCGTAGCCGCGCGACGCGCCGGCAAATAAATGACCAGTAGCGCCACCGCAGCGAGAAACAGCGAGACGCCCACATAGGTGATGGGGTCGAAAGGATTCAGCCCATACAACAGCGCGGCGAACACACGCGAGACCGCGGCGCCGCCTGTTATACCGAGAGCGACGCCGATCCCGATCAACAGCAAGCCCTGGCCGATCACCAGACGCATCACGCTCGGGCCGCTTGCGCCCAAAGCCATGCGAACGCCGATTTCGCGCGTGCGTTGACTCACCGAATAAGACATCACGCCGTAAAGTCCCACGGCGGCCAGCAACAACGCGAACAGACCGAGACCAGTTGACAACGCGGAGGCTACGCGAGTGGGCCAACTCTGCCGCGCAACCTCTTCTTCCAGAGAGCGCATGTTGAGCGAGATATTCGGGTCCAGCGCTCGGGCCTCTGCGCGCAACAGGGACTTCATCGCCTCGGCGTCGCGAGTTGTCCGCGCCAATATTTGATCCACGCCGTGACGCGGTTCTAGCGGCGCGTACAAGAAAAGAGAATCGGTTTTGTCGAGCCAGACGTTCTGGGCGTCCCGCGCTACACCGATGACCTGCATGGAAGTAGGTTTCAGGTCCGTCTTCAGCAGCTTGCCGATCGGGTCCTGATTCGGCCACAGATTTCCCGCCGTAGACTCGCTTAATATGACGACCGCCGCGCCGCCGCGCCTTTCCTCTTCGGTAAACACACGGCCGCGAATGATCGGAATACCTACGGTCTCGAAGTAGTTAGACGTGACCGCATTGTAATGGATGGTTCTAGCGATGGCGTCCAATGCATTCCCTGCTGGGAAGGTGGTCATCGTCTGCGGCATGCCGGCGAGAGGAACTCCGAGAGCATTGCTCACTTGTTTCACTCCGGGCAAGGCTTCCAGACGCGCCGTTAACTCGTCACGGAATCGCTGCGTGCGCGCCTGATCATATCCAGCTTGCGCAGTGCGCGGTTCCAGGTGAAGCAGATTCTTTGTCTCAAAACCCGGGTTGATGGCTGTTCCTCGAATGGCCCCACGCAGGAGCAGTCCCGAGACGATCAGCAAGACCATCGAGAGCGCCACCTGCGTCACTACCAGCCCATTGCGCAACCGCGAGCGCGCCATGCGGCGCCCGAAGGCGGCCCCTTCGTCTTTGAGCGTTGAGACCAGGTCAACGCTCGTTGCGCGCAGGGCGGGTAGCAGACCGAACGCTAGCCCGGCGAGCAGCGATAGGAGGCACGTAAAGCTTAAAACCCGCGCGTCCGGATCGAGGAAGCGTATCATTGTGTCCACGTTAGGAAGCATCGGCGCTTGGGAGAGTAAGGCCGATGTCAGGAACGCCTTGAGACTCCACCAGGCCAGGAGCAAGCCCGCGCCGCCCCCCAGGACGGCGAGTAATAAACTCTCGGTCAATAACTGCCGGATCAGCCGGCTGCGACTCGCCCCCAAACACATCCGCACGCCGATCTCCTGCCGGCGTCGGGCCGCCCGCGCAAGCATCAGGTTGGCGATGTTGGAGCAGGCGATCAGCAGCACTATCGCGGTTGCCGTAAAGACGACAGTGAGAATTGGCCAGTCCCCAGATCCGGACCCTGTTACGAATAGAGGCCGCGCCACGACTCTCGCGTTGGGATTAATCCCAGAGCCGGAGCGAGCAAGCTGTCCGGAGAGGAACTGTATCTCCGCGCTCGCCTCCGCCGGGGTTCGGCCCGGCTTGAGGAGACCGGTTATGGTCAGGCGACCTTCGCGCTTTGATGTCAGAACCTGATTTCGGAACGACACTTCGGATCTCATCATCAGCGGCAGCCAGACATCCTTGACGCGCAATTTACGGAGACCAAGCCCGACAAAATCCGGCGCCATCACACCAACGACCACTAATGCTTTGCCGTTGACCCACAACGTCTTGCCGACGATGTTCGGATCGCCGCCCAAACGTCCCTGCCAGAATGGGTGGCTTAAAACTGCGATCGGGTTCTGGCCCGGCGCGCGATTCTCTTCCGGCGCGAAAGTGCGGCCGAGAACGGTCCCGGCGCCAAGGACGGAAAAGAAGTTGTCGGAAACGAATTCTCCTCCGATGGGTTCGGCTTCTTCCACGGCGGCGCCTCGTCCGAGATTCAGAGTGGTCTCGTCGCTGGCGATTATGTCCGAGAAGACTTGGGTGTGGTCGCGGAAGTACTCGTAGTCCGTAAAGGAATAGCCCAGCATCGCGCGCGCGCCTTCATACTTGAGATCAATGACCACGCCTGAACCTTTGGCCGGTAACTGGCGAAACGCAAGGCTAAATAGGCCAAAGAACGTAATGTTGACTCCGATGCTCATGGCCATTGTGAGCGTGACCATAGTGGTGAAGCCGGGCTGCTTCCACAGCGTCCGTGCGGCATGGCGTAAGTCCTTCCAAAAATCTGCGATCACATTTTTCCTCCGATTCGTTCCGAGTACGACGGGTTCCGGGTTGCTTTGCCGCTCCATGCGGCATAATTCACGCGCCAGCAATTCACTGCCGCTCAATTCGGCGACTGTTTGTTGATAAGCTTCCTCCTCAGTCGCGCCCTCCGCCAACAACTCCGCATAGCAGTCATCCAAGTACTGCGCGAGTTCCTCAACAATGGCGGCTTCGCGCGCCGGCTCCAGCTTCAAGCCCGCCAGCCGCCGTCTGATCTCTGGTTTCCAGTCAGGCACGATTGATTTTCCTTTTGTATTTCACAGCCAGGTTCAAACCTACCTACTCCTGTCTCAATGTGACCATCGGATCAACCTTCGCCGCCCGCCGCGCCGGCAGCCAGCAGGCCAGCAGCGCTACTAACGCGAGGAAGAGGGAGACGCCGCCGAAAGCCCGTGGGTCGAGCGGGCTCAAGTCAAACAGCGCCGCCGCGAGCAGCCGTGAGATGCCTACGCCCCCGGCCAAGCCAACCGCAAGGCCAATGACAATCAGGCGCAACCCTTCTTTCAAAAAGAGTCGCACGACATCACCGCCTTGCGCGCCCAAGGCGAGGCGCACGCCGATCTCGCGCGTGCGATGCGCCACGACAAACGACATCACGCCGTACAACCCGATGGACGCGAGTAGCAACGCGAGCGCGCCCAGCACACCCGCCAGTAGCGCCATCCCGCGAAACGGCGTCATAGACTCGGCTATGTGGTCAGACGTGCGCTGCACGATGACGCTCAGACGTGGATCAATCGCTCCGGCTTCGCCACTTACCGCATCTATCACGTGCTGCGCATCTCCTACAGCACGGATGAGTAGGTAGTTGCCAAGATGGTTGTCGGGCCCCAGCGGCACGTAGAGATAAGTCTCATCTTTTTCCATCACCCACCACCCACTACGAGTGTTGCACGCGACGCCAATGACCTCGTAGGAAGGAAAGACCGCTAGAGGCCCGCGCGCCGCATCGCCATCGAGGCTAAGGGCAGCGGCGGCAATGCCGAGGTGTTGGCCGATGGCGTCTTGACCGGGCCAGAACTTTTGCGCAGTTGCTTCACTGATGACCACGACCGGCGCGTTGGCATTCGCTTCCTGCTCGGTGAAGCTCCGCCCGCGGACAATCCGAATGCCCAGTGTCTCGAAATGCTGGGAGGAAACAAAGTTGTAATTGGCCCGCAACCGGCGGTCGTCAGGCGCCGCCCGGCCTGCTATCGTGATCTGTGTCGAGGAGAGTTGTGAAGACGGCTGGCGGAACGCCTGGCTGACGGACTTCACTCCCGGCAACGCGCGCAAGCGCTCTGCAAGCAGGCGGCGTACTTCTCCCCGCTGTTGTGCGGACTGCGCGCCCGCCGCGTTCAGATTGACGGCTACCGAGAGAAGGTTCTGTGGCTCAAAACCGATATCGATCGTTTGCGCCTTTTGCAGATAGCGGGCGAGTAAACCGGCGCCGATGAGCAGCGTGAGCGACATGGCAATTTGCGTCATGACTAATCCGTTGCGCAACCGCGACTGGCTCAAATGTTGACCAAAGATCGAACCCTCATCTTTCAAGGCGGAAGTCAGATCTGGCCGTGATGCCTGCAAGGCCGGGGCGAGCCCGGCAGCGACCCCGGCGCTGATCGCCGCGAGCATCGTGAAACCGAAGATGCGATAGTCGAGTTGGAAGTTGAGGTAGGGCGGAAGCTCCGGCAGGCGCGCAAGCAAGACGTGGTAGAGGATACGAAGTATCCACGAGGCTGCCAGCAACCCGACCAGTCCGCCGATGACTGAAATCAACACGCTCTCGGTCAGCAACTGCCGAATCACCCTCAGGCGGCTCGCCCCCAACGCCAGCCGCACGCCGATTTCTTTCTGTCGCATGGCCGCGCGCGCCAGCAGCAAGTTCGCCACGTTCGCGCATGCGATGAGCAGCACCAAGCCGAAGGCTATCAATACCGGTACGATCAAGCGCAATTGCTTAGCTTCAAGGTTTATGAAGCTCGCGTTGCTCTTCGGAGCCACGCGTGTCTTGCGATTCTCGCCGGGATACTGCTGCGCCAGTTGCTGCGCAATCATGCTCATCTCCGCCTGCGCCGCCTGGGGCGCTACGCCAGGCTTCAACCGTCCAAGCAGTTCGAATGAATCGGCGTCGCGCTCGGTCAGCCAACGCCGGTGATTCTCCCCAGAAAGCGGAATTATCTGATCGCGCATCGTCAGCGGCGTCCAGAACGCGGGTGTGTCGAGCGCTGTGCCAACGAATTCGCGCGCGGTCACGCCGACAACCGTGAACGACTGGCTTTGCAGTCTGATGATTTTCCCAACGATGTGCAGATCGCTATCGAATTGCCGCTGCCAGAACTGGTGACTTAACACGATCACCGGGCTCGTCCCTGGCGTGCGATCTTCCTCCGGCAGAAAGCCACGTCCCAGATTCATCTCCGTGCCCATCGCAGCAAAGTAGTTGGCGGAAACGATCTGTCCGAAGATGTAATTCGCCCCCTCCACGGAAAGGTCGTCGCGCCCCACTTGCATCTCACCCAGCGCAACTGCGGCTTTGTTCCAAGCAACCAGTTCGGTGAGCGTCGTGTTGCGGTCACGGTAATCCAGATAGTCGAGGTACGAGAAAAGTTTGCGCCGCCCGCCGTTTCGATCTACGCCGCTAAAGCTAACCAGACTGTCGGGGTCTTTGACCGGTAGCGGTTTGAGCATCAACGCGTTAAAGACCGTGAACAGCGCCGCGTTTACGCCAATTCCAAGCGCCAGCGTGAGCACAGCGATCAACGTAAAGCCGGGCTGTTTCAGCAACATTCGTGCGCCGAAGCGCAAATCTTGCCACAAGTCTGCGATCATATTTGTCCTCCGATTAGTTCCGAGCACGATGGGTTCGCGCGTGACCTGTCGCTCCGCGCGCCGGAGTTCATGCGCTAACAACTCACTGCCTCGCAATTCGGTCAGTGTTTGGCGATAGGCTTCCGCTTCAGTCGCGCCGCCCGCCAGCAACTTCGCGTAATGGTCGTCGAGATATTGCGCCAATTCCTCCACGATGGCGGCTTCGCGCGCCGGCTCAAGATTCAAATTGTCCAGCCGCCGTCTGATCTCCGGTTCCCACTCAGGCACAGTTGAATTCACTCCACTACTTGGCCACTACTTGGTTTGCTTTACGCCGGTCATTCGCTGCGCAACGCCGCCATCGGGTCTACTTTTGTCGCCCGCCGCGCGGGGACGTAGCAGGCCAACAAGGCCACGAGCGTCAACAACAACGCAACGCCTGCGAAGGTCAGCGGGTCTATCGTACTGACGCCGAACAACAGGCCTGCCAGCGAGCGTGTCAAAGCCACCGCCACCATCAAACCTGCGCCAACGCCCACAGCGACCAGCGCCATTCCCCGGCCCAACACCAGCCGCAACACGTCGCCCGGCGACGCGCCGAGCGCCATGCGAATGCCGATCTCTTTCGTGCGCTGGCCGACCGCGTAGGCGATGACGCTGTAAAGCCCGACCAGGCAGAGGAGCAGGGCTATGGCCGCAAGGATGCCGATCAAGGTCAGCGTGAAACGGGTCTCGGCCATTTGCTCAGCAATGTATGCGCTCATAGCGCGGATGGTGTGCGCCGGCCGTCGCGTGCCCATCTGCTCGACCTCTCGCTTGATGGTTGCCCCGAGCGCTATCGGATCGGTCTTGCCTCGCACGACCAGGGCCATTTCGAAGAGCGGATAGCTCTGATAGGGCAGGTAAAGCTGAGGCCGGCCATCTTCGCGGAAGCCGCCCGCTTTGACGTGATCAGCGACGCCGATCACCTCGATCCACTGTTGCTCTTTGGTACGCGGTTGCCAGAGCAGCTTTTTGCCGATGGGGCTTTCGTTGGGCCAGGCTTGCCGGGCCAGATTGTCGTCTACGATCGCTAGGGGGAGCTTCTGCTCGATCTCCAACTGTGTGAAATCGCGCCCGGCGCGCAGGCGGATGCCCATCACGCGGAAATAATCCGGCAGCACGATGTGCAGCGATGCCGACAGCGGGGTGGCCGCCGCTTCGTCCAGAGCATAGGAAGAAATCATCCCGTCCCCGGTAAGTGGAAGAGGCGCAACGCCGCTGACCGATTCAACCCCCGGCATCGCCCGGACTTTTTCCAGCGCCTGTCGGTAGAACTCCCAGCGGCTCCCAACCTCCGGAAAACCGCGTGGCTGGAGGGCAACCTTGAGCGTCAACAGGTTGCCGGGATTGAAGCCCCAATCTAGTTGATTGAGCTTGGAGAAGGTGCGCATCATCAACCCCGCGCCGACCAGCAGCGACAGCGACAGGGCCACTTCCGCGACCACCAGCCAATTGCGCAATTGGCCATGGCCGCGGAACGACTGGCGGCCGCCCTCCTTCAATCCCGCGTTGACGTCCGCCTTGGTTGCCTGCCAAGCCGGAATCAGCCCCAGCACGATGCCCGCGAGCAGCGAGATGAGCAGCGTCACCGTGAGCGCCGCGCCGTCAATGTCGATGCTCTCTCGCCGCGGCAGATTGGCCGGCCAGAGGAGCAATAACGATTTAACGCCCCAAGCGGCGGCCAACAGACCGCCCGCGCCGCCGAGTAGCGAGAGCAACAGGTTTTCGGTCACGAGTTGGCGGATGATGCGTTGGCGCGCGGCCCCCAAGGCGCGGCGGATGGCCAACTCTTTCACCCGCGCGTCGGCGCCCGCCATGATGAGGTTGGCGACGTTGGCGCAGGCAATCAGCAGCACGAAACCAACCGCGCCGAGTAAGGCCAGAAGGGCAGGCTTGGCTTTCCGCACCAGGTCTTGATGCAGTGGGACGAGATGAAATTTTAGGCCGCCGCCATCGTAGATTTGGGGGTATTGTTGCGCCAGGTTGGCGGCAATTGAGTCAATCTCGCTTTGGGCCTGCTCGAAAGTCACCCCAGGCTTCAACCGCGCGACAGTGATGAGAAAGTGGCTATTCCGTCCGGCGCCGAGGTTGTTTTCGTTAAACGCGCCCGGATAGTAGAGGTCTATCTGTTCCGGTAAATCCGTGCCCGGACCCAGATGTAGCTTGAAGCCCTTTGGCATTACTCCCAGCACAGTCGCGCTGAAATTGTTCACCTCGATCTTCCGGCCGACGATCTCCTTATCGGCGCCGAACCGCCTTTGCCAGAGTTCATAGCTAATCATTACGATCTGTCCACTGTCTCTATTGTCCGAGAAATTCCTTCCCAGAAAAGGGCTGACACCAAGCAGCGGGAGCAGCCCTTCGCCGATAGTGGCGCTGGGAACTTTCTCCATATCATCTCCGGTCAGGTTCAAATTACTGGACGCAATGACATCAAAGCCCTCGAAGAGCCTGGTCTGTTGGCGGAAATCCAGGACTTCCGCCGCGGCGATCCTTGGTCGTCCCACCACCCCACGCCAATCAAGGCGAACCAGCGCCAGCCGCTCCGGGTCTTTGAAAGGCAGCGGTCGGAGCAGCACACCATTCGCCACACTGAAGATGGCCGTGTTGGCGCCGATGCCGAGCGCCAACGTCAGGAGAGCAATTAAAGTAAAGCCTGGATGCTTCAGCAACATGCGCGCGCCGTAGCGCAGGTCTTGCCACAGGTCTGCAATCATATTCGTCCTCCGGTTGGTTCCAAACACGATAGGTTCTTGCGGCGCCGGACGCTCCACGCGCTGCAATTCATGCGCCAGCAATTCACTGCCGCTCAATTCCGAGAGTGTTCGTTGACAAGCTTCCGCTTCAGTCGCGGCGCCGGCCAGCGACTCCGCGTAGCAGTCTTCGAGGTGTGTGGTGAGTTCCTCAATGATGGCCGCCTCGCGCGTCGGTTCCAGCTTCAAGTTCGCCAGCCGCCTCCCGATCTCTTGTTTCCATTCAGGCACGGTTGATCTTCCTTTTTTCTTCGTCGCGTCACGCGGCAAAAAACAGGGCTGAAACCAAAAATAATCATGGGCGCCCCGCTTAATTAAACGGCGCCTCACTCAGACCTGAGCGCGATCATCGGGTCCACCTTCGTCGCCCGCCGCGCCGGAACGTAGCAAGCCAGCAACGCGACCAGCGCCAAACAGAGGGCGCCGCCGCCGAACGCGATCGGATCGAGCGGACTCAGATCGGTCAGCGCCGCCGCGAGCAGCCGCGAAATCACAACTCCGCCGGCGATACCGATCACTGCGCCGGCACTGATCAGGCGAAGCCCCTGGCGTAAAAACAGAGTCACCACGTCCCGCGCTTCCGCGCCGAGCGCCACGCGAACGCCGATCTCGCGTGTGCGTTGAGCGACGACGAACGACATCACTCCGTACAGTCCGACGCATGCCAGCGACAGCGCGAGCGCTCCTAGCGCGCCGGCCAGCATCGCAATCCCGCGAAACGGAGCCATTTGAAAATCTAGCGAATCTTCTATCCTGCTGATGGAGAACAATAGATTACCTGCCGCTTCCGCTTCGCCGCGCACGGCCGCCATTACCTGTTCCAGAGATTTCTCCGCGCGAACGAGAATGTATTCGCCGGATTGGTTATCGGGAAGCAGAGGAACGTATAGAAAGGTTTCATCCTTGCGCCAGATAGCCCCGTTGCGCGCGTCTTTAGCGATGCCGATGACTTCAAACGAAGGATACACAGTGGCTCCCGTATTTGCCTCTTGCTGATTCGCCGCGGCGCCGATGCCGATCTGCTTGCCGATGGCGTCTTCATTGGGCCAGAAGCGTCGCGCGGTCGCTTCGCTGATCACCACGACCGGCGCGTTCGCGGCTACTTCCTGCGCGGTGAAGGCGCGCCCGCGCGCAAGATGAAGCGAGACCGTTTTTAGCGCGGAAGTCAGATCGGGCCGCGAGGCCTGCAATGCAGGCGTCAGACCGGACGCGATTCCGACTATCAGCGAGACCAGCAGCGAAAATCCGAAGACGCGGTAATCAGGATCGAGATTGAGTAAAAAAGCATCTTTTTGCGCCTGCGGAATCGGCTGAGAAGCAAGGATAACTGGGTATAAATCGTTGATCGCCCAGATGGTCAACATCAGCCCGGCCAATCCGCCCAACGCGGAAAGCAGGACGCTTTCGGTCAGTAGTGCCCGGATCAAACGCCAGCGACTTGCGCCCAACGCCAGGCGCACTCCAATCTCTTTTTGTCGTGTTGCGGCGCGCGCCAGCAGCAGATTGGCCACGTTGGCGCAGGCAATCAACAAGACCAGCCCAAAGGCGATCAGCAACGTAATAATGACCGGAATAAATTCCGCTTCGAGCGTGATAATGGTCCCGCCAGGTTTCGCGACAATGCTCGGCTTCCGGTCTCGGTCGGGAAATTGTTCGGCCAGTTGTCGCGCAATCAGGCTCAACTCCGCCTGCGCCTGTTCACGCGTAATTCCGGGCTTGAGGCGACCAAGCAGATTGACCACAGACACCTGACGATCCGTGAACCATCGCTTGTGCTCCCAACCGCCGGCCGGAATCACCTGATCGCGCATCATCAGCGGAATCCACAGGGATGTCGCATCCGGCGTATTGCCGATGAAATCCGGAGCCGTTACGCCAATCACCGTGAAGGGCTGGCCATGAAGCTTGATCGTTTGATTGATTAGGTTCGGGTCGCCGTTGAAGCGCCGCTGCCAGAAGCGATGGCTCAACACGACGACCGGATGCGTTCCCAGCGTCTTGTCTTCTTCGGGCAGAAAGCCGCGGCCCAGCGCCATCTCGGCGCCAAGCACGGAAAAGTAATTGCCCGAAACGATCTGACCGACAACATATTCATAACCACTGGCCAGTTCCACTCCCGTGGGCGGCGCCTCGCCCAGCGTCACTGCGACCTTGTTAAACGCCGCCAGTCCGTCCAGGACCGTGTTACGGTCGCGGTAATCCAGATAATCGCGATACGGAAAAATAATTGACTTCCCGTTACGCTGATCCCGGGCTTCCAGCTTGACCAGGGCGCCCGGGTCTTTCAGCGGCAGCGGCTTGAGCAGAAAGGTGTTGTAGAACGTGAAAAGGGCAGTATTGACGCCTATCCCGAGCGCCAGCGTAATCACCGCAATCAAGGTGAAGCTGGGATTCTTCATCAACATTCGCACGCCATAGCGCAGGTCTTGCCATAGGTCTGCCAGCATATTTGTCCTCCGATTCGTTCCGAGTACGATGGGTTCCGGCGCGAACTGCCGCTCGACGCGCCGCAGTTCTTGCGCCAATAATTCACTGCCGCTCAATTCCGTCAGCGTCCGGCGTTCGGCTTCTGTTGGGGTCACGCCGCCTGAGAGTAATTCCGCGTAGCAGTCCGCTAAGTGCTGTGCTAGCTCTTCAATAATCGCGGCCTCGCGCGTCGGCGCCAGCTGTAAGCTCGCCAGCCGCCCTCTGATCTCCGGTTTCCAGTCAGGCATGCTTGATTTTCCTTCTGTGCCCCGCTGCTTGCTCTAAGGCGCCTCACTCCGAGCGCAGCGCGACTAGCGGATCCACCTTCGTCGCCCGCCGCGCAGGAACCCAGCAGGCTAACAGGGTGACCGCGATTAACAACAAAACTGTCACGGCAAAGGTGATGGGGTCAGCGGTCTTCACGTTGTAAAGCCGGCTCTCAATCAATCGCGCTGAGGCCGCTGCCGCTCCGGCGCCAATCACCATCCCCATCAATGTCAGCCCCATTCCTTGACCGATCACCAGCCGTAAAACCGCGCCCCTTTGTGCGCCGAGCGCCATGCGAATGCCGATTTCGCGTGTGCGCCGCGTGATCGTGTAAGACATCACGCCATAAAGCCCCACCGCAGTCAGCGCCAGCGCCAGCAACCCGAACAGCGAGAGCAGCGCGCTTTGCATCCGTTCGACATAGAGTGACCGCCCAATGTGTTCCGGCAGGGTGCGGAACCCGAAGACTGGCAGCGCGGGGTCGAGCGAGCCGAGTTGCGCGCGGATTGTCGCGTTCATCGCCGTCGGCGAAAGGGCCGTGCGCACCAGGAGGTTCATACCGGGGGAATATTCCTGCGCCAGCGGCCGGTACATTGTCATCCGCGGCTCTTCGCGCAGGTCGCGATATTTGGTAGCGCGTGCGACGCCGATGACTTCGAAGTTGTCCGAGCCGTCGTAGAAGTATTGCCCGACGGGATCAGTGTTCGGCCAGAATTTCTGCGCCATCGTCTCGTTGACGATGATCACGCGGCCCGATGTCTCGCTGTCGAGAGAGCGGAAATCGCGGCCCCGCAGCAATGGCAGTTCTAGCGTCTCGAAGAATTGCGGCGTGACTGTGACGATGTCAATCGAGATGCCTTCGTTCACCGCCGGACGGGTCAGGTTCGGCGGTCTTTGCAACCTTGAACCGCCCGCCGTCACTGGCAGCGCGCTGGCCAGGCTGATGGCTTGCACACCCGGCGCCGCCGCCAGTTTTTCGAGCGCGGCGTTGTAGAAGTTTTTGCCCTGCGCCTGGCTATAACCCTGGAGCCGCAAATCCAGCGTCAGCGCCAACACCTGCTCACCGGAGAATCCGACATCAATTGAACGCAACTTCCACAAGCTGCGCAGGAACAGCCCCGCGCCGACCAGCATGATGATTGACAGCGCGACCTGCGCTACCACCAGCATATTTCGCAGCGAAAACATCCTGGTGGGAAAAGATGACGAGACTGCGCCGTCTTTCAGCGTCATCGCCAGCTCGATGCGCGCGGCGCGAAACGCCGGGAACAAGCCGAACAGCAGCGCGGCGACGAGCGTCACGGCCAGCGTAAAAACGAGCACACGCCAATTGAGCGAATTGTCCAGCGTCAGCGCCCCGCCGACGCGCGTGCGAAGATTGGCCGTCAGGTCTTTTGACCAGAGCGCGATCAATAATCCGAGGCCGCCGCCAGCCAACGCCAACAGCAGGCTTTCCACAAAAAGCTGCCGGACGATGCGTCCGCGTGAAGCGCCCAGCGCCAGCCGGACGCCAATCTCTCGCTGCCGGGTTTGCCCACGCGCCAACAACAGATTGGCGATATTCGCACAGGCGATCAGCAGAATCAGCGCGACCATCGCCGCTAGCAGTTGCAACGGCTGTGACAATTCGGCGACGTAATAATCGCTTCCCTGCGCCGCCGGAGTGAGCGCGGCTTCCCATCGCCCCTTGCCGATGGCCGCCTCGAAACCGGGCGGCAACTGGGCTGAAAGCCTCGCCTGCGCCTGCGCCGTCGTCACGCCTGGTTTCAAGCGCGCCGCCAGCGCCAACCAACTCCTCGTGCGCGAATTGAGGAGATCAGGCGGGCCGCCTAAAGCGATCCGTTGCGGCAAGGTCAACCAGACATCTGTGTTCAGCCCACGCGCCAGCCCGGTGAATCCCGGTGGCGCAACGCCAACCACAGCGAAATTGCGTCCGTTGATCGTCAACGATTTGCGCAAAACAGCCGGATCGCCGCCGAAGAAGCGTTTCCACAATTTGTCGCTGATGACAACGGAGGGCTGCGCTCCGGCGTACTCGTCGGCGCCAACGAAGCCGGTTCCGCGTGACAGCGTCAGACCAAGCGCCGAAAAATAGTTGGCGCTGACATACTCTCCGCGCGCGCGCTCAGTCTGGCTACCAGAACTGAGGCCGAAGCTCGCATCGGATGAAGCCAGCATTCCGGCAAAAACGTCGTTGTTGTCGCGCAAGGCGGCATAAAGCGGATAAGAGAAATCCGAATGTAACCCGCCCTCGCTGGTGCGCGTGGCGACTAGCACCAACTCTTCCGGACGCGGCACAGTCAGCGTTCGCAACATCACGGCATCCAACAAACCGAAGAGCGCGGAGTTGGCGCCGATTCCTAGCGCCAGCGTGAGCGCGGCAATTAGCGTGAAGCCGGGATTTTTCATTAACATTCGCGCGCCATAGCGCAAGTCTTGCCACAGGTCTGCGATCATATTTGTCCTCCGATTGGTTCCAACCACGATGGGTTCCGGCGCGACCTGCCGCTCAGCGCGCCGAAGTTCATGCGCTAACAACTCGCTGCCGTGCAGTTCAGTCAGTGTTTGTCGATGGGCTTCCGATTCCGTCGCGCCGCCAGCGAGCAACTCCGCGTAGTGGTCGTCGAGATATTGCGCCAATTCCTCAACGATGGCGGCTTCGCGCGCCGGCCTAAGCTGCAAGCTCTGAAGCCGCCGTCTGATCTCTGGTTTCCAGTCAGGCACGATTGATTTTCCTTTTGTATTTCACAGCCAGGTTCAAACCTAACTACTCCTGTCTCAATGTGACCATCGGATCAACCTTCGCCGCACGCCGCGCCGGCAGCCAGCAAGCCAGCAACGCCACGACGATCAACAGCGCCGATACGCTCGCGAATGTCACTGGATCGGTGGCGCTGACGTTGAACAAGAGCGTAGTCATCAGACGAGTAGCCCCGACTGCAATGAGCAACCCGATCACTAATCCGAGTAAAGTCAAAGTCATTCCCTGGCGGACAACGGCCAAAAGTATCCACGCCGTTTGCGCGCCCAGCGCGCGCCGAATCCCAATCTCTTTGCCGCGTTCATTCACCGCACAAGACACCACACCATAAATTCCTATGCCGGCGAGAGCCATCCCCAGCGCGGCAAACAGCCCGACCAGCAGCGTCGTGAAGCGCGGCGAGATTGTCGCCTCCGCCACTTTCTGTTCGAGAGGGTAAATCTTGTCGAGCGGAACGTTCGGGTCGAGCGCCCGGATGCGCTCTCGAATCGCGGGGACAAGGCTCAGCGGATTGCCTGCCGTGCGCAGGAGCAGCGACATGCCCGGAACCGGGAACTGGCTGAAAGGAATATAGAGCGCCGGTCTGGAAGCCGCTCCCGCTTCGGGCAGCGCGTCGGCCACCACGCCGACGATCAGGATGCTTTGCCCCTTCAGCGCCTCGCTTTGCAACCGCCGGCCAACCGGCTTGCCCTGCGGGAAATAGGTTTGGACAAAAGTCTGGTTGACGACCGCCACCACCTGCGCCCCCGCGCGATCCCGCTCATTGAACGTCCGCCCCGACAAGAGCGGGATGGAGACGGTTTCGAAATAGTCTGCGGTAATAGGGCGCAAGCCGATCTGAGGGAGTTCCTTTTCCGGCGGCGCCGGTTGTCCCTCGATTTGAAAGGGCCGCCTGAACGCCCCCCGCGCTTCCATTGGCGTAGCCAGGGCCAAAGAAGCCGATTCAACCTGCGGCAAGGCGCTCGCCTGCTCCAACACACGCTCGTAGAAGGCGGCGAACTGCGGGTTTATCTGGCCGCGCAAAGTGATCGGCACGACCAGAACATTCTCCGCGCGAAAGCCATGGTCAAAGTTGACCAGCCGGCCAAAGCTTTTCATCAACAGCCCGGCGCTGATCGCCAGCATGGTCGCTAGCGCGACCTCGACAATCACCAGTCCTTGCCGCAGGCGATGTTTGGCGAAGATGCCGGCGCCGCCGCGACTCCCGCTTTTAAGCGCATTGTGCGGATCGAGTTGGGAGGCTTGCAGGGCTGGAACCAGACCGAAGACTATTCCGGCCAGTGTGGTCACGGCGATCATCACGGCCACAACGCGCCCATCCAGCGCGACTTCACTCAACCGGGGAATGTCATCGGGGCTGAAGAGCATAATGGCTTTGAGCGCCCACGCGCCAAGCAGCAACCCCGCCGCTCCGCCGAGCGTGGCAATCAATATGCTTTCGGTCAGCAACTGGCGCACGATCCGCAGGCGGCCGGCGCCCAGCGCCGTCCGAATCGCTATCTCCTGCCGGCGCGCCAGGCCGCGCGCGAGCAACAAATTGGCCACGTTCGCGCAAGCAATCAGCAAGACCAGCGCCACCGCGCCCATCAAAACCAGCAACGGAGCCCGCACATCGCGCACCACCATCGCTTGCATCGTTTGCGCCCAGGCCGTGCGGCGGGAATTTCCCCCGGCGGCGGAACCTGTTGCGGCAATCCGCTGTGCGATCGCGCTGATCTCCGCATCGGCTCGCTCCAGAGTTACGCCCGGCGCCAGCCTGGCGATGATCGAGAGTTCGGGGTCGTCGTCCTGCTTCTCTGCTTCGGTGAGCGGACGCCACAAATCCGCCGTGCGGGGATAGGCGTATCCTTGCGGCATGATTCCTACGACGGTATGCGGGGCGCCATCAATTGTGACCGTTCGACCGATGATATCGGGATTAGCTGCATACCGGCTCTGCCACAGACGATGGCCGAGAATGATTGAAGGCGCTCCACGCTCATATTCCTCAGGCAGGAAATCGCGCCCTGCCTCGGGCTGGACGCCGAATGTGGGAAAGAAGCCATCCGAGATTCTGGCCACCGTGATATTGCCCGGCTCGCTCCGATCGTCCCGCAAAATCCGCGGCGCTTCGGAAAAAGCCGCCATCCCAGCGAAAGCGCGCGATTGTTGCTTGAACTGCCGGAAATCCTGGTATGAAGTCTCCAGGTAGCGCTGCCCGGTCCCTGGATTGGCGCTCCAGATTCGGGCCAGTCGGTCGGCCTGCTGATATGGCAAGGGGCGCAGCAACACGCCGTCCACGACCGAGAAAATCGCGGCGTTGACGCCGATACCTAGCGCCAGCGTGATCACAGCAATCAAGGTGAAGCCCTGGTTCTTCAGTAACGTTCGCGCGCCGAAGCGCAGGTCTTGCCATAGGTCTGCGATCATCTTTGTCCTCCGGTTGGTTCCGAGCACGATTGGTTCCGGCGTTACCTTCCGCTCCATGCGCCGCAGTTCGCGCTCAAAGATTTCACTCCCGCTCAATTCGGCGAGGGTTCGTTGATAAGCTTCCGCCTCAGTCGCGCCCTCGGCCAACAATTCTGAGTAGCAGTCATCCAAGTACTGCGCGAGTTCCTCAACGATGGCGGCTTCGCGCGCTGGCTCAAGCTGCAAGTTCTGGAGCCGCCGTCTGATCTCTGATTTCCAGTCAGGCAAGTTGCCTCTCCTTCTCCGCTTAATTGCTCAACGCAAGCCGGCTCACTCCGAGCGTAGCGCGACCAGCGGATCAACTTGCGTCGCTCTTCGCGCCGGAATCCAGCAAGCGCAAATCGCCACCAGTAGCAACGCGAGCGCGACCACGCCAAACGCCAGCGGGTCGGCCGGGCGCACCCCGAACAACAGACTTTCCATCCAGCGCGTCAGCGCGAAAGCGGCGGTCAATCCAAGCGCGACGCCGATCAACGTCAGCTTCAATCCTTGCCGCAGAATCAACCGCAGCACGTCGCGCGCCTGCGCGCCCAACGCCAGCCGAATGCCTAACTCACGCGTGCGCTGTCTGACCGTATAGGCGATCACGCCGTAGATGCCGACTGCCGCCAACAACAAGGCCAGCGCCGCAAAGCTCGACAGCAAGACCAGCGTCAGCCTGCGCTGGGCAAGCGAATTGCCGAGCAATTGATCCATCGTCCAGACCGAGTAAACGGGCAGGTCTTTGTCTACCGTATGAATTGCCTGTTCGATAGGAGCGACAACAGCCAGCGGATTGCCCTGCGTGCGCACGATCAGTCCTAAAGTGGTTCCGGGTTCTTGTGAAAACAGCACATATGTTTGCATCGAAGTGGCGCGATCTACGCCGTTCATCTTGATGTCACTGACGACGCCAATGACTTCGCGCCAGAGGCCGTTGTATTCGGGAAAGCCTTGTTTGACGCGCTTGCCGATGGGGTTTTCGTTCGGCCAGATGCGGCGCGCCAGCGTTTCGTTGATGACCGCCACCTGCGCGGATTCCGGCGTGTCAGCCGGGCTGAACCACCGGCCGCGCAGCAGCCGAATGCCCATCGTCTCGAAGTAATTCGCGCTCACCCGCAGGTAATCCGATACCGGCAAATTGGCGCGCGAGGGCGTGGGTTTGTCGGCGGCGGTAAAAAGCGAATCCCAGTATGCGCCTTCTATCGGCAACGATTGCGACAATGCGGCGGAACGGACTCCCGGCACGGCCTGCACGCGCGCCAGGCATTCGTCATAAAAAACGCGCCCCGTCTGCGGACTGTATTTTTTGTCCGACAGCTCAAACCGCATCGTCAACAAATTGCCAGCCTCGAAACCGAGATCAACGCGCAGCAGGTTGTACATTGAACGCAGGAGCAAACCTGCGCCCGCCAACAAGACGATCGACAAACTGACCTCGGCGATCAGCAAGGCTTTGCGCACCCCTTCGCGCGCAGCGCCTGTCGTCAGGCGTCCGCCGTCTTTCAGAGCGGTTTGTAAATCGATCTTTGAGGCGCGTAAGGCGGGCGCCAGGCCAGACAACAAACTGGTCAGCGCGGCGACGCCCAGCGTGAAGAGCAATATGGTGGTGTCCAGCCCGACGCGGCTGAGCTGTGGGATTTCAGGCGGCGCCAGCCTAAGCAACCCGGCCAACATCAAGCGCCCCAGCAGCAACCCGCCGGCGGCGCCCAGCCCTGCCAGCAACAAGCTTTCGCTCAGCAATTGCCGCACGATGCGCCGGCGGCCCGCGCCGAGCGCCAGCCGCACGGCCAGCTCTTTTTGCCGTTCCGCCGCGCGCGCCAGCAACAGATTGGCGACGTTGATGCAGGCAATCAGCAAAATGAAACCAACTGCGCCGAGCAAGACCCACAGCGAGCGCCGCACGCTCTCTGACATCACGTCCTGCAAGCGTTCAGCCTGCGCGCTCTTGCCTTCATTGATCTTCGGATATTCCTGCGCCAGTTGTCGCGCGAGCGCCGCCATTTCGCTGTTCGCCTGCTCGAGCGTCACCCCCGGTTTCAGGCGCGCGACGGCATACGAACCGCCAAAACTGGATCCGCGATCCGCCATGCCGGAATAGGGCGCAAGAAACAGCCCAATCGGAACATACACATCCGCCGCCTCGAAGTACTCAAAACCCGGCGGCGCCACGCCGACCACGGTGTAAGTTTCACTGGTCAGCGTGACGGCTTTGCCAATAACGTCCGCCGCGCCCCCAAAGTGACGCTCCCAGAAGCCATGACTGATCACGACGGTACGCGGTGCCCCGTAACGATCATCCGCTTCGGTAAACAATCGTCCGAGTTGCGGCCGCACGCCGAGCAGTGAGAAGAAATTCCAGTTGACCCTGCGTCCAGACAAACGCCTGGGGTTGTCTACGCCCGTCAGATTGAAGGACTCCGGGCCGGACATTGCCATCCCCGCAAACGATTGCGCGCGCGTTCGCCAGTCCGCGAAGTTCGGATACGGCACGCCATTACGTTCGCCGTCACGCGTTCTCTCCGCCAACAACACCAACCTCTCCGGTTCCACATACGGCAACGGACGTAGCAGCAGCGCATTCACCGCGCTAAAGATGGCCGTGTTCGCGCCTATGCCTAAAGCGAGCGTGACGACGGCAATCAAGGTGAAGCCGGGTTTCTTCGCCAACATTCGCGCGCCGAAGCGCTGGTCTTGCCACAGGTCTGCAATCATATTTGTCCTCCAGTTCGTTCCGAGTGCGACGGGTTCCGAGTTGTTTTGCCGCTCCATGCGGCATAATTCACGCGCCAGCAATTCACTGCCGCTCAATTCCGCCCGGGTTTGGCGGAGGATGGCCGACTCACGAGTCGGCGCAAGCTGTGAGCCAGCCAACCGCCGTCTGATCTCTAGCTTCCAGTCAGGCACGTTTGCTTCTCTTTCTCCGCTTCATTGCTTGATGCAGGCGCGGCTCACTCACTACGCAACGCGACCAGCGGGTCTACGCGCGTGGCGCGCCGCGCCGGAATCCAGCACGCCAGCAGCGCGACGAGCGTCAGCAGGAGCGCCACGCCTGCGAACGTCAACGGATCAGTCGCGCTCACGCCGAAGAGCAAACTCTCCATCCAGCGCGTTAAGGCGAGTGAAGCAAGCAGCCCTGTGGCTACGCCGACGAGCGTCAGCGCAAGTCCCTGACCAATGATCATTTTGATGATGTCGCCCGCGTGAGCGCCAAGCGCCATTCGCACGCCGATTTCGCGCGTGCGCTGGCTGACCGCGTACGAAATGACGCTGTAAATCCCCACACTCGCCAGAACCAACGCCAACGACGCAAACACGCCGAGCAGTAATAGATTGAAACGGCGCGGCGCCAAGGAGCTGGAGACAATCTCATCCATCGCGCGCACGGCCCAGATCGTCTGGTCTTTGTCCACCGCCCAGATCTGGCTTTTCACCGCCGCGACCAGACTCAGCGGATCGCCAGTCGCGCGAATGAAGAGCGCGCGCGGTCTGGCCCAACTCGGATGCTCTTGCGTGAAGGGCCTGTAAAACTCCGGGTATGGGTCTGAGTCCAGACCAACTTGGCGAACGCTCCCGACCACCCCAGCCACCGTCAGCCAGGGACAGCACGGGTCCGACGCGCGCAAGCCAAACTTGAGGCGTTTGCCGACCGGGTCTTCGTCGCCCCAATAGCGGCGCGCCACGGCTTGATTGATGACCACGACGAGCGGCGCTTGCGTGTTGTCTTGCGCCGACAGCAGGCGTCCCTTGAGCAGCGGAATATCCAGCGCGCGGAAGTAATCGGGGCTGACGACACGATTGTTGACGACTTGCGGTTGGCCCAGCGGCGGATCGGGTTTGCCTTCGATGACAAAGGGCATACGTATGCCCGGCGTCACAATCGGCGCGGCATTGGCGACGCCTACAGCCTCCACTCCCGGCAGGGCTTGTACGCGATCAATCACTTGTTGATAGAATTTTGAGATGCTCGTCAAATCCCGCGCTTTGTTTTCCGACATTTCGACACGCAGCGTCAGCAAGCGTTCGGGGTTGAACCCTAAATCAACCTTCTGCAACCGAATGAAGCTGCGAATGAGCAAGCCCGCGCCGACGAGCAGCGCCAGCGACAACGCCACTTCGGCAATCACCAACAGTCCGCGCAAACGCTGTCCGCGCGCGCCCACAAAACCGCGACCGCCTTCCTTGAGGGTATGTTGCAAATCCGGCTTTGACACTTGCAGCGCCGGAGCCAGCCCGAAGATTACGCCGGTCAGGCAGGAAACGCCTAGCGTGAAACCCAGCACGCGCCAATCCAAACTGACTTCACCCAGCCGCGGAATCGTTTCAGGCCCATCCGGACTGATGAGCTTCAACGCCTTCACTCCCCACACCGCGAGCAGCAATCCCATCGCGCCGCCCGCTAAGGAAAGCAACGCGCTTTCGGTCAGCAACTGCCGCGCCAATCGCCGGCGTCCGGCGCCTAAGGCCGCGCGGACAGCCAACTCCTTCTCTCGCGCCGCCGCGCGCGCCAACAACAGGTTGGCGACGTTCACGCAGGCAATCAGCAGGACAAAGGCGACCGCGCCCAGCAGAACGAATAACGCCTGCTTGAAACCGCTTACCAGGCTTTCCTGCAACGGCGTCACGACGAAGACGATATTGGTGTTGCTCTGCGGAAAAGCGCTCTCCAGGTTGCGCGCGATGACGTCCAGTTCGCTTTGCGCTTGCTCAACCGTCGCGCCAGGGCTGAGCCGCGCGATGCCGCTCAGGTAGAAGGAATCGCGTTGGTTCGCCGCATCCGCGTTGAAAGCTATCGGAGCCCACAGCTCCGTCTCTTTGTCAGGGAAATTGAAGCCGGGCGGCGCCACGCCCACCACCGTGTAGCTCTGGTCGTCGAGCCTGAGCGTTTGACCGATGATATTGGTCTCAGCGCCGAAACGCCGCCGCCACAATTCGTGACTCAACATAACGACACGCGGCGCGCCGGCGCGGTCATCCGCTTCAGTGAAGACGCGCCCCGCAAGAAGGGGGACTTTGAGCAAGGGGAAGAACGCGGCGGAAACAACCTGGCCGCGCAAGCGTTCCGGCTCGCCCGCGCCCGTCAGGTTGAAATCGCGCGAAACATAAACGGCGAACTGCTCGAAAGACTTGCTCTGCTGGCGTAGATCGAAATAACTGGCCGGAGTGAGCTCAGAAGTTCCACCAAGCTTCGTGTTCCGATGCATGACGAGCGCCAATCGATCAGCCTCCGGGTACGGCAGGGGCCGCAGCCACACGGCGTTGACGACGCTGAAGATGGTCGTGTTCGCGCCGATGCCCAACGCCAGCGTGAGCGCGGCGATCAACGTGAAACCGGGTTGTTTACGCAATATTCGCGCGCCGAAGCGCAGGTCTTGCCACAGGTCTGCAATCATATTTGTCCTCCAGTTCGTTCCGAGTGCGACGGGTTCCGAGTTGTTTTGCCGCTCCATGCGGCATAATTCACGCGCCAGCAATTCACTGCCGCTCAATTCCGCCCGGGTTTGGCGTCGAGATATTGCGCCAATTCCTCGACAATGGCGGCTTCGCGCGTCGGCGCAAGACGCAAGCCCGCGAGCCGGAGTCTTATCTCTGATTTCCATTGCGGCTTCATGTCTGATGTGGCCTCCCCGCTCTTCGTCGTTATTCACTGCGCAAGGCAATAAGCGGATCAACCTTCGTCGCGCGGCGCGCCGGAAGCCAGCAGGCCACAAAGGCGACGATGGTTAGCAACAACACGATTATGCTGAAAGTCAGCGGGTCGGCCGCGCTCACGCCGAACAGCAGCGTCTTCAGCAAGCGGGTCAACGCCAGCGCGCCTCCCAACCCGGCGCCCACGCCGATCAGCGTCAGCGTCATTCCCTGTTTCACCACCAGCCTGAGCACATCGCTTGTTTGCGCGCCTAAGGCCACTCGGACGCCGATCTCGCGCGTCCGCTGCGTGACGGAATAAGAGATCACGCCGTACAAGCCGACGGCGGTCAGCAGCAACGCTACGCCGGCGAAGAGCAGCAGCAGGAGCGCGTTGAAGCGCGGGTACGCCACCGCTCCGCTGAAATACTGATCGAGCGTCTTGACCTCGAAGACGGGCAGTTCCTTGTCCAGCGCCTGAACTTCGGCCCGCGCGGCGCTGATGAGGCTTCGCGGATCAGCATCGGTTCGCAGCGCGATCCACATCCCGGTGGAGATGGGGAGTTGCGTGTACGGCATGTAAACTTCGAACGGAACATCCGCAGTCAAGCTGCGGTTCCTGACATCGCTGACAACGCCGATGATTTCACGGATCGGAGCGTCGCCCGGCTCTGCCGAGATGTCTGGGCGGATGCGTTTGCCGATCGGGTCCTCGTTCGGAAAGAAGCGCCGCGCGAGCGTCTCATTGATGATCGCAACGCGGCGCGCTTTCAGATCATCGCGCGCGTTGAAGTCGCGCCCTTTGATCAGTCGAATGCCCAATGTGCGGAAGTAATCAGGCAGGACGCTCTGGCATTCAATTTGTGGGCGGTCGCCGCGCGCGACGGGCAGCCCTTCAATTTCAAGTTCGGTTCCGATGCGGCTTTTGCTGAAGGGCAGCCCGAAAGTGACGCTTGCGCCGCGTACTCCAGGCAAATTCTGTAAGCGCGCCTGCAATCGTTCGAAGAAAGCGACGGACTGCGGGTCGGAGTATTTGCTATCAGGCAGATTGAGCCGGAACGTGAGCGTTTGCCGCGGATCAAAGCCGGGATTGACTTGTAACAAGCGCCAGAAGCTGTTGAGCAGCAACCCTGCGCCGGCCATCAATACAAGGGCGATGGCGACTTCGGCGATCATCAATGCGCTGCGCAACCTTGCCCCGCGCGCGCCCTCGCCGCTGCGCCCGCCTTCCTTGAGCGTTTCCGTCAATTCTGTTTTGGCGGCTTGCAGCGCCGGAGCCAGCCCGAAAATCACTCCCGTCAGGAGCGAGACCAGCAAGGTGAATCCGAAGACGCGGCCATCCAGGCGGACGTCCTGCAATCGCGGGATGTTTTCCGGGCTGAGCGAAAGCAGCGACTCCATGCAACCCCACGCCAACAGCCAGCCACACAGACTCCCGGCCAGAGCAAGCAGGACGCTCTCTGTCAGCAATTGCCGGATGACGCGCCCGCGACTCGCCCCCAGCGCGGCGCGCAGCGCGATTTCACGCCGCCGCGCCGTCGCGCGCGCCATCAGCAAGTTGGCGACGTTGGCGCACGCAATCAACAGGACACAACCGACCGCGCCGAAGATTATCAGCAACGGCCTCCGCACATCGCCCACTAACTGTTCGAGCGCGGGTACAAGACGCGCTCCCTGATGAGCGTTGTCATCGGGATATTGCCGCTCCAAGCGGCGCGCAATGCCATCCATCTCCGCTTGCGCCTGGGCGCCGCTCACGCCGGGTTTGAGCCGCCCAATCACGCTCAGATAGCCTAACCCGCGCTGCGCCGTCATTGGATCATTGCCGGTCGCGTCGTGAGCGATCGTCGTCCACAAGTCAGTCGACTCCGCTGCTATGGGAAACTGAAAACCGGCAGGCGCCACGCCGACGACGGTGAGGCTGCGATCATCGAGCGTGATGTTTCGCCCGATCACCTGCGGGTCGGAGTTGAAGCGGCGGCGCCACAAACCGTGACTGAGGATCACAACGGACGCGCCGGCATTGTCCTCTTCCGTGCGAAAGCTCCGTCCCAGACTCGGCGAAACGCCGAGCAACGCGAACAAATCCGCCGAGGCGACTACGCCATTCAAGCGCGCCGGCTCATCGCTACCCGTGAGCGTGAAGCTGCGGACGCGGAAAGCCGCCAATCGCTCAAAACTCCCGCTCTGCGCGCGCCAGTCCACAAAGTTCGGATAGGAAACGCTGCTGAGGCCGTCGCCTTCGCGGGTATCTACCGTCCCCAACATCATCAACTGCCCTGCTTCCCGGAATGGCAGCGGGCGCAGCAACACTGCATTAACGACACTGAAGATGGCGGTATTGGCGCCGACGCCCAGCGCCAGCGTCAGCATCGCAATCAAGGTGAAGCCCGGTTGCTTCAATAACATTCGCGCGCCGTAGCGCAGGTCTTGCCACAGGTCTGCAATCATATTTTTCCTCCGATTGGTTCCGAGCGCGATGGGTTCTTGGGGGGCTTGCCGCTCCGCGCGCCGCAGCTCCCGCTGAAGCATTTCACAGCCGCTCAATTCCGCGAGCGCTTGCTCATACGCCTCCGCTTCACTGGCGCCGCCCGCCAGTAGCTCGGCGTAGTAGTCTTCGAGATATTGCGCCAATTCCTCGACAATGGCGGCTTCGCGCGTTGGCGCAAGACGCAAGCCTGAGAGCCGTGATCCGATTTCTGATTTCCAATGCGGCTTCATATCTGACGTGGCCTCGTCGCTTTTCGTCTTTATTCACTGCGCAAGGCAATCAGCGGATCAACCTTCGTCGCCCGCCGCGCCGGAATCCAACACGCCAGCAAGGCGGTCAGCGTGAGCAACAACGTTACACCGGCAAACGTCAGCGGATCAGTCGAGCGAACATCGAACAACAGAGTGGAAATCAAGCGCGTCAGCGCAATCGCCCCGGCTAGTCCTATCGCCACCCCCGTCGCCACCAGTTTCATTCCATGTCCGAGCAACAGCCGCAGCACGTCGGCCGTTCGCGCGCCCAGCGCCATCCGAACGCCGATTTCATGTGCGCGCTGCTCAACCGAATAGGACATCACGCCGTAAATTCCGACTGCCGCCAGGAGCAGCGCGACGCCGGCGAAGAATGCCAGCAGCAACAGGTTGAACCGCCGTTGCGAGACCGATCTCGCCAACAGTTCCTCCATCGTATGGATGTTGGAGACCGGCTGATCCCTGTCTATCTCCTGAACCTGGCCGCGCACGGCGGCCACGAGGCTGAGCGGATCGCCATCCGTGCGCGCCACCAGCGTCATGAAAGACGAGGGAAATTGGGTGAAGGGGAAATACATCTGCGGCTTCGACTCGGTATCCAATGCCGTGTGCCTGACGTCTTTGACCACGCCGACGATCTCGCGCCAGACCGGCTGGTTATCTCGGCTGTTGAAGGACACGCGCCTGCCGATTGGGTCTTCGTTCTGCCAATACTGGCGCGCCATCGCCTCGTTGATGATCAGCACGGGAGGCGAGTCGCCGCCGTCGCCCTCGGTGAAGACGCGGCCTTTCAGCAGTTGAATCTTCAAAGTCTTAAAGTAGTCCGGACTGACCCAACGCGGTCCAGCGTTGCGTCGCTCGCCGGGCGCCGGCGGCGGCTGGCCTTCGACGCCAAAGCCCATTCCTTCTTCCATTCCGCTCAGTGGCAGAGGATAGACCGCGCCCGCTGATTGCAAGCCGGGCAGCGCTCGCAGACGTTCGAGCAATTGCTGGAAGAAGGCCACTTGCTGCGACGGTTGGTATTTGCCGCGCAGCAGCCTGATGTCCATTGTCAGCACATTCTGCGGGTCGAGGCCCGGATCAACGCTCATCAGCCGAACGAAGCTTCGCAGCATGAGCCCCGCGCCGACCAGCAGGACCAGCGCCAGCGCGACTTCAGAGACCACCAGCAACCCTCGAAAACGATTGTGGCCGCTCCCGCCGGAACTGCGCCCGCCTTCCTTGAGCGTCTCGTTGATATCCGTCCGCGACGCCTGAAGCGCAGGAATCAGGCCAAAGAGAATCCCCGTGAGCAATGAGACCACGAGTGTGAAGCCGAAGACGCGGAAGTCAACGCCGATCTCATCGGCGCGCGGCAAATTGTCCGGCAGTATAGTGCGCAACAGATCAACGCCCCAGACCGCCAGCAGCGCCGCCAACGCCCCGGCTGAAGAGGCCAACAGCAGGCTCTCCGTGAGCAGTTGTCTGATCACTCTCGAGCGGCCTGCGCCCAGCGCCGCGCGGATCGCCATCTCTCTCTGTCTAGCCGCTCCGCGCGCCAGCAGCAGATTGGCGACATTTGCGCATGCTATCAGCAGCACAAATCCGACGGCGCCCAGCAGTGTCAGCAGCCCGGAACGCGCCTTGCCGACCACTTGCTGATGAAATCCCACGAGACGCACACTCTTATTCCGGTTCATATCCGGGTATTGCCGCTCGAGCCGCCCGGCTATGCCCACCATCTCGGCCTGGGCCTGATCAAAGCTGGTCTGCGGTTTGAGGCGGGCGATGACGGCCAGGTAATGGCGACCGCGGTTGTTCCGCTGCTCAGGAGTGAGCGCCAACGGAGTGTACAAATGGACTTCGCTTGGAAACCCGAACCCGGCCGGCAGATCGGCTTTGCGCGGAAACTGAAAATCTGGCGGCATTACGCCGACAACCGTGTAAGGCTCGTTGTTGAACGAGATCGTCTGCCCGATGACCTTCGGGTCCGAGCCGAAGCGCCGCTGCCACAAGCCGTCACTGAGAATTACTACACGATTGGCGCCCGCCTGATCCTCTTCGGGAAGAAAGACGCGCCCGCGCCTGGGCTCGACGCCGAGCAAGGCAAAAAGATTGACCGACGCGCGCACGGCGCCGAGGACTTCCGGCTCGCCGACGCCAGTTAGGTTGAGCGATTGCGAATGAAAAGCGGCAATCTGCTCGAAGCCCTGATTCTGATCGCGCCAGTCCGTGAAGTCCGCCGCCGAGACCGGAAATTCCGTCATCCCGGTCCGGGCCTGAAGCTGCGGCCTGTCGGACCAAACCATGACCAATCGCCGCGGCTCACGGTATGGGGCCTCGCGCAGCAACACACTGTTGACGACGCTGAAAATCGCGCTGTTCGCGCCGATGCCCAGGCTGAGCGTGATGACGGCAATCAACGTGAAGCCGGGATTTTTGAATAGCATTCGCGCGCCGTAACGCAGGTCTTGCCATAGAGCTGCGATCATATTTGTCCTCCAATCGGTTCCGAGCACGATGGGTTCCGGGTTGCTTGGCCGCTCCACGCGGCGTAATTCACGCGCCAGCAATTCACTGCCGCTCAATTCTGCGAGAGTTCGTTGACAGGCTTCCGCTTCCGTTGCGCCGCTTGAGCGCAATTCCGCGTAGCAGTCTTCCAAGTACTGCGCGAGTTCCTCAATGATGGCGGCCTCGCGTGTCGGCTCCAGTTTCACGCCCGCCAGCCGCCGTCTGATCTCATGCTTCCAGTCAGGCATTTTCCGGTCTCGTCACGCGATTGATGGCGGCCACAAATGACTCCCAGATGCCGCGTTGCGCGGCCAGCGCCTTCTTGCCGTCTTTCGTCAATTTGTAAAAACGTCGCCGCCGTTGCCCGGCTTTCTCCACCCAACGGCCTTCGATCCAGCCGCGCTTTTCCAGCCGGTAAAGCAGGAGATAAAGCGAGGCGGCGTTGAACTTCAGCACGCCGTCCGAGCGCGCCTCGATCAACTTGCGGACCTCGTAACCATGGCGCGGGCGAGCCTCCAACAAAGACAGGACGAGCAATTCGGCGCCGCCCTTCTTCAACTCGCGGTCGAATTTTTGAGAATTGATAGTTGACATAACAACATATTACGTAACAAGCTATATTGCGTCAAAAGAAATTCTACGGCGCCGCGACAAAGAGGAATGAAATGTTGATTAGCCGCGGCCGGCTGATACGGAAATGTGTAAGGAGCGTCGTTGAATTGGTTCCTCGTTGAGGATGATCGAGACACTCGCGCGTCGGTCAGCGCGCGCAGCGTCTCGAAATCTGCGTCCTCAGCAATTTGTTACTTGAAGCAAAAAATGGCGTCGGGTAAAAACAAAAGATGTCGCGCCCCCTACGAAAAATCAGCGACTTACGAAATGCTTCCGATGCTTGAGTGGAAGCAATAAATGGCGGCGAGTAGAAAGTGGACGCGGGCTGTATTCGGCGCCTGGGGTATGACTCGGAAGAATAGTGGCGTGGACTTTAGTCCGCGCGGCCTGAGGATACGACGCAGGCGCGGACTAAAGTCCGCGCCACGGTCAAGATCGGTTCAGTCCAGTTCTTAACCCAGGATCTGGGCTTTACCAAGGCTCGAAGGATAGCAAAGCAGCAGAGCGGCATCGCGAGAACGCCAAAACTTTGATCTTGCAACTTGCTAATTCGTTTGATCAAGAAGATCCGCATCGAGAATCTCTTCTGTCCGCGGCTTCGGTTCGTCGAATCCTCGGACGTAGGCCGTAGCATCTCTGGTCCTTTTCTGGCTTCAGCGAGCTTGCCAAAGAGCAGGGGGTCGGTTTCAATCGTGATGGGTAGGGTCATGATTTCGGAACTTGCCTGGTTAGCGGTGAACGAACTTTATTCACTGAGTACAGCGTTAACTAAATTTTTTGGCGCTTATTTAAATCAGAACAGTCGAGATTGGTTGGTACAGTACCGCGCGCGTAAGCAAGCGGCCGCCCCATAAAGTCAACCGCTTGCTTACGCGCGCGGTACTGTACCGGCGTCCCAATGTTGCGTGTTACGATTTAGGGGTAACACCTAACAACTTAGTTAACGCTGTACTGAGTCCCACTCGAGATGTCGACTCATATTCCGAACACTTCTGGATATCTAGACAAAGAAAGCAAACCAATGAAAAAAAGAAAGTTTCTGAAAATGTCCTCCGCCGCGCTCGCCGGAGCCGCTTTATCCAATTTGAACGGTTGCAAGCAAGCTGACACATCCGGCGCGCCCCCAGGCGGCCAGGCGGCCGCAAGGCTCAAAAATTGGGCAGGAAATCTGGAATACAGCACCGGGAACGTTGTCTATCCCGAATCGGTCGAGCAAGTGCAGGCGTTCGTGACTAAGGCGGACAAAATACGAGCGCTCGGCTCGCAACATTGCTTTAACAAAATCGCCGACTCTCCGCATCAACTGCTTTCGACGAAGAACTTAAACAAGGTGGTCGCCCTGGACGACGCCAAAAAGACGGTTACCGTCGAGGCCGGCATTCGCTATGGGACGTTGGGAGAATACCTGCAAGGCAAAGGGTATGCGTTACATAACCTCGCGTCCTTGCCGCATATTTCTGTTGCGGGGTCGATTGCGACAGCGACTCATGGCTCGGGCGTGAAGAATGGGAATTTAGCGACCGCCGTTTCCGGAATAGAATTTGTCACCGCTGGGGGTGAAGTGGTTACGTTATCGAAGGAAAAGGACGGCGACCAATTCCTCGGCGCAGTGGTGGGACTCGGCGGGCTTGGCGTCGTAACCAAGGTAACACTCGACGTTCAGCCAAGCTATCAAGTCCGGCAGAATGTTTATGAGAACCTGCCCTTCGGCGAATTGGAAAAGAGCTTTGAAGCCATTATGTCGAGCGGTTACAGCGTCAGCCTGTTCACGAATTGGCAGAAAAATAACGTCAGCGAAGTCTGGGTGAAGAGCCTTATTGCTGAAGGAAAGCCGGCGCCAATCAAGCGGGAGCTTTACGGCGCTGCGCCTGCCAAGAGGAACCTGCATCCGATTGTCGAGCTTGCGGCGGAAAATTGCACTGAACAAATGGGCGTGCCGGGGCCCTGGCATGAACGCCTACCTCACTTTCGCATGAATTTCACGCCCAGCAGCGGCAAAGAACTGCAGTCCGAATACTTTGTTCCATTCAGCAACGCCTTCGCGGCGCTGAAAGCGATTAACGGCATGGGGGATAAATGGATACAAGATCTTTTTATTTCCGAGGTGCGAACCATCGCCGCCGATGATCTCTGGATGAGCCCATGTTACAACCGGCCCAGCGTCGCCATTCATTTTACCTGGAAGCAGAACACCGATTCGGTGATGAAGCTGATCCCCGTAGTCGAAGAGCAATTAGCCCCGTTTGGCGCGCGTCCGCACTGGGGGAAATTGTTTACGATCCCTTCGGCGCAACTGCGATCCCGCTATGAAAGGTATGCCGATTATCAGCAATTATTACGACTATACGATCCAAAGGGGAAATTCAGGAATGAATTTCTCGATATGAATCTGGCGTAATGGCGAAGGCTTGTTATAGCTCGCGACATTGATAGGTTAATCAGGCATTGTGGCGCCGAATCAGTACCGCGCGCGTAAGCAAGCGGCTGACCTATGAGACAGCCGCTTGCTTACGCGCGCGGTACTGTACCAGTATCCCAATGTTGCGTGGCCTGATTTAACTTTTCAATGTCGCGAGCTATATTTCAAAAGGAATAGTTCAATGGATCTTCAACTGGAAGGCAAAGTCGGAATTGTCACTGGCGCCAGCCGTGGTATTGGCCGGGCCATTGCGCAAACGTTGTCGGACGAAGGCATGCGCCTGACGCTGGTCGCGCGCTCGCGCGATCAGCTTGAAGAGCTGTCCGCGTCGTTGGCGACCGAAAGTCTTGTTCAGGCGGCGGACCTCCGCGCGCCAGAGGCTCCGGCTATTGTGGTCGCCGCGACGCTAGAACGATTTGGGCGACTCGATTTACTGGTGAACAATGCAGGCGCAACGAAGCGGGGCGATTTTTTCAGCCTCTCCGACGATGATTGGATCGACGGTTTCGCGCTGAAGTTTTATGGCGCAATGCGATGCAGCCGGGCCGCATGGCCCCACCTGCAAGCCAGCGGGGGGAGCATCGTCAACATCGCGGGGATCGGCGGTCGCACGGGTAGCGCAGATTTCACCATCGGCGGCGCCGTCAATAGCGCCTTGCTCAACTTGACAAAAGCCTTGGCTGATCGAGGCGTGATCGATGGCGTACGTGTCAATGCGATCAACCCTGGATCGATTGTTACAGAACGATTGAAGCTTCGGTTGCGGACGCTGGCAGCCGAAGAGGGGGTTGAAGAGGCGGAGGCCGCGCGCGCGATGACGCTGGCGTCGCGTGTTGCGCGGTTCGGAGAACCCGCTGAAATCGCCAGGGCGGTGGCGTATTTGGCTTCGCCACAAGCCAGTTACGTTCAAGGCGCTCTCTTGGATATTGATGGCGGGCAGACGCGAACCCTTTGACACTCCCGGCGCAGCTAACCCCGTCCAATCATCCCTAAACGAATACAAGACAAACACTGTCCTCCAACTTTTAATGTCCGCTCTGACTTGGGAAGAACGATGGCGCCTGCTACAAACGGGCGCGACGGGAAAACAAGTCATAGGGCCAAACTTAACGGAGGAGACCAATTATGAAAACTAAATCAGACCAACAAACATTGGGACAAATGATTCAGCCACAGAGGACACAGAGAACACAGAGAACCAGATTGAAGCGCCTTCCTGCTCTGTGTTCTCTGTGTCCTCTGTGGCTATTGTCTCAAAGTTACTTGTTTCGATTTAGAAGGAACCGGCTCATTTTTAGTATTGTCGCGGCATTCTGCCTCTGGGCTACCCCGGCGACCGTCGCGCAAAGCGACAAAGCGGCCCCAACAAAACCGCCGCGTGATTACCCCGTCAAACCTGTGCCGTTCACTGCCGTGCATTTCAACGACGTCTTCTGGGCGCCGCGCATCGAGATCAACCGGACAGTGACGATCCCCTTCGCCTTCGAGAAATGCGAGGAGACGAAGCGCGTTTATCACTTCGAGCGCGCCGCCGCCGCGCTCCGTGGCGAGAAGCTTCAGGACAAGAAGCCGCCCGGCTACCCCTTCGACGACACCGACGTCTACAAAGTGCTCGAAGGCGCTTCTTACGCGCTCAGCGTTCACCCCGACCCGAAGCTCGAATCTTATCTCGACAGCTTGATCGCGAAGATCGGCGCGGCCCAGGAGCCGGACGGTTACCTTTACACCACTCGCACGATCGATCCCGAGCATCCGCACGAGTGGGCGGGAAAGAAACGATGGGAGATGGAAAAGGTGGACAGTCACGAGCTTTATGACCTGGGACATCTGTACGAAGCCGCCGTCGCGCATTATCAAGCGACTGGCAAACGCTCCCTGCTCGACATCGCGCTCAAGACCGCTGACCTGCTCACACAGACCTTCGGGCCGGGCAAGAGATCCATCTGGCCGGGTCACCAGATCACGGAGATGGGTCTGGTCAAGCTATACCGCGTCACCGGCGAGCAGCGTTATCTCGACCTGGCCAAGTTTATGCTCGACGCGCGCGGGCCGGACGGCGATGAAGGCGCCGGCCGCCAGTACAACCAGTCGCACAAGAAAGTGGTGGAGCAGACCGAGCCTGTCGGTCACGCCGTGCGCGCGACTTATATGTATTCGGGCGTCGCCGACGTCGCGGCTCTCACCGGCGACACGGCCTATCTCACCGCGATTGACAGAATCTGGGAGAGCATGATCGGCCGGAAGCTTTACCTCACCGGCGGCATCGGAGCGACCGGTTCCGGCGAAGCCTTCGGGCGCGACTACGAGTTGCCGAATATGACCGCCTACAACGAAACCTGCGCCGCCATCGGGAGCGATTACTGGAACTATCGCCTGTTCCTGCTGCACGCCGACGCGCGCTACATTGATGTGATGGAGCGGACGCTCTACAACGGATTGATCTCCGGCGTCTCGCTCGACGGCAAGTCGTTCTTCTATCCCAACCCGCTGGAATCCAAAGGCCAGCATCAGCGCAGCCCGTGGTTCGGCGTGGCCTGCTGTCCGGGAAACATCACACGGTTCCTGGCCTCCGTGCCCGGCTACGTCTACGCGCAGCAGGGCGATGCGCTCTACGTCAACCTCTTCGTCGGAAGCCAGGCCGAGATCAAGATGGATAATGGCCGAACGGTGAAGATGGTTCAGGAGACGCGGTATCCGTGGGACGGCCGCGTCAAAATGACTGTCAATCCGGACAAGAGCGGGCAGTTCACGATCAACGTGCGCATCCCCGGCTGGGCGCGCAACGAGGCCGCGCCGAGTGACCTTTATCGCTTCCAGGACAAAGTCAATGAACCGGTCGCCCTCAAAGTCAACGGCAAGCCCGTGATTCTCAAACTCGACAAAGGCTACGCGGGGCTGAACCGCAATTGGAAACGGGGCGACGTGATAGAGCTGGCGCTGCCGACGCCGGTTCGGCGCATAGTGGCCAACGATCTGGTCGAGGCCGACCGCGGGCGTGTGGCGCTGCAACTCGGTCCGCTCGTTTACTGCGCCGAGTGGCTCGACAATCCGGGCGGTCGGGTCCGCAACCTGATACTGCCCGACAGCGCGAAGCTGACAGCCGAGTTCAAGCCTGACCTGCTTAACGGCGTCACGGTCATCAAGGGCAGAGCCTTCGCCCTGGCCTCTGACGCCGAGGGCAAAGCGATCAAAACCGAGCAGGATTTCACCGCGATCCCCTATTACGCCTGGGCCAACCGTGGGCGCGGCGAGATGATCGTCTGGCTCCCCAACAACGAATCTGGCGTCAAGCCGCCGCCGCCTCCGACAATCGCTTCGAGGAGCAAGGTCCGCGCGTCGGAAAACCAGAACCCCAATCTGATCGTAGCCATCAACGATCAATCCGAGCCGCGGTCGTCGGGCGACAACTCGGATGTTTATTTCCACTGGTGGCCCAAGAAGGGCGCGGCGGAATGGGTGGAATATTCCTTCGAGAAGCCCGCCACGGTCTCCGAAACCGAAGTCTATTGGTATGACGACACCGGCCGCGGCGAGTGCCGCACGCCCGCCTCCTGGCGCATCCTCTACAAGGACGGCGAGGCGTGGAAGCCGGTCGAAACGTCCGGGCCTTACGGCGTCGAGAAGGATCGCTTCAATAAGGTCACCTTCAAACCCGTGGCGACGACGGGGCTGCGCATTGAAGTCACGATGCAACAGAATTGGTCGGCCGGCATCCAGGAGTGGAAAGTGAAGTAGAAGCCTGGCTGCGGTCGGGGCATAGGGTCAGTGGATGAATAGCCACAGAGAACACAGAGAACACAGAGAAATCAATAATCCCCTTCTCGCACTCTGTGCCCTCTGTGTGCTCTGTGGCTAACGATCTTCTTACATTTGAAAACCGGCATAACACTACAACGAGAAATGTACCGTAGGTTGTCCAACCTGCGGAGCCCCTGGTTACTCCAATATCGGAAAAAACAAGCGCCTTTCGTAAATGCTTCTGGTTTCTCTCAATGTTCGGAAGACTAGGGACTCCGCAGGTTGGACAACCTACGGTACATCGCTGATTTCTCGTTGTAGTAATAATTGGATTGACGATGACTGAGCACAATTTCGATCAGTTCGATCAACTTGCGAGCGACTTCTGGCAGTGGCGCGCATTTCATCAACCAAACTCAAGCGACGACATCCCGCGCATCGAACGCCCGCGCGGTTGGGAGCCCGATTGGTCGCAGGCTGCCGTCGAGCGGCAGCGCGGGGCTCTGGCCGCATTCACCGAGCGGTGGAAGAGCATGGACGTCTCGGCCTGGCCGATTCCACGGCAGGTGGACTACCGATTGATCGGGTCGGCTTTAGCGCGCGTGCGCTGGGAACTGGATGTTTTGAGCTCCTGGGAACGCAATCCGAGGTTTTATGTTTATCAAACGCTCGGAGCGCTCTTTGAAGAACTGCTCAAGAACCGGCCTTTCGATCACGACCGCAGCGCGGAGATCGTCAACTGCCTTCGGCGCATTCCGAAACTGCTCGCGGACGGGAAGGTAAATCTGGCGCGGGCCGCCGTGAAGCCGTTCGCAGTGGTGACGCTCGAGATCTTGCGTGACATGCGTCCGCGGCTTTCGCAAGTCGCCCGTGAACTCAAGCCGCTGCTCGCAAGCCAGAGCGCCGGGCAGATTGAGCAAGTCACGGAAGAAGCGATCACGGCGCTGGAAGACTGGCGCGCTTGGCTGGAAGTGCGATTGCCCGCGATGTCGGAAGAGCTTGCGGTCGGGCGTGACGGTTATGTCTATTTTCTTCGCCACGTCGCCTTGATGCCGTTTACGCCGGAGCAATTGCTGGCGATGGGCAGGCAGGAATGGGAGCGCTCCATCGCTTCTGAAGCCGTCGCGCAAGAACGAGCGAAAGGCATGCCTGAACTCCCGCTCTTTCCCGATCAGGCGACGCAGATGGCGCGCGAGGAGGAAGACGAAAAAAAGATCCGGCGATTCCTCGAAGAGAGAAACATTCTGACCGTGCCCGACTGGATGCGGCATTATCGCAATCTGCCGCTGCCCGCATACATTGAGCCGCTCGCGGCGCTCGGCGTGGTTGATGACCTGACGTCTCCGACGCGCCTCGACGAACATGGCGTGCGTTATATCCCTCAGCCTGCGCAGAATCTGGGTTATTTCGAGCTTTCATCGGCGCGCGACCCGCGCCCGCTCATCGTGCATGAGGGCGTCCCGGGCCATTACCTTTAAATGGCGATCTCGTGGGCGCATGAAAATCCTATTCGTCGCCACTACTACGATTCGGGGCCTAACGAGGGCATCGGCTTTTACGCCGAAGAAATGACGCTCCAGGCCGGGTTGTTTGACGACAGCCCGCGTACGCGCGAGACCATCTACAACTTCATGCGGCTGCGCGCTCTGCGGGTCGAAGTTGACGTCAAGTTGGCGCTGGGGATCTTCAGTATTGATGAGGCGACGGAGTACTTGCAGACTAAAACGCCGATGGATTATGAAACCGCGCGGGCCGAAGCCATCTTCTTCGCTTCCCTGCCCGGACAGGCCATCACATATCAAATCGGCAAGCTGCAAATTACGAAGTTTCTGGCCGACGCGCGGCAGGCGATGGGAGATAATTTCAGCCTGCGCGAGTTTCACGATTACGTTTGGAAGAACGGAAACATTCCGATCGCGCTGCTGCGGTGGGAGTATCTAGGGTTGAATGACGAGATGGCCATGCTCGACCAGGATTATCAGAAGTCTCGGTCTTTCCATAGCGTTTGTCCTCATTGGTTCGAGATTGTTACCGTTTTCGATCGATGCCCCAACGGGGATAAGATTGAGGAATGAGCCCCAAGCTCTCCTTAACGGTGATGACCCGGTCGGCTTCGATGTTCTTCAAAGTGTCTACTGCCCCGCTCGGCCACCGAACCTCGACCAAATCAATTTTGCTTCTGGCGCCCAGACCGAAGCTCAATCGGGAGTCGTGAGCTGATTGGTAGCTCCTCCCGCCTTTCCGCTGATCATACGAAACCAGATCGCCGGAGACAACCTTGACGCGCGCGCCGACGCCGTCACGGTTGGAGCGGACCCCGATCAGAGCGACCTCAAGCCAATGATTGCCGGCGCCGCCCTCGTTCAAAAGCAACTGCGGCTCCTGACCATTGTTGCTCACAAGAACGTCGAGGTCTCCGTCGTTATCAACATCGGCCATAGCCGCCCCACGGCTCACGCGCGGGAGTTGAAGATCGGGTCCGAGCTTGTCGCTCAAGTTATCGAAGGCGCCGCGGCCGTTATTGCGGTAGAGAAGTTTCGGCTCCGCGTAGCGCGTCTCCGCGTGGTATAGCTCGATGTTGTCCAGAATGTGCCCGTTAGCCATGAAGATGTCACGCGCCCCGTCGTTGTCGTAATCGGTGAAGAGCGCGCCGAAGCCGCTGTACCGGAAAGTCGCATAGCCGAGCTTGGCCGCGAACGTGGCGTCTTCAAAAGACCCGCCGCTCAGATTCCGATAGAGACGGGCGTGCTCAAGATCGAGGTGCGTGATAAAAACGTCCGACCAGCCGTCGCCATCAATGTCGGCGGCGTCAGTTCCCATGCCCGCTTCGGCCTTGCCGTCTTCGCTGACGGCGACGCCGGCCTGGAGAGCCATTTCGCTGAAGCGACCGTCGTGATCGTTACGGAAAAGGAAATTCGGGTTCGCGTCGTTAGCGATGAAGACGTCTTGCCAGCCGTCGTTGTCGAAGTCGAATGTAACTATGCCCAGACCGCTGCTGGCGTGCGCCCCGATCCCGGAAGTTTCGGTAACATCGGTAAAGGCGCCGTCGCCCTTGTTATGGTAAAGCGTCGGCTTCTGCCCGCGAAACTTATTCGGGTGGCAGTATCCCCGGTACCCCGGCTTCTCGTCGCCGCACCAGATGTTGTTATCCGGCGACCATGCTACGTAATTGGCGATCGCGAGATCGAGTTTGCCGTCCCTGTCATAATCGAACCAGGCGGCGCTCGACGCCCATTTGCCTTTGTTCGCGACCCCGGCCCGCTCGGTAACATCCGAGAAGGTTCCGTTGCGGTTGTTATGGTAGAGGATAGAACGGTCGTAACCGAGTACCATCAAATCTGGGTAACCGTCATTGTCGTAATCTCCCACGGCGACGCCCATCCCGAATAAGCCTTCGGCGCCCACGCCGGCCTTATCGGTCACGTCAGTGAACGTCCCGTCGCCGTTGTTGCGATAAAGCGCGCCGCGCAACGGCTTCTTCGGTTTGTAAAGCCGGGTGGCCGCGCTGTTGACAAGATAGAGATCGAGCAGCCCGTCGGCGTCGTAATCAATCCATCCGCAACCCGACCCCATCGTCTCAATCAAGTACTTCTCCGCCGTCGCCGCGTTGTCATGAACGAAATGAATCCCGGCTGTCTTTGCGATGTCACGAAAAATGATTCCGCGATCTGTGTTGTTGGCTTTTGAAGATGGGAATAACAAGAGGGTCATACAGAAAAATGTGGGACAGAAAAATAAGAGCGTGGTCCGGCAGGTCTTTATTTTTCTTGTCATTACCCACATTTTGCGTGAAATGAATACTCACATTCTCAGCCTGCGGAGCAGGCGGCAGAATAGAGCCTGGGGTGGAGCGTTAGCGGAACCCCAGGTACGTCCAGCATTTATCGCGCAAGCCCGCGGATGCGGGCGACAGCCATTGGCTCAATCTCAATGATGACGAAATGGCGAATAACAAAAAGCTGCCGCCCGCATCCGCGGGCTCGATGTGTACTTACGCCATATTCCTGGGGTTCCGCTAACGCTCCACCCCAGGCTCTATGCTGCCGCCCGCATCCGCGGGCTAAGAACGCGTCAAAATGTAGGTAATGACAAGGCTCTACTCTGACGCCCGCATTCGCGGGCTAAGATACAACATCCCCAGTTTGTGTAAAAATATTGGTAATGAAAAGCTTTATTTTTCTGTCCCACATTTTTCTGTATGACCTTCTCCCTCTGGAGACTATTTCGATCCCTCACGCACGAGGCGAATCAGCGTCCGGCTCATGAACTTGTCCCTTTCCTCACTCTTGACCTGGTCAACTTTGGCGAACAGTTCCTTGGCGCGCTCCAGGTTGCCTTTCTTACGGTGGGCCTGCGCGAGTTGATAGAGAGAAGAAGTCTCCTGAGGGTCGAGTTCGAGAGCCTTTTCAAGCTCTGTGATCGCGCGGTCGACTTCGTTGCGGCGAAGGAGCAGTTTGCCTAAGACGGCGCGCGAAGCGGCGAAGTCGGGATTGAGGCGAACCGATTTCTCCAGCGACTGAATCGCTTCGTTCTCTTCGGGACTTTTGATCGCAGGCCCGCTGCGATTCAACGCCTCGCCAAGAACGTATTGAACCATGTAGTCGTCAGGGCTGGCGGACGCCCTCTGACGAAGGAGAGCGATCGCTTTGGACGTCTCTCCCAATTCCAGCAACACAATTCCCCTTGCCGCGTAAGGCAGGCTCTTGTTCGGCGCAAGTTTACTCGCGGCCTCGAAATCCCCCACGGCCTGTGCCGACTGCCCTTTCATCGCCAGGAGCGCGCCGCGTTGAAAATAGAGGCGATCTGATTGGGAGACATTGCTGATGCCGATGCCGACGATCTCCAAGCCGAGATCGTAATTGGCATGGTCAACACACAACGTCGCCAGATCCAGATAGTTGTTCTCGTCCTTCGGGTCTATCTGTGTGGCCGCGCGCAGGGCGTCGTAGGCTTCGACGGTCTGTCCGTTCCCTTCGTAAGCCTGGGAGAGCAGATTATAAAGCTCGGCTTTTTTGTGGCCTTGTGACAGGTATTCCCGCGCGGCGCGGACGGCCTCGGCGTAGCGCCGGCTCTTGACGTAGGCCAAAGTCAGATTGAAGGCGACTTCGTAAGGGTCGGGATGATCCTTACGCGCCAGCTCAAATTGGCGCGCGGCGCCGTCATATTTCTCCAGGCGAGCCAGGATGATCCCGGCCTCGAAGCGATTAACCGCGTCGGTTTCGGGCGGAAGTTTTTCCAGCAAGCCAACCGCCCTTTCCGTCTGGTTCGATTCGAGGAGGCTCGTGGCGTAGTTCAACACCACGCGGGGATCGCGGAATGGCAGATCGCCGCTCTTGTCGTAGTGTTTCACCGCTTCCGCGAACTGCTTTCCCTGCCAGTGAATCTCACCCAGCGCCAGATGAGCCACCGGATCATCCGGCCCGACTTCTAGCGCCCGGATGAAGTGAGACTTGGCTTCTTCCGTCCGATTTAGCTTCATCTCGTTGATCGCGAGATTTTTCAGGGCAGGATAAAACCGCGGGTTCAGCTCGATCGCTTTCCTAAAATGGGTGTTGGCCTCTTCGATCTTTTCGGCGGTCGTGAGGGCAATGCCCAACAGGTTATGCGCCTTGACGTCATTCGGCGACTGCTCCAGGATTTTTCGCAGCAAGGCAATGCCCGGCTCGATCTGTTGGCGCCGGATCAATGACAGCGCTTCCTCGTATGAAGACTGCGAGGCGGTAGGCTGCGCAGCCGCAGAGAATTCGAGCGATGAAAGAATCGCAATAATGAAGCAAGTTTTGAGGAGTAGTGATCTCACAGACTCAGGATACTTCACAGTACGGGGAGCGTGAGCGCAATGGCATTAAGTTAACTGAAGACTGTGCATAAATCAGACCGGCGTAGCCTTTGGAGTGCGGCGCCTCGGCGCCGCTTTGGTAGTCCATTTCGATACGTGGGCAATGATTGAAAGGAGCCTACTCGGGTCTTTCGCCCCGGGAGTCTGTAGAATCCAGAGATGACTACCAAAGCGGCGCCGAGGCAAGGCGCTCCAAAGGCTGACGCCAGTTCATGGCGCAAAGAAAACTACTGATAGATTTGTGCTTTTTGCGTCTCTTCCTTTGAGCTTTTTGCGTTCCCTGTCTTCATCATCCTCTTAACTTAATGCCGCCGCGCTCACGCTCCCCGTACTGTGCCGGAGGTCGCTCACGCCCCCCATACTGTACCGCCTTCAGAATTCTATCTTCAATCCGAATTGAATGTTCCTCGCGCCGAAGGCTTGAGTAGAAGTTCCGAAGGCGGTGTTAGACCAGTCGCCCACAGGCCGGTCCAGGTTCACTCGGTTGAAGAGGTTGAAGAATTCCGCTCGGAAGAGGAGGTTTGCGCCTTCCTTGCCGAGGAACCAGGGAATCTTGGTCTTCTTCGCGAGGGTGAAATCTGTGTTGGCGTAGCCTGGACTCGGGAAGGTGTTGCGACCCACGTTCCCGACTTGCCCAAGCGCTGGTGTGGGAAAATCTAACTTCTTGAAGATACGATTGGGGGACATGTAGTCCGACCGTTTAAGTCCGCTCAAGGTATTGCCGAAAGCCGGCGTATCCAGTGGGTCGCCGGTGCGCCCGTCGGCGTTGAAATCACATCCGCCCTGGAAGGACCGGCTGCAGAAAACCGAGAAGGGAGGCCCTGATTGTAGAATCGTGATGGCCCCGAGTTGCCATCCTCCCAACAGCCTGTCCAGGAACCTCGGCGCCGGAATGTCGTAGACGATGCTCGAAGCGATCTTGTGCCGAACGTCGAAGTCGGCCCGACCGCGATTCAGGTGGAGGCGCAAGGGATCGAAGATATTCAGCCCCCGGCCGAAACTGCTGGCGGTATCAATCGCTTTGCCGAAAGTGTAGCCCACCTGGAAATCCAGCCCATGAGTGAATCGCTTCTTCACGCTCACCGTTCCGCCGTGATAGGACGAACTTCCGTTGGCTTGCGCGTAACCGATCACGCCGAAGTTCGGATTCAGACGATCCAGTTTACCGTCGAGCAGATCGCCGTTGAAACGATTCACATCGTACTCCTGATAAAGTTTGCGACCGACCGATCCGATGTAAGCCGTCTCAATCACGTAGTCTCTGGCGAACGCATACTGAATCGCCAACGACCAGTTGATCGAGTACTGCGTCTTCATATCGGGGTCCGCGTTCGAGAGTTCGTCGGGGACGCCGAGCAGTCCGCCCTTCGGGTCCAATCCGACTCGCAAATTCGGGATGACCGGGAACTTCCATGGGCTTTGTTTGGTCGCGCTCAAACCGTAGACGGGCACGACGGGAGGGGTGTCCTTGCGGGCCGTCGCCAGTCCGAATACCGGAGCGAAGGTTTGCGCGTCGTGAAAGAACTGCCCCGCAAAACGATCGTAGAATACGCCCACTCCGGCGCGGATCGACATCTTTCCTTTGCGAGTCGGGTCCCAGGCGATGCCGACGCGGGGGGCGAAGTTGTTGAGGTCCGTGCCGTTGAGCGGGGGCGCGTTAATACTGGCGGCGTTGGCGATACGCTCCTGGAAAGTATTGCCACCCCGAAATTCCATCTTGGTGAAGAAATTGTCGTAATCGCCTGGCGCGTAGAACGCCTCCCATCGCAGTCCCAAGGTGATCGTCAGGTTCGGGCGAGCTTTCCAGTCGTCGTTGAAGAAGATTCCCAGGCTAGGGAAGTAGGGGCGGAAGTCCACGCCCTTATTCTCGCCGGTCTGCGGATTGAAGCCGATGTTGGATTCCTGGAACGGATCGTCGGCCGCGAAATCGAAGAGGTTGTTGAAATTGAACTGGGGGCGCGTGAAGACGTTGGCGAATTTCGCCCCTCCCTTCCAGGCGTCATCTTTTGCGTAGCGGAACCCGAATTTGAAGCTGTGGCTGCCACGGTTGTAGCTCATCATATCGCGCCACTCGAAGTTGTTCTGGATGAAGGTCGCGTCTGAAAAGCCCGTGCCGTATGCCGCGATGCCCGGAACATTGAGCAGCGGAATCTCTCCGTGGGCGAGCGGCGCTTCTCCATAGGCGCGTGTCGCGCCGAAGGCCATCTCGTTTAGCAGGTTCGGGCTGAAGATGTGCGTGTGGCTCAGGTTCCCGTAGTTGGTGTATTGAGGTTGAATCGTGGTGAAGTCCGGATAGACCGAAGGCGTTCCGAAGGTCACCAGTTGATTGGTCGTGCGGTAGAAGTTCCCGTAGATTCGATCTTTGCCGTCGTTGAACTGATGATCAACGCGGGCGTTCCATTGTATTCCGTCGCGAGGCAATGTCTGTTCAAACGACCCTACCTTGGTGATCGGGAAATTGCAGGGCATCTGACCCAATCGTGTAGTGACCGGCTCGCTGCCGCAATTGATATCCCTCCCGGCCAGCACATCACCCGCCGTTTGCTCCACCGTGGTGGCTTGCAACTGATCCCGGAAGGTCGACATGACGAAGGTCGAAATGTTGTTGGGAAACCTCTGCTTCATAAAGTTTATGAAATCCTGGGTCACCACCCTGTTCTGGTTACCTGTGGCGACGCCTGAGCGCAGAATGTCCATCCCGGCGAAGAAGTGGGTCTTGTTCTTGACGATCGGCCCCCCGAACGTCCAATTCACTTCATTGCGACGGAACACAGGAACTTGGGTTTGCGTGAAGGTGCGGGATTGCAGACGATTGTTGGTGTGGAACCAGCCGAGGGTTCCGTGATAGTCGTTGGTCCCGTTCTTGGTAACGACATTGACCAGCACCGAGCTGTTGCGCCCGTTTTCAGCGGAGTAATTGTTGACCGAGACGCGCAGTTCCTGCACCGTGTCGGCGGCCGGGTTGACGTTGGTGACGCCTCCGCGCGGAGTGGCGCCGACGTTGGCCGAATCCACCAGGAACCCGTTCGACTCCGCGCGCTGCCCGTTGCCATTGAGATTCACGCCATATTCAGCGGAGAAGATGTCGCCGGTCGCCTGCGCGTAAGCCTGTCCGCCGCCTGAAGGCAGCCCCGTCACGCCTGGCGTGAGCACCACCAGCGTATAAAAGTTTCTCCCCACCAGTGGCAGATCGGCCACCCGCCTCTTATCAATCTGGTTGGAGACCGACGCCTGGGCGGATTCGATCTGAGGCGCTTCGGTCGTCACGATAACTTCCGCCGTTTGCGCTCCCAACTCCAGCGCGAGATTCAAGGTCTTGATCTGGGCAACTTCCAGTGTGACCTCCTTCTGTGTGGTCTTAAAACCGCCGGCCCTGATGGTGATGGTGAAGGTCGCCGCCGGCAGCGACGAAATTCGGAAATAGCCGGAGTCGGATGTTTCGACCGTTCGCTCGATGCCGGTGCTCGAGCTCTTGATCGTCACTACGGCTTTATTCACGACGGCCCCGTTCGGGTCGGTGACCGTCCCCTCGATAGCGCTGGTGAACTGGGCCAGCGCCACCGAGCAGACGGCGGTCAGCGCAAACATCAAGCCGGCTGACCTCGATAGCAATTTTACTAGGCTTGGCTTCATAAGGCGCTCCTTGCTGTGGTTACAATCGCCGATTTCAATCATTGAAATCACTCGTTTCGGCTGGAAACAAACATCGGCGTCGAGTTGAGCACCGGATGCGGCAATCCGTCTAGGAGAAGTTTAGGATGGCTTGTATTGGATTAGGGCCGGGTTTGCTGCCGTATTAAGACGCCACGGCCTTCATCCAGCGTGACGATCTGGTTGGCTTTCAGATTTTCGAAGGCTTCCTTTCTCCCGCTCGGCCAGAGGACTTCGACACGCTCGACTTTCGTCGCGGCGCCGATTCCGAAATGCAGGCGCATATCATTTTGGGAGATGTAACTGTCGCCGCTGCGCACCTCGTTCATTTGCTTCAACCCGGCGGCCACCACGGTGACGCGGGCGCCGACGCCGTCGCGGTTCGATTTTCTTCCGACGGTCTTGATCAGAATCCAGTTCTGCTTCTCCCCGTAGTTCTTCAACAGGCTCGGCGTATCGTTCATATTGTTGACGACGATCTCCAGACTGCCGTCATTGTCTAGGTCGCCGAGGGCCGAACCTCGTGATGATCTCCGATCAGCGATCCCCGCGCCCGCCCGAGACGAGACGTCCAGAAAAGTTCCGTTGCGCAGGTTCCAGAAGAGCAGCCGCTGCTGCTTGTAAGGGCTGTTTGCGTTTTGCGCCTCAACTTCCGGATAGACGTGACCGTTGACCATGTATATGTCTTTCCATCCGTCATGGTCAAAGTCGAAGAAACCCGTCCCCCATCCCAGAAATCGCGTATTGACGCCCAACTGCGCGGTGTAGGTCACGTCCGTAAACGCCCCGTCCCCGCTGTTGCGATAGAGCGTCGGAGTGTCGTCGGCGAAGTTGGTCTTGACCAGGTCGAAGAAACCGTCCAGGTCATAATCGGCGGCCGAGACTCCCATCCCGGCCTGCTCTTGTCCGTCTTCATTCACCGCTGTTCCGGAGATGAATCCGATGTCGGTGAAAGTTCCGTTCCCTTCGTTGTGGTATAGGATGTTTGGCGTGGAATCACAGGCCACGTAGATGTCCGGCCAACCGTCGTTGTCGTAATCCGAAACGATCGAGGTGAAAGCGTAACGCCCATCGGGCTTGGCGACGCCGCTCTTTTCGGAGACGTCGGTGAAGGTCCCGTCTCCGTTATTCTGATAGAGGATATTTCTGCCTGCCGGCAATCCGCGCGGCCCGCACATCACCGGAACGCCTTTCCACAGGCAATATTGGTTGCTCCCTTTGGCGGGCGTCTTGCTGATGTCGAAATCCACGTAATTGGCGACGAACAGGTCGAGGTCGCCGTCCTTGTCATAATCCAGGAATGAACACCCCGTGCTCCATCTCGCCGTTTTGTGTAGGAGACCTGCTTTTTCGGTGACGTCGGTGAAGCCGGATTTGCCGGCATTGCGATAGAGCGCGTTCTGTCCCCAATAGGTCACGAACAGGTCATCGTAGCCGTCATTATCGAAATCGCCCACGCACGCGCCTTGCCCCCAACCGCTCCGCGCCAGATTGGTCTTTTCAGTAACATCGGTAAATGTTCCGTTCTTGTTGTTGCGGTAGAGATGATTGGTAGGCTCCTGGCCCTTGGGAAATCCTTCAAGCGTGGTTCCGTTGACGAGGAAAATGTCGAGCCAGCCGTCGTTGTCGTAATCGAACAAGGCGACGCCGCTCCCCGTGGTCTCGATGATGTATTTCTTCTCGGACTGAGCGCCCGTCACGTGCCGCGCAGTCAGACCTGCTTTGGCCGCGATATCCTGAAACTCGACCTTCGTCGGCGAAGCGTTGAGCTTGACGTCGGGTTGAGGCTTGGCGGGCCGTTTGGGGACAGCCACTCCCTGACTGAACACCTCAACGGATATTTGCCTACTCAAGACAATGAACAAAAGAAAACAGATAGTCCAGCGCAAGCGATTCATAGTAACCTGACGTAGGGGCGGGTTTTCCCCGCCCCATCGCCTTGATCACGGAGATGGGCGGGGAAAACCCGCCCCTACGTTGTTGTATCTACTTTCAAAGGCTATAAACCCACGACTACATTCAAACGCCGCCAACGCGGCGAAAAATCCGAACCGCCCGTTTCGTATTCAGGGCGCCTTGAGCGAGGGGTTGAGTTGTTGAGCCGCGCGCAATTCGCCTTCGGCTTCCTCGGTCTGGCCCAAAGCTCTCAAGGCTCGGCTCAATTGATGATGCGCCGCAGCGTCTTTAGGCTCCCAGGCGATGACGCCGCGAAACTGCGCCGCCGCCGTCTCCCAATCTTTGATCTCCATCGCCGCTTTGCCCAATGCGTGGCGGGCTTCAATGAAACCCGGCGCCAGCTCGACGGCGATTCGAAATTCGGCCATCGCTTCAAGCCTCTTCCCCTGGCTCTCGAGCGCTATCCCCAACTGATGATGCGCGGGAGCGTGCCTGGGATTCAATTCCAGGACTCGCCTGAGCGTTTTTGTCACCTCGACCGGATCTGCTGAAGACTGCCGCAGCGTCGAAGCCAGCAGGAAGTAAGCTCCCGGCGATTCCGGATCGAGCGAGACAGCCTCGCGGAGTTCGGCGATGGCCGTTTTCAGATCGCCGGCCTTCAAGCGATGGACCGCCGATTCGGACAGAACCAATGCCCGGCCGGCGTTCGCCTTCTGAGCCATAATCCTCTGCGACTCCTCCATCTCTTTGCGAGCCTCTTCCGCCCGTCCGGCCTTGCGCAAAGCTTGAGCGAGATTGACGCGGGCTTCGGAGAGGCGCGGGTCCAGGCGTGTGGCTTGACTCAACTCGCTGATGGCGGCGTCCAGATCGTTCAACTTAAAAAGAGCCGTTCCCAAGTTATGCCGGGCTTCAGCGTCGTCGGGACGATCGGCTACGGCGGCGCGCAGTTCTACGATCGCCGCCGGAAGCTCTCCTTTCTGACGAAGCGCGAGGCCCAGCGCGCGGCGGGCCGGCGTGAATCCGGGATTTTGTTTGAGCGCTTCGCGAAACTCTTTTTCGGCGGCAGGCAAATCGTCCTTCTGTTTGAGCGCGATCCCCAGGTTATATCGGTATTCCGGGTCGCCGGGCGCGAGTTCAACAGCTCTCTGAAGCGCTTCTACCGCCTCCGCCATTTTGCTCTTCTCCGCCAACGCCTGACCGAGAGCGAGATAGGACCGGGCCAGAGTGGGCTGCGACCGAATGACGACCTGCAACTCGTTGATCGCTTCGTCCAAAGCGCCTTTCTGCTTCAAGCCGAGCGCGAGGTTGAAACGGGCCTCGGCGAAACCCGGGTTGACTGAAATGATCTCTTGGAGCAGCCGGATCGCGCCATCCAGATCGCCCTGCTTCCAGCAGGCGGCGCTCAAGGCGTAGCGGGCGTCCTGGAATTCCGGCTTCAGCCGCAGCGCTTCCTGATATTCGACAATCGCTTCGGCAGTCCGTCCCGTGCGGTCGAAGGCCAGCGCCAGATAATAATGACCAAGGTGGAGCTTGCGGTTCAGCTCGATGGCTTTTTGTAACTCCGGGATGGCGGCCTCCGCCTGCCCTGAATCGCACAAGATGGCGCCGATGAAGAAGCGGGATTCGGCGTCCTGCGGTTCGATCTGCGCGGCGGCGCGGAAATGTTCGAGCGCTTTCTGGGCTTCACGTTTCTGAAGATAACGAACCCCTTCCTGGCGATGCTGAGCGGCGGAGGTCGCGGCGCCAGGCTCTTGCGCGACCGACGGCGTGATAATACTCACAAGCCAGAGCGGGATAGCGAGCGCAAGCCACAGTCGGCGGCAATCAGACGCGGAGACCGATTCTCGGAGTGATGGTTCCAGGTTGATCTTCATCGAGGCCCAATCGATATCACCGCCCGGCGGCGCAGACAAGCCTTTTGTTTCCATCTCGCCGTCTCGCAGAACACGCGTCTGGTTGATTTCTACCGCTCCGGGCGAAACATGCGGATTGGTAAAAGTCTTATAGCTCGCGGCATTGAAAAGTTCTGGCGCAAACGGATTTTGTGGCGCCGGCATGTAATATCGAAGCCAGCGCATAAATCAGGGGCGCCAAATGTCCGACAAACTTCAGTTTGTCGCGGTCTGATAAGGAGATCCCCTCGTTTCTTCCAAGGGCTTGCCGATCCGACCGCGACAAACTGAAGTTTGTCGGACATTTGGCGCGCATTTCCTTTTACCCGCGCGCCAACCACAAAAACCGTTAGCGCCAGGAAAAGTTAAATCGTACCAGCCGACATTGGTACAGTACCGGGAGCGGTAGCGACCGGGCGCCTCGCGGAGAGGGCGTTTCGATAGGCGCCCGGTCGCTACCGCTCCCGGTACTGTACCACCGCGTGTCCCAGTGTTGTCTGGTTCGATTTAACATTTCAATGTCGCGAGCCATAACTGGCCGGGCGTCCCAACCATTTTTGGAGGCGGCTTTTCTGTTCCGCCGAAGCGTCTGCGCGAATTTCAAGCTGCCAGGCGTTGGCGGGGCGCCGCTCCGTAGCCTCCGCAAAATGTAATCCGAACCAGTCGAGCGCTTCGGCGTAATCGAGTTCTTCCACCGAGGAAATGGCGTTCCTGAACCACTCCTTGAGATCAACGCCAGCCACGTCTTCCGCCGTTTTGCGAAATTGCTCCGGCGTGAAGCCGCGCGCGCCCGAATAACGTTTGTAGGCGAGCCGCATCACGTCATCCAGACTCTTCCTGCCGCCCGTCACTCGTTGAATCCTCGCGTCCAGCAGGAAGCCCGCGACCGGCCCTTTGACGTAATAGCTGATCAGATTTTTCGCGTCGCGGCCTACGCCCGATGTCCCGGAGTTCCACACATCGATTGAAGCCTGTTCGAGCGTTTGTTTGAGCCGGCCGGGCGAGTTTTGCAAGGACGAGATGTTGGCCGAGAGCATTGAGAGAAATTCTTGTATGTCGCACAGCCCGGCGCGCGCAACGATCAAATCAGCGCCGTAAGTCGTCAGTCCTTCCGAAATCCACAAACTGCCCGTTGACGGCGGGCGCTCGTAATCGAACGGCCCAAGTTCGACCGGGCGCAGCCGTTTGACGTTGAAGGCGTGGAAGTATTCGTGGCTGACGAACGAGAGCCAGCGCAGGGTCGGCGCCGTCATATTCGGCGAACTCGTGAGCAGTGTGGAGGCGCCGTGCTCGAGGCCGCCGCCGCCCTGTCGAAACACGTTCAGGAAGACGTAACGCTTGAACGGTAAGAAACTCCAATACGCCCTGGTCTCGCGCACGATCTTTTCCAGGTCTTGCGCGCCGCGCTGGCCGTCCCATTTTTTGAAATCGCCAGCGTCCACCAGTTGATGTTTGCTGCCTTCGACTTCGAATTCGCGCACGGACAAGGCGCCAGCGACAATCGGCGAATCAACGAGCGTGTCATAATCGGCGGCGCGAAAGTGATTGGGCCGGCCGTCAGGCGCGGCGTCCAACCCGCTCATCGCGCGTTTCCATTGCGGAGGCAATTCAAGTCGGACTTCGTGCGGGCGGCGCGCCCGCTCGACCAGCGTGACGAAGGCCGCCGCGCCGTTCAGCACAAGCAAATCCTCGCCGACCCAATTGGTCGTGACCGAGCGACCGTTGCAAAGCAGTTGGTACGACACAATCACGTTTGCCGCGCCCATCGTTTCGATGCGCCAACGGTTCTTTTGCGGCTGCGTTACGGCCAGCGTCTTGCCGTCCGACGCGCGCGCCGACAGGCCTTGCACGCGGCTGGCATAATCTTCGACGCGATAAAAACCGGGCGACCAGACAGGCATCATCAATTCGATCGTCGCCCGCCTGCCCGTCGGAAAGGCCGCTTCAACCTCGGCGATGCGTGTGTCAGGCGCAGGGAATTTGACGGTGTAGATAATTGGCTCAGCGGCATCCGCCGGCGGGGCTGCGCACAACAGCCCTGACAGCGTTAGCGCCGCGAACAGAGAACGTAGGCTGAATCGGTGTGCTTTGCGCCAATGTTTCATCGCTTTTGAAAGTCAGACGGTAGTTAGGTTAGGCGTGGATCAGCGCGAAGCTTTGGAGTGCGGTTGCTTGGAACCGCTTTGGTAGTCCACTTCGATACTCTGGCAATGATGGAAAGTAAGCCCACTGCATCACTTGTCCCTTGAGTCTGAAGAATCTGGAGATGACTACCAAAGCGGTTCCAAGCAACCGCACTCCAAAGGCTGCCGCGGATCTTGGTGTCTAAACTTAACGCCATTGCGCTACCGCCCCTGCGCCGTACCGAATTTGCTCAATTGCCGGTCGCCGCCGCGGCTTTATTCTGCTCCACTTTGTTCCAATCAGGCGGTTCGACGCCTTGCAGATGGTGGACGAAGAAGTCTTGCAGCAGCCGTTGATAATACGCGCCGCCCGCCCCGTGCCCGCCGCCGGGAACGAAGAGCAGATCGAATTTCTTGTTGGCTTTGATCAGCGCGTTGACGACCTGCCAGGTCGAAGCCGGGTCAACGTTCGTGTCCATCTCCGGCACGACCAGCAGCAGTTTTCCCTGCAACCGGCTCGCGTTCTCCACGTTGGACGAGGCCGCGTAATGCGGGCCCAGGGGCCAGCCCATCCACTGTTCATTCCACCAGATCTTGTCCATGCGGTTGTCGTGACAGCCACTGTTGGAAACGGCGGCTTTGTAAAATTCATTTGTGCCAGAGGATGCGGTCGGGGAAACCGGCGTCGCCCAGGTTCCGCCATGCGACATCGTGAAATGCTTTCGAGCGGTTGTTGGTTCCCATGCCGTTGTCAACGACGACCTGCTTCTTCGTCTCGACCTCGAAGAGCGCAGGCTGCGCGACGTCCAGCGCGTCGCCCGGCTTGGCGTATTCCCGCGTCGAATGTTTCGGCTGAAGCCGATCCGCCGGCGACGATTCGATGTAATGAACCTCGCGGCGATAACCGGGCCGCACGCGATAAGCCGCCAGCCGCCTGGAATCCGGCGACCATGCGATTGAAGCCAGCGTGTAGTAATTGCCCTCCGAGCCGTCCCAACTGAGCGGAGTAGCGTCAGTCTTGCCTTTGGGGCGAATGAAGACATTGAAATTCTGAATGAGCGCTTCCCATTTACCGTCGGGTGAAGCCTTGAAATTTTGTTCCTGCTCCTCCCGTCCTGGACCCCGGAAGCCGCCGCGCGCTTGTCCGCCTTGTCGTTGGCCTTGCTGCGGCGCAGCATCAACAATCCCGTCGTAAACATCATTGCCGAATTCCTGCGGAGGTTCTTCAGGATTATCTTCAGGCCCGCCGCCGCGCCGCCCGAATCCGAATTGATTTGGCGGCGCCGCGCCGGTCTTTTTGCAGGCATAGTCTGAAAGATTGCAGCGCCACATCGAACCGGCGGCGGCGAACTCCAGCGCGCGTTCGTTGTCTACAAACGTGATTGACTGGAATGGCAGCTTCAACGCCTCGTACTTCTCATTCGCGGCGGCGGAAAGCGCCGCCGCCAGTTTTTCGTGATCGAAGGCCGGCCCTTTGGCGAGCGTCTCGGCGTCTACCAGCATGAACTCGGCGCCGCCCTTGATCGATTTGCGATACCAGAAGCGGCTGGTCTGGCCAATCCAGTTGGCGCGTTCGGGCACGTTGACGGCCATCCCCTGCAACTTGTCGCGCAGCTTGGCCGCGCGTTCGTAATCGGCCTGCGTGACCTGGGCGTAAATGATCGTGGGCGCCAGCAGCAGGCTCCACAAGAGAGCTATGATCCGGCTTGGTCGTGCGCGCCGCATAGATGCGGTAAGCGCCAAAACTGTCCTGAGCAGCCCTAACAGAAGCGATCTCTTCGCGGTCCTTATCATGGTTTCCTCCCTTGTTGGCCTGATCAATGACTTCAGCGACCTCACAGATCGAAAAGCTATCCAAATCGGATTCTCTACAGGATAGGTCCTGGAACTGCGGTGTCTTGGATGAATGTAAGGCGGCTTGAACCAGATTAGCGGCGCGTCGACCTGGCGTAACGCCCGCGACCTTGGCGCCTCCCGCCTACCGGGCTAGGATGGCAATCTGCTTTAAAGGGGAATTCCGATAATTCACTGTCATTGAACCGAAGGAGACAAAATTGATGAAACGCCTGACCAATCTTTTGAGTAGCGCGCTGGTCGCCCTTTTAGCCGTCGGCGCGACGGCCCAGACGAGGCCAGACTTCTCCGGTCGTTGGATGAGTGAACCGTCGCCGGCTGGCGACGGACAGCGAAACGCCAGTGGAGAGCGCATTGGTGATATGGGAAGCGGTTGGGGGCCTAACATCACCATCACCCAAACGGCGGAACGGAAACCGGCCAGCCGCTGACGAGCGAAGTCAAACAGACGCTCGCGCTCGAATCGCCAACATCGTTGATCATCGAAACGACGCGGAGCGGCGTGTTGGGCGGCCCTTCCTCAACGACGCGGACTGTGTTCAAGAAACTCTAAACCGAGCCACGCAAGATTGGTACAGTACCGCGCGCGTAAGCAAGCGGCCGACTGATGAGCCGGCCGCTTGCTTACGCGCGCGGTACTGTACCATTGTCCCAATGTTGCGTGGCCTAATTTATATCGGTTTGCGATTGCGTGTAAGGGAAAGCGCGGCGCCTGTGGTACGGTACCGGGAGCGGTAGCGACCGGGCGCTCGCAGAGAAGGCGCCTTCGATGGCGCCCGGTCGCTACCGCTCCCGGTACCGTACCGCTTGCCGCCCCGTACAAACATTTGAAAACTGATCTAGTACTACAACGAGAAATGTACCGTAGGTTGTCCAACCTGCGGAGTTCTCGGTCCTCCGAACATTGAGAGAAACCAGAAGCATATACGAAAAGCGCTTGTTTTCCCCGATATTGGAGTAACTAAGGCCTCCGCAGGTTGGACAACCTACGGTACATCGCTGATTTCTCGTTGTAGTACTAGTTCCGCTGCGGCGGCGCGTAAGGGTCGGGCGCGTTTGGCGGGACGTGCGGGTAACGCTCGGTCGTAGCCATAAAATCGGCGACGATCTTGTCCATCACGCTTTGGGCCCAGGGGTTGGCGTCCTTAATGTCGGATTCCTCTTTTGGGTCGGAGCGCAGGTTGAATAGCCGCATCAACGGCGGCGTGGGCGTGCGCGGCTCCGGCATAAATACGTAGTGCAGCTTCCAATCCTTCCACTTGACCGCGCGCAGTTGGAAATCGGCAAAGAAGATGACGTTGTCGCGGTTTGATTTGCTCTGCTTGCCTTCCAGAAACGGAAGCTGATTCACGCCGTCAATCGCGCGATCTTTCGGCACAATGTCCGCGCCGACGGCCGCCGCCAGCGTCGGGAAAAAATCAATCTGATGCACGATCTCATTCGACACCCGCCCGGCGGGAATCCGCCCTGGCCAGCGTTTGTACTGCGCCCGTCCGCACGGCGTAGCGCCCGGTGAGCAGCGCCGCCCGCGAGACCGTGCACGAAAACTCGACGTTGAAGTTGGTGAACCGGATTCCTTCGGCGGCGAGCCGGTCAATCCGCGGCGTCGGCGCCCCGCGCACGCTCCCATAAACTCCAACTTCGCCCCAGCCGAGGTTGTCGGCGAAGATCAGCACGATATTCGGTCGCCGCCGCTTGGCTGATTGCGCGCGCGCCGCCGCTTGAACCACAGCGCCGGGCGGAGCGGGTCGCAGCCGTAAGGCCGTCGAGTCGGCGCCGTGGAGGATTGCGGCCAGCGCCACAAGGCAGAAAGTAACCCGCAGCCGTCGCTTCATAAAAGTCCCTCTCTTTCAGGTTTGCTCTATCTTTACGAGGCCATGTTCAAGGAGCGTAAGTCGCATCAGGTCTTCTCCCCAGATCACCTTGCCGTCGAACTCCTGCTTGATCTCGCGGATTATCTGTTCGCGGATGTCGGGCTGGTCAATCCGGGAGAGAACGTGTGTGAGCACGAGCGTCTTGACGCCCGCGCGCCGCGCAATCACCGCGTTGTCTCGGTGGTTTCCGCAGGCCGCGCGGTAACTGGCGGTCGGCTCGGTCCCGCTCAAGTAATGGTTCATCAGAATGGCCACGTCGCAGCCGCGCGCGAGTTCGATCATTTCTTCGCACACGCCGCCGCTGTCGCCGGAGTAACACAGCGAGCCTTCGTCGCTATCTAAGCGAAACGCCAGGCACTCAAGCAGCGGCTGAACGTGCGACGCCTTCCCCACTGTGACTTTCCAACCGAGACTTTCGATCACGTCGCCCGCATGCGCTTCCTTCACCTGGGGCGCGGGACGCTTGCGGGGCGGCTTCCCGCCGCGTTCCTGAAACACGAAGACGCTGCTTTCGTGCTCAATGCGCGCGCGAATGTCGGGGCCGTAAACGCCCTCCTCGCCGAAGAGCAGTTCGGTCATACGCGCAATCGGCGCCGGCCCATAAACCTTCAGGTCGGGAATCCGACCCATGCGCCACCATCAAGCCAATCATCCGGCGATCAATCTCGTATCGTCGCGCGAGCCGCAGCGCGAGCGGCGCCAGCAGCGCCACGCCTGCCGACCCCAGCGCCCCCGCCATCGCCGGCAGCGCCGCCACGACAAAGATAACCCACGGGAGCAGCGCCCGGCGACCCTTGACCAGGCGCGCAGCCCCTGCCACGACGCGCCCGACGGCGCCGTTGCTTTCCGCTATAGCGAACAAATAAGTGACGCCGACCAACAACACCAGCAGGTCAACCGGGAACCCGCTGTACATCTCCTTCACGCCTTCGCGCACAAAGATCGTGCCCACGAGGTAGGTCATCACCAGAGCCAGCGCCCCCAGATTGATGGGGCGCAACGCGCCAATCAGGAAGACAAGGACGAGTCCGCTTACTCCGACGACGTGAATGGACAAAGTGGCCTCCTGCTGGCGACCGAACTAGGCGGTCAGATCAACAATCTCCGTTCATTTGGCCTCTTGCAAAAGTCCTTTGGTATATGGCGAGCGGATTGGCAACCGGAGCGCAAACTGTCTCGTTTGCGCAGGTTCATCGAGCGGCCAATCATCAAAGCCGCGCAAACTAAATCAGACCACGTAACATTAGTACAAATAGCCCAACCGCGGAGGACGCAAAGGCTCGCAGAGGGCGATAAAGACAGGTCTTTCTCTGCGCTCCTCTGCGACCTCTGCGGTTGGATGCGCCAATCCTGGTTGTCCTGATTTAGACAGCTAAAGTTTCTACACAAGTCTTTGCGCCGGAGATGTTCATTCGCATAGCGCACCACCTGGGATGAAAAAAATTGAGTCCCTCCCAGCGTGTGAGTAGCCAAGGCGGGTCAATTCGTGGCTTCTATGACTCGTAACCAGCGGTCATAGAAAG
>WNFU01000668.1_pt1 | contig 78100 bp, 71 predicted proteins | sample 5400121 | NCBI WGS metagenome assembly WNFU01 (sample SAMN13153360, study PRJNA577476) | soil metagenome | isolation source: 100 cm soil or saprolite under grassland replicate 1 | place: USA:California | collected 2016-06-15
CCACCGTGTCCATCGCCGCCTCGACCGCGACCCCGCAGCTCTCGCCCTCGCCCTGCCGGCAGTGGCCGTCGCCGATCGAGAACAGCGCCCCCTCCACGTTCACGCCCAGGTAGCAGGTCGTGCCGGCGCGCATCTCCGGCGTGTCCATGTTGCCGCCGTGGGCGTCGGGCACCAGCGACGAGCGCGCCTCGAACGCGGCCGGCGCGACCCCGACGGTCCCGTGCATCGGGTCGAGCGGCAGCTCGACGCTGAGGTCGCCGCGCCGGGCCTGGAAGGTGACCGTGCGCCGCTTGCGGTCGACCTCGTAGATCCAGACGACCTCGGGCAGCGGCTCCTGCAGCAGGGCGGTGGCGTGGGTGCCGGTCAGCGACCCGAACAGCGGCACGGTGGTGGAGGCGGCCCAGTCACGCGACGGCTCGATGGACACGAAGTGCAGGGCGAGCGTGTCGCCCGGCTCGGCCCCCTCCACGTAGAACGGTCCGGTCTGCGGGTTCACGAAGGGGAACTCGATCACCCTGGACACGAGGTCGTCGGGCCCCCGCACCCGCCCGCCGAAGGCGTCCTCGGTCCACAGCTCCAGCACCGCGCCCGGCGCCACGCGGCGGACGGGCGCAACGCCGCCGAAGGTCCAGGCGAACTCGGCCGGCTCCGGCCGGTACGTCAGCACGTCCATCTGCGTCTCGCCTCCTTGGTGCCTTCCCTGGCGCGAGCCGGCGCCAGCTCAGATCGGCGTGGCCGCCTCGGCGACGTGCTCCTCGACGAACACCCGGCCGGTGTCACGCAGGCGCTGCGGCCTGGCGACCAGCAGCACCACCAGGAGGACCAGGCCGATCGCGTACCAGATCCCGACCACCGGGCCGACCAGGCTGATGGGGTACGGCAGGGCGCTGATGAACGAGAACGCCGTGATCCCCAGCGCGGTCAGCAGCGCCGGCACGAAGGCGGCGATGCCCAGGACCGGCACCACGCCGTGCCGCAGCCAGTTGAACTCGGCCCGCCCCTCGCGCAGGTAGAACACCAGGCAGGAGAGGTTCACCACCATGTAGATGGCGATGATCACGGCGGTGACGATCGTGCCCACCAGCGCGAACGCGGTCAGCGGCGTGTACTGCAGCCCCAGCCAGAGCGCCACCCCGACGCCGACCACGAACTGCACCACCACGGCCACGTCGGGCGCGTGCCAGCGCGGGTTGACGTGGGCGAGGGCCCGCGGCAGCAGGCTGATGCGGCCCATGGAGAACCAGGTCCGGGTGGCCGCGTTCGCCGCCGCGTTGGCGTTGGCGATCGCCGAGTTGGCCACCGCCAGGAACACCAGCACCCAGCCCGCGCCCCAGGCGCCGCGGGCGAGGAAGTCCCACGGGTTGCCGTCGCCCGCGGTGGGGAACTCGGCGAACTTCTCCGGCCCGAAGCTCACCGCGGCCGCGTAGGTGGTGAGGATGTAGAACAGGCCGATGCCGAGGCAGGAGTAGATCACCGCCAGGCGCACGGTGCGGCGCGGGTCCCTTGCCTCCTCGGCCAGCGGCGCGGCCGCCTCGAAGCCGATGAACGCCAGGATGGTGTAGACGGACCCGGCGATCACGCCCGAGAAGCCGCCGAAGCCCTCCACGGTGGCGTGGCTGGTGCCGAACACCGACAGGCTGTTGCTCCCGCCCGCCTGCACGATCAGGGTCACGGCCAGGGCGGCGAACACCAGGATCTCGAACAGGCCGAGCAGGGTGCCGGCCCCGGTGCTCAGCCGGACGCCGAACCAGCCGAAGGCGAACACGACCACGGCGGCGACCACCGCGGCCACCACCCACCAGGTGTCGTAGCTCCAGCCGAACTCCTGGTTGAGCGTGCTGGCCACCACGTTGCCGAAGATCAGGAACAGCAGCGGCGCGACCAGCGGCTCGACGAACGCGTAGCCCCAGCCGACCAGGAAGCCGACGGCCGGGTGCAGCCCGCGCGAGGCGTAGGTGTAGAAGCCGCCGGCCGACGGCAGGCGCCTGGCCAGCTGACCGATGCAGACGGCCACCAGCATGCAGCCGACCAGGGCGAGGATCACCGACAGGGGTAGGGCGCCGGCGGCGAAGTTGGCCCCGACGATGATCGAGAAGGCCACGGCGGCGGCCGGGGCCATGTGGGTGATGGACTGGAACAGGACCTCTCTGAGCCCGATCGCCTCGCGTGCGAGACCGGGGGACGGACTGCTCTGCGCCACGGCGCGCCTCCTTCTGGGGGGAGACCTCCCACCAAGACAGCCACCGCGAACGGTGTACCGGCGGCGGGCAGGAAATCAAGCTGGGCCGGGCAGAGCCGCAACAAGCGGGGCTCGAGGAGCGCGGTTCAGCGCTTGCGCAGCCGCAGCGAGGTCCAGCCCGCGTCGGCGGTCCAGCCGCCGTCGACCGGGAGCGCGACCCCGTTGACGAAGCCGCTGCGCGCCGGGTCGGCGAGGAACGCGACCGCGGCGGCGACGTCGTCCGGGGAGGCGAACCGGGCCATCGGCACCTGCCCGGTGATGTCGCCGTCGGTGTAGCCGCCGCCGGCCTGGTCGGCGGCGTCCATCCCGGTCTTGACCCAGCCGGGGCAGACGGCGTTCACCCGCACGCCGCGGCCGCCCCACTCGGCGGCGAGCGTGCGGGTGAGGCCGACCAGCCCGTGCTTGCTGGCGTTGTAGGCGGAGCGGTCGGCGAAGCCCCGCAGCCCGGCGATGGACGCGACGTTGACGATCGAGCCGCTGCCCGCCCGCAGCATCTCCCGGCCGAGCGCCTGGCAGACCAGGAACGGACCGGTCAGGTTCACCTCGAGCACCCGGCGCCACTGCGCCGGCGTGGTCTCCTCGGCCGCCGCCAGCAGCGAGACACCGGCGTTGTTGACCAGCACGTCGACGCGCCCGAACCGTCCGGCCACCCGCTCGGCCAGGTCCGCGACGTCGGCCTCCGCGGCCACGTCGCCGGCGACGCCGAGCGCCTCGGCGCCCTGCCGGCGGACGGCGCCGACGACCTCGACGGGCTCGCGCAGGTCGAGCAGCGCGAGCGCGTAGCCCTCGCCGGCGAGCACCTCGGCCACGCGCCGCCCGATCCCCTGCGCGGCACCGGTGACCACGGCGACTGGTGCGGTCGAACCCATGGGCTGCTCCCCTCGTCCGGCGGACGCCTCAACGCTCCGACCCCGGGCCGGAGCCTACCGGCTCGGCGCGACCACCTCCCGGCGCCCGCTATGCTCGTGCCGACCCGGAGCTCGGCGGCACGCCAGGCCGGAGCTAGGCTGTCCGCTCCCGTGCGGACCCGGCGCGCTGGAGGTGACATGGCTCGTCCGCTGACCCTGCTCGGCTGCTTCGCCCACCCAGACGACGAGACCTGGTCGGTGGGAGGAGCGTTCGCGTTGCTCGTCCCCAAGGGCGTGCGCGGCACGGTCTGGACGGCCACGAGGGGGCAGGCCGGCCAGATCGCCGACGGCTCCGGCGCCACCCGCGAGACCCTGGCCGCGGTCCGGGAAGGCGAGGAGCGGGCCGCGATGGCGGTGGTCGGCGTCGCCGACGTCGAGTTCGGCGACTTCGTCGACGGCGAGGTTGGCGAGGCCGATCCGGCGGCGCTGGTGGACGCCGTCGGGCGCGCCCTCGAGCGCGTCCGGCCGGACGTGGTCGTCACCATGGAGCCCGGCGGGGTCACCTCCCACCCGGACCACGTGGCGGTGTCGGCGGCCGTCCAGGCCGCGTTCGCCGCCTACGCCCGGGCGCCGAGGGAGCGGGAGCCGCGCCTGTACTACTGGGGCGTGCCAGCCTCGCAGCTCGCGCGGTTCCGTGAGGTGGCCGCCGGGCAGGGCGTCGCGGTCCCCGAGGAGGGCGAGCCGTTCGCCCCGCGCGGCACGCCCGACGAGCAGTTCACCTGCTGGGTGGACACCTCCTCGGTGGCCGAGCAGGTCTGGCGGACGCTCCAGGAGCACCGCACCCAGGCCGGCGACCCGCTGATCGGGGTGCTGCGCAACGGCGACCGCTGGCGGGAGGTGTTCGCCACCACCGCGTTCGTGCGCGTCCACCCGGCGCCGCTGCCCGGCGAGCCGCCGGAAGCCTCCTTGGTCGACGCCTTCGCCACCGGCGCCGATGCCCACGGGTAGGCATGCCGTTACGCTGGGCGTAGGCACCGAGCGAGCTGGGAGGCCGCCGTGACGTCAGCGAGCCCGTCGAGCGGGACCGGGGTCACCGTGCCGCGGACCGAGGACCTGTTCAGGCACCTGGACGACCTGCGCACCAACAGCTACGAGAGCGCCGGCCCGCGCGCGGAGCGGAACGAGGTCTTCCGCCGGGCGACCGAGCTGCTCGATCCCGTCGTGACCGGGATCCTCGAGGAGGTCGACGCCGCCCTGCTCGACGGGACCGGCGAGCTGACCCGGGAGCCGGCAGGCGACGACGGCCGTGGCGGCCTCGTCGCGCGCTGGTCGCTGTCGTGGCCGGCCCAGCGGGACCGCGGCGTCGACCCGGTCGCGGTGGTTGCCTGGTTCGGCGCCTCGTTCTCCCACGGGCACCTGGCCGGCTCGAGCCTGGGCCACTGGCCGCTGCAGGTCGTCGACGCGCGGGACGCCGAGCGGCAGGCGCCGATCGTGCGCGCGATCGTCGAGGCCGAGCTGCACCAGCGCATCTTCGACGCAAGAAGCTGGCGGGTGATCCCGGGCTACACGCGCCGGTACCCCGAGGCGGCCGCCGGCGGCTGACCCGCTCAGCCCTCGGCGTACTCCTGGTCGCTGACGGGGTCGCCCCATTCCGGGCCGCCCCCGACGTTCACCGAGACGTGCGCCATCGGGCTGTCGGGCTCGCCGCCGTGGTAGTGCCACTCCCCCGGCGGGATGGAGACGACGTCCCCGGGGACCAGCAGGTGGCGCTGCCCGTCCCGCGAGCGCACCCGGCCGCGGCCGCTCACCCCGAACAGGAGCTGCCCGCCGGGGTGCGCGTGCCAGTGCGTCCGGGCGCCGGCCGCGAAGTGCACCACCGTCATGCCGATGCCGCCGGGCGCCGGCAGCCCCGGGCTCAGCCGCACCTGGCCGGTGAACCTCCCCGCGTCGCCCTCCTCGTAGTGCCCCTCGTCCGCCTTGGCGATCCGCATCGCTGCCTCGCTTCCTTGACCGGCTGAGGATCGGAGTGTACTGTATCGATCAAGTCTTGATCGATACAGTACCGCTGAACTGGTACTACCCAAGCGGAGGAAGCACGGGTGAGCGCGAAGAAGGCCGAGGAGCAGCGGGTGACGCTGCAGTCCATCGCCGACCTCGTCGGGGTCTCGCGGACCACGGTCTCCAACGCCTACAGCCGCCCCGACCAGCTCAACCCCAAGCTGCGGGAGCGCATCCTCCGGGTGGCCGACGAGCTGGGCTACTGCGGGCCCGACCCGGCCGCCCGGACGCTCCGCTCGGGTCACGCGGGCGCGGTCGGCGTGCTGCTCGGCGAGTCGCTGGCCTACGCCTTCACCGACCCCGCGGCGATGCGCTTCCTCGAGGGCGTCGGCCAGGTCGGCGACCGCGCGGGCATCGGCCTGCTGCTGCTGCCGGCGCCGTCACGGGAGGGCGGTGGCCCGCGGGCCGGCGCCGTCCAGGCGGCGGTGGCCGACGGCTTCCTGCTGTACTCCATGCCCGACGACGCGGCGGCCGTGCGGGCGGTGGTGGCCCGGCGCCTGCCGACCGTGGCGGTGGACGAGCCCAGGCTGCCCGGCGTCTCGTTCGTCGGCATCGACGACCGCGCCGCCGCCCGCGGCGTCGCCGAGCACCTGCTCGGCCTCGGCCACCGGCGCTTCGCGGTGATCACCTTCCGGCTCGCCGCCGACGGCTACAACGGGCCGGCCGGGCCGGAGCGGCAGGCGGCCGCGACCTACAGCATCACCAAGGCACGGCTGGACGGCTACGCCGACGCGCTGCGCGCCGCCGGGCTGCGCTGGGAGGACGTCCAGGTCGAGGAGCGCACGCCCAACTCCGTCGCCGGCGGGGTGGACGCGGCGCGGGCGCTGCTGGCAGGGCCGGGCCGGCCCACCGCCATCCTGGCGACCAGCGACGTCCTCGCCATCGGCGCCATGCGCGCCGCGGGCGAGGCGGGGCTCCCCGTGCCCGAGGCCGTCTCGGTCGCCGGCTTCGACGACACCCCCGACGCCGCGCTGGTCACCCCGGCGCTGACCACCGTGCGGCAGCCGCTGCTGGACAAGGGCGTCGTCGCCGGCCGCCTCCTGCTCGAGCCGGAGCCCGGGACCCAGGTCGAGGAGGTCCTGCTGCCGACCCAGCTCGCCGTCCGCGCGTCCACCGGCCCGCCGCCATGAGCCCACCACCACGCCAGACCGCCGTCGCGTTCGAAGGAGGACGCACACCATGACCCTGACCCTGCCCTTCGCCAGCTCCATCGCCAACGAGTTGACCACCAGGCTCGCGACCTCGGCGCTGCCGCACGCGCCGCTGCGCCCGGAGCCGGACGTCCCGGAGCGGCACACCCGCGCCCGGCGGCTGCGCCGGCTCACCGCGCGCACGCTGGTCGGCGCGGCCGCCCGGCTCGACCCGGCCGCCGCCCGCGCCCGCCTCGCCTCCTGAGGCCGCCAAAGGAGGAATCCATGGAACACCTCGGCCTCGCGCTCGGGAGCATGTTCTTCGGCACCCGCACCGACGAGAGCACCGCCTTCGACCTGCTGGACCGCTTCGTCGCCGCCGGCGGCGAGCTGATCGACACGGCCAACTGCTACGCCTTCTGGGCCGACCCCAGCGGGCGCGGCGGCCAGAGCGAGACGGTCGTCGGCCGCTGGCTGGCGCGCCGCCCCGGCATGCGCGACCAGGTCCTCATCAGCACCAAGGTGGGGGCGGAGCCGACCGTGCCAGGGGTCTGGCCCGAGAGCGCCGAGGGCCTGTCGGCCCGCGCCATCAAGGCCGCGGCGCAGGGCAGCCTCGGCCGGCTCGGCAGCGACCGGATCGACCTGTACTGGACCCACATCGAGGACCGCGCGGTGCCGCTGGAGGAGACCGTCGGCGCCCTGGCCGAGCTGGTCGCCGACGGCACCGTCGGCCGGCTGGGCGTCTCCAACCATCCCGTCTGGCGGGTCGAGCGGGCGCGCCAGATCGCCCGGGCCAACGGCCAGGCCGGGTACGGCGCGATCCAGCTGCGCCACTCCTACTTGCGGCCGCGTCCCGGCGCGACGCCCGACGCCAGCCACCGGCTCGCCAACGAGGAGGTGCTCGACTACGTGCGCGGCGACGGCGAGCTGGAGCTGTGGGCCTACACGGCGCTGCTCGGCGGCGCCTACACCCGGCCCGACCGGCCGCTGCACGAGGCGTACGACCACCCGGGGACGACCCGGCGGCTGGCCGTGCTCAACGAGGTCGCCGGCGAGCTGGGCGTCTCCGCCAACCAGGTGGTGCTCGCCTGGCTGCTGGGCGGGGACCCGCCCGTGACGCCGATCGTCGGGGTGAGCACCGCGGCGCAGCTCGACGAGGCGTGCGCCGGCGCCACCCTGGTCCTCACCTCGGAGCAGCGCCGGCGCCTGGACGAGCCGGCCTGACCGGGACCACTCAGCGCTCGACGTCGATGCGCTCCACCACGACGTCCTCGCGCGGGCGGTCGTTGCCGTCGCGGTCCAGGCGCGCGATCGCCCGCACCACCTCCATGCCGTCGACCACCTTGCCGAAGATGGTGTGCTTGCCGTCCAGCCAGGGCGTCGCCACCTCGGTGATGAAGAACTGCGAGCCGTTGGTGTTGGGCCCGGCGTTGGCCATGGCCAGGTAGCCCGGGCCGTCGAAGCGGTGGGGGCCGCCCACCTCGTCCTCGAAGGTGTAGCCGGGGCCGCCGCGGCCGCTGCCGAGCGGGTCACCGCCCTGGATCATGAACTCGGGGATGACCCGGTGGACGATGGTCCCCTCGTACAGCGGGCGCTGCTGGGGCTGCCGCGTGGCCGGGTCGGTCCAGGTCCGCTCGCCGGTGGCGAGCCCGACGAAGTTCTCGACCGTCTTGGGGGCGGTGTCGGGGTACAGCACGACGCGGATGTCGCCCTTGCTGGTCCGCAGGGTGGCGTGGGTGGCGCTCATGCGTTGCTCCTCGGGTGGGACGCTGGCCGGAAGCCGCGAGGCTAGCACCGGAGGCAACCTCGACTATCGTTGAGGTCGACGGACCCCCTCCAGGAGGTAGGCATGGACATCGGCATCGGACTGCCCGCGACCATCCCGAACGCGCAGGCAGAGCAGCTGCTCGACTGGGCGCGCGCGGCCGACGGCCACGGCTTCAGCTCGCTGGGCGTGATCGACCGCCTGGTGTACGGCAACTGGGAGCCGCTGGTCGCGCTCGCCGCCGCCGCCGCGGTGACCGAGCGGATCAGGCTGACCAGCTCCATCGTGATCGTCCCCTACCGCTTCAACGCGGCCCTGCTCGCCAAGCAGGCCGCCACCGTCGACCACCTCTCGCGGGGGCGGCTGGTGCTGGGGATGGCGGCCGGCGGGCGCGAGGACGACTTCGAGGCCTCCGGGGTGCCGTTCAACGACCGCGGCCGCCGCTTCGTCGCGATGCTCGAGGAGATGCGCGCCATCTGGGCCGGCGAGCCGCGCGGCTTCGCCGGCGCCGTCGGCCCCACCCTGCCGCCCGGCCGCCCGCCGATCCTCATCGGCGGCCAGACCGACAAGGCGTTCGAGCGGGCCGCCGCCTACGCCGACGGCTGGATCGCCGGCGGCGGCAGCGCCGAGATGTTCGCGCCGGCCGCCCGGCGGGCCCGCGAGGTCTGGTCCGAGCAGGGCCGCGACGGCGCGCCGAGGTTGGCGTCGCTCGGCTACTTCGCGCTCGGGCCCGACGCGCGCGAGCACGCCGACCGCTACCTCAACGACTACTACGCCTTCCTGGGGCCGTGGGCCGAGCGGATCGCCGCCGGCGCCCTGGTCGAGCCCCAGCAGGTCCGCGACGCCGTGGGACAGTTCGAGCAGGCCGGCTGCGACGAGCTGATCCTGATGCCCTGCAACCCCGACCCGGCCCAGGTCGAGGCGCTCGCTGACGCCGTCAAGTGAACGCCGGGATGGACCTGCCCGGCTCGGTCGTGGTCGTCACCGGCGGCGCCGGCGGCATCGGTGCGGCGCTGGCGCGGCGGTTCGCCCGCGAGGGCGCGCGGGCCGTGGTCGTCGCCGACCTCGACGAGGCTGGCGCGCGGCGCCTCGCCGAGGAGCTCGACTGCCCGGCGCCGCTCTTCGCCGGCGTCGACGTGACCGACCCGGCAGCCGTCGGCGCGCTGGTCGACCGGGTCGAGCGCGAGGCAGGCCCGATCGACCTGTGGTGCTCGAACGCCGGGGTCGCGCTCGGCCTGGACCTCGGCGAGGACGCCGACTGGGAGCGGTGCTGGCAGGTCCACGTGATGGCGCACGTCCACGTGGCACGCTCGCTGCTGCCGCGCATGGCGGCCAGGGGACGGGGCCACCTCCTGGTCACCGCCTCGGCCGCCGGGCTGCTCACCAACATGGACGCCGCCCCGTACACGGTGACCAAGCACGGCTCGGTGGCGCTGGCCGAGTGGCTGGCGATCCGCTACGGCGACGACGGCATCAGGGTCTCGTGCCTCTGCCCGCAGGGCGTGCGGACGGCGATGACCGCGCGGGAGGGGGCGGGCTCGGCCGTGCTGGCGGCCGGGGCGCTGCTCGAGCCGGAGGAGGTGGCGGACGCGGTCGTCGAGGGGCTGGCCGACGGGCGCTTCCTGATCCTGCCCCACCCCGAGGTGGCGGAGTTCGAGCGGCGCCGGGCGGGCGACCGGGAGCGCTGGCTCGGCGGCATGCGCCGGCTGCGCGCGCGGCTGGGGGCGGGCGCCGGGGAGGGCTGAGACGCAACTGCGCCGCGCTCGCCGTGGGGGCGGCGGAGCGCGGCGCGGATGCCTGGATCCAGAGGTCAGCCGGCCAGCGGGACGGTTGCCTCGAGCTCGACGTTGTCGCGGACCTTGAGGGCGCCCATGAAGCCCTTGTAGGGCTTGACGCCCCACCTGGTCTGCTGGACGTCCGCGCTCACGGTGATGGTGTTGTCACCGTTCGCCTGGACCATGAGCCGCAGCGGCTGGGAGGCGCCGGCCAGCGTGAAGCTGCCTTCGATCATCGCCGCGCCGCCGTTGACCGCGATGCTCGTCGACTGGAATATCGCCCGTGGATGCTCGGCCGTCCTCAGTGTCTCGGCCATGGTCTTCTTGATCTCGTCGCGATCGCCGTCGCTCAGCGGCTTGACTCCTCCCACCCCCTCTCGAACCTCGAGGGAGCCCATGTCGGCCTCCACCGCGACACGCGGCATGCTGCCGTCCGCGGGGACGGCGATCATGCCCCGCCACCTGGTCACTTCGATGACCAGGTCATGCCCGACCTTGGAGGCGACGCCCTCGCGGAAAGTCCGCAGGACGAGCCGCCCGTAGGGCGAGCCAATTCGGTACTCACCGGGGGGAATCATCATGGCTCCAAGCTTCCCGGCTCGTCGCCGAAACTTCAAATCGCCGGCTTCTGTAGATTTCTGTAGACGGCGGGACACGGCCAGGCGGACCGGCCGGTAGCAGCAACATGGCCGCTCAGGCCACCGTCTCCAGCAGCAGCCGCGCGCGCAGCCGCGCGTCGATGTTGCCGCCCGAGACGACCGCGGCGACCGGCTGCGGGAAGGCCCTCGCCTGGTGCAGCCAGAGCGCGGCCAGGCCGGCGGCCCCGGCCGGCTCGACCACCAGCCCGAGCTGCTCGAGACAGTGCCGCATGGCCAGCCAGATCGCCTCCTCCGGCACGGTGAGCACGTCGTCGACCAGCGGCCGGCAGATCGCCAGCGCGCGCGCCCCGGGACGCTCGACCGCGATCCCGTCGGCCATGGTCGCCAGCGGCGAGCTGACCGCCGCCCCGCCGGAGCGGAACGCCGCGGCGAACGCGGCCGCCCCCTCGGCCTGCACGCCGACGACCCGCACCGCTGGCCGCCGCGCCCGCACGGCGCTGGCCACCCCGGCGAGCAGCCCGCCGCCGCCGACCGGGACCAGCACGGTGCCGACCTCCGTGAGCTGGTCGAGCAGCTCCAGGCCGATGGTCCCCTGCCCGGCGATCACGTCGGGATGGTCGAACGGGTGGACGAACACGCTCCCCCGCTCGGCGACGTGCCGCTGGGCCGCGGCCAGCGCCTCGGTGACCGTCCCGGGGACCAGCTCCACCCTGGCGCCGAGCGCCTCGGTCGCCGCGACCTTGACCGCCGGCGCCGCGGCGGGCATGTAGACGACCGCCGGGACGCCGAAGTGCGCGGCGGCCAGGGCGACGCCCTGCGCGTGGTTGCCGGCGCTGGCCGCCACGACCCCGCCGCGCCGCACGGCGGCGGGCAGCCGGGCCACGTGGACGAACGCCCCGCGCAGCTTGAACGAGCCGGTCCGCTGCAGCAGCTCGCACTTGAGGTGGACCTGCCCGCCTCCCAGCGGTGCCGGGCAGGTGAGCACCGGGGTGGGGATGGCGACGCCGCGGAGCTGCTCGGCCGCCCGCCGGATGTCCTCGATGCCCACCTCGGCGCCGGCGGCGTTCGCCGCGGCGGGCGGTCGGCAGGTCGAGCCTGGCGGGGCGGGTAGGGCCATGGCGTGCTCCTCCAAAGAAAAACCCCTCGTGCCGAGGGCACAGAGGGGTCGCGCGCTGGCTGGCGTGAGGTCAGCCGGCGCGCATCACGATAATCGAGCGGTGCGAAGTCACGGGCGGGAGTGTCGCCTGCCCGGGCCGGCCTGTCAACGCAAGCCCGTCGTGGCGGTGTCCGCGAAGGTGTCGCGCACGTTACAGGCGGCCGCGAGGCACGGCTGACTCTGCCTGTATGCACTATTCATTAGTCCCGGGGGTCGTGGTCCCGGACTGCTCCAGCTCCTGGAAGCGGTGGTGGAGCTGGCGCAGCCGGACGAGCTGGCGCTCGGCGGTCGCCCCCAGCCACAGCAGCAGCAGCCCGGCGAGGCCGATGGTGACCCAGCGCGGGAGCTGGGCGGCGACCGGGAGGACGGCGTCCAGGCCGAGCCCCAGCAGCGTGAGCGCGCCGAGGACGAGCGGGGCCTGCAGCCCGGCGCGGGCGCCGGCCAGCACCACCAGCAGCGCCGCGCCGGTGAGCAGCAACGGGCGCGCCGTCCCGCCCTGGTCGACCGCGAGCACCAGGCTCGGCAGCAGCGCCACCGCGAGCCCGGGGCCGAACGCGAGCCAGGAGCCTGGGCGGGCGCCGCCGCCGCGCGCCACCGCACCCGCGGCCAGGGCGACGGCGGCCGCCGGCAGCGTGTACGCCTCGGGCACGGTGACCTCGGCGACGGCCAGCCACGCCCAGACGGCGGCGACCGCGGCCGCGGCGCCACCCCACAGGTAGGCGCGGCGCACGGGCGACGCCGCGGCGGCCAGCAGCGCGGGGACCGCGACGGTCAGCGCGGCCGCGAGCCAGCGCTGGTCCCCGGCGGTCAGGGCGATGCCGAGCACGCCCGCGGCCAGCCCCAGCGCCTCCACGACCGGGCCCTCCGCCGCGTCCTGCCGCCATCGGGTCCCCGCCACCAGCACCGCACCCGCCGCGACGGTCACCACGAAGCCAACCTCGGCGGCGCTGCCGCGCGCGCTCAGCGCCAACGCGGCACCCTCGCCCACCAGGGCGACGGTGGCGACCGCCGCGCAGCCTCGGCGCAGCCAGGGGCCGCCGGCCGCGGCCGTGGCGAGCGCCGCCAGCACGGCGACGGCCCCGAGGAAGGCGAGCGTGCCCGGCTCGCTCCCGAGCGCCCAGCCGGCCGCCGGCACCAGCAGGAGCCCCGCGCAAGCGGCGAGGACGCGTGCCACCGGACCGCCGGCGCCACGGTCGGCCAGCAGCGCCGCGGCCACCGCCGGCAGCGCGCACGCCGCCGAGAGCAGCAGCGCCGCCCACAGGGGCCAGCCGGTCGCCGTCGGCAGCACCGTCACCACGCCGACCATCGCGACCGCCGCGACGATGCCGGCCGGGCCCGGCGCGACCAGGCGCGACCCGCGCGGCGGCACGGCGGCGAGCGCGGCCGCGCCGGCGCACGCCAGCAGCGCGACGACCACCGGGCCGGCGCCGTCGAGACCACCTTCGACGGCGGCGAGCCGCTCGGACGCGGAGGCCGCGCCGGCGCCGAGGCGCGCCGTCCACGGGTTCGCCGCCCAGGCCAGCGGAGCGGACAGGGTCCAGACGAGCGGTTCGAGCAGGCCCGCCACGCCCACGGCGAGGGTGGCGCCTGCCGCCAGGGCCGTCCCGCGCCGGGCCGCCGCCGGCAGGAGGCGGCCGAGGCCGACGGCGGCGGCGCCGAGCGTGGCGACCGCGGCCAGCAGCGACCACGATTCCCACCAGGCCGCGAGCAGCGCGCCGGCGCTGGCGAGCAGCGCTCCCGCCGCGACCGCCACCAGCCCGTCCGGCGCGGCCCGCCGCGCGGCGGGCACGGCCAGGGCGGCGGCCGGCGCCAGCGCCATGGCCGCCAGGACCGCGGCGGGCCGGGCGGCGGTCGCCAGGTCGGCGATGGACGGGGACGCCAGCGCGAGGCCGAGGGCGCCGAGCTCGAGGACGGCGGCGCCGGCCCCGCACGCCACCGCGGCGCCGCGCCAGCCTCCGTGCCCGGCCAATACGGCGCCGCAGGCGGTGGAGGCGGCGGCCACGAGCGCCAGGCCGACCCCGACGGTCCAGGACGCCTCGGCGACCACCAGGACGGTGAGCACGGCGGCGACCTGGGCGAGCGCCGCGGCGGCGACGCGCAGCAGGCGGAACTGGCGCGCCGCGGCCAGCGCCACCGCCGCGCCGGTCGCGCTGCCGAGCGCCCACCACGCCGTCGCCGACCACCCGGGCGCGAGCCCGGCGCGGCGGGCCGCGTACCAGTCCACCAGCAGCAGCGCGAGGGCGAGCCCGGCGAGCGCCTCGCCCGTGGCGGGCAGGCGCCGGCGGATCGCCGCGCTGCCGGCCGCGGCCGCCACGGTCATGGCGAGCAGCAGCCCGGCACGGCCGAGGTCGCCGAGGCGCACCCACGCCACCACGGCGAAGATGAGCGCGGCGAGCGCCACCAGCACCGCACCGAGCCCGAGCAGGACGCCGCGGACTATCTCCGGGCGCCACTCGCGCCGCCGGGCCGCGGCCGGGGCGGCGGCATGCCCGAGCGCGCCCAGCAGTCGCCCCTGTTCCCGCCGCAGGGCGTCCGCCTCCCCCGCCAGCGCCCGCTGCTGCTCGCCGATCTCGTAGAGCCGGTAGACCACCACCCGCAGGCGGGCGGCGTCGGCGCCGGTCTGCCGCAGCCCGCACGAAGGGCAGCGGTCCGCCTCGCCGACGGTGCGCCGGCAGCCCGGGCACCACGTCGCGGTCGCCGTCGTCCGCTCGTCCACCGAGCACCTCCAAGGTTGCCACCACGACCCGGCGGTCCGGACCGGCACCCATCGGATCGGCCGCGGGGCGGCGGAACCTTCGTCGCCGTCCCGGCCTCGGTCGGACCGACCTCATCATCGGCGTCGGCCTCGCGCCGCGACCAGCGGCTTCGTGCTCATCTTGGGCGGCGAACGCACCCAACTCCGCCTGGGTAGGTTCGGCCTCGGAGACCTACGGCAGCCACCTAGGGCCGAGCAGATCCCGTCCCCGGATCAAACAATCCTGCCGACGCCGCCGTAGATGGGGACCGGGTGGACGGGGACCCTGGTCTCGGCGTCCGGGCGCCACCGCGGCAGCTCCACCACGCCCGGGTCCAGCAGCTCGAAGCCGTCGAACAACGCCTCGACCTGCGGCCGGCTGCGGACCACCAGCATCCCCCGGTACACCTTGAGCGCCTCGACCGCCCGCTCCGGGTCGAAGTCCGCCGTGGCGTGGGAGATCGCCACGTGGCTGCCCGGCGCCATGACCTCCCGGAGCCGAGCGATGATCCCGAGCGGGTCCTCCTCGTCCTTGACGAGGTGCAGGATCGCCACCAGCAGCAGCGCGATCGGCTGGTCGAAGTCGAGCAGCTCGCGCACCTCGGGGTGGGCGACGATGCCCTCCGGGTTGCGCAGGTCCCCGCGGACGATGGCGATGTTGTCGCCGGCGAGCAGCGCGCGGCCGTGGGAGAGCACGATCGGGTCGATGTCGACGTAGACGACCTTGGCGTCGGGCGCGACGTCCTGGGCGACCTCGTGGACGTTGCCCTGCGTCGGCAGGCCGGTGCCGATGTCGAGGAACTGGCGGATGCCGACCTCGCCGGCCAGGAAGCGGACCGCGCGCCGCAGGAACGCCCGGTTGATCCGCGCCATCTCCCGCGACTCCGGCGCGATCGCGAGGATCTGGTCGGCCAGCTCCCGGTCGGCCGGGTAGTTGTCCTTGCCGCCCAGGTAGTAGTCGTAGATCCGCGCCGGGTGCGGCCTGCTGGCGTCGATGCCGACATCGCCGTCGGTCACGTGTCCTCCTGTTGGCGTCGCGCGCCCGTGACCCGGACCGGGCACGGGTGACCGGCCCGCCAAAGGTTACTTCACGGCCGGGACGGGCGGTAGCCGCGCCCGGGCGATCCGGGACACTCCGCGCGACCGCGCCCTTACGCCCTCTTCATGCCGTCACGGGTTTCCTGTGCGAAGGTTGCGTGCGAGGCACGTGAGCGAGATGTCCGGGAGGATGCGCGGTGAACGAGGAACGTGTCGTCCAGCTCGTGGAGCGGCTGCGGCAGCGCCGGGTGCTCGCCCACGTCGCGCGCGCCGGGGTGTTCCAGTTCGGCATCCGGGTGGTGATCCCCGACGGCCGCGAGGCGGTCTGGGACACCGACGGGGCCGCCGGCCTGGAGGCGCAGGTGCTGCAGGACGGCGTGCTGGTCGGCTTCGTGCCGACCGTGCCGGGCTCGCAGGACTTCGACGACGACGCGGTCGTGGACTGCATCGCGAACACCGACTACGACGCGCTCTCCTAGGGTGCCGGCGTCGCCGGCTGTCCCCCGGACGCGGAGGCGAGCAGCCCGTACCGGAGCGGCTGCCGCGAGCGGGAGCAGCACAGGATGGCGACGTCGTCGGAGAGGTCGCCGCCGTTGGCGGCGCGCACGGCCGCCAGCAGCCCGTCGAGCATGCCGTCGAGCTCGCCGCCGTCGCCGAGCAGGTCCTGCACGGTCTCGACCAGCGCGTCGATCCCGAAGCGCTCCACCGAGCCTGGCGACTGCAGCCCTTCGACCAGCCCGTCCGTGTAGCACAGCAGCGTCCAGCCGGTGCCGACCTCCAGCATCTTCGACTCCCAGGCGTAGCCGTCGTCGTGGATGCCCAGGGCCGGGCCGCCCGGCACCTCCTCCACCCGCACCTTCCCGTCCGAGACCAGCAGCGGCGGCGGGTGGCCGGCGGACGCGAGCGTGACCCTGCTGCGGTCGGGGCTGATCCAGGTGCAGAAGACGGTGGTGAACATCTCCTCGGACGGCCGGTTGGACACCAGCACCTTGTCCAGCCCGCCGAGCACCGCGTCCGGCCCGTGGCCGGAGAGCACCAGCCCCTGCCAGGCGGCCCGCAGGGCGACGGCGACGGCCGCCTCGTCCGGGCCGTGGCCGGCGACGTCGCCGATCAGCGTGGCGACGGTGCCGTCGGGAAGCTCCAAGGCGTCGTAGAAGTCCGCGCCGAGCAGCGCCCGTTCCTGTCCCGGCTGGTAGCGGGTGCGCAGCACCAGCGCCGGGTCGTGCAGCGACAGCACCGGCAGCAGCCCGCTCTGCAGCCGGCGGGACGGCTCGGCCTGGGCGTGCGCCTCGGCGAGCTGCCGCTCGCGCTCGCCCAGCGTGCGGCCGGCCCGCTCCCGCTCGACGGTCAGCGCGGCCAGGACCAGGCCGGTCGCCATCACCGCCGCGGCCGACGTCTGGGTCAGCAGGAAGCTCTGGGTCGGGGTCGACTCGACGAAGGGCCCGTGCCCGTGCGCGGTCAGCCACACCAGCACGCCCGAGACGAACAGGCTGGCGGCGGCCGCGCCGGCCTGCCGGAAGCGGATCGCCGCCCAGACCAGCAGCGGGAACACCAGGAACGGCCGCGCCACCCGGGCGGTGAGGCCGACGTCGGCGACCAGCAGGAGGGTCGCCGCCAGCACCACCGCCTCGAGCACCCTGGCCGGCTCGGGCGGCCGCCAGCGGCGCCGCCAGGCGACGGCGCCGAGCAGCAGCAGCGGCGCCACGGTCAGCATGCCGGCGGCGTCGCCCAGCCACCAGACCAGCCAGGCGTCGCGCAGGTCGCCCCCTGACTCGCTGCCGCTCAGCCACAGCGCTCCCACCCCGACGCTGGCGCTGAGCGCCGTGCTCAGCAGGGCGGCCGGTCCCGCCAGGGCCAGCGCGTCGCGGACGCGGTCGATGGCGCCGCGGAACCCGGCACGGCGCAGCAGCCACGCGCCGGTGAGCGCCTCGAGGGTGTTGCCGGCCCCCATCGCCGCCGCCACCCACAGCGGCACGGGCGTCGACGCGTTGAAGACGAACGCCCCGAGGAACACGCCCGGGGCCACCCGGTTGCCGAACAGCAGGACGCAGGCGAGCGCGATCCCGCTCGGCGGCCACACGGGCGCGATGCTCGTGTGCACGAAGCCGAGCAGGAAGGCCGCCTTCGCGGCGGCCACGTAGACGACGGCGAGCAGCAGCGTCTCGGCGAGCCTGCTCGCCCATCTCCTCAAGGCAAGGTCGCCTGCTGGACCCTCGGGCATCGCCCGGACCCCCCAGCCGGTGGCGCACGCCCGCCGGTCCAGCGGCCTGGTCGGCACCCACCACAAATCGATCGCGCCGGCACGCTACCACCCGCTCCCGCCGGGTGGAACCCGGATCCGCGCGCCGAGCCTAATGTTGCGGACATATGGGCGTTATGAGCCGCTTACGTAACCCTGCGACCCCCTTGACCACGGCAGTGATAAACGCCTATGGTACAAAACCTCGCGAATAGGAATTCGCGCGACCATTAACCGCAATGGCCATGGAAGGCTATATCGCGGAAATGACTACGGAATCCACTTCGTCCAGGGCGGCCGGCACGACCCCCACCGGTCGCCCTGGACGTCGAATAGGGTGGGACGGACCGGTATACCTAGCCCAAGAAGGTCCTTCTTGGGCCATCCTGCGGGGCTATCCGAAACCTGCCCATGACGAATGGCCGTCGACGTGGTTATGCTGGTTGCCGTGGGTTTGCCGAGCGTTGCGTGTTCCCCCCTGCGAAGATCCAGGCAGAGCTTCGTCCCCCACGGCCGTGATGGCGCTCGGACGGGTACGCCCGCCGCGACCCGGTCCGACCTGACGGTGAGGACGGTGTAGTGGAAGGTCGTCACGCTACCAGGCCACGGAGCAGGCCGAGCCCGTACCTGTTCGCCGGGATTGCCGCCATCCTGCTCGTCGTGGTGCTGGCGACCCGGTTCCTGTTCCTCGCCGACGGCCGCCTCGGGCAGGCCAGGTCCGGCCGGGACTGCGTCACCGTCACCGTGGCTTCCTCGCCCGACAAGTCCGCGCTGATGGGGCAGCTCGCCGCCGAGTATTCGGGCACCAAGCCCACCGTGGACGGGCGCTGCGTCACCGTGAACGTCAGCGCCAAGGAGTCCGCCGCCGCGTCCGCCGCCCTCGCCCACGACTGGAACAGCGCCGTGGACGGCCCCAGGCCGGACGTGTGGTCGCCGAGCTCGACCGAGTGGGTCGGGCTGCTGCAGGCGCAGCGGTCGATCAACCGCCGCCCCAACATCGTCCCGCCCGAGCTCCCCTGGGTGGCGACCTCGCCGCTGGTGCTCGCCATGCCCCGCCCCGTCGCCGAGGGCCTCGGCTGGCCCAACAGGCAGCCCACCTGGACCCAGGCGTACGGCCTCGCCCTGAAGGGCTGGGCCGCGGCCGGCAAGCCACAGCTCGGCGAGTTCCGCATGGGCACCAGCGACCCGTTCGTGTCCACCGCCGGGCTCGCGACCCTGGTCGGCTCGGGCTACGCGGCCGCGCAGTACGTCAACCACAAGCCCACTCCCCTGAGCCTCTCCGTCCTGCGCAACGAGCTGGTCCAGCGGACGCTGCTGGGCTTCGACCGGGGCATCAAGGAGCGCGCGCAGTCCAGCGCCGAACTGCTCGGCAAGCTGCAGCAGGCCGACCAGCAGGACCCCAAGTCGGTGCCGCTGGTGTTCTCGGCCATGGCCGTGGAGGAGAAGTCGGTCCTGGACTACAACCAGGGCAACCCCGCCGGCGACCCGAGCTCCGACGGCCGCCAGGTGCGGCCGAGGGTGCCGCTGGTCGCCACCTACCCGTCCGACGGCACCGTGCTGGCCGACCACCCGTACGTCGTGCTCAACGTGCCCTGGGTGGACGACGCCAAGCGCGTCGCCGCCGGGGGCTTCCTCCAGTTCCTGCAGGACGACCAGCGGCAGGCGAGGTTCCAGCAGCTCGGCTTCCGCAACCACAAGGGGGTGGCCGGGCCGCTCGCCACGCAGCAGAACGGCCTGCTCGGCGGCCAGAAGCTCAACCCGCTGCCGACGCCGGAACCGACCGTCATCGCGGCGCTGGTCAAGGGCTACTCGCAGAACCGCAGGAAGGGCAACCTGCTGTCGCTGATCGACGTGTCCGGGTCGATGAAGGAGCTCGTCCCCGGGACCAAGTCGACGCGCATGGACCTGGCCAAGCGGGCCGCCCTCGGCGCGCTGCCGCTGCTGAGCGACGAGGGCACCTTCGCCCAGTGGACCTTCTCCACCAACCTCGACGGCGCCAAGGACTACAAGCAGTTCCTGCCGATGGGGCCCATGGGCGAGGTGCTGCCCAGCGGCAGGACCCGGCGGGACACCATCACCGAGTTCGTGGCCAAGCTGCAGCCGAGCAACGGGGACACGGGGCTGTACGACAGCACCTGGGCGGCGGTGCAGTTCATGCACACGCAGTACAAGCCCGAGCGGCTCAACGCCGTGATCCTGATCACCGACGGCCACAACGACGATCCGGGCGGGGGCCTGACCCTCGCCCAGCTCGTCCAGAAGCTGCGCACCCAGGCCAAGCCCGCGGTGCACGTCGTGGCCATCGGCTACGGCCCCCAAGCCGACCAGGCGGCCTTGCGCACGATCGCCGGCGCCTCGGCGGGCGTGGCCATCGAGGTGCGCGACCCGAGGGACATCCAGAAGGCCTTCATCGAGGCGCTCACGCGCTTCTGACCTGGGCGGCTTGCCCATGTGTACGCTGTGCGGCATGGAGCTGCCCGCGTTCGACGTGCCGTCGGCTTCCCAGACCCGTCCGGAGGAGCCGCCGAGCTCGCTGCCGCGGGGTCCTCACAGCCTGCCCCGCGACGTGGTGGTGCGGTCGCAGCGCACCCGCATGCTGCGGGCGCTGATCGAGGTGGTCGCCGAGAAGGGGTACGTGGCCACCACCGTCGCCGACGTGATCAGCCGCGCCGGCGTCTCCCGCACCACCTTCTACGAGCAGTTCAAGGACAAGGAGGACTGCTTCCTGATCGCCTTCCAGAAGGGCGGGCAGGCGCAGTACCTCAAGGTGATCGAGGCGGTGAACTCGGCAACCGACCCGCTCGAGCAGCTCCGCCGCAACGTGCGCGCCTACCTGTCCGAGCTGATCGCCTTCCCGGCGTCCGCTCGCGCCTTCCTGCTGGAGGTCCCCGCCGCCGGGCCTCGCGCCCTGGCGGTCCACGACTCGATCGTGGACGGCTACGCGAGGCTCCTGGCGCACCTCTACGACCGCTTCCGCGAGCGCCGCGAGGAGCTGCCCGAGCTGCCGGCGGAGGTCTTCCGCGCCGCCGTCGCCGCCGTCGACGACCTGGTCCTGTGCGCCATCCGCGCCGGCCGCCTGGACGAGCTGGCCGAGCTGGAGCCGCTCGCCACCTACGTGGAGCTGGCCATGTTCGGGCTGCCGGAGGCCGTCGCCTTCCTGCCGTGACCGCGCGCGCGTTGCTCGATGCCCGCAGTTCGGACGACTTGACAGCCCATCGAGGCTGCGTAGTCTGTCGCCAGTGGTAAACACTGGCGGTACGCAACTCCTGGAAGGCGAATGCCCATGGCCGACACGGGCGAGACGACCAACGGGCGGGCCGACGCCGCGGCGCCGTCGGTCGCCGCCGAGGTCGAGTGGCACCTCGCCGAGGTCGCCAGGGCCGTCAGCGGCGCGCCGGCACCGATCGGCGGGGAGCTGCTCCGCACCGTGCTGACCGGCTTCGCCGAGATCGTCCGCCAGATCGTGCAGCGCCGGGAGGAGGCTCCGGCGGCGGCGCCGTTCCTGTTCGCCGACCACGTCGTCTCCGAGGCCGCGCACATGTGGGAGTCCCGCATCCGCGAGGCCACCCGCGGCGCACCCGCCGACTGACGCCCTCCTCCCCGCCTCCACCGGCACGCCGGGTGCTGCACAATGCTCGGATCATGACGACCACTGTTCACCAGCGCATCGCCGAAGAGCTCGGCGTCCGTGAGCGCCAGGTCGCGGCCGCCGTCGAGCTGTTCGACGGCGGGGCCACCGTGCCGTTCGTCGCCCGCTACCGCAAGGAGGCGACGGGGGCGCTCGACGACGCGCAGCTCCGCACCCTCGAGGAGCGCCTGCGCTACCTGCGCGAGCTGGACGAGCGGCGCGCCGCGGTGCTGGAGTCGATCCGTGCCCAGGGCAAGCTCGACGACGAGCTCGAGGCGCGGATCATGGCGGCCGACTCCAAGGCGCGGCTCGAGGACATCTACCTGCCCTACCGGCCCAAGCGCCGCACCCGGGCGCAGGTCGCCCGGGAGGCGGGGCTCGAGCCGCTCGCCGACCAGCTCCTCGGCGACCCGGCGCAGGATCCGGAGGGAGCCGCAGTGGTCTTCGTCGACGCCGGCAAGGGAGTGGCCGACGCGGCGGCCGCACTCGAGGGTGCGCGCGCGATCCTGGCCGAGCGCTTCGGCGAGGACGCCGACCTGATCGGCGAGCTGCGGGAGCGGATGTGGTCGCGCGGCCGCCTGCTGTCGCGCGTGCGGGACGGCAAGCAGGAGGCCGGCGCGAAGTTCGCCGACTACTTCGACGCCTCCGAGCCGTTCACCAAGCTGCCCTCGCACCGGGTCCTGGCGATGTTCCGCGGCGAGAGCGAGGAGGTCCTCGACCTCACCTTCGCACCGGACGAGCGGCCAGAGGCCGGGCCGAGCGTCTACGAGCAGCTGGTCGCGCGGCGCTTCGGCGTCGCCGACCGTGGCCGCCCGGCAGACGCCTGGCTCTCGGAGACGGTGCGCTGGGCCTGGCGCACGCGCATCCTCGTCCGCCTCGGCATCGACCTGCGCGCGCGCCTGTGGCAGGCCGCCGAGGACGAGGCGGTGCGCGTGTTCGCCGCCAACCTCCGCGACCTCCTGCTCGCCGCCCCGGCCGGCACCCGCCCGACCATGGGCCTCGACCCCGGCTACCGCACCGGTGTCAAGGTGGCGGTGGTCGACGCGACCGGCAAGGTGGTGGCGACCGGGACGGTCTACCCGCACCAGCCCCAGCGGCGCTGGGACGAGGCGCTCGCCGTGCTCGCCCGCCTGGCCGGCGACCACGGCGTGGAGCTGGTCGCGATCGGCAACGGCACCGCCTCGCGCGAGACCGACAGGCTCGCCGGGGAGCTGATCGAGCGGCAGCCGCAGCCGCGGCTCACCAAGGTGGTGGTGTCGGAGGCGGGCGCCTCGGTGTACTCGGCCTCGGCGTACGCCGGCGAGGAGCTGCCCGGGCTGGACGTGTCGCTGCGCGGCGCGGTGTCGATCGCGCGCCGGCTGCAGGACCCGCTGGCCGAGCTCGTCAAGATCGACCCGCGGTCGATCGGGGTCGGCCAGTACCAGCACGACCTCTCCGAGGCCAAGCTGTCGCGCTCGCTCGACGCCGTGGTGGAGGACTGCGTCAACGCGGTCGGCGTCGACGTCAACACGGCCTCGGCGCCGCTGCTGCGGCGCGTGTCCGGCATCGGCGAGGGCCTCGCGGCGAACATCGTCGCCCACCGCGACGACGCCGGGCCGTTCCGCTCGCGCCGTGCCCTCGGCGAGGTCCCGAGGCTGGGGCCGAAGGCGTTCGAGCAGTGCGCCGGCTTCCTGCGCATCCCCGGCGGCGACGACCCGCTGGACGCGTCCATCGTGCACCCGGAGGCCTACCCGGTGGTGCGCCGCATCCTGGAGGCGACCGGCAGGGACATCCACGGGCTGATCGGCAACACCGCGGTGCTGCGCGCGCTCGACCCCGAGCGGTTCGTCGACGGCACCTTCGGACTGCCGACCGTCTCCGACATCCTGGTCGAGCTGGAGAAGCCGGGCCGCGACCCGCGCCCCACCTTCGAGACCGCCACCTTCGCCGAAGGCGTCGAGGAGCTCACCGACCTACGGCCCGGCATGCTGCTCGAGGGCGTGGTCACCAACGTCGCCGCCTTCGGCGCCTTCGTCGACGTCGGCGTGCACACCGACGGGCTGGTCCACGTCTCGGCGATGTCGGACCGGTTCGTCAGCGACCCGCGCGAGGTCGCCAGGCCCGGCGACGTCGTGCGCGTGAAGGTCCTCGACGTCGACCTCCAGCGCAAGCGCATCTCGCTGACGATGCGGCTCGCCGACCAGCCCGACCGGCGCGGCGAGCCTCGGCGCCAGGGCGGCGGGCGCCGCGACCGGGGCGGCGGCCGCGGAGGACGGCAGGACCGGGACCGGCCGCCCGACACCGCGCTGGCCGACGCGCTGCGCCGCGCGGGTCTCGACAAGGGCCTGGGCCGCGGGGACCGCCGCGGCCGCTGACCCGGGCGGTCAGCCGCTCAGGTAGGGGCCGAGCAGCGAGAGGTCGGCCGGACCGAGCCGGTCCGAGGCGGTCTTGGCCTGGTGCCAGTAGGGGTACAGCAGCGGCGGGCGGCTGACCTCCTCGAGCCGGGCCTGCTCCTGGTCGCTCAGCGACAGGTCCGCGGCGCCCAGGTTGTCGGCGAGCTGCTCGGTGGTGCGGGCGCCGATCACCACCGACGCCACCGCCGGCCGGTCGAGCAGCCAGGCCAGCGCCACCTGCGCCGGCGAGCAGCCGCGGTCCTTGGCCACCTCCACCAGGACCTCGACGACGTCGTAGAGCTTCTCCTCGTCGCGGACGGGCGGCTCGTCCCAGCCGGACAGGTGCCGCGAGCCCGCCGGGCCCTGCTCGCCGCGGCGGTACTTGCCGCTCAGCAGGCCGCCGGCGAGCGGGCTCCACACCAGGATGCCGAGACCCTGGTCGATCGAGGCCGGCACCAGCTCGTACTCGGCCTCGCGGGCCTGCAGGGTGTAGTGGATCTGCTGGCTGACGAAGCGGGCCAGGCCGCGCCGGTCGGCGATGCCGAGCGCCTTCATCAGCTGCCAGCCGGCGTAGTTCGAGCAGCCGACGTAGCGGACCTTGCCGGCACGGACCAGGTCGTCGAGGGCTTCGAGCGTCTCCTCCAGCGGGGTCTGCCCGTCCCACTCGTGGACCTGGTACAGGTCGATGTGGTCGGTGCGCAGCCGCCGCAGGCTGGCCTCGCACTCGGTGACCAGGTGGTGGCGCGACAGGCCGGCGTCGTTGGGGCCCTCGCCCATGGGCATGCGCGCCTTGGTGGCCAGCAGGACGTCGTCGCGGACGCCCTCGAGCACCTCGCCGACGATCTCCTCCGACAGCCCGCTGGAGTAGACGTTGGCGCTGTCGAACAGGTTGACACCGGCCTCCAGGCACTGGTCGAGCTGCCGCCTGGCCTCGTCGACGCCGGTCGAACCGACGCTGGCGAAGCCTCCCCTGCCGCCGAAGGTCATCGTGCCCATCGTCAGGACGGAGACCCGGAGACCAGCCGCACCCAGTTGCCGATACCGCATGACGTCGCTCCCGCCTCGTCGGATCGCGTGGTCGTGCAGTCATGGAATCTACTCGCGGACCGGCCGGCGCGGCACGCGGTCGCCGGCGGGAAAATCGCTTGCTCCCGGCTGCCGGGGCCGGCACAGTGCTGCCGACTGCCGTCGACCGGCAGCGACCAGCCGAGCCGTCCGAGGAGGTGCGCCGTGGCCCAGTCCGCCATCAGGGTCGGGACCCGCTCCCACCCGCCAGTGCACCTCCCCGCCCGCTGACGAGCTCGGCCTCGGCGCGCGCGGCCTCGGGAGGTGCGACCTCCCGAAGGAGCACCCGTGCGCGAGCGCGACATCGAACGACTCTTCGCCGGTGACGCCGGCGACACCGAATCCATCGACGAGCTGTACGACCAGGTCGACGCGCCCGCCCGCGAGCGGATGCGCCGCGACCGCGACGGCGAGCCGGCGCCCGACGCCAGGGGCCGGCTGACCGAGGAGGCCCGCGAGCGCCTCGCCCAGCAGCGCGAGGACGTCGTCAGCGCCGACGAGCCCCCGGCGGGCGACCGCTGGTCCAACTGGGGCGACGCGGACGAGCGCGGACCGGAGCCGTACCCGGCCTGGCTGGTCACCGAGCTGGCCGCGGTCGACCACGAGCTCGGCGTCCTCAAGACCGGCAAGGAGGCCGACGTCTTCCTGCTCGAACGCGCCCTGCCGGACGGCGGGCGGAGCTGCCTGCTGGCGGCCAAGCGCTACCGCGCAGGCGACCACCGGCTGTTCCACCGTGACGCCGGCTACCTGGAGGGACGGCGCGTCAGGGCGACCCGCCAGATGCGGGCGATGCGCAACCGCACCAACTTCGGCCGCAACCTGATCGCCCAGCAGTGGGCGACGGCGGAGTTCGCCGCCCTGCGGGCGCTGTGGGCCGGCGGCGCGCCGGTCCCCTACCCCGTCCAGCGGATCGGCACCGAACTGCTGGAGGAGTTCATCGGCGACGCCGACGGCACGGCGGCCCCGCGGCTGGTGCAGCTCCGCCCGGACCCGGGCGAGCTGGCCGACCTGTGGCGGCAGCTGCTCGACGCGATGGTGACCCTCGCCAGGGGCGGCTACACCCACGGCGACCTGTCCGCCTACAACCTGCTGGTCCACGACGGCGAGCTGGTCATGATCGACCTGCCGCAGCTGGTGGACGTGGTCACCAACCCGCAGGGCCGCTCGTACCTGGAACGGGACGTGCGCACCGTCGCCACCTGGTTCGCCTCGCGAGGGCTGCCCGGCGCCGGCGACGGCGTCGTCGAGCTGCTGCTCGCCGGGGCGGGCATGGGGCACGCCCGCCCCGGCTGATCAGCCCATGCGGACGCGGCGCCGGAACGCCAGGGCGGTGAGCGCGAAGGTCAACGCGCTGAACAGCGCGGCGGCGAGCGCGCCCTTGAAGATCACGCCGCCGTTGATCGGGCCGATCAGGAAGCTGCGCGCCGCCTCGACCACGTAGGTGATCGGGTTCACGCTCACCGCCTTCTCGAACCAGCCGGTCATGAGGTCGCGCGGCAGCGCGCTCGGGGTCAGGAACAGCAGCGGGAAGAAGATGATGAAGGTCGACTGGGTGGCGCGCACCGAGCCGGTGGCCAGCGCCACCGAGATGCTGACGGCGGCGAAGCCGACGCCGAACAGCAGCGTGAGCCCGAGCAGGCCGAGCGCGCCGACCAGGTCGTTGCCGGCGAAGCGGACCCCGATGATGTAGCCGAAGATCAGCAGCGCCAGGCTGTAGCCGAGCACGGCGAACAGCTCGCCGAACAAGGTGCCCACGACCAGCGCCGAGCGCCGCACCGGGGTCACCGAGAGCTTGTCCCAGTAGCCGTTGGAGATGTCGAGCACCAGCGCGTTGCCGCCGGAGGTGCTGGCCGCGGCGAACAGGATCGAGATCGGCAGCTGGAAGGCGGCGTAGCTGGGGATGTGCATCGCCGTCCTGGCCAGGTCGCCGAGCGCGCCGACCTGCACGATGAAGAAGAACACCGGGATGATCAGGGCGAAGATGAACAGCTCCGGCTCGCGCAGGATGCCACGGATCGAGCGGGTGGTGATGGCGACCACGTCGGAGACGAACCCGGCGGGGGCGGCCAGGGTCCGCGGCTCGGCGGCGGCGGTCGAGGCACTCATCAGGCACCCCTCCCCGCGGGCTCGGGGGTCCGCTCCTCCCCGGCGGTGGACCGCTCGGCCGCGTCGGCCATGCGGCCGCCGGTGGCGGCCAGGAACACGTCGTCCAGGGTGGGCCGGGAGACGCTGACCGCGCCGAACCGGACCCCTGCCCGGTCCAGGCCGCGGATGAGCACGGCGATGTTCTGCGGCCCGTCCGGGACGAACAGGGTGTAGCCGGTCTCGGTGCCGCGCAGCTCGCCCTTTGGCAGCTCGCCGCCGGACTGCAGCTCCTCGATGGCGACCCGGGCGGCGCCGGACTCGCGCTCGTCGACGGCGACGTCGATCACGTCCGCGCCGACCTCGGCCTTGAGCGCCGCCGGGGAGCCCTGGCGGACGATCCGGCCCATGTCGATGATCGCGACCCGGTCGGCCAGCTCGTCGGCCTCCTCCAGGTACTGGGTGGTCAGGAAGATCGTCGCCCCGAACCGCTCCCGCAGCTCGCGGATGCGGTCCCAGATCAGCGCCCGCGACAGCGGGTCGAGCCCGGTGGTCGGCTCGTCCAGGAACAGCACCCGCGGCCGGTGCAGCAGGGCCGAGGCCAGGTCCAGGCGGCGTTTCATGCCGCCGGAGTAGGTCTGGATGCGGCGGTCGATGGCGTCGCTCAGGCCGACCAGCTCGGTCACCTCGCGGACCTGCTCGGCGAGCACGCCGCCGCGCAGGCCGTACAGCTTCCCCTGCAGGGTGAGCAGCTCGCGGCCGGTCTGCTTGGGGTCGAGGCCGGCCTCCTGCAGCGCGACGCCGATGAGCCGGCGCACGGTGGTCTGCTCGGAGACGACGTCGTGGCCGAGCACGGCGCCGGAGCCGCTGGTCGGCTGCAGCAGGGTGGTGAGGATGCGGACGATGGTCGACTTGCCGGCGCCGTTGGGGCCGAGGAAGCCGTAGATCTCGCCCTCGGCGACCTCGAGGCTGACACCACGGACGGCCTCGACCTCACCAAACCGGCGCACCAGGTCTGATGCTTGGATTGCGGTAGCCATGCGGCGAGTGTAGGCCATCCGTGTGACGCGGAGCCGCCGTCCCCCTCCGGACCTCGGCGGATGCGCTCAGCAGGTGGCCGGCCGCACCCCCTCGCGGGCGGTGGCCGGGACGAACTCCAGGCGCAGCGAATCGGACTTGGGCATGAGGATGGCCACGCCGTCGGCCGGCGACCACGCCTTCGGCAGGAACAGGTACTGGTCGCCGGACTGCAGCACGAGCTTCAGGCCGTCGTAGCGGAAGCGGTAGGCGGCCTCCTTGTCGTGGCAGCGCACCTCGCGGACGCCACGCGCGGCGATGCTCAGGCTCCGGTTGCTGTAGACCACCGCATCCGGGTAGGTCGGCAGCTCCGCCACGAGCTGGCGCGCCCGTGAGCGGCCGACCGCGGCGGAGTAGTCGTTGGCGGCCCAGAACAGGCTCAGGCCCACCAGCACGAACACGGCCGCCCACTCCACCACCGCGACCCACTGCGGTCTCTCGGCCACGACCCGGCCCTCGATGGCGCCGAGGGAGCGGCGCAACTGGACCGCGTACGCCAGCAGCACCACCCCGGAGGCGAGGATCAGCGGCGGCACCGCCAGATACCTGTCGAGTACCGTGCGGGTGAAGACGCTCAGGATCCCGGCGCCGGCGAGGGCGATACCGGCGACCGTGACCAGCGGCAGGACGACCACCAGCGGGCGGGTCCCGACGACCAGGCGCGCCCGCAGCATCGCGTGGCCCCACAGCACCAGCAGCCCGGCGCACGCGACCACCGTCATCGGCACGAACAACCCATCAAGGCTGCGCATCACGTAGTCACGGGTGGTCAGGCCGAGCAGCGTCGAGTTCACCCCGAAGTAGTCGAAGAACCAGTAGGCGTGCGACCAGCCGAAGTAGAACAGCAGCGAGGTGAGCAGGGTGGTGGGCGCCGCGACCACGCCGAGCAGCCTGAGCACCTGCGGCAGGCCGGAAAAGGCCGGCCCGACGGGCGCCGCGGGCTGGCGGCCTGGCGGCGCCTCGGCGGCGCCACCGGGCCGCTCGGGCTGGCGCTCGGCTGGCGCGGGCGCGCCCTCCGCCGGCTCGGTGGCCTCCGCCGGCTCGGTGGCCTCCGCCGGCTCGATGGCCTCCGCCGGCTCGGCGCCCGCCCTGGTGGTGGTCACGACCCCGGCTCCGTCACGAGGTGCTCGGCGGCTGGGTGTCTCCGGGTGGCGCGGTCGTGTCCGTGGGCTGCTGACCTTCCTCGGTCGATCCGGTGGTGTCCTGCGACGGCTCCTCGGACGTATCTACACCGGACTGGGGAGCGTAGCCGGGCGTGCACACCATCACGACGGTCTCGTCCCGCTCGAGCGAGGTGCCCGACGGAGGCTCCAAGTGGTGGAAGCCGCACTTCGTGGTGTCGGCGTCGCTTGGCCGCACCTCCACGTTCAGGCACACCGTGCCGTCCTTGCACGCCTCGTCCCGCAGCTTCTGCTCGAAGTCCGGCTTCGCCGTGGAGATGGCGACGCCGTCCTCGGTGAACGCTGGGATCTTGACCGGCGCCGTTGGCGCCTCCTTGCCGCCTCCCCGGCCGACCGGGGACCCGGGCGCCCCGCCACCGCCTCCCGACGAGGGCTGGCCGCCGCCCCCGCCCGAGGCGTCCTGCCCGCCGTCCCCCGCCGACGGGTCCTGCCCGCTCGGCTGTCCGGCGGCGGTCTGCTCCTGCCCGCCCGTCTGGCTGGGACCGCTGGCGCACGCCGCGGCCGCGAGGCACAGCAGGAGCGCGAACGCGAGGCGCCGCCAGCGCCACGACACCGTCATCGGGACCTCCCCCCACGCTCGGTCACCGAGTGATCAATCAGTCTCTCCCTAGAGCATCGCGCCGTCCAGGTGATACGACGGCATCGCTGAGATCGACTGGAGTATCGGCTCGGACGAGCCCGGCCTCACTCGTACGGGTCGCGGGGCGCGGGGACCTCGACCACGTTGCTGGCCGCCAGCTGGGGCACCTCGCCGCCGCCGGGCTGGAACGTCCCGGTCACGGTCACCCAGCGGTCGCGGGCGGGGCTGCGGGCCCCGACGACCCTCAGCACCACCGGGGCCGCGTCGGCCGCGCAGCAGGCGATCTCGTAGCGGGCGAGCCGGAAGCCGCCATCCTCGGCGCCCGCGACGAAGCCGGTGAGCTGCACCGCGGCACCGTTGAAGCTGGCGCCGTCGTGGTCGAAGGCGCGCTGGCCGAACTCGAGCAGGGTCATCCTGACCGGTTCGCCGCTCTGGACCAGCGGGGTGAACACCGCGGCGCCGGCGCGGACGTCGACCTTCGCGCCCCGGTCGACGCCGAAGCTGCCAAGCGTCGGGGGGGCGACCAGCAGGAGGGCGGCGATCGGCGCCAGCAGCAGCCACCCAACCCGGCCGCCTTCGCCGCGGCGATGGTGGTCGTGGGCGTCGACCGGCTCCGCGTGGCGCAGCGCGCGCACCAGCGTCACCAGCCCGAGGACGATCACCGTCGCGCCAGCGACGGCCAGCCAGGGGCCCATGCCGATGCGCACGTAGCGGCCGTAGACGCCGGTGACCACCAGGCGCAGCAGCACGGTGCCGACCAGCACGCTGATCAGCCCACCGGCCGGCGTCACAGCAACCACCAGGCGACCAGCGCGCTCACCACCAGCGCGACGGCGAGCGTGAGCGGCGCGAACCGCAGCGCGAAGCCGCGCCCGAACGTCCCCGCCTGCAGGGCGATCAGCTTCACGTCGACCATCGGCCCCACGACCATGAACGCCAGGCGCGCGCCGAGCGAGAACTGGGTCAGGCTGGCCGCCACGAAGGCGTCGGCCTCCGAGCACAGCGCCATCGCCACGGCGAGGGCGGCCAGCGCCAGGAACGCCAGCGGGCCGGCGCCGGCGACGGCGTCGAGGACGCTGCGGGGCACGGCGGTCTGCAGGGTGGCGGCGGTCGCCGCCCCGACGATCAGGAAGCCGCCGGCCTGGAGCAGGTCGTGCTGCGCGGTGGCGGCGAGCACGGCGAGCGGCGGCCCTTCGGGGGCGCGCCGCCGGTGGACTCCCGCGAGCAGCTCGTCGCGGCCGCTGCGCGCCCACACCAGGCCGACGACGGTCGCGGCGAGCAGGCTGGCCAGGAGGCGGGCGAAGACGACCTGGGGCCGGCCCGGGAACGCCACCGCCGTCGCCGTCAGCACGACCGGGTTGACCGCCGGGGCGGAGAGCAGGAACGCGAGCGCGGCCGCCGGCGGCGCGCCGCGGGCCACCAGCCGCCCGGCGATCGGCACGGAGCCGCACTCGCACCCTGGCAGCGCCACCCCGCCGCGGCGGCGACCGGCACCGCCAGCGCCGGGGAGCTCGGGAGGAGCCGGGGCAGGAGCCCCGCCGGGACGAGGGCGGCGACCGCGGCGCTGATCACCACGCCGAGCACCAGGAACGGCAGGGCCTGCACCGCGATCGCGACGAAGATCGTGGCCCAGTGGGCGACCGCGGGCCGGTCCAGGAGGTCCTCGAGCAGCGGCCTGGCGAGCGCCGCCGCGACCACCACCAGGGCGACGCCGGCGAGGCCGGGCTCGACCGGGCGGGGCCGGCGATCGTTGCGCACCTCCGTAAGCTCCGCGCCCTGCGTGTTCACCCCCTTGACCACGCTTCTCCCCGAGATGTAACCATCGCTTCCGACGGCCATGATTTCATGACCGTCGCCGGACGGTGGGCGAGTGGCGGGAGGACGGGAATGAGGCGAGCCTCGCGACGGAGCTGGGCAAGCAGTGTGCTGGTGGCGGGGATCGCGGTCGCCGTGGTGGTCGCCGCGCCCCTGGCCGCGCCGAACCGGCCGGGCGCGGGCGGCGTCACCATCTCGGGCGCCAGGTCGCTCTCCGACCAGGTCTCGGTGAGCTACGCCACGCTGGACAGGCACCGCACCAGCGACGTGCACCTGCTGGCCTTCAACGACCTGCACGGCAACCTCGAGGCCGGCGGCAACAACCTCTACGGCAGGTTCGCCGGCGGCGCCGCCTACCTCGCCAAGGCGGTCAAGGACCGCCAGGCCCTGTACGGCAAGCGGCAGGCGACCATCTTCGCCGGCGACAACATCGGCGCCAGCCCCCTGGCCAACGGGCTGTTCTTCGAGGAGCCGATCACCGTCGCCACCAACCTGATGCACGCCGACTTCGGCTCGGTCGGCAACCACGAGTTCGACAAGGGCTCCGCCGAGCTGCGCCGCATCCAGAACGGCGGCTGCAAGCCGGTCGACGGCTGCACCGCCGCCCCCTACCTGCTCCCCAACGGCAACACCACCAACGTCTTCCCCGGCGCCGACTTCAAGTACCTGTCCGCCAACGTGGTCGTCGACGCCACCGGCAAGACGCTGTTCCCCGCCTTCGGCACCAAGACCTTCAAGAGCGACAGCGGGCAGAAGTTCCGGGTCGGCTTCATCGGCGAGGTGCTCGAGGCGACGCCGACGATCGTCACCCCGACCGGGGTCGCGGGCCTGACCTTCCAGGACGAGGCGGACGCCGCCAACCGCACCGTGGCGCAGCTCCGGGGCCAGGGCGTCAAGACCTCGGTGCTGGTGGTCCACGAGGGCGGCTTCCAGACGGCCCCCGCCGCCCTCAACGGCTGCACGGGCAACCTCGCCGGCAGCGCGATCGCCGACATCGCCAGCCGGCTCGACCCCTCGATCAAGGTGATCATCTCGGCCCACACCCACGCCGAGTACCGCTGCACCATCACCACCAACGGCGTGACCCGCCTGATCACCAGCGCCTCGTCGTTCGGCCGCATCCTCAGCGACGTCACCCTCACGGTCGACGACAAGGCCGGCACCCTGGTGGAGGCGAGCGCCCAGAACGTGCTGGTCGAGAACGCCCTCAACACCCCGGGCCCCGGCGTCGTCCGCATCCCCGACCCGTCCAAGGAGGACCCGCAGGTCCAGAAGGTCGTCGACCAGTACGTCACCGCGTCGGCGCCGCTGGCCAACAAGGTCATCGGCCGCATCCAGGGCGACCTCACCCGCGCCGCGTCGCCTCGCGGGGAGTCGGCGCTCGGCGACGTGATCGCCGACGCCCAGCTCGTTGCCACCCAGCCGGCCAACCTCGGCGGGGCGCGGCTCGCCTTCATGAACCCCGGCGGCATCCGCGGCGACCTGCGCGTCGGCGACATCTCCTCGGGCGGGGAGGCGCCGGGCGAGGTCACCTACGGCGAGGCGTTCACCGTGCAGCCGTTCGGCAACAGCCTGGTCACCAAGACGATGACCGGGGACATGATCCGCCGCCTCCTCGAGCAGCAGTTCCCCGGCTGCGGCGGCCAGACCGTGCAGCGGACCCTGCAGGTCTCCAAGACCTTCCGGTACGAGCAGGACCCGGCGGCCACGACCTGCGCGGCACGCATCGGCCGGATGTTCGTCGACGGGGTGGAGGTGACCCCGACCGACTCGTTCCGGGTGACGATGAACAACTTCCTCGCCACCGGCGGCGACGGGTTCACGGTGTTCAACGAGGGCAGCGACGCCCTCGGCGGCGCCCAGGACATCGACGCCCTGGTGGCCGCGTTCGCCGCCGCCGAGCCGGCGGGGATCGCGGTGCCGCCGCTGGACCGGATCGTCGCGCCCGGGACGCCCTGAGGCGCCGCGCGCCGATATGCCGCCGGCGGAGACGCCGGCGGCATATCCATCCCGTTTCAGGTGTTGACGCCGGCTTCGCCCGGTGTCAGGTTCCTTTGCGCCTTTGTCCGCCGCCGGACCGAAGGGGAGGCCAGGATGCCCAGAACGGGAAGGTTCCTTGCCGGGAGGTGGCGGAGCTCCGCCGCCGTCGCCACGATCCTGTCCATGCTCGTGCTCGGCAGTCAGCCGCTCGCCGCGCGGAGCAGCGCCGCCGTTCCCACCCGCCTCGCCGCGCCGGCCTCGGTCTCCTCACGCGTCGAGAGCCTGCTCCGCCGCATGACGCTGGAGGAGAAGGTCGGCCAGATGGACCAGATCGTCATCGGGAAGCTCAAGGCGGCGAGCGCGCCGGGCAACGGTGACTGCAGCGGCGGCAACAACGACCCGCTGCAGCCGGCCTGCCTGGAGAAGGTGCTGATCACCGATCGCACCGGCTCGATCCTGGCCGGCGGCACCGACAACCCCAGGGACAACACCGGCAGGGGCTGGGCGGAGCAGTACAACACCATCCAACGCTACGCCATCGAGCACTCCAGGCTGCACATCCCGATCATCTTCGGGGTCGACGCGGTGCACGGCTTCGGGCACCCCTACCAGGCCACCCTGTTCCCGCAGTCGATCGGGATGGGGGCCACCTGGGACCCGGCCCTGGCCGAGGCCGCCGGCGCCGCCACCCGCGAGCAGCTCCTCGCCACGGGCGGGAACTGGAACTTCGCGCCGGTCCAGGACCTGGCGCGGGACAACCGCTGGGGACGCTACTACGAGACCTGGGCCGAGCAGCCCGCGCTGAGCGCGGCGATCGGCGCCGCCAACGTGCGCGGCATGCAGGGCGGCGGCTTCGAGGCGCCCAAGGTGGCCGCCACCGTGAAGCACTTCGCCGGCTACTCCGAGTCGATCAACGGGCACGACCGGGTCGAGGCGCAGCTCCCCCTCCGCTACCTGCAGGACCAGTTCCTGCCCTCGTACGCGGGCGGGATCGACGCCGGCGCGGCCACCGTCATGGTCAACTCCGGCTCCCTCAACGGCATCCCCGCCCACGCCTCCCGCTTCCTGCTCACCGAGGAGCTGCGCCACCGCCTCGGGTTCAAGGGCGTGGTGATCTCCGACTACGGCGACGTGCCCGCGCTGCAGAGCGCCTACCACGTCGCCGCCGACCTGAAGGGCGCGGTCGCGCAGGCGGTCAACGCCGGCATCGACGTGAGCATGACCCCGATGGACTCCGCCGGCTGGAACGCCGCCCTGATCCAGGCCGTCCACGAGGGGCTGGTCTCCGAGCGGCGGGTCGACGAGTCCGTGCGCCGGATCCTCACCCTCAAGTTCAGGCTGGGACTGTTCGACCACCCGTTCGTCGACCCCGACAAGGCTGACGCGGCGGTCAAGGCCAACCGCGACCTGGCCCGCAAGGCGGCCGCCGAGTCGGTCACGCTGCTGCGCAACCAGGACGGCACCTTGCCGCTCGCGACCGACCTCGGCAAGATCGTGGTGACCGGCCCGAGCGCCGGTTGCGACGCCGCGGACCCGGCCAAGGACCCGGCCTGCCAGGCCGCGATCGCCAACCAGCTCGGCGGCTGGAGCGTCAGCTGGCAGGGCCCCTACCAGCCGCTGCCCTCCGACGACCACCGCAACTGCTGCATCGGCCCGGCCGACCAGATCCCGGACGCGACCACCGTGCTCGACGGCATCAAGGCGGCCGTGCCCTCGACCGACGTGGTCTGGGCACCGGACCAGGACAAGGCGGTGCAGGAGGCCGGCTCGGCCGACGCCGTGGTCGCGGTCGTCGGCGAGAAGCCCTACGCCGAGGGCCTCGGCGACAACCCGTCACCGGCGCTCCCCGCCGACCAGCAGGCCCTGATCGCCGCGCTGCAGAAGACCGGCAAGCCGGTGATCGTCGTGGTGCTCGCCGGGCGGCCGCTCGCGCTCGGCCCCGGCAAGGACGCCGCCGGCCTGCTGATGGCCTACCTGCCGGGCACCGAGGGCGGCTCGGGCGTGGCCGACGTCCTGTTCGGCAAGGTCAACCCGAGCGCCAAGCTGCCGGTGAGCTGGCCCTCCGAGGCCACCCAGAACCCGCCGACCTCGCAGTTCAACCCTTCGGCGCCGTCGCTGCTCGGCGACCAGCCCAAGTTCTCCGACCAGCTGCCCGGCACCAACTTCGGGCAGGGCTCGGGCTACAACCCGCTGTACTCGTTCGGCTTCGGGCTCTCCTACACCACCTTCAAGGTCAGCGGCCTGTCGGCCACCGGCAGCGTCTCGCGGCACGGCAAGGTGACCGCCCGCTTCACCGTGGCCAACACGGGCAGCCGCGCCGGGACCGACGTCGTGCCGGTCTACGTGCACCAGCCGGTCAGCGGCCACAGCATCGTGGTGCCGCCGAAGCGGCTGGTGGGCTTCGCCAGGGTGGACCTCGACGCGGGGCAGTCGAAGTCGGTGGAGGTCTCGTTCCCGACCTCGGAGCTGGCGGTGACCGCCGGCGACATCGACGGCGCCGGCCGCCGGGAGGTCCAGCCGGGCGCCTACCAGGTCCAGGTCGAGGACCTGTCGGCGGACTTCACCATCAGGAGCTGACCGCACCACGCCAGGGGCGCCGGGCGACCGGCGCCCCTGGCGCGTGTGGGATCAGCCGCCGAGCAGGCCGGGCAGGTCGGCGACGCTGTCGATGACGGCGTCGGGCTCGGCCTCGGCGCCCGGCTGGGGGCGGGCGCCCTTGCCGCTGCGGACCAGCACCGCGGCGGCGCCGACGGCGTGCGCGCCGCCGATGTCGGCCGTCAGGTCGTCGCCGACGACCAGCGCGGTCTCCGGTCCGCGGCCGAGCGCGTCCAGGGGCGCGGTGAAGAACTCCGGCGACGGCTTGCCGAGCACCCGTGCCCTGGTGCCGGTGGCGTACTCCAGCAGCCGCACCCAGCCGCCGGTGTCGAGGTGCTCGCCCCGGTCGCGGATCGCGATGCGGTTGACCTGGGTGGCGACCAGCTCCGCCCCGGCCCGCACGGCCCGGAACGCCTCGTCCAGCTCGGCGTAGGTCGCGCCGTAGCTGGGATCGGCGACCAGCACGTGGGTGGCCGGCTCGCCGGGGCCGGCGAGGCACCCGCCGAGCAGGCCGCGCACCTGCTCGGAGGCCACCGCCAGCACCCGGGCAGCCGCCGCGGTGAACACCCGGGCCGCGACCGCCACCGGGGTGACCAGCTCGTCTCCGGAGACCTCGAAGCCGAAGCCGGCCAGGCGGGCGGCGAGCGCCGCCGGGGTGACCGAGTCGGTGTTGGTGGCGAACCGCAGTGCCAGCCCCTGCTCGCGCAGCCGCCGCACCGCGTCGGGCGCGCCGGGCACCACCTGGCTGCCCACGTACAGGGTCCCGTCGAGGTCGAGCAGTACCGTGTCGATGCCGCGCAGCCGCCCCACCGCCCACCTCCCCGAGCCAACCGGAAGCGCCGGGGCAAGGCTAACCGGTCCGCGGCCGGCCGTGATCGCGCCCTCGACAGCGGCCAGGCATGTGGGAGCATGGCCGCAACCGAGTCCCGCCGTGGTGATCACCGGTCCTGCCAGGCGCGAGCTGCTCGGGTCGGACCACGGAAGGGGAGGCCCGTGAGACGCCTGGCACTGGTGCTGTCCCTGCTCGTCGTCGCCGTGCCGGTGGTGGGGTCGCCGACGCCGGCCGCGGCGAGCTGGGCGGTGGGGTCCGCGGTCACGGTGGCGCCGGCCGCCTGCGCCTCGACCGGGTGGTCGGCCGACGCGGCCATGGGCGCCGACGGCCAGGTCCGAGGGTTCGTCCGCTTCCAGGGGGCCGCCTGCACCGACACCCGCCTCACCTGGTTCGAGGGAGCCGGCGGCAGCTGGCGGCGCGTCCCCAGCACCTACCGCGGCAAGGTCCTGGCGGTCGCCGACGACGGCGCCGCGACCTGGGTCCTGTACGGCGCTGCCGACGGTACCCGCCTGGGAAGCCGCGACCGTGCCGGGGTGTTCCACCCCAGCAGCGTGACCAGCTTCGTCGACGGCGCTCTCGACGAGCGCGCCCACGGCGGCAGCCTGTACGACTACCGCACCACCGCCCCCGCGTTCTGGGCCGACCTGGAACGTCTCGCCTCGCTGTAGGAGCGGACGCAGTTGCCGACCGCCGACGAGTTCGCCCTGCGTGACGGCACCCGGATCGTGGTGCGCCCGGTCCGGCCCGAGGACGCCGACCGGCTGCGCGACGGGTTCGCCCGCCTGTCGGCGCAGTCGCGCTACCGGCGCTTCCTGACGCCGCTGGACGAGCTCAGCGACGAGCAGGTCCGCTACCTCACCGAGATCGACTACCGCGACCACATGGCCTGGGTCGCGCTCGACCCCTCCCGGCCGGGCCACCCGGGCGTCGGCGTCGCCCGCTACATCCGCCTTCCCGGCGACCCGGCCGTGGCCGAGGCGGCGGTCACGGTGGTCGACGACTTCCAGGGCAGAGGGGTGGGGACGATCCTGCTGCGGCTGCTCGCCGAGTCGGCGCTGGAGCAGGGCATCCGGTCGTTCCGCGGCTACGTGCTGGCCGCGAACGACCCGATGGTGGAGATCCTGCGCGACCTCGGCGCGACCGTGGCCCGCGAGGGATCGCTTCTGCGCGTCGACGTCCCGATCCCCGCCAGCCCGGACGAGCTGCCCGACACGCCGACCGGCCGGGTGCTCAAGTCGGTGGCCAAGCGGCAGCTCCCCGACTTCCGGCTGCGCGACCCGGGCACGCCCGACCGCTGACGCCGCTCGGCGGCCCCTACAGGCCGATCTCGGGGGCGACCTGCTGGACGCCCTCGATGCCCGCGGCGATGAACTCGTCGAGGGGGATCCCGAGCGACTCCTCGGCGCCGTACACCTCGTCCCGGTTCACGCCGGGCGCGAACGCCTTCTCCTTGAGCTTCTTCTTGACCGAGGAGACCTTCATGCCCTCGGACCGCTGCGGGCGGACCAGCGCCGCCGCCACCAGCAGCCCGGCGATCGCGTCGGCGTGGACCACGGCCTTGGACATCAGGTCGGTGCGGTACCGCTCGTGGGCATGGGCCAGGACCGCGTTCACCACCACCTCGTCCACGGCCGCGGCACGCAGCCAGTCAGCCGCCAGGAAGGCGTGCCGCGACAGGTCCTCGCCGGTCTGGTCCTGGTCGAGGTCGTGGAACAGGCCGGCCAGCGCCCAGGTCTCCTCGTCCTCGCCGAACCGGCGGGCCAACGCGCGCATCACCCCCTCCACCGAGATCAGATGGCGGACGGTGATGTCCTTCTCGGTCTTGTCCTTCACCAGCGCACGCGCCTCGGCCAGCTCCACGGTCGATCCTCCCTCCCTCGGTCACGGCGACCATCCAACCACAGGCACCCGCCAACCAGGGCGCGGGTGTCAGCCCGGCCATGCCTGGCCGCTCCAGCACATCTCCCAGAAGGCCAGCTCGAAGCGGGCGGCGTCGGTGAACACCGACGCCAGCCGCCCGGCCATGGCGGGCGGCGGCGCCCCGGCCAGCTCGTCCAGCTCGCGGCCGAGGTCGGCCACGAACCCGCGGAACGCCTCGCCGGTCCAGTTCTGGATCCACTCCCGGTGGGCCGAGCCGGCCGGGCTGCGGGCCGCCACGGCCGTCCAGGTGTCCAGGTAGGCGCGCTCCGCCGCGTACAGGCCGGTGAGGCCCTCGAGCACGCCGTCGTAGGCGCGGCACAGCAGGTAGCTGGTGTAGCCGAGGCAGACCGGCCAGGGCTCGACCTCGACCGGGAAGCCGCGCGCGGCCGCCGTGGCGGCGAAGGCGTCCGCCTCGGCCACCAGGCCGTCGCCCAGGTGGGCGAGCAGCCGGTCGAGCCCGGCCGGCAGGCCGTGGGCGCGCAGCGCGGCCAGCACCCGCCGCTCCTCGAGCACGAACAACCGGTCCTGCTGGACCCAGGCCCGCAGGGCCGCGTCGGGGAGGCTCCCGTCGGCCAGGGCGAGCACGAACGGGTGCGCCGCCATGGCCGCCCAGACGGCCCGGTTGGCCTCGACCTGGCGCTCGCTGAACTCCGTCATCCCGCGCTCCTCGGTCGCCGTCCCGTCCCTCGGGACTCCACTACCACTCGACAAGCTGCCAGATCGCCGGCTCCAGGCGGTCCCGCTCCCCCACCTCCGCGAAGATCGCCACCGCCTGCTTGAGGTGGCGCATCGCCTCGTCCGGCTGCCCGGCGGCGTGGAACAGGTCGGCGAGGTTGTTGTGGAGCGCCGCCTGGCGGTGGCGGTCGCCCTGGGCGGTGCACAGGTCCAGCGCGGCCGTGGCGAGCTCGATCGCCTGGTCGAGCCGCCCGGCGGCCTGGTGGGTGAGGGCGAGGTTGTTGAGCGCGGCGACCCGCGCGGTGGGGTCGGGCAGCATCTCGGCGAACGCCAGGCTCCGTTCGAGGTGGTGCGGGGCGCGCTCGAGGTCGCCGGCGCCGGCGGCGAGCATGCCGACGAGGTTGTGGCACTGCGCCAGCGCGGCGGGGTCGCCCGCGGCCTCGGCAAGCCGGAGCGCCTGGGCGGCGAGGCCGGCGGCCTGGTCGGTGCGGCCGCGCCGGTGGGCCGTGAGGCTGTGGTCGGCGACCAGCCGGGCGCGGAAGGCGGCGGTGCCGGCCTCCTCGCCCCCCGCCGCGCCCTCGCCGGCGGTCAGGGCGGCGAGGGCGGCCTCCAGGTGCACCTCGGCCGCCTCCCAGTCGCCGCGCCGGTGGTGCAGCCTGCCGAGCCGGTGCTCGACCACGGCGAGCTGCCCGGGCTCGCAGCGCGCGGCGGCGGCCTCGTAGGCGGCCAGGGCGTCGCCGTACTCGCCGAGGAGCGTGTGCAGGTCGCCGAGGGCGAGCTGGAGGTGCGCCGCGTCGTCGGGGCTGCCGAGGGCCAGCGCCGCCTGGTAGTGCGCGACCGCCTCGCGGTTGGCGTACAGCGCCGCGGCGCGCTCCCCCGCCTGCGCGAACCACTCGGCCGCCTCGGCGTCGCGTCCGGCGAGCTGGAAATGGTGCGCGACCGAGGCGGCCTGGCCCTCGCCGCCGCGGCCCCGGGCGAGGCCGCCGAGCGCCTGCGCCACCCGCCGGTGCAGCAGCCGCCGGCGGGCCAGGCCGGCCTGCTCGTACACCAGCAGGCGCACCTGCTCGTGGCTGAAGTCGTAGCTGGTGGACGGCCCGGTCACCTCGTGGATCAGGCCGAGCCGCACCAGCTCCTCGATCGCGGCGAGCGCCTCGTCGTCGCTGCGCCCGCTGGCCTCGCGGACGGTGTCGACGTCGAAGGAGCGGCCGATCACCGCCGCGGCGGTGAGCAGCTGCCACGCCGCCGCGGAGACCCGCTCCAGCCGGGCCTGGAGCAGCTCGCGCGCGCCGCGCGGCAGCGTCGGCAGGACCCCGTCGCCGTCGTCGAGGGCGGCGAGGTAGGAGACGAGGAGCAGCGGCAGACCCTCGCTGCGGCGGTAGAGCTCTTCGACCGCGGCCGCGCGGGCCGGCGCGACCGCGCGCACCAGCTCGGCGGTCGCGTCGCGGTCCAGGCGGCCGAGCGTCAGCGTGGCCGCCGTCCCGGCCCGCTGCGCCTCCGCGGCCACGCGGCGGAGACGGTGGCCGCGCGGGACGTCCTCGCCGCGCCAGGCGGCCAGCACCAGCAGCGGCCAGCGGTCCAGCCGCCGCACCAGGTAGCCGACGGCGTCCATGGTCGCGTCGTCGGCCCAGTGCAGGTCGTCGAGCAGCAGCAGCCCCGTCCGCGTGCCGGCGGCGGCGGCGAGCAGGGTGCGGCACAGGCCCTCGAGGAAGCGGCCCTGCGCCCCCGGGCCGTCCGGCGCGGGGACCGTCGCCGCCGGCGCCAGCGGGGCCAGCTCCGGCAGGAGCCTCGCGGCCGCGGCGAGCCAGTGGGGCTCCAGGTCGCGCGCCCAGGCCGTGCCGTCCGGCCGCGCCAGGGCGGCGCGGAGCCCGTCGGCCAGCGGCCCGTACGCCAGGCGCTCCCCCTCGTAGCAGCGGCAGACCAGCACCCGCCCCCGCGCCGAGCCGACGTGGGCGGCGAAGCCCTCGGCGAGCCGGGTCTTGCCCACGCCGGCCTCCCCGGTGAGCGCGACCAGCAGGCCGCTGCCGCTGCGCTCCACGCCGGCCCAGGCCTCCTGCAGGGCGGCCCACTGCGGCTGCCGTCCCACCAGCGGCGGCGGCGCCGGAGCGCCACCGTGCGGCGCCGCCGCGACCGGCCCGGCCGCGGGCCGGGCGGCCTCCTGGGGCGGGGTCGGCGGCGGCTCGACCCGGCCCTCGGTCACCTGCTGGTACAGGACGCTGGTCTCCTCCAGCGGCGGCACGCCGAGCTCCTGGTCGAGGATCCGGACACACGCGCGGTACTGGCGCATGGCGGCGCCGCGCTGCCCGCTCCAGGCGTAGAGCCGGATGAGCTGCCGGTGGGCGGGCTCGTGGAGCGGATCCAGCGCCAGCCACCGCTCGGCGTCGGCGATCGCCGCCTGCCACCGTCCCTGGACCGCGCGGGCGTCGACCAGCCGCTGCAGCGCGCCGGCATGCTCCCTGCGCAGCATGTCGGCCTCGGCGAGCTGCCAGTCCTCGAACTCAGGGGCATCCCGCAGGGTGAAGCCGGCCAGGAAGTCGCCACGGTGCAGCGCGACCGCCTCGGCGAGCGGCTCCGCGCAGCTCGCGCAGGCCCGCTCCGGCTCGTGCCCGTGCGCGTCGCAGCTCGCCACGAGCTGGCGGAAGCGCTCGATGTCCAGGTCCATCGCGGGCGCGACCAGCTCCAGCCCGGTGCGGTCGGCGGCGACCCGGGCGCTGCCGCCGAGGGCGTGGTTCAGCGCCGAGAGCGTGCGGCGCAGCGCGGCGCGCGCGTGGGCGTCGTCTCCCTCGGGCCACAGCAGCGCGGCGAGCTGGTCGCGCCCGTGCCGCCGGCTGCTGCACGCCAGGTAGGCCAGCAGCGCGACCGCCTTGCGGGTGTCCACCCGCAGCGGCGCGTCGCCAACCTCGACCTGCGGCGCTCCGAGCAGCGCCAGCCGCAATTGGTCCATGTGCAGCTCCTGCATAGCGCGTGCGGGGCAGATAGCGCAACATTCCAACTGACCAAGCGGCCCGCCGTAACGCTGGACCGTAACGTTGCCGGAACGGATCCTGGCTACAACCATGTCGGAGGTGACGATGTCGACACGGAAGCGATGGAGCAGCTGGCGGCGGGCGCCCAGCCCGGACGCGGCCGACCGGGGGGCGGCCGAAGCCCTGGAGGGCGCGCCCGCCGCCATGGCGGAGCTGGATATCGCCCCCAACGACCCGCTGCTCGGCTACTTCTCGAGCGGGCACGCCACGGTCGACCTGGACGCGCTCGAGCTGGACTCGCCGGCGCTGGCCGCCCTGCGTGCCGAGGGCACCCGAATGGTCGTGCCGCTGATCAGCCAGGGCGAGCTGATCGGCCTGCTGCGTCTCGGGCCACGCCGCAGCGAGCAGGAGTACTCGCACGACGACCGCAAGCTGCTCGACGACCTGGCCGCCCACGCGGCGCCGGCGGTGCGGGTGGCGCAACTGGTGCGCCAGCAGCAGGCCGAGATCCGCGACCGCGAGCGGATGGAGCAGGAGATCAAGGTCGCCCAGCTCATCCAGCAGCAGTTCCTGCCGCATGAGCTGCCCGACCTGCCCGGCTGGCACGTGGCCGCCTTCTACCGGCCGGCCCGCTCGGTCGGTGGGGATTTCTACGACTTCATCCAGCTTCCCGAGGGGCAGGTGGGCGTCGTCGTCGGCGACGTCACCGACAAGGGCGTCCCCGCGGCGCTGGTGATGGCGACCACCCACGCGATCCTCCGGGTCGAGGCGCTGCGGCTGGTCGCCCCCGGCGAGGTGCTGCGGCGGGTCAACCAGCTCCTGCTCGACGAGATGCCTCCCAACATGTTCGTGACCTGCCTGTACGCGGTCCTCGACCCGGCCAGCGGCCGGCTCCGCTTCGCCAACGCCGGCCACAACCTGCCCAACCTGAACCACCAGGACGGCGTCACCGAGCTGCGCGCGACCGGCATGCCGCTTGGGCTGCTGCCCGACATGGAGTACGACGAGCACACCGCCACGCTCGCCCCGGGCAACAGCCTGTTGCTGCACTCCGACGGGCTGGCCGAGGCCCACTCGCCCGACGGGGAGATGTTCGGCTTCCCCCGGCTGGCCAAGCTGTGCGGCGAGCGCAACGGCGGCGAGGAGCTGATCGACCTGCTGCTCGGCGAGCTGGCCTCGTTCACCGGGCCCGGCTGGGAGCAGGAGGACGACATCACCCTGGTCTCCCTGCAACGCACCGGTGGAGGCGAGGACGAGCAGCGGGTGCTGGACGAGTTCGAGGTGCCGAGCGAGATCGGCGCCGAGCGCGGCCCGGTCGAGCGGGTGGTCCGGGCCGTGTCAGCACTGGACCTGGACGCCGCGCGGCTGGAGAAGCTACGCACGGCCGTGGCCGAGACGGTGATGAACGCCGTCGAGCACGGCAACAAGGGCCAGCCCGAGCTGCCGGTCGCGATCCGCGTGACCGCCTCCGCCGACAGCGTCGAGGTGGCCGTCACCGATCAGGGCGGGGACCAGCCGATCCCCGAGGCTCCCGAGCCCGACCTGCAGGCAAAGCTCGCCGGCGTGGAGAACCCACGGGGCTGGGGCCTGTTCCTGATCCGCAACATGGTGGACGAGCTGCGGACCTCCGGCGACAGCCTGCACCACACGGTCCACCTGGTCATGCACCTGCATGGCACCGGAAGGGAGACCGATGACGGTGAGTGAGACAAGGGTGTCGGTCCGCCGGCGGGACGGCGTCGCCGTCCTGGACATCGTCGGCGACATCGACCGCGACGCCGACGAGCCGCTGCAAGACGCCTACGACCAGGCGGTCGCGCCGGGCGACGCCAGCGGCGTGCTGCTGAACTTCGGCAAGGTCGGCTACATCAACTCGACCGGCATCGCGGTGATCGTCGGCCTGCTCGCGCGCGCCCGCAAGGAGCGCCTGGCGATCAGCGCCTACGGCCTGACCGAGCACTACCGGCACATCTTCGGCATCACCCGGCTGTCCGACTTCATCGGCATCTACGGCGACGAGGACAGCGCCGTGGTCGGCGCGTCCCCGGCAGGCGCCGGGGACAGCGCCCGCGCGGCACGAGGAGGGGGCGAATGAACCGGGAGATCGGCACCATGGACGTCCGCCAGGTGAGCGGCGTGGTCAGCGTGGTCGACATCCGCGGCGACGTCACGGCCGGCAGCGAGGGCGTCCTCAGCGACGCCTACGGCCGGGCGAGCACGCCGACGACCAGGGCGATCGTGCTGAACTTCAGCGGGCTCGAGTACATGAACAGTGGCGGCATCGGGATGCTGGTGACCCTGCTGGTGCGGGCCAACCGCCAGCGCCAGCGCCTGCTCGCCTACGGGCTCAACCAGCACTACCGGCAGATCTTCGAGCTGACCCGCCTGGACGAGGCGATCGGCATCCACGACAGCGAGGAAGCGGCGGTAGCCGCCGCGGACGGGCGTTGAGCGAACGAGAGGAACCAGCCATGACCAGCGGAGCGGAGGACGGCGCCGGCGGCGAGGCCACCGAGCTGACGCCACGCGACGCCGCCAACTGGGCCAAGCACGTCACCACGCTGCGGCTCGGCGAGGTGCCGGAGGAGGCCATCAACCTGAACGTCACCGGCAAGCGGTTGGTCGGCCCCATCCAGGGCTTCGGCAAGCTGTGGCAGAAGACCTACCGGGTGGAGCTGACCGGTGTCGAGACCACGCCCGCCGAGGCGATCGCCACCTGGAAGCAGGCGTTCGGCAGCTTCTGGCCCGACTCGGGCCGCTTCTACGGCCCGCTCACCAGCATCGCCCCAGGCGACGTCGCCCTGCTCAACATCTCGGTCGGCGGCGGCGTCAAGCTGTCGACCGGGATCCTGGTGCTGTACGCCGACGAGGAGTCGTTCACCTTCATGACCCCGCAGGGGCACATCTTCGCCAGCTGGATCACCTTCAGCGCCGCCGTCGCCGAGGAGGGCGGCGTCACGGTCGCCCAGGTGCAGGTCCTGCTGCGCGCCAACGACCCCCTGTACGAGCTGGCGATGCCGCTGGCCATCCACCGGCGGGAAGACCGCTTCTGGCAGCAGACCCTCACCAACCTCGCCCGCCACCTCGGCGTGGCCGACCCGGCGGTGAGCACCGTGGCCGTCTGCGTCGACCGCCGCCGCCAGTGGTCGAACGCGGGCAACGTGTGGCACAACGCGGGCATCCGCTCGACGCTGTACGCGCTCGGCACCCCACTGCGGGCGGGGCGCCGGCTACTGGCAGGCGGCGAGCGGGCCGGGCGCACGGGCTGAGCCAGGCGGGGTCGCCGCCATGACCCGGCTGGCCTGGGCGCCGCCATGACCCGGCTGGCCTGGGGCCTGTGCGCCCTGGCGGTCGGCCTCGCACTGGCCAGCATCGCGCTGGCCGGCTTCAATGGCGAGACCCCGAACGACTTCGTCGGCGCCCACCACGCCATCGGCACCCTGGACGCGCTCACCTTGCCGGTCGTCGGCGCGCTGATCGTGGTCCGCGAGCGGCGTCACCTGCTCGCCTGGCTGCTGCTCGCCGCCGGCGTCTTCCTGGCCGTGTTCAACTTCGCCCAGCAGTACGCGCCCCTGGCGCTGGGCCTCACCGCGCACCGGCCGTCGCTGCCCGGCGGGGTGCTGGCGAGCTGGCTGGCGGCCTGGACCATGGTCCCCGGGATCGTGATCAGCGGCTCGTTCCTGGTGCTGCTGTTCCCCGACGGGCGCCTCCCGTCGCGCCGCTGGCGCCCGTTCGCCTGGGCCGGCGCCGTGCTCACGGTCGTCCCCACGGTCGTCCTCGCCGTGGGGTACTGGCCGGATCGAGGGCCGGCGCTGATCTACGAGACTGGCTCGCTGCCGCCGCTGGTGGACATCATGTTCCCGGTCGCGCTCGTCGGATCGCAGGTCCTGACCGCCGTCGGCGTGGTCTCCCTGATCGTGCGCTACCGCCGCTCCGGCACCGTGCAGCGCCAGCAGATCAAGTGGGTCGCGTACGGCATCGCCCTGAGCATCCCGCTCAGCTCGGTCCCCGAGGCGCCCGGCTACGGGCCGTACCTCGAGTTCCTGGGGACGGTGCTCCTGCTCGCGGGGCTCGCCGTCGGCATCTTCCGCTACCGGCTCTGGGAGATCGACCGGCTGGTCAACCGCACCCTGGTGTACGGCCTGCTCACCGTGATCCTCGGCGGCGGCTACGCGCTCGGCGTGCTGGTGGTCGGGCAGCAGGTCAGCCCGGGCGACCACCCGAGCAGCCTGGTCGTGGCGGCCACCACCCTGGCGGCGGCCGCGGTGTTCCAGCCGCTGCGCCGCCGCATCCAGCAGGCCGTCGACCGGCGCTTCTACCGCCGCCGCTACGACGCGGCCAGGACGATCGACGCCTTCGCGGCGCAGCTACGCCAGCAGGTCGACCTGCAGACCCTCACCGCCGAGCTGCGGGCGGTCGTGGACCAGACGATGCGGCCGACCCACGTGACGCTGTGGCTGCGCCCCACCGCGCGGGAGGCTGGGCGCCGGATGCCGGCGGGTCAGCGAGGCCCGGCGGGCTAGCCTCCGGCGGCGACACTGACGCTGATGACTCGTCCACCGGTGGCACGAGGGGATCGCCAGCCTCGACGAGGGCCTGCGTCGGCCGCTTGGACCCAAGGGAGGCCCCATGGACCGACACGCGGTGCTCGCGGCCTTCGACGAGCAGCTCCGCCGGCACCCGGCGCCTGATGCGCTGGACGGGCAGGTCGAGTACGACCACGGCGTGGTTCGGATCGTGGGCGCCGGGGACGCGTGGGCAGCAGTCATCTGGTGCGACCTCGACCACGAGAGCGCCGATGCGGTCATCGCCGCGCAGGTCCGCCGCTTCGCGCAGCTGCATCGCCCGGCTGCTGGCGGCCGGGTTCACGCCCGAGCCCGCCGAGGCCCTGCTCGTCGCCGAGGTCGCCGATCTCCCCCTCGAGGTGCCACCGCCCCCGGGCGTGGAGGTGCGGGCGGTCACCGACGAGCACGGCGTCGAGGCGCTGGTGTCAGTGCATGACCAGGTCTTCGGCGAAGACCACTCCGCCGTGGGCAGCGCCTTGCTGGCCGCGCTCGCGCGCCAGCCCAGCACTGCCGCGGCCGTGGTCGCCTTCGCCGGGCGGACGCCGATCGCCGCCGGGCGGGTGGAGTTCCACCATGGCAGCGACTTCGCCAGCCTGTGGGGCGGCGGTGTGGTGCCTTCGTGGCGGCACCGTGGCGTGTTCCGCTCGCTGGTGGCCCACCGGGCCGCCCTGGCGTCGGCCAGAGGCTTCCGCTACGTCCAGGTCGATGCCATGCCGGACAGCCGACCGATCCTCCAACGACTCGGCTTCGTCGAGCTGGCCACCACAACCCCGTTCACCCACCCCGGCGGAGCGGGCTGACCTCCAGTCGCCGATCCCACCGGACGCGGTCCCCCGCCCACCGGCTCGCCGCGGCCACTCCCCACCCGCCGCCTGACCCATCATCAGCGTCCCCCACCGGCGAGGCCGTCGGCGCCGAAACCGCGCATCCGGCGGGCGCATGCCGCCGGTCAGGCTGGGCGGTCGCGCTCCATGAGCACGCGGCGCAGGATCTTGCCCGACAGTGCCTTGGGGATCTCGTCGACGAACTCGACCGTGCGGACCTTCTTGTAGGGCGCGACGCGCGCGGCGACGAAGTCCATGACCTCCTGGGCCGACAGGTCCGCGTCGGTGACCACGAACGCCTTGGGCACCTCGCCCGCCTCGTCGTCGGGGATCCGCACCACTGCGGCGTCCCTGATCGCCGGGTGCGAGACCAGCACGGCCTCGAGCTCGGCGGGCGCGACCTGCATCCCCTTGTACTTGATCAGCTCCTTGACCCGGTCGACGATGTAGACGTAGCCGTCGTCGTCGACGTAGCCGACGTCGCCGGTGTGCAGCCAGCCGTCCGGGTCGAGCATCTCCGCCGTCTCCTCCGGCCGGTTGAGGTAGCCGGGCATCACCTGCGGCCCGCGGAAGCACAGCTCGCCGTTCTGGCCGCTGCCAAGCTCCTCGCCGCTGGCGACGTCGACGACCTTCAGCTCGGTATCGGGCAGCAGTTGCCCGACCGAGCCGTGCCGGATCCTCGCCTCCTCGCCCGAGTGGCTGGTCAACACCGGGCTCGCCTCGGTGAGGCCGTAGCCCTGCTGGACCACGCAGCCGAGCCGCTTGCCGCACGCCTCCTCGAGCTCGGCGCTGAGCGGCGCGGCGCCCGAGACGACCAGCCGCAGCGCCGACAGGTCGAACCGGTCGACCAGCGGGTGCTTGGCCAGCGCCAGCATGATCGGCGGCACCAGGAACGCCCTGGTCACCCGGCGGTCCTGCATGATGGTGAGGAACTGCTCGAGGTCGAAGCGCGGCATCGTCACCAGCGTCGCGCCCTGCCACAGCCCCGCCGCCATCAGCACGCTCAGCCCGTAGATGTGGAAGAACGGCAGCACCGCGATGACGACGTCGTCGGCGGCCGTGTTCAGCACGTGCTGGCCCTGGCAGAGATTGGCGACCAGGTTGCGGTGGGTGAGCTTGACGCCCTTGGGCAGGCCGGTCGTGCCGCTCGAGTACGGCAGGGCCACCAGGTCGGTGCTGGGGTCGATCGCGATCTCGGGCGGCGGCTGGCCGGAGCGCAGCAGCTCCGCGAACGGGGTCGCGCCCTCGGCCTCGCCGAGCACGAAGATCTCCCGCACACCGGACTTGCGCGCCGCCTCGGCGGCCTTGTCGAGGAACTGCGGGATCGTCAGCAGGTAGCCGGCGCCCGCGTCGTCGAGCTGGAAGGCGAGCTCCTCGACCGTGTACAGCGGGTTGATGGTGGTGTTGACGCCGCCGGCCAGCAGCACCCCGTAGAACGCCAGCGCGTACTCGGGGACGTTCGGGCAGTAGATGGCGAACACGTCGCCGCGCCCGAACCCGCGAGCGGCCAGGCCGCCGGCCACCAGCCTGGCACCGCCGGCGAGCTCGCCGAACGTGACCGTGCGCCCGCTCGGCCCGTCGACCAGGGCCGCCTTGCCGGCCCGCTGCCCGACGTCGGCGAACACCAGCTCGGGCAGCGACACGTCGGGGATGGTCACATCGGGGTACGGGCTACGAACGATCGTCGAGTCCACGGGCTACCTCCCCTGGCGCCGTCGAGATCGTGATCCGGCGGTACGCTGCGCTGCGACCCGCCAGCCAGATGTCCCGAATCTGCTTGCAGGCCGGCTGTGTTGTCAATGGCCCGTGTCGCCCGGCCGCCGTCGCCGGCGGGGCTGACCCGGGACAAGTCGCGCGAGGATCCGGCGCACCCGAGCCGAAGGAGGAGCACCGTGGCCGACAGTTCGTCCCGGGTCGCGATCGTGACCGGCGCCGGTAGCGGCATCGGCCGGGCCGTGTCGCTGGCACTGGCCGGCGACGGCTGGTCGGTGCTGCTCGCCGGCAGGAGGGCCGCAGCCCTGCAGGAGACCGCCCGGCGAGGCGACGGCCTCGGCGGCCCGCTGCGCCCGGTGCCGACCGACGTGGCCGACGAGGCGTCGGTGCGCGCCTTGTTCGACCATGCCGGGCAGGCGTTCGGGCGGCTGGACCTGCTGTTCAACAACGCGGGACGGAACGCCCCGGAGGCCCCGGTCGACGAGCTGCCGCTCGAGGAGTGGCGCGCCGTCATCGACGTCAACCTCACCGGCATGTTCCTGTGCACCCGCGAGGCGGTCAGGCTGATGAAGCGCCAGTCGCCGCGGGGCGGCCGGATCATCAACAACGGCTCGATCGCCGCCCACACGCCCCGCCCGCTGGCCGCCGCCTACACCGCCAGCAAGCACGGCGTCACCGGGCTGACCAAGGCGACCTCGCTGGACGGCCGCGGCTTCGACATCGCCTGCGGCCAGATCGACATCGGCAACGCCGCCACCGAGATGACCGAGGGCACCGCGCGGGGGGCGCTGCAGCCGGACGGCACGGTCCGCGCGGAGCCCCGCATCGGCGTCGAGCACGTCGTCCGCGGGGTCCTCTACATGGCCAGCCTGCCGCTGGACGCCAACGTGCAGTTCATGACCGTGATGGCCACGGAGATGCCGCTGCTCGGGCGTGGCTGAGCCCGCCGCGGCCCACCGGCTCGGGTCCGCGACGGGCAGCAGCGGCCCGTGTCCCCGGCCCTCACTCCTCCCAGATCGGCCGCACCTCGATCGTCCCGAAACGGGCGACGGGGTGCTTGGACGCCATCTCGATGGCCTCGTCGAGATCCGCGCACTCGATCAGGTCGTACCCGCCGACCTGTTCCTTCGTCTCGGCGAACGGTCCGTCGGACAGCAGCACCTCGTCGCCGCGCACCCGGACCGTGGTGGCGTCGCTGACGGGCCGCAGGCGCGCGCCGTGCAGGCGCACCCCGCGGCCGTCCATCTCCTCGACCCACGAATCCGCCGAGGCCTCCTCGGGGCTCACCTCGATGGACTCGTCCCCGCAGATCAGGAGCATGTACCGCACGCTTCCTCCCCGGTCGGCCGGCATCCTATGAGGTGCGGCGGCGCAGGCGCAGGCGTCGCCGCCTGACGGGCACGACGGGGGCGTCGGGCATGGCGGAGTGGGCCAGCTCCCAGGTGGCCGCCACGGCGATGGGAGTGACGAGCAGGTCGGGCATCACGGGGTCTCCTTCCGGTTGCATCAGCGTCGTCACCAGTACGACGAACGGGGACGCCCGGGACGGACACCCTCCAGCGACTGAGGTGGGTGTTGACGGCTTCCATCGGCCCTGCGTTACTTGTCTGGTCTGTCCCGACCGGGGGGAGGGAGCCATGACGGAGGGCTCGACGGCCGCTACGGCCCAGGTCAACCTCACACTGCCCGTCCTACGCCAGGGAGCCGGCCCGCGCTCGGCGGTCTCGCGCCTCCAGCACATCTTCAACGACTTCGCCAGGGCGGACGACGACGAGCCCGTCTTCGACGAGTCCGGGGTCTTCGGCCCCAAGACCGACACCGCCGTCAGGGAGTTCCAGGACGACCACAACCTCGGCGTGGACGGGATCGTGGGGAAGAACACCTGGAAGGCGCTGCTGGAGCAGTGGATGACCCTGGAGCCGCCGGACTGATCAGCGCGGCGCCTCCGTAGCCCGGAGCGCCTCGACCAGGTGATCGAGGGCCGAGCGGGCGGTGGCCGAGACGTGCGGGCCGACGGATGCCAGCGACGCGATCAGGGCGGCGATCTCGCCCGGGGACAGCCCGTCGCGGTTGGTGGTCAGCAGCCACGGCGACCCGTCGCGGACGGGCGCCACGGTGCGCAGCCGGCCGTACCTGCCGACCAGCAGCGCCTCGACGCCCTTGCCGTCCAGGCCCAGACGGTAGAGGCGCTGGCCGCGCAGGCAGGCGACGTAGCGGTCAAGACCCACATCAACCGCATCCTTGCCAAGCTCGGCCTGCGCGACCGCATCCAGGCCGTGATCCTCGGCTACGAGACCGGCCTGGTCACCCCCGACGGGAACTGAGCGGGCCTACGGGCGGGCCGGGCCGATGCGGAAGACCGGGTGATCTGGCGCGATGCGCCGCAGCTCCTCGTCGGAGGAGTCGGGGCCGACCCCGCCGAAGAACACGCCCACCTCGAACTTCCAGCGCTCGAGGTAGGCGCGCAGGATCGGTGGCTTGTCGTCGTCGGCGATCTCGGTCACGGTGAACGGCTCCCGCCGGCGGCCGAGCAGCAGGCGACCCTCGCCGCTGACGCGGATGTTCCGCACCCACTGCGTGTGGCCGCGGGGAGCGACCAGGTAGCGGGAACCCTCGAAGGTGAGCAGGTTGACCGGGTTGCGGCGCCACTCGCCGCTGCTGCGACCGCGGACCTCGAGCACGCGCGAGCCCCACACGCTGACGCCGACCCGCGTCAGGCCCGCGACGACGGGGTTGAAGACGTTGCGGGTGAACCAGTGGGGACGCTGGTAGTGCGCCTGTTCGCTCATGGCGGCCAAGATATCGAGCGAGACGGCGGCCGGCCATGCCTGCATTTGCCGTGACCGCTCACAGCTCAGGCCCCCGTCCTCGACCTGGCGCTGGCCGGCAGCGAGGTGGTGACGCGCGACGGCGCGGCACCGCCCAAAGGACCCGATGGGGGGCCTCCGGGGGGAGCTGTTCTCGGGCTCCCCCCGGATCAATCACCCCCACTAGGCGAGGCCGGCTCCGTCCTCGATGATGGCGGCAGACGGACCGTGGGTCTCGACGAGAGGACCAGCCCATGAGCACGCAGCCGATCGTGGAGCGGGGCCGTGGCGGGGCGGGCGAAGGCGAGCCACCCGGGATCACCATGGAGGAGCTGCAGCTCGCGGCGCGCAACCACGGCATGCCGCTGGAGGCGCTGCGCTACGACGTCACCCCGGTCGGCCTCCACTACCTGCTCATCCACTTCGACATCCCGGCGGCCGACGAGCGCACCTGGTCGCTGGAGCTCGGCGGCCACGTCCACCAGCCGCTCACGCTCGGCATGGACGACCTGCGGCGGCGGCCGGCCGTGACCGTGCCGGTGACCATGGAGTGCGCCGGCAACGGCCGCGCCCGGCTGGACCCCCGGCCGCTCAGCCAGCCCTGGCTGCACGAGGCCGTCGGCACGGCCGAGTGGACGGGCACGCCGCTGTGGCCGCTGCTCGAGGAGGCCGGCGTGCGGGACCACGCCGTCGAGGTGGTGTTCACCGGCGCCGACCGGGGCGTGCAGGGCGAGGTGGAGCACGACTACGAGCGCAGCCTGACGCTGGCCGAGGCGCTGCGCCCCGAGGTGCTGCTGGCCTGGGCGGTCAACGGCCAGCCGCTGCCGCCGCAGCACGGCTTCCCCCTTCGGCTGGTCGTCCCCGGCTGGTACGGCATGACCTCGGTGAAGTGGCTGCGCCGCGTCACCGTGGTGACCGAGCCGTTCCGCGGCTACCAGCAGACCCCCGCCTACCTGCTGCAGTCCTCCGAGGACGACCCGGGCGTGCCGGTGACCCGGATCGAGCCCCGCTCGCTGCTGCTGCCGCCCGGCATCCCCGACTTCCTGTCAAGGACCCGGTTCCTGGAGGCCGGCCACCACGTCCTGCAGGGCAGGGCCTGGTCGGGCCGGGCGCCGATCGCCCGGGTCGAGGTCAGCACCGACGCCGGCGCGAGCTGGCGGCCGGCCGCCCTTGGCGAGCCGCGCTCCCCGTGGGCATGGGTGGCCTGGTCGCTGCCGTGGGAGGCGACCGCGGGCGAGTACGAGGTGTGCTCGCGGGCGACCGATGAGGCCGGCAACACCCAGCCGCTGGAGGAGCCGTGGAACCTCGGCGGCTTCGCCAACAACGCCGTCCAGCGGGTGCGGGTGACGGTGCGGCCGGCGACCGCCTCGTGACGCCGGCGGGCTGGCGGCCAGGACGCCCGCTCGCGGCCCACCCGACGGGCGGGCCGCGAGCGTCCCCCCGGCCAGGACCCGCTACAGCTCGAGGAAGCGGGCGGCGACCAGGGTCCCGTCCGCGAACCCTTCGACCCGCACCGACATCGCGCCGGGGACGCCCTCGACCTTGACGGTCGCGTGCCCGGCGCTGACGTCGACGGACGTGCGCGGCCGGTCGTCGACGTAGACGTCGGCCCGGTCGACGTTGGCGACGTCCAGCTCCAGCCGCAGCATGCCGTCGGCGCCCAGGTCGGCGTCGGCGTCCAGCCGCCGGACCGGCAAGGCGGCCAGCAGCGCTCCCGCCCGGTCGAGCAGGTCCAGGTTGCCTTCGAGCACGTCCCTGCGGGTCATGCGGTGGCGCACGTCGGGCTGGACGCCGAGGTCCTCGACGGGGGTGCCGGCCAGCGCCCCGACCCGCAGGGTCCGGCGGATGGCCACCCGCATGTTCGCCCCTCTCGGCAGGGCGCGGTACGGCGACCCGGGATCGGGCTCGGGGATCTCCAGCAGGTCCATGAGCAGCCCGTGGGTCCACACGTTCGCCCCGCCGGCGCCGGTGTTGTCGTCGACGCCGAGGACCGGACCGATGGCGTGGTCCTGGAACCCGGCGGAGAAGATGTCGGTCGCCGAGTAGCAGCGAGCGTCGGTGACCAGCACGACCGGGCCCGGGTAGTGCTGGCCGATCGCGTTGGCGCCGCCCTCCGGGGTGATGGGGAAGGCCGCCGAGAACGTGGCGCCGGTCTCGGTGGCCTGGTCGAGGGACCTGAACCATGGCCCGAGGTCGATCTGGCCGGTCGGGTTGTCCTTGTGCTGGCGGCAGATCCGCAGGTTCAGCGGCGTGGCGATGAACTGCACCGGTTCGGGGACGATCCGTCTCGGCGTGAGCGTCTGCAGGGTGAACTCGCTGGCGAAGATGTGGCCGCCGCCGTTGCCCCGCACGTCCAGGATCAGCCCGTTCTGCGGCAGCAGGCCGACCAGCCTGACGAACTCCTCCACGAAGCCCGCCGGGTCGTTGACGCTGAAGGTGAAGATGCGGATGTGGCCGAACGTGCCCGAGGCCGTCACCACGCTGCGGGCGCGGAAGACGCCGGGCATGCTCGTCGGCACGTCCTGCCCGGCCGCGGCCGGGGTGGTGGTGAGCGCCGGCGACTCCTCCGCCTGCGCCTGCCCGGCCACCTGCGGCGCGAACAGGAGGGTCCTGGCCCGGTTGGCCTCGTCGGTGTCCAGGTCGAGGCCCATGGACGCGGCGGCCGTGCTGGCGTGGTCGAGGTCGCCCACGAACGGTGGCAGGTTGTCGGCGACCAGCCACGCCTGGCGCAGCTCGTGCGCCTGGCCGTCGGTGCCGGCGTAGCTGACCGTCACCCACTCCTCGTCGGGCGGTCGGTGGATGACCAGCGGCCGGACGGTGAGCGACTGCAGGCCGCGCGAGTGGCGCGCGGCAGCGTTGCTTCCGGCGAACCGGGCCGCGTTCAGGTCGACGGCACGGCCGATCGGGATGCCACCCCAGTGGGTCACCTCGGCGCCCGGGCCGAACCCTGGAGCGGAGAAGCCCTGCACGAGGCCCGCCACCACGTAGTGCGAGGCTCCCGCCTCGTCGGAGAACTCCTCGACCCGGAACGGGAGGAAGGCGATCTTGCCCGCGAACGGGCTCGGGAGCAGGTAGTTGGTGTGCAGGTCGCGCACGGAGTGGAAGATCTCCGACAGCTCGCCGTGGAACAGCCACTCCGGGTCCATCTTGTCCGGCGTCTGGCGCTCCAGGCGGACCCGCAGCAGGCGCAGGCGCTGCACCGGGTTGACCGCGTGCATCGCCGCCTTGAGCGGCAGGTGCACGTAGTTCTGGTCGAGCAGCACCAGCGCCTGCTCGACCAGCAGCCGGCGCTCGTCGAGGGTGAGGCCGCCGGCGGTGTCGAGGAAGTCGCGCAGCGTCACCGAGGCGGCCAACTGGTCACGGACCGGCTCGGCCGCCTCGGCGAGGAACGGCGCCGCCAGCTTCGTGTCCTTCATGCCGATCTCCCCCCTCGCCGCCGGGAAGGGCACGATCCCCGCCCGCGGCACGAGCGCTCCAGACGATCGAGGTAACCACAGCCGGGCAGACCGCGCGGTGCCGTCCGTCACCACCGCCCGGTGACGTGCGTCACCGGCACGACGCCAGGACCACCTCCTCGAGGACGTCGAGCGGGACGGCGCCCTGGCCGAGGACCGCGTCGTGGAAGTCCCCGATCTCGAACCGCGGGCCGAGCCGCCGCTCGGCCTCCTCGCGCAGCGACCGGATGCGCAGCCTGCCGATCATGTAGCCGAGCGCCTGCCCGGGCCAGGCGATGTAGCGGTCGACCTCGTTGGCGATGTTGCCGGGCGAGAGCGCGGTGTTGGCGAGCATGTAGTCGATCGCCTGCTGGCGGGACCAGCCGAGGTGGTGCATGCCGGTGTCGACCACGAGCCGGCAGGCACGCCACGCGTCGAACGAGAGCATGCCCAGCCGTTCGAGGTCGCCGCTGTACAGGCCCATCTCGTCGCAGAGCCGCTCGGTGTACAGCGCCCAGCCCTCGCTGTAGGCCGGGATGTAGCCGACGCGCCGGAACATCGGCAGCTCGGTGAGGCCTTGGGCCACCGCGGTCTGGAGATGGTGGCCGGGGACGCTCTCGTGGAAGGCCAGCGTCTCGTACTCGAACCGGGGACGCTTCGTGGGGTCGTGGGTGTTGATGCAGTGCGCGCCGGGACGGCTCCCGTCGGTCGCGGGCGGGACGTAGTAGCCGAGGACGCCGTCCGACGCCTCGAACTCGCTCATCTCGGTGACGACGCAGTCGGCGATGTCGTAGGCGGTGAACCAGTCCGGCAGCGCCTCGTTGGCCCGCGCCAGCGCGGTCGTGGCCGACGCGACGATCTCGCCCGCCTCACGGAAGCGCAGCGCGGGGTCGTGACGGAGCCGTCCGAGCACCTCGTCCACGTCGCGCGCGCCGAGCGCGCGGCCGCCGAGCTCCGACAGCTCCTCGCGAAGCCCGGCGACGAGTCGCGTGCCGACGGCGTGGATCTCGTCGGGATCCATGCCCGTGGTGGTGTGGGCGCGGACGGCCGCGGCGTAGCCCTCGCGGCCGCCGGGAACGTGGCACACCCCGACGCGGCCGTCGGGCCGGCCCACGGGCAGCAGGTCCTGCTCCATGGTGTCGCGCAGCCGCCGCAGCGCCGGCCGGACGGCGGCGGTGACGACGTCCGCGACCTCGGCTCGCAGGTCGATCCGCTCGCGATCGGACCGGAGCGCGGCCGTGACGAGCGGATCGGACTCGACCGGCGCCTCGAGGATGGCGTCGATCTGGGCGACGGCCTGACGGGTGCCCCGCTCGGTCGGCGTGCGGCCGTCGCGAGCCGCCTGCCGGTACCGCTCGCCCACCCCGTCGAGCCAGCCGCCCAGCTTCGCGCAGCGCGCGCGATAGTCGAGCGCCTGCCGCATGGTCGCCATGGGCGCCTTCGGCACGATCGAGATCAAGGTGGTCTGGGCGCCCGTCACCGTGGCGCTGACGGCGAACTCGTCCAGCGCGGCGGCGACCTGCGCGCTGTCGTTCCGCGCGGTCACGAGCAGCACCCGCCGGGTCGCCCGGTCGGTCGGGCCGAGCGCCGACGGGTCGATGGCGCTCGCCCGCTCGGCGATCGAGTCGAGCCGCCGCGCCCAGGCCAGCCTTGCCGCCCTCGACGGGTCGGGCACCTCGGCGTCGTACCCGGGGATGCCGGCGACGGTCGCCGCGAACGGGTCCGCCGTCATCGCTCCGGTCAGGTACTCGTCGGCCAGCCGTTCGAGATCGAGATCCACGTTCGACTCCCCTGTCCCACGGCCATCTGGCGAGCAGCCTCCCACATGGCCGCCGCGCGTGCCGGCGCGGTCACGGCGGGGCCTGCCCGGCGCCCGGCTCCCTGGGCGGGAGCGAGTCGAGCTCGTAGGCCCACTGGGTGGCGGCCTGACGCAGCACGAGCCGCGGGACCCGCAGCGCGACGGCTTGGCCCCAGGGGAGGCGCCGGCCCTCGTCGAGCCATGGTGGCGCCGCCTCCAGCGAGCAGTGGACGCGGACGACGGCGCCGGCCTCGTCCCGAGCGGCCAGGGAGAACGCCAGCACCGGCTCGACGAACCGCAGCGACGGCTCCCAGTCCCGCTCCGGCCGGTCGGGCATCGGCTGGGGCCGGACGTCGCCCTCGGCGGCCCGCAGCAGCCAGGCGCTGAGCTCGTAGGCCTCGTCGATGCGCAGGCAGGGGTCCTCGAACGACCAGGAGCGGTCGGCGACCCTGAGGTGCCCGCCGATCACCAGCCAGCGGTCGTCGGCGGGGCCGGTCCCGGCGGCGAACTGGTAGCGGAGCGGGTGCAGGATCAGCGAGGTCCCGTCCTGGGCGATCAGGCGCATGCGCCGATGCTATGGCACCGGGGCTGGATGCCTCGCCGGCCGGAGTCAGCGCCTGGCGTGTGGGGGTTCCGTGGTCGGCCCGACGTGCTCGTCGAGCCAGGCGTGCAGCGGTGCCGCCGTGCGCAGGAACTCCACCACCCGCCGCTTGGCGGCCGGCGTGCCGAGCCAGGCGGCAACGGGCCAGTGCCGCCAGGCGATCAGGCCCTTGTGGCGCAACAGGCCGATCCGCGGGTGGTCGGCCGGGTAGCCCTTGGGTGCGCGCTTGAGGCTGTTCCGCCCTCCGACCTCGATCCCGTCGGCGGTCAGCCGTTCGACGACGGCGGCGAGGCTGGCGCCGGTGCTGTCGGCGGCGACGGCGCGCCGGTACCGGTCGAGCTGGTCCGGTTCCATCATGTAGTAGCCGATGGCGGCGGAGAGCCCGTCCGCGCTGAAGCTGACGTACCCGCCGTCCTCGAGCATTGCGTAGATGGCGGTCTTGTAGGGCGACTTGTCGGCGCGGAAGCGCACGTCCCGGTACGGCCGGGCGATGCGGCCCGGCCCGAACTCCTCGGCCAGCTCGGCGAGCAGCTCGGCCATGGGCGCGTGCACACAGGTCTCGTAGACCGGCTTGTGCGCCGTCCAGTAGGACTTGGTGTTGTCGGCCTGGAGCCCCTCGAAGAACTCCACCGCCTCGTCGGGCCACCCGGAGAACGCCATGCCGCAGAGCATAGGTGAGATCCGGGCGCGGCGGCGACGGCCGGGTCCGGTCGCGCTGGGATGTCGGTGGTTGACCGGAATGCAGGTCTTGCGATTGTGTAGCGCCGATACGCAGCGCACGAGGAGCGTCCCGCCGTGACCGAAAGCTCGCCCCCTCCCGGCCAGCCGTCGCCGGTCGACACCACCGTGCCGCACTCGGCCCGGATCTGGAACTACTGGCTCGGCGGCAAGGACAACTTCCCCGTCGACCGCGAGGCCGGTGACCAGTTCCTCCAGGTCTTCCCCGGCATCGTCGACGTCGCCCGTGCCTCGCGGGGGTTCCTCACCCGTGCCGTGCGCTACCTGGCCGGCGAGGCCGGCATGCGGCAGTTCCTCGACGTCGGCACCGGCCTGCCGACTGCCGACAACACCCACCAGGTCGCCCAGCGGGTCGCCCCTGACAGCCGCATCGTCTACGTCGACAACGACCCCTTGGTGCTGGCACACGCCCGCGCCCTGCTCACCAGCACCGCCGAAGGCAAGACCGCCTACGTCGACGCCGACCTGCGCGACCCCGACACGATCGTGCGGGCAGCGGCGACGACCCTGGACCTCGCCCAGCCGGTCGCGCTGATGCTGATGGGGATCCTGGGGCACATCAGCGACGACGAGGAGGCACGGTCGATCGTCAAGCGGCTGCTGGACGCGCTGCCGTCCGGCAGCTACCTGGCGCTCTGCGACGGCACCAGCGTCATCAGCAAGGAAGGCGCCGAGGCGCAGGAGGACTACAACGAGAGCGGCGCGATCCCCTACGCGCTGCGCACCCCGGAGCAGATCGCCGGCTTCTTCGAGGGGCTGGAGCTGGTGGAGCCCGGCGTGGTGTCGTGCCCGCGCTGGCGACCGGACCACGTCGGCGACCTTCCCCCGGAGGTCGACGCGTTCGGCGGCGTGGGCCGCAAGCCGTAGCGCCCGCGTCACCCCCTGCCCGAGCAGCCGCGTCGTCACGCGGTCCCTTCAGGGTAGACGGACGGACATGGAGTCGAGCCTCTCGGCTATGGGGCGTCCCGCCGTCCTGGCGGTAGCTTGCTGGCCACGCGACAGCGCACACGAACGGTGTCGATCGTGGAGCCGTCCGTGGCAGCACCTTCCCAGCCAGGTTCCTACCAGGAGGGACGACATTGGAGCGGTTTCAAGGCGCCGCGCTGGTCGCGGCCACGATCACCGTGGGGATCATGACGGGCGTCTTCCACGCGACCTTCGCGGTGCGCGAGCGCTTCGACGAGGCGAAGTGGGTCCGCTGGAACCTCGTCCGCGCGGTCGCGACCACCGTCGCGTTCGGCTGCCTGACCTGGGCGCTCGTGCTCCACGGGCGGATGACGCAGGGCGGCGCCTAGACTCCCTGTCCTCGACCGGGAGGCTCGATCGCGTGACGCTGATGCTGCTCGACTCCGCCAGCCTGTACTTCCGTGCCTTCTACGGGGTGAAGCGCGCGATGCCGGCGCCGGACGGCACGCCGACCAACGCGGTCCGCGGCTTCCTCGACATGACCTCGACGCTGATCGCCCGGTTCCGCCCCAGCGACCTGGTGGCCTGTGTCGACCAGGACTGGCGCCCGGCCTGGCGGGTCGCGCTGATCCCCTCCTACAAGACCCACCGGCTGGCCGACCAGGTCGCGTCGGCCTCCGGTGGCGCCCCGCCCGGGGAGGCGGAGCCGCCCGGGCTCGCCGAGCAGGTCCCGATCATCTTCGACGCGCTCGCCGCCCTCGGCATCGCCGCCCTCGGCGCGCCGGAGCACGAGGCCGACGACGTGATCGCCACCCTCGCCGAGCGCGCCACGATGCCCGTCGACGTGGTCACGGGCGATCGTGACCTGTTCCAGCTCATCGACGACGCCCGCCGCGTGCGCGTGCTGTACACCGGCCGTGGCGTGGCCAACGTCCAGAGCATGGACGCCGCCGCGCTGGTGGACCGCTACGGCATCGCCCCGGCGCAGTACGCCGACTTCGCCACGCTGCGAGGGGACCCGAGCGACGGGCTGCCCGGGGTGCCGGGGATCGGGGAGAAGACCGCCGCCAGCCTCCTGCGGCGCTTCGGCACGCTGGACTCACTGGTGGACGCGGCCGCGGCGGGCGACCCCCGCCTGGCCCAGGTGGCCGGCAAGATCAACGCGGCACGGGACTACCTCGCCCGAGCCCCCGAGGTCGTCCGCACCGCCCGGACGCTGGCACTGCCCACCGTCGACACCGCCCTGCCGCGGACGCCGGCGGACGGCCGCGCGCTCGCCGAGCTGGGCGCCAGGTGGGGAATCAGCAACGCGCTCGACCGCGCCACCGCCGCGCTGCGCCTCCTCGCGACCACGTGAGCCTGCCCGGTCAGCGATCCGTCTTGGTCTTGCCCTTGCTGGTCGAGGTCGAGGTCGAGCGGCGCCGGCGGGTGGGTGGCCGGGCTCCAGGCGTGGAGGGCCCGATCCGGAACCACATCCTGAGGTCGCCGCCCCGCCGGCCGTCCCCGCTGGGGAAGCGGATCCCGACGGTCGCGCCGCCCGCGCCGGTCGGGAAGCCGAAGGTGTCCCCGTCGAGGTAGAGGTCGGGGGTGTTCGACCCCCAGACGAAGTTGCCCTGGACCGTGAGGTGGGCCACCACCTGCCTGCCGAACCCGACCTGCTGCATCTTGGCCAGCAGCAGCCTCAGGAAGATGAACACCGCGGGTCGCGGACGCCACTCGATCACGTTCTCCTGGGCCAGCTTGGCGTCGCCGGCCAGCTCGAGGGGCTCGAACCCGACCAGCTCCTGGGTCTGCCAGAACTGGCGGTCGGCGTCGGTCAGCGGGAACGGCCGGTCGACGGTGACGCTGAAGGTCGGCTTCTCCGGGAAGCAGCGCGGGTCGACTCGCTGGTCGCACACCACCTGGATGCCCTGCTGCAGCGGATCGAGCGACGCCAGGGTGTCGTTGCGGAGCGGTGCGCCGGCCAGGAGGACCTCCTGACGCGGATGCCAGGGTCCTGGCCGGTCCCCGTGCAGAGCCGGTCGATGGCCTCCTTGACGGTCTGCACGCCGGCGAGGCCGGGGCAGGCCTGCGGGTCGTAGGCGACCAGGCTGGCCACGCCGAGGTTGGCGGTGAACCGCACCGGCATCCCCACCGGGTTGCCGGCACCGTCGAGCAGCCTCGCCTCGGTCTGCTGGCTCGGGGCGTCCGGGTCGGGGGCGAGCATCCACGCGCAGCTGGCGATGCCGTCCACCGTGTCGACGTCGACGCTGGACCCGGCCGTCGCCGCCGGCAGCTCGGCCTTGGTCCGGGCGAGGTGGCCGGCCACCGTGGTGAAGCGCACCTTCGCGGTCGCCGGCCCGCACGGGCTCGCCGCGGCGACCTGGAGCAGCTGCGGGAGTGGCTGGCCCGGCAGCGACTCCTGCCCGTCCCCGCCCGCGTAGGAGATGCGCACCACCTGCGCCAGCGCGTCGATCGCCGCCTTCACCGTGTCGGCGCCGGTGAGGGTCGCGCAGCCCGCCGGCCCGTCGTAGGCGACCCCGCTCGCCAGGCTGAGGTTGGCGGCGAAGTGGACCGGCCGTCCGATCCGCTCTCCGGCGTTGTCGAGGAGCGTCGCCTCCAGGAGCTGGCTGGGCGCTCCGCCGGGCTCGAGCCTCCAGGCGCAGCTGGCGATCTGGTGCTCGTCGACCTCGACGGTCAGCTCGGAAGCCGCCGACCCCGGAAGGCCGGCCTTGGTGGAGGCGACCACGCCACCATCCTGGGTCGCGAAGCGGACGCTCGCGCCGGGGACCGGAGACGCCACCTGGAGCAGCTGCGGGAGCGGGTCGCCGGGCAGCGACTCCTGACCTTGACCGCCGACGTCGTACAGCGTGGTCAGCGCGGTGAGGAACGGGGCACGCGGCCGGCAGTCGTGGTCCAGTGCCCAGGCCCCGCTCTGCAGCGTGAGGATGCCGATCGGGCAGTAGTCGTGGGCGATCCCCTGGCGGCCCTCGAAGACGGGCTCGCCGTCCTCGACGGGCCAGTCGACCGTCCCGGTCAGGGTGCGGGCGGGGATCAGCCAGTAGTCGCCGGTCTGGTAGTCACCGTCGGTGAACCGGACCTGCACGCCGCTCTCGAGGCTCGCCCAGGTCCCCGCGGTCACGGGCAGCTCGGAGCTCTCCCAGCGCCGCGCGACGGCGCCAGGGCCCAGGGTCGGCGGCGTCGCCGTCGCCGGCAGGACGAGGTCGTTGCCCTCGAGCGTCTCCACCTCGACGATGGTTCCGTGCCGGCCGGCGAGGGTCAGCCGTTCGTCGCTGAGCTCGACGAACTCCGCGCTGGCGAAGCCGACCTGCGCGTCCTTGCCAGGGTCGGTGATGGTGACGGTCCCGGCGGCGGCGTCGACCTTCTCGACCCGCGAGAGCACGCTGCCGTTGTCCCGCGACCACTTGAAGGTGGCCGTGCCCGGGGCGCCGGGCTCGTGGATCTCGACGCGGTAGCACTGGTTCTCCAGCCGGCGGTAGCCCGCGCCCGGTGGGACCAGGCAGGGGTCGGCCACGGTCGCCGAGGGCACCGCCCTGGCGGCGAGGCGGCCGCTGCTGGCCGCGCCTGCGGGGACCCAGCCGTCGCCGAAGTCGGCGCACTCCTTGCCTTGCGCCTCCTCCCACTTCACCTGCCAGACGGTCTTGGCGCGGGTGGTGGTGTCGGGACCGCCAGGGCCACCTCGCGCAGCTCCGGCCGTTCGACGGCGGTGAGGTGCCGCTGCCAGACGTCGAGGTAGAAGAGGTGGGTGCCGCTGCCCGGCAGGGTCGCTCCGGGGAGGTCGGGCTGCCCCGCAACGGCCACCGGCCGCTCGTTCTCGCACAGGACGCCGCCCACGTACAAGCGTCCTGCGGAGACGCCGAGCTCCTCGGGGGCCGCCCGCGAGGTCCAGGTGGCTCCGCCGTCGCCGGTCGCCAGGATGGTGGCGTCGTCACCGACGACGAACCCGCGACCTGCGGCCGGGAACGCCACCGCCCGCAACGCCGCCGTCACCCCCGCCGGCGCCTGCCGCCGTGACCAGGTCGCCCCGCCGTCGCCGCTGGCCAGGATGGTGGCGCCGTCACCGACCACGAACCCCTGCCCCGCCGCCGGAACGGCCACGGCGTCGAGCCGGCGCGGCACCACCATCATGCCGACCTGGAACCCGTCGCCGGTCCACGGCCCGCCGAGGGGGCCGATCACGTCCTCGGTTCCCGCCCGGTCACGGTGGCCCGTGATGTCGGCCTGCTCGTTCCAGTCGGCGTCGAGCTGGACCCGGCCCTGCTGGGAGCGGACGCCGCTGAAGTGACGCTTCGGCCGGAAGGTCGATCTGGTGATGTCGCCGTTCATCGAACCCCCTCAGGTCACCAGGAAGATCCCGGCTTCCAGGCCGAAGCGCAGGTACTCGTCGAGGCTGGCACGCAGGTTGTCGATCCGTCGCGGCTGCTGGAGGAAGTGGAACGCCCCCATCTCGCCCTCGTCCTCGGCGCCGCGGGCGATCTCGTCGGGACACGACGGGGAGAGCTGGCCGTAGACCGGCTGGCCGTAGCCGACCGACGCGAACCGGGGCACCACCCGCCCGGCCGCCTCCTGGCTCGCCGGCTGGCAGCGGAAGCGCCGCGGCGCGGTCGAGGCCAGCGGCAGGTAGCAGAAGCGGACGCAGCCGCTCTGGCGCCGCTCGACGGTGACCCGTTCGGTGAAGATGCTGTTGCCGGCGTCCAGGGTCCGCGCCTCGACGCCCCCCAGGACGGTGCTGGCCTGGATGTCCGTGGCGGGCGCGGTGACCGCGACCCCGTGCCCGTGGTGGCCGTCCGCCGCGTCGACGATGCTGTCGGTGACGGAGACGGCCGCCACGTCCCGCGCCACCGTCAGCGGGCCGCTGATGCAGCGTTCCAGCACGAGCCTGAGCGAGTCGTTGCGCTCCTCCGGTCGAGGTCCCGAGGCGACCGTCACGCTGTCGGCTCCCGCCTTGGGGACCAGGGTCGTGTGGGCCACCCTGACGCCGCCGAGGTTGCCCGGCGCCACCAGCAGCCCGCCTTCGACCAGCAGCCCGTCGAGCACCAGCTCGCCCGGGTCGAGGTGTCCGGCCGGCGCGGTCCCGCGGACGCGGATCGGGCCGGTGAGATGTGGGCGGCGCCCGCTCGGTGTCAGGCGCCCGGCCGTGCGGGTCCGCCGGCCGAGGTCGTCGGGAGGGTCCTCGGGCCAGTCGGCCGCCACGATCACGAGCCGGCACCCGGCCGGGACGACGATCTCGGGCAGGGCGGTCGGGTCCAGCGGCGGCCCGTACGAGCGGCTGTCCATCAGCGCGATCACCCCCAGGGTGACCGGATCGTCGTTCCACGCGTCGATCGCCGCGGCCAGGTTCCCGCGCAGGTCGCTGTTCCCTCCTGGAGCGGTCCTGGTCACGCCGAGCTGCAGGTCGGGCCTCCGGTCTCCGGGCAGGGCCGCGGCGAGCGACTGCCGGCGGTCGTAGGGGCCGCCGCCGAGGTCGCCCGGGTAGCCGTAGGCGTAGCTCACCTCGACCGCGACGCCGGTCGCGCCACCGGGCAGCGCGAGCCGCCCGAGGACGGGGTCGACCCCGACGTCGGCGCCGGCCGGCGGCCGTCTCCAGCCCGCGGGAAGCGGGGTCGGTGGGTCGCTGAGGTCGCAGATCGCCACCCGGTCCAGCGGCACCGGCTCGTCGGCGCCGCGGAGGAACACCTCGAAGACCGGGCTGGGGGCGAAGAAGCTCTCGCTCTGGTCCACCCGTCCCTCGCGCCTGGCGTCGAGCTCGTCGTGCAGGGCTCGGCGGCGCAGGGGCCCGGGGACGTTGGTCTCGGCCGCCAGCTGGGTGAGCGCGGTCTCGGTGCGCGGCAGGTTGAACAGCGGGGCGTCGAGGCCGAGCGGGTTGAGGGAGCCGTTCTCGGGGTCGCTGAGCGTGACGGCCAGGCGCGCGTTGCGCAGGGCCGCGTCGGTGCCGGCCGGCGCCTTCCACACCCCCCGGTTGGCGTCGGTCCTGGCGTAGACGCCGGCCAGGGTCCCGCTGGCCCCGACGTTGCGCAGCCGCCCGTCGTTCAGCGTGTCGGGGATGGTCAGGCGAGGGAAGTACGCGGCGGCGTTCTGGTGGCGCAACCCGTCGTTGTCGCCCATCCAGGTGATCATCGCCGGCGCGGTGGTCACCGACGTCGGCGGGATGTCCACGATCAGGAAGGCGCGCTTGCCGGCGCAGTACGTCTCGGCGGCCGAGAACACCGCCGCCGCGTTGGTGCCGTCGAGGCTGGCCGCCGCGGGCAGGCAGAGCAGGTTGAAGATGAACGGCTCGATCCGGTCGAGCGCGAACATGCCGGTCTTGGCCGTCTCGTCGCCCAGCAGGGCCTCGCGCATCCCCGAGGCGTCCGACAGGGCGCCGGCGTCGTCGAACGCCGAGCCGTCCGTCCCACCGGAGAGCGCCTGGAAGTCCTCGTCGTCGGCGCCGCCGCTGGCGTTGGCCGGCGCGGCGACCGGGAGGTCCCCCATGCCGACGTCGGTCAGCTGGACCAGGGTGGAGGCGCCATTGACGACGTCGACGGCGTAGCTCCGGTCGCCCTTGCGCATGGTCAGGTTGCGGTGCGTCTCGGCGCCGAGCACCTGCACCCGGCCGTCCGATCGCAGCACCTCCCTGACGAACAGGTCGAACTGGCCGGCCGAGCCGCCTTCGATCACCGCGACCTCCAGGCGGTCGCCCCAGGTGCCTGGGCTGGACGCGACGACGGCGAGGGTGGCCTGCAGCGGCGAGCCGCCCTCCAGCTCCAGGTCCGCCGGCTCCGGGTCGCCGACCGGCACGCGGATCACCCAGGCCACCTGGCCGCCGTTGAGGAAGTACTGCTGGATCCCGTAGCTGGCCTCGCTGCGCGTGTCCAGGCCGCCGAACTGCCGCTCGAAGTCGCCGAAGCTGGTGATCCGCACCGCCTGGTCGACCGGCCCGCGGCTGAAGAAGTCGATGAAGGCCGTCTCCGCGGTGCTGACCCCGATGATGGTCCGCACGCCGCTGGGGACTTCCTCGACGTAGATCCCGGGATACGTGTAGGTCCCTGGCATGGCTGCTCCCCTTGCGTCAGGCGGCTTCGAGCGCCTCCCACAGCTCCAGGTGGCGCCGGGCGGTCCGTGGCCAGCTGTGCTCCTGGCAGTAGTCGCGGGCTGCGGTGGTCAGTCGTTCGCGGAGCGGGGTGTCCTCGAGGAGCCGCCGCACGCCCGCGACCAGGTCGTCCGGCTGGTAGGTGGCGTCGGTCAGGTCGGAGAACCAGGTGGTCGGGGAGGTGAGGACGGGGACGCCGCTGGCCAGGGCCACGCGCACGGCGCCGCTGGCGGAGGCGTGCCCGACCTCGTCGTACCAGTGCACGAGGACGTCGGCCTCGGCGGCGAGCCGGCGCGCCACCTCCTCGACGGGCAGCAGCTCGGAGACCCGGCGGGCCGGGAGACCCTCGGCGGCCGCCGCCCAGCTCGCCGCGGGCTCGGCCGACCGCGCATAGCTGAACAGCAGCAGCAGCTCCGTGCCGCGGACCTCGCGCAGCACCTCGAGCAGCCGCCAGAACCCCTTGTGCCGGGCGAGGAAGCCGAACGCGCCGAGGACCCGCCCCCTGGCCTGCTTGCGCGGCGGGAACCAGGTCGGGCAGCCGTGGGGGAGGTAGCGCACCGTCTTGTGTGGCCAGCGGTGCCGCAGCCGCTCGGCACCGGGAGGGGTGAGCGCGACCAGGGCGTCGGCCTCACGTTCCCAGGCGCTGGCGCGGGTGCCGACGGCGTGCTCGGTGACGCACACCGGCACGCCCCTGCCGCGGGCCTGCTGCGCGCAGCGGGTGAGCTGGACCTCGTCGAACAGGCCGTCGGCATGCTGGACGTGCAGGAGGCGCAGGCCGGCGGCGTCGGGACGGTGCCGCGCGACCCGCACGCCGTCCGCCATGGCCTGGGCCAGCGACGCGGTGTAGTCCGCGACGCCGCAGGGCGAGACAGGGGTCGACACCCACAGGGTGCGCGCCCGCCGCAAGGAGCGCCGGGGCCGGGCGTACCGCTCCATGACGTCGAGGACCGCCGGGCCCTTGCGCCAGACGTCGCGGTGCCCGAGCGCCCACTCGGACGCCGCCCTGCCAAGGTCGCGGGCCTCGTCGCGGTGCTCGGCGACCCAGCGCAGCCGCTCGGCGACGTCCTCGACCGCCGGTACCCCGCGGACCCCGCAGCGCCCGTACGGGGGGTCGTCGCACGGCTGCCAGCGCTCGGGATGGACCGGCAGCAGGAGCTCGCCTGCCTCCTCGCAGATGTCGGCCTGCCCTTCGGAGCTCAGCGCGACCACCGGCAGGCCGGTTGCCATGCCCTCGACGAGGGGCAGGCCGAACCCCTCGCTACCGATCGCGAGGAGCACGTCGGCCTCGCGGTACCAGTGGGCGATGCCCCTGGTCGTCTCGTTGCCGTCGACCAGCCTGATGCGCGGGTCGTCCGGCCGGTAGTTGCCGTAGCCGAAACGGGACTTGACGACCAGCCGGGCGTCGGGGACGCCGTCGGACGCGAGCTTCCAGGCCGCGATCGCCTCGAGGGTGTGCTTGCGGGGGACCACCGTCGCGACGACGAGCGTGGTCAGGCCCGGCCGCTCGGGACGCTGCTCGTAGTGGTAGATCGCGGGGTCGACCCGTCCTGGACGACCTCGACCGGGGCGGTGACACCGCTGTCGCGGCAGACCCGGGCGACGAACCGGGTCGGGACCATGACCGCGCGCATGCGGTTCAGGAGCGCGGGCCAGCCGGCCGGCAGCCGGCTGCTCTCCCACATCGTGTGGATGAACAGGTCGGGCGAGGCCAGGAAGCGCCGCAGGCCCGCCTGCGGCCAGCTGTCGTACAGCACCGGCGCGCCGGGCTCGGGACGCGACCGCCCGACGATCTCCCGCAGCTCGCCGGTGAGGCCGTCCGGGTCGAGGCTGAGCGGCACGACGTTGACCGTGGCCCCGGCCCTGGCCATGCCGAGCACCAGGTACTCGGCCATGCTCCCGTAGCCGTCGTAGACCAGGAACGGCGCGGCCACGGTGACCGACCCTGTCTGCCGCGGGCGTGGGTGGCGCCCGCCGTCCGGCGGGCCGTTGCGCACGGCGACGTAGAAGTCCCGGTCGAACGCGAGCAGGCGGCTCACCTCGTCGAGGGGTCGCCGCTCCCAGCGGGGGTCGCGCAGGTTCTTCGCGGCGGTGTTCCCCCCGTGGAGCACCGCGACGTAGAACGACCGGTCCGCCACGGCGTGCAAGCGGTCGGGGGCCAGCCGCCGCACGAACGCGCCGTCCTCGCCGACGTTGACGTCGGGGAACGGGTGCGCGCGCCACAGCGCCTTGCGGTACAGCAGCGTCGGGCCCGCGAGCCAGGGCGGCCCGCCGGCCGGGTGCCGGTAGTTCCAGGCCTCCCCGCTCATCGGCGCGTAGTGGAGCAGCTCGCTCGCGCCGCAGGCGTCGGCGCCCGACGCGAGCAGCTCGCGCACCTGGAGGCTGAGCCGGTGGGGGGCGATCCAGTCGTCGTCGTCCCAGTGGGCGATGAGCTCCCCCGCGCTCAGCTCGCAAGCGAGGTTGCGCTTCGCGCCGAGCGGGAGACGGCGCTCGAGCCGCCGGTAGCTGATGCGCGGGTCGGAGGGGACCAGGTCCTCGACGGGGTCGTCGCCGTCGTCGAGGATCAGCAGCTCCCTCGGCTCGTAGTCCTGGCGCAGGAAGTACCAGATGGCCTGGCCGACGAAGCGTCGCCGGTTCCGCGTCGGCATGATGCAGCTGACGAGCATCTGGCCACCTATGAGACGGTCATGTCGGGCGCTCGCTTCCTGGCTCGATCGCCAGCCACCGCTGCAGCATGGGCGTCAGGTCCGCCCAGTCGGAGAACCGCCCCCTGACCACGTAGGAGGAGTCGACGATCTCGCCGTGCGACAGCTCGCCGTCGCGGTCGAGGACCAGCCGGACGATCACCGTGACGAGACCCTGGTGGGCGAGCTCGTCGCCGTTGTACTGGCCCGTGAGCCACTCCTCACGAGTGACGGACTACCCAGCGCCCGTTGTAGCCGTCCCCACCCAGCACCCTGTCAGGACCGGATCAGCCGCGGGCGCGGATCCCGGTCAACTTCGGCTGAGTGTTCGGTCAGACGCTGCCCGGGTCGGTACGGATGCGGGCGAACAACGCCGTCGTGGCCGGCTCCGGGCGGGCGTCGAACTCCCGCGCCAGGATCTCCTGACAGGTCAGGTACTGCCGCAGCGCCTGGGCGCGCACGCCCAGGCGCACGTGGCAGCGCATCACCAGCCCGGTGGGCGTCCTCCCTGCACGGGTCGTGCAGGAGCAGCCGGACCGCGTGGTGCAACGCGGTCGGGTAGTCCGCCGCCTTGAAATGGTGGTCGGCGAGGTAGCCGAGCAGGGACAGGTAGCAGGCGCGTCCGCTCCCGCTCCACGATGGCGCGCACGTCACGGACGCTGCAGACGTCGCCGCGGTAGAACTGCAGCGCGGCCTCGTAGGAGCGGATCGCCGTGGCGACGTCGCCGGCGCGCTTGTGACGGTCGCCACGGGAAACCAGCGCGTCGAACTCGCGGATGTCGATCCTGATCCCGGCGTCGACGTTGAGCTCGTAGCCGCCGTCGGCGGGCGTCACCGGCGACCGGCCCGCGAGCGCGTCGCCGAGCAGCGTGCGCAGGTCGTGGACGAGCGTGCTCAGCGACCGGCTCGCACGCGCCAGGTCGCTCTCCGGCCACAAGGAGTCGAGCAGCGCTTCCCTGGGAGCGTGGTGGCGGTCGCGCAGGGCCAGGCTGGTGAGCAGCGCCTCCGCCTTACCGCCGGCGCGGAACGGCACCGTCCGCCCCAGCTTCACCACCCGGAAGCTGCCGAGCAGGCAGATGAGCACGCCGTGCGAAGCCCTGACCGCGCCGGAACTGGCGGCGTCGTCCAGCTGCATTCTTCTCACCGCCTGCGGGCATGCCGGAGCGGGCAGAAGAACTCGTTGTTGGAAGATTCCCCCCGATTCGGACATGCTATCAGGGCTGTCAATGCAAGCGACCCGCGCCGCGCTCTCCCGCGACGGCGCCTCCTGCTCGTACCGGGAACCGTTCGCAACGCCGACACGGCGGCGGCGCTGCTCGAGAACCCGCAGATGCCGGAGGCCTACCTCGGCGAGCTGACCTGAGCGCCGGAGGCTACTGCCGCTTCGGAAACTTGGCGACGCCCTCGTCCGGAGCACGCGATGCGCTCGGCGGCTTGCGGCTCGACCTGATCTTCATGTGCAGGTGGTAGAGCGGGTGCTCCCGCCGGGTCGGCAGCCGTCGCGACGTGTCGTCCGAGCCGGCGTCGACCCGGTCCCTGAACGCGATGGCGATGAACACCAGCCCGACTCCCGCCAGGACCACGGTGAACAGCACCACCCACGCGACGCCCATACGGTCAAGAGTAGAGCCACGAAGGGCAGCCGGCTATCGGGTCTTCATGGTTGCTCGCGCCATCGGGCTCGTCCAGGATCAGGTGCCCGCCGCCTCGGCGCAGGGACCCGGCTCGGGGTTACCGCGGCAGGTCGAGGATCGGGTTCCGGTCGAAGAACCCGACTGGTCGCAGCGTGAAGCCGCAGTGGGCGACGGGCATCACCGGCCAGTCCTCGGTTCGGGGGAAGTGCGTCATCCCGAAGGTGTGCCACAGGACGACGTCGCGGCCGTCGATGTCGCGGTCGGCCGCGGCGTAGGCGGGCAGCCCGGCTCCGCCGGGATGCTGGTTGGGCAGGTCGCCGGCCGCGTAGCGCTGCGCCGGGTCGTACCGCGTCACCCAGAGGTGCCTGGTGGCGAACGCCGCGCGCCGGCTGATCGAGGCGCCCTCGTCGGCGGCGAGCAGCGGCGCGCCCTGCGGGTAGAGCGCGTACGCGACCGGCTGGCCGAACCGGTTGGTCTTGGCGGGGTTGACCACGTGCCAGGCCCGGCCGGTGGACGCGTCCGCCGTGCGGGCGCCCTCGGACTCGCGGCCCAGCCGCGTGACCCGCCGGGTGAAGGCGTTGCCGTAGGGGTTGTCCGGCCCCGCCGGCAGGCGCTCCAGCTCCACCTCGTCGACGGCGTTGTCGACGCCGTCGACCGTCATGTCGAGCCGGGCGCTGAAGAAGTGCTGGTGGTAGGGGGCTCCGAGGCCGGGTGCGACCTGCGTCGCCCAGCGGCTCCCCTCGACGAAGGACGAGGTGAACATCACCCCGGTGGCCTTGATCTCCAGCTCGATCGTGCCGTCCAGGTACAGGTACCAGTAGAAGCCGTAGTCGTAGTTGCCGATCGCGACGAACGTCGAGATGACCAGGCGCCGCTGGCGGCGGGTCTCGGCGGAGCCGGTGAACAGGTCGGTGTGCTTCCACGCCACGCCGACGTCCTCTTCGTGCACGCAGACGGCGTTGGCCACCTCGCGCGGCTCGCCGTCCTGGGTCGGCAGGACCACGTCGAGGTAGCGGATCTCCCCCAGGCAGTCGCAGCCGAGCATCAGCGAGTTGACCTGCTGGCCGAGCAGGTACTCGCCGGCGTCGAAGTAGTTCTGCCAGAACCTGGCCGGGCTCGGGTCGGCGTAGGGGACCACCATCTCGGCGATCGAGGCGCGGTACACGACGGGCCGGTCCCACAGCGAGATCTGGTGCAGCGTCAGCCCTTCGCGGGCGTCGAACCCGATCCGCAGCCGCCAGCCCTCCCAGCTCACCTCGTCCCCGTCGACGGTGAAGCTCGGGCCCTCCGGCTGGCTGATCTCGATGGGCTTGAGCGTGGTCCGCGCCGGGCCGACGTCGGCAGGGTCGTCGAAGTTGCCCGCCTCCTGCGGGATGGGCAGCAGCGCCGCGTCGACCAGCTCGACCACGCGGCGCTCGATGAGGTCGACGTAGGCCACCAGGCCGTCGACCGGGTGCGCCCACGGGTGGTCCTTCTCGTGGTGCTGCACGAAGGACAGCACCCGCAGCATGCGCCGGCCCTCCTCACCCGGCACGCCGAACGACCCGGCCGACAGCGGGCACGGACGGACCAGGTCGAGGTCGGTGACGCCGCGGCGCGCCATGGCCGCCCGCCAGCCGCTGTCGCCCTTGACGATCTCGTCGACCGCTTCCAGGTCCTCGAGCATGACCGGCGGCTGCCCGTCGCGGGCGGCGTCGAGCGCGGTGGCGGAGTCGACGGCGTTGCGGGTCAGCGACGCCACCACGTCCGTCGCGGCCCCGCTGGCCGCGTCGAGCAGGATCGCGCGCACGCGCCGGTCCACCGGGTCCCCGGGACGGAAGCCGAGCACCTCCGGCTTCGGCGGCTCCTCGAGCCCGAGATAGGTGAGGCGGGTGTGCTCCCCCACCAGCCCATGCTCCGCGAGCACGGTCCTCGCCAGGCGAATCTCGTCCGCGCTGAGCCGCTGCAGTGGATGTACCGGTTCGGGTGCGGGGACCCCGCCGTCAGCCTGTGTGGCCGCTCGCACAGTCACAATCGACGCTCCTAGCACACGATGAGGCATTCGTCCCCATCCTGTGCTGGCGACGATCACGTTGTCCAGACGGTTGCAGCGCCCACCCGCATGCCGGCGAAGCAAGGGCCGCGACCGCCTACCAGGGCCGGTGATCTCCCGGCGCGGACCGGTCACACTTTGCCGCTGCGTCTGGTCATCCAGTCGAGCGCTCAACGCAACCAGGAAAGGAGACGACCATGCCACTGCAGGTGACCGCCATCATGCTCGGCGTCGAGGACCTCGCCCGCTCCAAGCGGTTCTACGGCGACGGCCTGGGCTGCACGATCGACCAGGACCACCCCAATTTCGTCTCGTTCGACCTCGGCGACGGATCGTCGACGCTGGCTCTCTACCAACGCGAGGCGGCGGCCCAAGACGCCGGCGTCCCCTCCGAGGGATCCGGATTCCGGGGTCTCTCGCTCCACTTCATCGTCCCGTCCAGCGACACCGTGGACGAGGTCATCGGCAACGCCGTGGCGGCCGGTGGCGCTGTGGTGAAGGAAGCAGCAGCCTCGCGGTGGGGCGGGTACTTCGGCTACTTCAGCGACCCGGACGGCTACCTCTGGAAGGTCGCGTCCCCCGCTTGATCAGCGAGGCGCTCGGCTCTCCCGTGCCGACAGTGCTGCGCTCGCCGCGCCAGTTGCGCGGCGAGCGCAGCACCACCGCAGGTCCGCGGATCAGGCGGGCGGGGCGAAGAACTCGAGCGCGATGCCGTCCGGATCGCGGAAGCTGACGCCCGAGCCGTAGCTCGCATCCTTGATCCCACCGTGCTCGACGCCGAGCTCGTCCAGCCGGCGTGCCCAGTTCTGGAGCTCCGCGCGGTCGGCGCAGCCGAAGGAGACGTGGTCGAGGCCGACCCTGAACTCGCTGAACCTCTCGTCGGGCGCGGGCTTCGCGTGCTGGTGCAGGCCGATCAGCATGCCGTTGCCGACCATGTACACGGTGTGGTGGAAGTCGGGATCGGTGTCCTCGTCGAGCACCGGCTTGGCGTCGAAGAGCGCTTCGTACCAGGGAACGCTGACGGACAGATCGCGGACGGTGAGCGCAACATGGGAGACGGGCGGGAAGCCGGCCAACGGTAGCTCCTTCTCGGTGGGTGACTGGTGTCGAGCTGAGTATCCGTGCAAAGCCGATCGGGTGGCCAGCGGCGCGCGCGCCTCACAGTGCGGCATCCGCGGGGACCATTGCCCGCAGCCGGGTCCCGCCGCCCTGGCGAGTGGTCACGGTCAGGCGGCCGCCGATCGCCTGGACCCGCTCCCGCATCGAGACCAGCCCGAAGCCCCCCTGGCCGGGAACCACCTCCGCCTCGACCGGGTCGAAGCCACGGCCGTCGTCCTCGACGTCGAGCACCACCAACGCACCCTGGCGGCGCAACGCCACCCGCAGACGCCGCGCGGCCGCGTGCTGCTCGACGTTGGCCAGGGCCTGCTGCACCACCCGGAACACGGCGGTCTCCACCGCCGGGTCGAGCGGCTGGTCTCCCAGGTCGACGCTGACCTCGCAGTGCTCCAGCAGGGCGTGGTCGCCGGTGACGTGGGCCAGCTCCCGCACGGCCGCCTCGAGGCCGCGCTGGTCCAGCACCAGCGGCCGCAGCGCCGCGATGGTGCGACGCAGGCCGACAAGCTCGTCGCCGAGGTCGCCGCGCAGCTCACCGAGCAGGTCGTAGGCCGCAGCCGGCTCACCCCGCTCCAACCTGAGCCGCACTCGGTCGACCTTGAGCGCGATCGCGGCCAAGGCCTGCACGTGCTCGTCGTGCAGGTCGGCGGCCAGCCGCTGCTGCTGCCCCTCCAACGCCTCGTACAGCCGGGCGAGCAGCCTGCGCCGCTCCTCCTCGGCCTGCTTGGCCTCGGTGATGTCCTGGTTGGTGCCGATCACGCGGACGACCCGGCCGCTGTCGTCGCGGATCCCCTCGCCGCGTGCCAGCAGCGTCCGCACCACCCCGTCCGGGCGGACGGCGCGCAGCTCCAACGCGACCGGCGCCGGATCGACGACGATGCGCGCCATTGCCTCCTGCAGCAACGCCCGGTCGTCCGGGTGGACGAACCCCATCGCCGACTCGACCCCCAGCTCGCCGCCCGGGTCGACGCCGACGATGCGGTACAGCTCCTGCGACCAGGCAACCCGGTTGGTCGCCGGCTCCCACTCCCAGCTCCCGATCCTGGCGATGCGCTGCGCCTCGGCCAACTGGCGGCGGCTGTCACGCAGCGCCACGTCAGCCCGGTTGCGCTCGGTGACGTCACGGCAGAAGGCCATCACCCCGCCGACCACGCCCTGCGGGCCATGAACCGGCACCGCATCGACCAGCCACGTCCGGCTCGGGTCGCGCCAGCCCGGCGTCATGAACCGGCGGCGCTCACCGGCCAGCGCGGCCCGGTAGTGGCCAGCCAGCGTCCCGGCTTGCTCGGCCGGGGCCAACTCGAACACGGTACGGCCGAGGAACTGGTCCGGACGCACCACACCGTCCCGTGGCCCAGCCCCTGTGACCAGCTGGAAGCGCAGATCCGGGTCGATGAGCAGAACGGTGGTGTCCGGAAACTGCTCGGCCATCACCCGGTACGGGTCGTCGGCAACCAGGCCGTCGCCGCCGCCGCCAGTCCTTGCCGGCCCAAGCGCCATACAGCCTCCCAGACCCGTGAAGACCTGACGCTACTCGAACTCCGTGTACACCTACAAACAAGCCAACGGATGGAATTGCGCTTCCGGCTTACTCTGCCCGTTTGGGTGGCGGCTTGCGCCATCCCTTTGCGTCGGAGCTGGACGCGACGCGGCGACCGCCATGGCCGGGGTCGTCGCCGACGCCTGGCTGCACGGTCGCATGCAGGGCATCATCGGCTCGGAACGGGCCGCCACCACAGCATCCGAGGAGGCAGCGACCGTGGGCGACGATGTGATCGAGGTGGTCGTCGAGATCCCGAAGGGCAGCCGCAACAAGTACGAGTTCGACCACGAGCGGCACGTGATGCGGCTCGACCGGCGGCTGTTCTCAGCGACGGTCTACCCGGCCGACTACGGCTTCCTGGACGGGACGCTCGGCGAGGACGGTGACCCGCTCGACGCGCTGGTCCTGTTGTCGGAGCCGACCTTCCCCGGTTGCCACGTGATGGCCCGGCCGATCGGCGTGTTCTGGATGGAGGACGAGGCGGGCCCCGACGCCAAGATCATCGCGGTCCTGGCCGGCGACCCGGACTACGAGCACATCCGTGGGCTCGACGACCTCCCGAGGCACCTGCTCGACGAGATCGAGCACTTCTTCAACATCTACAAGGACCTGGAGCCCGGCAAGTCGTCGTCCACCGCCGGCTTCGAGGGGCTGGAGGCAGCCCGCCAGGAGATCGCGAACGCGCGAGCCCGGGCGGGATGACTCCTGACCGCTTCCTCCGTTTCGAGCCTCGCTGCCTGTGTTGCCGCACCGGCACGGCGCACCGTATCGTTCGGCTGACATGGAACGGGGGGCGGCCGGCGCGACTGATCGCGCGCAGTTTCGTTTGGCGGAGCTGGTCGCCGCCCTGTCGCTCGGGATCGACCTCGGCTTCGGGCAGCCGATGGAGCACGTCCTGCGCCAGTGCCTGATCGCGTTGAAGCTGGCCGAGAGGCTCGGGCTCGACGAGCAGCAGCGGGCGGTCGTCTACTACACCGCCCTGCTCCTCAACGTCGGCTGCCATTCCGACGCTCACGAGCAGGCCAAGTGGTTCGGCGACGACATCGCCTCGAAGGCGATCAAGTACGACCACGAGCTGAGGAGCCTGCGCATGGCGGCCGCAGGGATGCGGTTCCTCGGCTCCGGCCACCCGCCCCTGCACCGCTTCCGGCTCGGTCTCGAGTTCATGATCTCCGGCCACCGCGAGGTGGACGGCATGATCGAGCATCACGCGAGCATGTCGCGGACGCTCGCCGAGCAGCTCGAGCTCTCCGACGGGGTGCTCGAGGCTCTCGGTGCGGCATACGAGCGCTGGGACGGGCGCGGGTGGCCCGGGGAGCTCGAGGGCGAGCAGGTGCCGGTGGCATCGAGGCTCGCGCAGATGGCGGAGTTCATCGAGGTCGCACACCGCATGGGCGGGGTCGACGCGGCGAGGGAGCTGGCGCGTGCGCGGCGCGGCAAGCAGTTCGACCCGACGCTGGCCGACCTCGTGGACGCCGGGGCGGACACCATCCTGGCGGGGTTGGACACGACCCGGACGTGGGACGCGGTGATCGACGCCGAGCCGGCGCTGACCATCGTGCTCTCTGGCGAGCGCTTCGACGCCGTGCTCTTGGCGATCGCGAACTTCGTCGATCTGAAGTCGCCCTACTTCCTGGGCCATGCCCGTGCGGTCTCCGAGCTCGCCGCCGAGGCCGGCGCCGGACTCGGGCTGGACGAGGCGGACCTGCGGACGCTGCGCCGCGCGGGCCTGGTGCACGACCTCGGCCGCCTGGGGGTCTCCAACGCGATCTGGGACAAGCCCAGCCCGCTCGGCGCCGGCGAATGGGAGCGCCTGCGCCTGCATCCATACCTGACCGAGCGCATGCTCAGGCAGTCGGAGGCGCTTGCGCCGCTCGCCGCGATCGCCGTCCAGCACCACGAGCGCCTCGACGGGTCGGGGTATCCGCACGGGCTCTCCGGCGCCGGGATCTCGCGCCCGGCGCGGATCCTCGGAGCCGCCGACGCCTACCAGGCGATGCGAGAGCCCCGCCCGCATCGGCCGGCGCTCTCGGCCGACGAGGCCGCGTTCGAGCTTCGCTCCGACGTCAAGGCCGGCCGCTACGACGCCGAGGCCGTCGAGGCGGTCCTCGGCGCCGCGGGCCATCGGGTGTCTCGTCGCCGCGAGGGGCCCGCGGGCCTGACACCGCGCGAGATCGAGGTGCTCAAGCTGCTCGCGCGCGGACTCTCCAACAAGGAGGTCGCCAAGCGCCTGGTGATCTCGCCCAAGACGGTCTCCAGCCACGCCGAGCACATCTACGCGAAGATCAACGCT
>WNFU01001224.1_pt1 | contig 77993 bp, 79 predicted proteins | sample 5400121 | NCBI WGS metagenome assembly WNFU01 (sample SAMN13153360, study PRJNA577476) | soil metagenome | isolation source: 100 cm soil or saprolite under grassland replicate 1 | place: USA:California | collected 2016-06-15
ATTGGACGTGGTCGCGACGGCGCGGGTCGTCGAGGAGGTTGCGGCGAACGCGTGGCCGGCTTCGGTGGTGCAGGTCGTTGACGGGTGGCGACTGCGGGCGACGCCGGCGGTGGACGCTCGGCGGTCGAACTCGGTGCTGCCGAACGGAGGGTCCGGTGGGGTGCCGCTGGAGGAGAAGCTGGCGGTCGTGGAGACCTTCTACGGCCGGCGCGGCCTCTTCGTGCGGTACCAGGCATCGCCGGCGGCCGAGCCCCCCGCGCTCGACGACGCCCTGGCCGCCCGCGGCTTCAAGATCGAGGCCTCCGCCGACATCCATGTCGCCAACCTCGCCGAAGTGGTCGATCGGGGCCTCGTGCCCGGATCGACTGTCGTAGCAGCCGGTCGCCCCGACGAACGCTGGCTCTCGACGCTCCTGGCAGTGATTCCGCGCGGTGACGTCGCGAGATTTCGCGAGACCATCCTCGACCGGATCGGCCCTCCCGCCCTGTACGCCGTCGCACTGCACCACGACCAGCCCGCGGCAGTCGGCATGGCAGTCGCCGAGCGCACCTGGCTCGGCATCCTCTCCATGGCCACGCTCCCCGACGCGAGACGCCGGGGCGCCGCCACGTCGATCCTGAAACGCTGGCCAAATGGGGAATCCAACAGGGGGCGACACGCGCGTACCTACAAGTCGAACGCGATAACGCCGCACCCCACCGGCTGTACGACCGCGCCGGCTTCACAACAGCATACGGCTACCACTACCGCACGCGTGAGTCGGCACCCCGGTGACGAGGCGCGCGTCGGGGCCGGTGCGGCAGCGGGGGCTCTGAGCCGGAGCCGGAGCGGCGCGACAGCGACGCGCAGGTGGAGGCGATGGAGCGAAGCGCCCCCCGCAGAGCACCGGCCCCGAGGTAGCGCGCCCAGCGAGAGCGCAACCACCCGCGCCAGCAAGAAACGCCGAACCTGGCCTACGAGAGCATCTCGAGACGACGGAGGCCGGCCGGACGGGAGAAGCGGACGTTCTCGTCGGTCAACCGGAGCTCCTCGACCTCCGTGGCTCCCTGCTCCCGGAGGAACTCGACCATCCGGTCGACCAGCCACTCGGGGGCGGAGGCGCCGCTGGTCACGCCGACCACCGACGCGCCCTCGAGCCACTCGGGCCGGACCTCGGTCTCGTCGTCGACCAGGAACGCGGGGGTGCCGGCCTCCTTGGCCACCTCGGCCAGGCGGTTGGAGTTCGAGGAGTTGACCGAGCCGATCACCAGCACCACGTTGGTCGCACGGGCCAGGGCCTTCACGGCATCCTGGCGGTTCTGGGTCGCGTAGCAGATGTCGTCCTTGGGCGGGGCCTGGATCGCCGGGAACCGCTCGCGCAACACTGCGATGATCTCGTTGGTCTCGTCGACGGAGAGCGTGGTCTGGGTGAGGTACGCGACGTTCGACGGGTCGGGGACCTCGACCGTGCGGGCCTCCTCCGGCGAACCGACCAGGATCACGCGGTCGGGAGCCTGCCCGCTGGTGCCGACGACCTCCTCGTGGCCCTCGTGGCCGATGAGCAGGATCGTCTGCCCCTCTCGGGCGAACCGGCGCGCCTCGAGGTGCACCTTCGTGACGAGCGGACAGGTCGCGTCGATCACCGACAGGCCCCGCGAGGAGGCGTTCGCGTACACCTCGGGCGCCACGCCGTGCGCCGACAGCACCACCAGCGCACCCTGGGGGACCTCGCTCTCCTCGTCGACGAACACCGCGCCCTTCCGCTCGAGGTCGCGCACGACGTGCAGGTTGTGCACGATCTGCTTGCGGACGTACACGGGCGCGCCGCGGGACTCGAGGGCCTGTTCGACCGTCTCGACCGCCCGTTCCACGCCCGCGCAATACCCGCGCGGGGCAGCGAGGATGACCTTCCGGACCACGCCTCCAATGGTACTCGCGGGGGGCTCGCGGCCCGCACGACGTGGACATTCGCGGTCGAATCGCCACACCAGCGACCTTCTCGGTCGGCGAGCCGCACACCCACGGAATGACGACCGAGCCCCTGACGGACCCGGACTACTGACGCGCCCGCCGCTACCCGACCGGGCCGGCGGGGCGGGGGAGCCCCCGGACGGCGTCGCGAACCTCGCCCAGCGAACCGACGACGACGGTCGCGCCCACGACCGGTCCGCCGGCCACGGCCACGATCCGCATCCACGGCCACCCCTCGCGCACCCGGGATACCACCTCATCGGCCGGGCCCTCCACGACCAGCACGTGGCCGCTCCGCTCTTCGATCTGCGCGACGGCCTCCTGCGGCGTGGTCGCGCCGGGAGTGAGCTCCCAGTCGGGCCCGACGGCGGCCCGCTTCAGCTCGGCGAGCGACTCCCGGTCGGGCGCGAAGCACACGACCACCAGCGCGCGGCACACCTCAGAAGTAGTCCCGCTTCTTGAACATCCGGTACAGCAAGAGCATCGTCAGGCCCATGAGCCCGAGCGCGGCGTAGTACCCGTAGCGCCACTTCAGCTCCGGCATGTTGAGGAAGTTCATGCCGTAGATCCCGGCAATCAGGGTGGGGACGAGGATGATCGAGGCCCACGCCGTCAGGCGCTTCATCACTATGTTCAGCCGGTTCGACACCTGAGAGATCTGCGCCTCGAGCGCCGACGTCGCGAGATCCCGGAGGTTGTCCGCGAACTCGAGCGTCCGGATCACGTGGTCTGCCACGTCGCGGTAGTACGGCCGGAGCGGGTCGGTCACGAACCCCGGCTGCTCCTGCATCAGGTCGAGCACCTCCCGCAGCGGCATCACCAGCCGGCGGAACACGACCACCCGGCGCTTCAGCTTGAAGATGCGCTCCTGGATGTCGGTCGCGACGTCCTCCTTGAATACCTCGTCCTCGAGGTCCTCGCCCACGTCCTCGTACCGCTCGATCACGTTGAAGTAGTCGTCGACCACCTCGTCGATCAGCGCGTACAGCAGGAACCCGCCGCCCTCGTACGTCAGCTCCGTCTGGCGGTCCCACCTCCGCAGGACCTCGGAGATATCGAACACCGGGTCGTACCGCAGCGTGATCAGGAACCGGTGGCCGGCGAACGCGTGGACCTCGCTGTCGATCAGCTCGTCCTCGGCATCGAGCGACAGCGCGTGCATCGCGAGGAAGAAATAGCCGTCGTACACCTCGACCTTGGGGCGCTGGCCCCGGACGCGGGTGTCCTCCATGGCCAGCTCGTGCAGCCCGAACTCCTCCTGGATGAGGGTGAGCTCCTCCTCGGTGGGGTCGGCCAGGTCCAGCCACACCCTGGCGCCGGCCTCCTGGATGAGGTCGCTCACCCGCGCGGGGTCGAAGGCCTCCTCCTTGAGGACGCCCTCCGCGTAGTGCCGGCACGTGATCACGGCGGGAGGGTAACGCACGCCCATGGGAATCTCTACGAGTGTCCTCCGTCGCCGAGCGATATTTCACGGCCGCCGACGCGCTCCTGCGCCGGGTCCGGCCCACCTGGTGGGGCGCCGTCGTCACCGACGAACGGTTCCCGGACATCTACGACCTGAACTACGCGCGGGTCACCGCCCCCGCCCCCGACCTCGGGCTGGACGAGGTCCTGGACGAGCTGCGGCCGGCCCTCCGAGAGGGGGGAAGCCGGCACCTGCACGTCGTCGTGCTGGACCCTGCGGGGGCGCCCCGACTCGTCGAGGAGGCCCGGGCCGCCGGCCACCGGATCTCCCACGACACGGTCATGGAGTTCCGCGGCCCCCCGCCGGCCGCCGGCGAAGGTGTGGAGGAGGCCGACCCGGCCGATCCCCGGCTGTGGGACGTGATGCGCTCAGCGTACCGGGAGTTCGACGTCACGGACCAGAACGTGGTCGAGCAGCTCCTGCGGTGGAACCGGGAGGTGCTCGCCCCGGCGGGCCGCCGCTACTTCCTCGCCCGCCGCGACGGCCGCGTGGCAGGCATGGGCGCGGTGCAGGTCCGCGAGGGGGTCGCCTACGTCGACGACGTCGTCACGTTCCCCGAGCACCGCCGCCGGGGGGTGGCCTCGGCCGTGGTCCGGCGCCTCGTCCGGGAGGCCGCCGCCGGCGCCGGCGCGACGCTGGCCGACCGGCCGGACCCCATCCGGCTCTACCGCGCCATCGGGTTCGAGGAGACCGGGCGGCTGGTCAGCACCCTCTACGGCACCGTAACGACCGGCTCGGGCGCGGGCCTGCCGAGGTAGTAGCCCTGGCCGAACCGGATGCCGAGCCCCCGGAGGGTGTCGAGCTCGCCGGCGGTCTCGATGCCCTCGGCGATCAGCACGGCCCCGATCTCATTGCCGAACGAGGTCAGGGCGGAGGCCAGGGCCCGCCGGGCGGGGTCGGAGTCGACCCCCCGGACGAGGGCCATGTCGAGCTTGATGAAGTCCGGGGACAGCCGAAGGATGTGCTGGAGGCTGGCGAACCCGGCCCCGGCGTCGTCGATGGCCAGCCGCGCCCCCCGGGACCTGACCCCCGCCAGCACCCCCTTCAGCCCGTCGTAGTCGGACACGCGGGCGTGCTCGCTGATCTCGAAGACCACGCCATCGAGCGCCACCTCCGCCAGGAGGGCCGGGAAGGCGCCCGACACGGCGGTCGCCGGCGAGATGTTCACGGCGAGCCAGACGCCCTCCGGCAGACGGGTGCGACCCAGCAGCGCGGCCCGCGCCGTGGCCAGCTCGAGCTCCACTCGCATCCCGACCAGGGCCGCCTCCTCGAACCACAGGTTGGGCGGGCGGGGGGGGTTCCCGCCGAAGCGGGCCAGGGCCTCCGCCCCCACCATGGCGAGGGAGCGGAGGTCGACGATGGGTTGGAACACCATCGAGACGTCGCCGCCCTCGATGAGGCCCCGGACCAGCCCGGCTCGACGCCGGTGCATCCTCGAGGCGTGCTCGCGGAGCTCGCGCTGTCCCACCAGCTCGCGGATCACCTCGCCCGTGACCCCGCTCGACAGGCTGGACTCGCCGCGGGCAGCCCGGCGCACGGCGTCCACGATGTCCTCCGCGGGCGAGCCCTTCACCAGGAACCCGATCGCGCCCGCCTGGAGCATCCCCATCACCGTCGAGCTGTCGTCGTGGGCGGACAGGGCGAGGACCCGCGCCCGGGGGACCCGTGACCGGATCTCGTCCACCGCGCGCTCGCCCCCGCCGCGGGGCATCCGGACGTCGCACAGCACGACGTCGGGCAGTCCGCGCTCGGCCCCCTCGATGGCCTCCTCGGCGTCACCCGCGGTGCCGACGACGTCCATGTCGTCCTCCTCGCCCACCAGCTCGGCCAGGGTGGCGCGGACGACGGGATCGTCCTCGGCGATCAGGACCCTGATGCGTTCCACGCCGGGTAGCTTGTCACGCCGGCGGCGGGCCCAGAGCACATTTTCTTCACGCCCCCGCCGGGGAGCCTGACCGACCGCCTACGCCTTGGCCAGCGCCCGGCTGATGACGAGGCGCTGGATCTCGGACGTCCCCTCGAACAGCGTGTAGATCTTGGCGTCCCGGTACCACTTCTCGACCGGGAAGTCCTTGATGTACCCGTAGCCCCCGAGGACCTGGATGGCCTGCTCGGTGACGCTCACCGCGACCTCGCCCGCCTTCAGCTTCGACATGGAGCCCTCGGCGTGCTCGAACGGGGCGCCGTTGCGGGCCATCCACGCGGCGCGGTGCGTCAGCAGGCGCGCGGCGTCGATCTCCATGGCCATGTCGGCGAGCTTGAAGGCGATGCCCTGGTGCTCGATGATCGGCCGCCCGAAGGTCTGGCGGTCCTTCGCGTAGTCCCGGGCGAACTCGAACGCGGCCCGTGCGATCCCCAGCGCCTGCGCGGCCACCGAGGGCCTGGTCATCTCGAACGTCTTCAGCGCCGCGGAGTACTTCTGCTCGGCGCGGGCCTTCTCCAGCTTGGCCTCGAGCTTCTCCGCGCCCCCCAGCACGTTCCCGAGCGGGATCCGGCAGTCCTCGAGCAGCACCTCGGCGGTGTGCGAGGCCCGGATGCCGAGCTTCCGCTCCTTCTTCCCCTGGCGGATGCCCTTCGCGTCGGGGCCGACGATGAACGCCGCCTGCCCCCGGTGCCCGAGCGACGGGTCGACGGTCGCGACGACGATGTGCACGGCCGCGATGCCGCCGTTCGTGGCGAAGATCTTCTGGCCGTTCAGCACCCACTCGGCACCGTCGCGCCTGGCCGTCGTGCGCAGCGCGCTGACGTCGCTGCCGGCGTTGGGCTCGGTGACGCAGAACGACCCGACTGCCGGCTCCTCCGGCGTCCCGAACATTTTCGGGGCCCACTCGGCGAACTGCGCCGGCGAGCCGCTGTAGGCGAGCGCCGAGAGCGGGAGGCCGGTGCCGATGATGGCCAGCCCGATGCCGGCACAGCCCCAGCACAGCTCCTCGAGAACCAGCGGCAGCGTGATGCCGGTCTGGTCCTGCCCGACCATCTCGATGTAGAACTCGGGGCCGTACAGGCCGATCTCCGCGGCCTTCTTCACGACCGGCCAGGGGAACTCCTCGGACTCGTCGTACTCCGGAGCGACCGCGCGGATCTCCTTCTCGGCGAACTCGTGCGCCCACTTCTGGGTCGTGAGCAAGTCCTCGGTGAGCTGGAAGTCCATCGCGCCTCCTCGCCCGATGCTGGCTCTCGCGTTCCGGCTCCGGTACCCTGGGACGAGCCCGAGGCCGCCCCGAGGTTCCGCCAGCCGACAGGAACCTACCTTTGGGTAGGTTACCGAGGAGTAGTATAGCCCCCCATGGCCGTCGGTAAACCCACCGCGACCGCCGCCCCGGGCGGGAAGCGAAGAATGCGCGGGCCCGAGCGCCGGGCCCAGCTCCTGGGCGTCGCCCGGCGGGTCTTCGGCAAGGCCGGGTTCCACGGCGTGTCCATGGACGAGGTGGCCAAGGAGGCGGGCGTCACGAAGCCCATCCTGTACGACCACTTCAACTCGAAGGAGGAGCTGTACATCGCGCTCCTCGACGCCGACGCGTCGTCCCTGCAGGACCGGGTTCGCGCCGCCCTGTCGGCCCCCACCGGAAACCGCGAGCGCATCCGCCAGTCGTTCCAGGCATACTTCGACTTCGTCGACGAGCACGCCGGGGGGTTCCGGCTGTTCATGCAGGAGACCATGGGCGGGGAGGAGATGTTCCGCAGCCGGGTCCGGGAGGTCCGCGACCGCATCGTGCGGGAGGTCGGGGACCTCATCGTGCGGGAGTCCCGAGGGAAGATCGAGCGGCGCGACGCCGACACGGTGTCGCTCGCGCTGGTGGGCATGGTGGAGACGGTGGCCCAGCGGGACCCGGGCGGACCGAAGACCGAACGCCGCCGGTCGGTGGACACGCTGGTGCGCCTGGCCTGGCGGGGGATCACCAACCTCACGATCTGAGTTGGACCGAGCGACGAGGACCGCGGCGCCCGAGCCGCCGAAGCCCCGATACCGCGGGCGGATCCATCAGTTCGCGGCGTTCATTGCCCTGCCCGCCGCCGTGGTCCTGGTCGCGCTGGCGCCCGGCCCCACCGCCCACGCCGCCGCCGCCGTGTACGGCGCGGCCCTCGTGAACATGTTCTCGACGAGCGCGATCTACCACCGGCGGACCTGGTCGCAGAGGGCGCGCCGGCGGATCCAGGCGCTCGACCACTCCGCCATCTACCTGCTGATCGCGGGGAGCTACACGCCGCTCAGCGTTCTGGCGCTCCACGGGTGGCTCCGGGTGGTCATGCTCGTCGCCGTCTGGACCGCGGCCGCCGTGATGGTCCTGCTGAAGCAGTCCTTCCCCGGCCGGTTCGAGGTCCTCTCCGGTGCCATGTACATCGTGCTGGGCTGGGCGGCCGTCGTCGCCGCGCCGCAGTTCTACCGATCGCTGCCCGGTGCCGCGCTCGTGCTGCTCGTCGTGGGCGGCCTGCTGTACACGGGCGGAGCGGTGGTCCTGAACCGGCACTGGCCGGACCCCGACCCCCTCGTGTTCGGCTACCACGAGGTGTGGCACGTCTGCATGACCAGCGCGGCGGCGTGCCACTACGTGGCGATCCTGCTGACGGTGCTGGTGGCGCGCTAGCGGCCCTCGGTCAGGCGCCGTCGAAGCGGCAGCACGTACCAGAACCACGCCAGCGTCAGGGCCGCGGCCGCGGCCACGCCCGCCGCCCAGCCGACGCCGAACAGCACGTCGGTGATCACGAAGACGGCGCTCGCCATGGCCACCGCGAGGAAGACCGTCCCGGCGATGGTCATGCGGTTCGACGTGTACAGCATCCGCTCCTTGTCCCCCCGGCGAAAAAGCAGCCGGTGGTACGTCGAGGGAGCGATCAGCAGGATCGTCGCCAGCGCCGTCGCGAGGAACGTGACGAAATACATGTCGCGCTGCAGGTCGGTCATCTTCGAGTACCCGTTCGAGAAGGGCACGGTCAACAGGAACGCGAACAGCACCTGCACCCCCGGCAGCACGACGCGCAGCTCGTTCAGCAGCTCGATGAGCTCCCGATCCCGCCGCTCCTTCTCGCCCTCCCCCGGCTCCCCCGACCGCTCCTTGGACTTGTCGTCGTCTTCAGCCATCGCCACCTACTGTCCCCCCTCCCCCGCCACCTACACACGAGTACCCGACCGAGGTACGGGTGGCGGCGGAGGTCGGCATCGCAGCGGTCCGTTGGTGCGGCCGGCAACGAGCCGCAAGGACGGCATCCCGGATCCCGGCCGCACCACGGGGCACCGCGGAGATGCCGAAACCGCCGCCACCCACCACGGTGACCTTCGCAGTACGCAACGACGAGGAGCCGAGGCAACAGGCGGCACCTACCGGACGACCAGGCGCTTCCCCCGAACCTCGACACCCTCGGCGCGAAGCCGCCGAGCCTGGACCGCCTCGTGCCCCGGCACCAACCGCCCGGTCGAGGTGACGACCCGCCACCACGGCAGTCCCTCGGACGACGCGATGACGTTCCCCACGGCCCGGGCGGCGCCGGGATGCCCGGCCTCCTCGGCCACCTCCCCGTACGTCACGACCTCCCCCGGCCGAAGCCGCAGGAGCACGGCCCGCACCCGCTCCTCGAAGCCGGCTACAGATTCCCTCGCTCTTCCTGCTCGCGCTCGATGGCGAGGAACAGCTCCTTGAAGTTCCCCAGGCCGAACCCCTTCGAGCCGTGGCGCTCGATGAGCTCGTAGAAGACCGTCGGCCGGTCCTGGACGATCTTGGTGAAGATCTGCAGGAGGTAGCCCTCCTCGTCCTGGTCGGCCAGGATGCCCAGCCGTTCGATGGCCCGGTGGTCCTCGTGCACCTTGTCGACGCGGCCCCACAGCGAGTCGTAGTAGGTCTGGGGCACGCGGGTGAACCGCACGCCGCGCTCGCGCAGCGCGCTCACCGAGGCGATGATGTCGTCGGTGGCCATCGCGATGTGCTGGACGCCGGGCGAGCGATAGAAGTCGAGGTACTCCTCGATCTGAGACTTCTTCTTCCCCGGGGCCGGCTCGTTGATCGGGAACTTCACCCGGCCGTTGCCGTCCCACATGACCTTCGACATCAGCGCCGTGTACTCCGACGAGATCTGGTCGTCGCGGAAGTGCATAAGCTGTCCGAACCCGAGGATCCTCGAGTAGTACTCGACCATCTCGTTCATCTTCCCGAGCTCGACGTTGCACACGACGTGGTCGATGGCCCTGATCCCCACGGACGGCCCGTCGTCGGGGATCGGCTCCTCGGCGCGGTAGCCCGGGAGGAACGGCCCCGAGTAGTTCTCGCGTTCGACGAACGAGTGCAGCGTGTCGCCGTAGGCCTTGATCGAGGCCTTCACCACCTTGCCGTGCTCGTCCTCCAGCACGGTCGGCTCCAGCAGGGACTCCGCGCCGCGCTTCACGGCCTGCTCGTAGGCGTCGGCCGCGTCGGGAACGCGAAGGGCGACGTCACGGACGCCATCGCCGTGTTCGAACACGTGCTTCGCGATGAAGCTCTCGGGACCCATGGCGCCGGTGAAGACGTACCGTGCCTCGCCGGACTCGCACACCCACGACGCCCGGTCGCGGACCTTCGTCTCGGGCCCCGAATACGCGGTCACGTGGAACCCGAACGCCTTCGAGTAGAAGAACGCGGCCTGCCGGGCGTTCCCCACGTAGTATTCGACGTGGTCGATGCCCTGGAGGGGCATGAAGTCCTCGGCGGGGCTCGATTGCGTGGCGGCGCTGTCGCTCGTCGTTTCGGTCATCTCTCACCTCCGGTGACGGCTCGTTCCAGAGTCTAGGTGGGCCGCGAGCACCGTGACGTGGCCCCAGGTGGCGGCCGACGCCATGCTCGCCTCGACCCTGCGCGCCAGCACGCCGGAGCGCAGGTCGGACCGGAGCTTGTCCAGCCCGGCCCGGCGCGAGGCCTCGTCCATCCGCTGCCAGTACGAGGTGTTCTTGAGGTGCACCTCGTCGGCGATCAGGGCCGGGTCCGTCTGCAGGGCCGACAGCGACCCGTCCTCCAGTCCGCGATAGGCCAGCCGGCGGGCCTCCACGCCATGGAACCCCGCCGTCAGCAACAGCTCGACGTGATCCTCCTCGGTTTCCCGAACCTCCTCGTGGATGGGATGGTCGAAGTACTCGTGGGTGAACAGCGGGACCAGGTTCTCCCGGGTGAAGACCTGCATCACGAGCGGCCCATCCCGGAGGACGCGCCGGACCTCCCGCAGCGCTCCGGCCTTGTCGGCGAACAGGTGGAACGCCGACACGAGCGTCGCGCAGTCGAAGGAACCGTCGCGGAACGGTAGGGCCGCCGCGTCGGCGGCGACGCACGACCCGGCCGGGAGCTTGGCGGCCGCGCGCGACACCATCGCCTGCTCCGCGTCGGCCACGACCGGCCGGAAGCCGGCTCGCGCCAGCTCCACCGCGTAGTTCCCGGTGCCCCCGGCCACGTCCAGCAGCGTCCGGCCCCCGGCCTCGCCCAGGGCCCGCCGCACAGCGCCCAGGATCGTGGGACTGGCCCGCCGGGTGAGGTCGTAGGTCCGGGCCTGCTGGGCGTAGTTCCCGGGTCGCATCCCGCACAGGTTCGCACCGTTTCCGCTTGTGGTACCAATGCGCCGTGACGCCGCGACCGGGGGCCCGTCCGTGAAGCTCAAGATCTCGCAACGGGCCGACGAGTTCTTCGATCTGTTCGCCCAGTCGGCCAGCAACCTCCGGACGGCCGCCGAGCTGCTGCAGGACCTCATCGAGGACTACTCCGACGTCGAGGCCAAGGCCCGGCGGGTCCAGGACCGGGAGCACGAGGGCGACGAGATCACCCACAGCATCGTCGGCCGGCTGAACACGACGTTCATCACCCCGATGGACCGGGAGGACATCTACGCGCTGGCCTCGGCCCTCGACGACGTGCTCGACGCGATCGACGCGGTCGCAGACCTGTTCGTCCTGCACCGCATCGAGGCACCGCTGCCGGAGATGAAGGCCCAGGTGGACGTGCTCCTCCGGGCCGCGCAGCAGACCGAGGCCGCGCTGCGGGAGTTCCCGCACATGCGCCGCGAGCGCCTCGAGCCGTACTGGATCGAGATCAACCGGCTGGAGAACGAGGGCGATCGCATCTACCGCCGGGCCGTCGCCGACCTCTTCTCGGGCGACTACAAGGCCATGGACGTCCTCAAGTGGAAGGACGTCATCGACAACCTCGAGGAGGGGGTCGACGGCTTGGAGGACGTCGCCAACATCATCGAGTCGACGGTCCTGAAGCACGCCTGACGGGCGAGCGGCGTGGAGTCAGCCGGCGTCAGCCGGCGTGCGACTGGGGGCGACGCCCCGATCGGGTCCAACGCGAGTGCCGCTTCTCACACGACGCGGGCGCGACAGCAGGAGCGCCAGGGCGAGGACCGCGATCCACATGGCCCCCAGCGCGTAGCCCCCGAGGACGTCGGTCGGCCATTGGACGCCGAGGTATACGCGGGACAGACCGACGGCGCCCACGACGATCACCGCGGCCGACCAGGCGATGACGCGCATCCGTACGGACCGGCGGACCGTCAGCACGAGGGCGACCATGCCGTAGAACGCCGCGGCCTGAGTGGCGTGCCCCGACGGGAACGACGACCCGGTCACCGCGGCCAGGCGCAACCCCACGGGGGGCCCGGAGCGCTCCACGGCGGCCTTCACCACGTCCGACCACAGGGCGGCGCCGGCGTACGCGGCGACCACGACCACAGCGCCCCGCCAGTCCCGCCGCCCGAACACGAGGTACCCGGCGGCGAGGGCCGCCAGCGGCGCGATGACCACCACCGACCCCAGCCATGTCACTGTCTTCAGCGACACGGTCGCGACGCCCGTCCGGTGATCGGCCAGCAGGAGCAGTGACCGGTGGTCGAACCGCGTCACGTCCTGCTGCAGGACCTGCGCCAGGAGGCCGGAGAACGCCCATGCGGCCGCCGCCATCGCCACCATCGACACGGTCAGCGGCAGCCCCAGCGGATCCCGGGGCGCCAGCCGGCGGCGCCACCATCCCGCGCCGGAGGGCGCCTCGCCGGCGGGACGTGGCGGCGGCTCGCGGTCAGGAGGTGCGATCTCCCCGTCGGGAGCCACCGGCACCCCGACCACCGCCGGCTCGAGGCCCAGGATCGTCGCCGCCCGCACCATCTCCTCGCGGCGCCGCCGGCGGCCGAGGATCACCCGCGTGGCCACGAACCCCAGGACCAGCGCGGCCATGAACGCCAGGCCCGCGGTGCCGGCCACGCCCTGGACGCTCTCCCACGAGTTCCCGGCCGCATAGCCGGCCACCGCGAACCCCGTCCCCCACAGGACGGCGCCGGTCGCGTTGGCGACGACGAACCGCCCGTAGGGCATGCCCGCCATGCCGGCCAGCCCCGGCACGAGCACCCGGAGCGCCGCCGTGAGGCGGCCGATGATGACCGCCCAGGGCCCGCGCCGGATCAGGAACGCCTCCGCCTTGACCAGCTCGAACTCCAGGCGGTGCTTCACCATCGGGATGCGGCCGACGGTCCCGCGCAGCAGCCTGCGGCCGTACTTCCTGCCAATCGCGTAGCCCACGGAGTCGCCCACGAAGGCCCCGACCACCGCCGCCGCGATGGCCGCGACGAGGGGGAACCGGCCCTGGGAAGCGAGGACGCCGCCCAGGATCACGGCGATCTCCCCCGGGAACAGGAACCCCAGGAACGCCGAGGCCTCGAGCGCCGGCAGCAGGAAGACGAGCGTCAGCGCGGCGGCTCCGTGCAGGTGGAGCAGCCGCTCGACGACCGTGCCGATCACTGCGGACCCTCGTTGCGGGGCGTCATGGGCGCTTGAGCACTATTCCACCTCCATGGCTGGAGCCGCTAGCCCTCCAACACCACTTCGGCCCCCGTTCATCCTCCCGAGGCCTGTCCGGGAGGCATACCCGCGGGGTGCCTGGGAACGATCGGTCCATGCGAGTCCTGGTGATCCGCAACGCGGGGTCCGGCGGCGCGGGCGACGTGACCCAGGGCCGGCTGGCCGAGGCGCTCCGTCCCCTGGGCGACGTGACGTTCGCCTCGCCGGAGAGCGACGCTGAGCTGCGCCGCGCCGCCGAGGCCATGGAGCTGGTCGTGGCCGCGGGCGGCGACGGGACGGTCTCGCGCACGGTGGGGGCCCTCGCCGACCGGCTGGCCGACCTGACGTTCGCGGTCGTCCCCCTGGGAACGGGGAACGACTTCGCCCGGACCCTGGGGATGCCAGAGGATCCCCTCGAGGCGGCGAGGACCATCGCGGACGGCACCGACCGCCCGATCGACGTGTGGAGGGCGTCCGCATCCGACGGCGGGCGCCTGTTCGTCAACGCCTGCGTCGGCGGGTTCCCCGTGGAGGTCGACCGGCGGATCGGCGACCGCGAGAAGCAGATCCTCGGCCCGGTCGCCTACCTGACCGCCGGCGCCCGGACGGTGGCAGCGATGGACCGTTTCACCGCGTCGCTCGACGGGCGACGCCTGCCCGACTGCCTGGCCGTCGGCGTGGGGAACGGCCGGTCCGTGGGCGGCGGCGTCCGTTTGTTCCCGGAGGCCGACCCGGCCGACGGCCGCCTGGAGGCCTGCGCGCTGTCCGCAACAGGCACGGTCGACGTCGCGAAGCTCGGGCTCGCCGTGCGCAAGGGTGAGCACCTCGGGCTCGACGGCGTGGTGGCCACCTCCGGCGAGACGATCCGCATCGAGACCGACCCGCCGATCGAGCTCAACGTCGACGGCGACCTGGTCGGGATGAGGACGCCGGTCGAGTTCCGACACGCGGGCAGGGCCCGCTTCCGCTGCTAGCGAGCCCTGTCCGCGAGGCTACAGGTACCGGGCCAGGGCGAATCCGTCCCCGCCTGATCCGGCGGCCACGATCCTGTTGTCCGTCTGGATGTCAACGCCGAAGGCGACGCCACCGCCCTGGAAGGGGGTGGTGACCCTGCCGTCGCCGCCGAAGGCGGTGTCCAGGATGCCGTTGTGTTCGTATCGCGTGAGCGCGAATCTCGTTCCGCCGCCCGAGTGTCCGGCCGCCACGATCCTTCCGTGGCCGTCGATGGCGACTCCCTTGGCGCTGGATCCCTCGCTGCCGAATCTCGTCGTCACCTTGCCGTCGCCGCCGAACGACGAATCGAGCGTGCCGTCCGCGCGGTATCGGGCCAGGGCGAATCTCCCGGGGCCGAACGTGTCGCCGAACTCGTGGGGGACGTCGGTGTACCCGGCGGCCACGATCTTCCCGTCGGCCTGGATGGCCACGGAGGTCGCGGCCTCCTCCCCCTGCCCCACCCTCGTGATCACCCTGCCGTCGCCGCTGAACGTGCGGTCGAGGGCCCCATTGCGCTTGTACCGGGCGAGCGCGAACCCGTCGAAGTCACGCACGCCGGCCGCCACGATCTTCCCGTCCGCCTGGATGGCAACACCGAACGCGGGGCCGCCGGCCTGCAGTGGAAAGGTGGTCGTGACCCTGCCGTCGCCGCCGAAGAACGTGTCCAGGGTCCCGTCTCGGTTGTACCGCGCGAGCGCGAACCGGCTCTCCGAGGCCCCGCCGGCCGCAACGATCTTCCCGTTGGCCTGGATGGCCACGCCGTTGGCGGAGTCGAAACCGTTGGTGAAGTCCGTGGTGACCTTGCCGTCACCCCCGAAGGTGGTATCCAGCGTCCCCTGAGGCGTGTAGCGGGCGAGGGCGAACCTCCCCTGCCTGACCTCACCCACGATCCGATCCCCGGCTACCCCCGCCACCACGATCTTCCCGTTGGCCTGGACGGCCACGGCCCTCGCTGCGCCACCTCCCGTGAAGGGGGTGGTCACCTTCCCGTCGCCGCCGAAGCTCGCGTCCGGGGTCCCGTCCTGGTCGTACCGGGCCAGGGCGAACCTGCCCCCGGCGGATCCGACGGCCACGACCTTCCCATCCGCCTGGATGGACACGCCGCTGGCGGAGCCACCGTCCTGGAAGTGGGTGACCACCTTGCCGTCGCCCCCGAAGGTGGTGTCGAGATCTCCGGAGGCCGCGAGCGCAGGCCTCGCCGACAGCGCGGTCAACACCCCGGCCAGTGCGAGCGCGACGCCGATGCTGCGGCCTACCCCGATCATCGTGAGCCTCCCCCGAGCCACCGGTGAACACGGCCGATGCTGGGGAGATGCCTGAGCGATGTCAATCCCGTTGGTCATGACTCCTCCTCCCACGCGAGCCGGCGCCCGCAACCCGTCCACCGGAACGGCGGATACCCCCAGCGTGGACGCCGCCCGTCACCCCTCGTTCTCCGCCGGGTAACGGTTCGGCAATACCCGCGGTAGCCTGCGCGCCACGATGGGCACGCACGCCGGGGAGGCCGTGCGGAGCGAGGCCACGCACCGCTCGGGGTCGTGGGGAGTCCTGGGCGCCTACGTCGGCGTCGTCGCGGCGAGCCACGTCCTGTGGATCTCCTTCGCCTCCGTCACGGCGAAGGCCGCGGTCGTCTTCCACACGACCGACACGTCGATCGGCCTGCTCGTGTCCGTCGGCCCCCTCTGCTCCGCGGCGCTGTCCATCCCCGGGGGGCGTGGTGGCCGACCGCTACGGCTACCGGACCCCGCTGCTGTGGGCAGGGCTCGCGACGGTCGTGTTCGCGGCCCTGCGGCCTCTGTCCGGCGACCTCACCGTGCTCCTGCTCCTCACGATCTGCCTGCTGCTCCCGCAACCATTCCTCATCAACGCGGTGGCCGACCTCGTGAACCGCCATTTCACCGACGAGGAGGCGGCGACGGCCACGGGGGTGGGGACCATGGCGATCTTCCTCGGCATCACGGTCGGTCTGGTGGCGACGCCGCCGCTGGTCGACGCCCTGGGAGTGCGGGGCACCCAGTTCGCGTACGCCGGGTTCGCGGCGGTGGCCCTGGTCCTCTTCTGGCGGGTCGCGCCCCGGGTCGTGCCGGACCGGCTCGTCTCCCCCGAGGAGCTGACGATCCGGCAGGCACTCCGCCGGGTCCTTCGCTCCCGCACGCAGTGGAAGCTGTCGGCGGCGCTGTTCCTGGGATTCGGCTTCTACCTCGGGATCACGACCTGGCTCGAGGAGATCCTGAAGCCCCGGGGGATCGACGAGACCGGCGCCGGGCTGGTCGCGGGCATGATCACCATCGCGGGCGTCCTGGGGTCCGTTGCGCTCGGCGCGGCGAGCGACCGGATTCGCCGGCGCAAGCCCTTCCTGATCGCGGCCGGCGCGGTGGCCGCCCCCACGCTGTGGCTCCTCGGGCACCTCGACTCGATGGGGGCGCTGCTCGTCGTCGCCTTCGTGCTTGGGTTCTTCCTGCTGCCGGCGCTCCCCATCGCCATCGCCGTGGCGTCGGAGGACGCATCCATCGGCCCGCAGGTCGGGAGCACGGCGGTCGGCGTCATGCTCCTGGCCGGGAACCTGGGAGGGGCGGCGGTGGTCGGGATCATGGGGGCGCTGAAGAGCGCGCAGGGGTCGTTCTCCGGCGCCATCGCCGTCGTCACCGTCCTCGCCGTGGCGACCGCAGCCGTGGCTGCCACGGTCCCCGACCCCCTCCGGAGTCGCACGGGGAACCCGACAGATGCCCGATGAGGAACCGGGAAGGCGCGGCGCGGCCGCGCACGTCCTGGCCATCGACCTCGGGACGTCCGGCCTGAAGCTCGCGCTCGTCACGACGGAGGGAGCGATCGTGGGCTCCACCGTCGAGCCGTTCGCCCTGCACGTCCTGCCGGGCGGCGGTGCAGAGCAGGATCCCCAGGAGTGGTGGCAGGCCGTCGTCAGGGCCACCCGCCGCGTCGTGGCGGCGACGGGCGTCGATCCGGGGTCGGTGGTCGGGGCCGGGTGCAGCTCGCAGTGGTCGGGGACCGTGCCCGTGGACCGGGAGGGGCGCCCCCTGACCCGGGCCATCATCTGGATGGACTCGCGGGGCGCGCCGTACGTGCGGCGGATCGTCCGGGGCTTTCCGATGGTCGAGGGCTACGGCCTCCGCAAGCTGGTGACGTGGATCCGGCGGACGGGCGGGGCCCCGGGGCACTCCGGGAAGGACTCCATCGCGCACATCCTGTTCGTTCGCGAGGAGCTCCCCGAGGTCTACGAGCGGACCCACAAGTTCCTCGAGCCCCGGGATTGGATCAACATGCGCCTCACCGGGAGGATGGCGACGTCGTTCGACGCGGTCACGCTGCACTGGGTGGCCGACACCCGGGACATCGGCGACGTCCGCTACGACCGCCGGCTGCTGACGATGGGCGGGCTGGACCGGGCCCGCCTGCCCGACATCGTGCCGGCCGCCTCGGTGCTGGGGCCGCTCGCGCCGGCCGCCGCGGAGGCGCTCGGCCTTCCGGAGTCGGTGCGGGTCGTCACCGGCGCGCCCGACATCATGGCCGCGGCGATCGGCGCCGGCGCGGTGCGGGACTTCGACGCCCACCTGTGCATCGGGACGTCCTCGTGGCTCGTCTGCCACTGCCCCACAAGAAGACCGACCTGTTCCACAACATGGCCACGCTGCCGTCGGCCATCCCGGGCCGGTATCTCCTGTCGAACGAGCAGGAGTCCGCGGGGATCTGCCTGACCCTCCTCCGCGACCGGCTGCTGTTCCCACGGGGCGACGGGCCGCCCGCGACCTACGAGGACATGCTGGCGATGGCCGCCGGCGTGCCCGCCGGGAGCGACGGGCTGATCTTCACGCCGTGGCTGAACGGCGAGCGCACGCCCGTCGACGACCGGACGGCCCGCGGCGGGTTCTTCAACCAGTCGCTCGAAACCACGCGGGCGCACCTGGTGCGCGCCGTGCTCGAGGGGGTCGCCTACAACACGCGGTGGTTGCAGACCTACGTGGAGAGGTTCATCAAGCGCCGGCTCGACGCCGTCACCGTCGTGGGCGGCGGCGCGCGGTCCGATCTGTGGTGCCAGATCCACGCCGACGTCCTGGGCCGACCGGTGCGGCAGGCGCGCGACCCCGTGATGGCGAACGCGCGGGGGGCCGCGTTCCAGGCGGCCGTGGCCCTGGGATACCTGTCCTGGGACGATGTTCCCGACCTCGTCCCCATCGCGCGGGCCTTCGACCCCGATCCGGCGGCCGGTCGGGTCTATCAGCCGATGTTCGCCGAGTTCGTCAACCTGTACCGGAGCACCAGGAAGATCCACGCGCGCCTGAACGCCGGCCGCTGATCGCGGCGGGCTCGGCGCCGGCATCGGAGAGAGGCGTCGACATGGACATGGCCGAGATCGCGGCGAGGCTCCGCCGCCTGAACCCGAGGGTCGCGGCGACGGCGGAGCGGCTGGCCCGCCGGGTGCCCGCGCTCCGCACCCGGCTCGAGCGGGAGTACGAGCGGATGCTCGCCGGCATGGAGAAGTCGGTGAAGCCGTACCGCGGCCGGGCCGCGTCGTTCCCGGTGCTCCCGGCCCGAGGGCTCCCCCGGGAGCAGGTCCTGGCCGAGGTCGAGTCGCTGGCGGCAGAAGAGCGCCCCCGGTGGCACGACGGATCCGCATCCGGGGCCGTGTACCAGGGCGACGACGACCACGTGGCGTTTCTGAACCGGGCGTACGCGTCGACATCCCAGACCAATCCGCTGCACGCCGACCTGTGGCCGAGCGGGGCGAAGTACGAGGCCGAGATCGTGTCGATGACGGCGACGATGCTCGGGGGGTCGGCCATCGATGCGGACCCGTCCCGAGCCGTCGTCGGGACGGTGACCTCGGGGGGCACCGAGAGCATCCTCCTGGCCGTGAAGACTCATCGCGACCGGGCGCTGGCCGCCCGGCGCATCCGGCGGCCGGTCATCGTGGCGCCGACGACCGCCCACGTCGCGTTCGACAAGGCGGCGCAGTACTTCGGAATGCGGATGGTCCGCGTACCGGTGGGGCCGGACTTCCGGGCCGACGCGGCGGCGACGGGCCGCGCCGTCACCCGGGACACGGTGGTCGTGGTGGGATCGGCGCCGACGTTTCCACACGGCGTGATCGACCCCATCCCGGAGCTCGCCGCGATCGCGCGGTCCCGGGGGATCGGATTCCACACCGATGCCTGCCTGGGGGGGTTCGTGCTGCCGTGGGCCGAGCGCCTCGGGTACGACGTGCCGGGGTTCGACTTCCGCGTCCGGGGCGTGACCTCGATGTCGGCGGACACGCACAAGTTCGGGTACGCGGCCAAGGGGACCTCGGTGGTCCTGTACCGGGGTCTGGAGCTCCGGCGGCATCAGTACTTCACCGCCACCGAGTGGCCCGGGGGGCTGTACTTCTCTCCCACGCTCGCGGGCAGCCGACCCGGGGCGCTGTCCGCGGCGTGCTGGGCGGCGATGGTCGCGACGGGGGAGGACGGCTACCTGGATGCGACCCGGCGGATCCTCGAGACCGCCGCGACGATCCGCGACGGGATCCAGGCGATCCCCGAGCTGCGAATCCTCGGCGACCCGCTGTGGGTCATCGCATTCGCGTCCGACTCGGTCGACGTGTACCGGGTGCTCGATCGGATGGCCGCTCGCGGGTGGAGCCTGAACGGCCTGCACAAGCCCGCCGCCGTCCACATCTGCGTCACGCTCCGTCACACCCAGCCCGGCGTCGCCGAGCGATTCCTGTCCGATCTCCGGGCGTCGGCGGAAGAGGCCCGCGACCGGCCGCCGGCCGAGGAGGGCCTGGCGCCGGTCTACGGCCTCGCCGGCACGATCCCCTTCCGCGGAATGGTCGACGACCTCCTGCGCCGGTACGTGGATCTCCTGTACCGGCCGTGACGACCGCACGGCACGGACGGACCGGCGGGACCTAGTGGGGGTCGTCCGCGCCCGGCGGCGGTCGGCGCCGGCGCCTGGCCAGGTCCTCGCCGACCAGCATGAGGCACCAGAAGGTGGCCAGCCCGGCCATGGCCAGGTTCACCCACCGGAACTCCCCGGGCGTGGCCGGGACGAGGGCCAGGCACACCAGGGCCACCAGCAGGAAGAACAGCGGCCGGCGCCCGAGCGTCATCGGGGGGCCCTCACGACAACGCCCGCACGATCTGCTCGGTGAGCCAGGCGATGACGAACGCGCCGGGGATCGTCAGGATCCACGCCCACACCACCCGCCCGGCCACTCCCCACCGCACCGCCGACAGCCGCTGCGTGGTGCCCACGCCCACGATGGCGCCGGTGATCGTGTGCGTGGTCGACACCGGGATCCCGGCGTGCGCGGTGAAGAGCAGGGTGACCGCCGCCGCCGACTCGGCGCTCATGCCGCCGACCGGCTGGAGCTTCGTGATCCGCGCGCCCAGCGTGTGCACGATCCGCCACCCCCCGAACGCCGTCCCGAGGGCGATGGCGGCCATCGCCGAGATCTTGACCCACCACGGCACCCCCGCGTCCGCCGGGAGCTTTCCCTGCGCGATGAGCAGGGCCAGGATCACGCCCATCGTCTTCTGGGCGTCGTTCGTCCCGTGCCCCAGGCTGAACGCGGCCGCCGACACCAGCTGCATCCGCCGGAACCCCCGGTTCAGCCGCGCGACCCGCCGGTACCGGTGGAACAGCCACAGCACGCCGACCATGATCGTGAACGCCAGCAGCAGGCCGACGATCGGAGACAGCACGATGAACACGGCGATCTTCTGGATGCCGCTGCCGATCAGCGACGCCCAGCCCGCCTTGGCCACCGCCGCGCCGGCCATCCCGCCGACGAGGGCGTGAGACGACGACGTGGGCAGCCCGAACAGCCACGTGATCACGTCCCAGGCGATCGCCCCGATGAGGCCGGCGAACACGACCCCGATCGTGAACACCTCCGGCTTGACCACGTCCTTGGCGATCGTCGCCGCGACCTTCGTGCCCAGCAGCAGCGCGGCGAAGTTCCAGAACGCCGCCCACCCCACGGCCAGGCGGGGGGACAGCACGCGGGTCGACACGACCGTTGCGATGGAGTTCGCCGCGTCGTGGAACCCGTTGAAGAAGTCGAATGTCAGGGCGACCGCGACGACGGCGACCAGGGCGAACTGGTCCATCAGCGGCTCGACACGTCAGTCGTACTTCACGACGATGGACTCGACCACGTTGGCGATGTCCTCGCAGGCGTCGACGGCGGCCTCGAGCTGGTCCATCACGTCCTTCCATTTGAGGACGTCCATGGCCCGGAACTCGCCCGAGTACAGCCGAGCGACGGCCTTGCGGTAGATCCGGTCCCCCTCGTTCTCCAGCCGGTTGATCTCGATGACTTGCGGCATCACGTCGGCGGCCGAACGGAGCCCGGCGACCGCCGTCCGGACGGCCGCGCCGGCCTTACGCAGGACGACGGTGAGCTGGCGGAACTCCGGCAGCGGGTCCTCGATGCGGTGCAGCACGACGAGGTCGGCCACCGCCCAGATCCCGTCCAGGATGTCGTCGAGGCCGGTGGCGAGCCCGTAGATGTCGTCCCGGTCGTACGGCGTGACCACGGTGACGTCGAGCGTCCGGATGACCTCGCGGGTCAGGTCGTCACTCGCGTGCTCCAGCTCCCGGACGCGCGTGCTGTGCCCCTCGGCGTCCTCGACGTCGCCGGCCACCAGCGCCAGCTCCTCCGCGGCCGCGGCGACGTTCGCCGCCGACTGCTCGAACAGGTCGAAGAACCGCTGCTCGCGGGGGATGACCTGGAACGGCACTCGTTCACCTCGCGTTCACCGGCGGTTCACGGAACGGCCGGGAGGCTATCCGGGCCCGGCCGAGCATGTCCAACTGGCTGCCCGCCCTCGGTCGTCGTGGATCGGGCTCGTCGCGACCGTCGGTCGTCGCCCGTTCACCAACCGGCCCGATTCCGCTCGCCCGCGGTCCCCCGGCCCGTCAACCGCCACCCGTAGGTTCCGTGCCGGAGCCGCCACATCGGCGGCCCGAGAGGAAGGAGGGCGCGGATGAGGAAGCGAACGGTCGGGCTCGTCGCCGGTGGGCTGGCGCTGCTGCTCGCGGGCGGCGTCGCGCTGGCGGCCGGCGACTTCGGGTTGTTCGTCCACCAGCAGCTGCAGTCGCAGTCCGAGCGGCTGTTCGGGGTCGGACGCCCGCTCGAGGGGTCGTCGTCGCAGCAGGTCACCCAGACCCAGGCGCAGGCCGATCCCACCCGGCTCGTCACGCTGGCGCAGGGCCTGCACGCGCGGGTGGTGTCGACCCAGGCCGCACCGGTCTCCGACCAGATCGCGTTGTGGCCGAGCGACGCCGACCCCCAGTGGCTGATCATGTGCAACGAGGAGGGAACGACCGCGCCCGGGCTCCAGCGCGTGAACGTCGCGACGGGGGCCGCGGCGACGATCGTGACCGGCACGACCTCCTGTGACCCCGTCCGCCGGACGCCGTGGGGGAGCATCCTCTTCGGCGAGGAGGCCGGCGGCGGGGCAAGCGGTGGCTCGATGTACGAGCTGATCGACCCTCTGAACACCACCGGCGTGACGCTCGATCGCGCCACCGGCCTGTTCACCGGCGGCACCGGCGCCGGCAACCTCGTGCGTCGCGACGCGCTCGGGAAGCTGTCGTTCGAGGGCCTCGGCATCCTGGACAACGGGGTCACGTACTACGGCGACGAGAACCGCCCGTCGACCGGGACCCCGGGCGGCGCGTACTTCAAGTTCGTCCCCTCGACGCCGTACAATCCCGCCTCGGGGCCCATCACCACCCTGTCGCAGTCGCCGTACGCCAGCGGCGGGTCGATCTCCGGGCTACGCCTCGGGAAGCGGAGCGGCAACACCTACTACGGTCAGGGCAGCCAGACTGGGTTCGGCGTGTGGGTTCCCGTGTGCTCCGGCGCCGCATGCAACGACATCGACCTGCGAGCCCAGACCGCCTCGCTCAAGCTCACCGGCTACTACCGGCCCGAGGACATGGACCTCGACCGGGGAGCCCTCGCGGACGGCAGCGTCCGGGCGTGCGGGGCGAACACCGGCAACGAGTCGGACGACCAGGACTGGGGCGAGATCATCTGCATCACCGACGGCACCGTGTCGCAGGCCACGGCCAACACCGCCGTGCCCGAGGTGCAGCGCCTGGTGGAGGGCAGCCCGGCGTTCGCCATGCCGGACAACGTGGCGTTCCAGCCCGGCAGGGGGAACTGGGTCTTCCACGAGGACGCCGACACGACGTACCTCACCCCCCACAACAACGACCTGTGGGACTGCCTGCCGGACGGAGCCGACGAGGACCTCCAGTCCGACGGGTGCGTGCGGGTCGCCACGCTGAACGACCTCAGTGCGGAATGGACGGGCGGCATCTTCGACGCCACCGGCACCCGGTTCTTGGTGAGCGTCCAGCACAACATCTCGGGCGAGGGCACCATCCTCGAGATCACCGGCTGGAAGTAGGAGCAATCCGAAGGGAGGCACGGGCCAGGTCACCGCACCTGGCCCGTGTCCTCGCGTCCTCCGATGAGGGGACTCGGATCGACCCTCCCTACGTCGTGACGTCGCGTCGGTTGAAGACGACCAGCGCGGCCGTGGTGAGCACCGTGACGAACGCCGCCACCATGACCAGAGCACGTCCGAGGGAGACCTGGTCGTTCCCGCCGGAGGCGAACGCCTCCAGCAGGAGGCCGGGGAACCACCGGGACGCCTCCGTCCAGGCCTGCTGGGTGATGTGCTCGATCGGTCCCGCCCAGCCGACGGCCACCGCCAGGCCGATGGGCACCGACCTCGTGAGGATGGCGACCGCCAACCCGATGCAGGCCCAGGCCCCCGCCACGAACAGCGCGGTGCCGTAGGCGGCGGTCGCGTCGCCGAGCGCGGAGAGGGAGAACCACTCCGACGTCGAGATGCCCCGGATCGACGCGAGTCCCAGCGCGAGCAGCCACGCGGCCACTTCAGCGACCGCCAGGGTGGCGGCCACGAAGATCAGGAGCGCGGCCAGCTTCCCCAAGAGCAACCGGAGCCGCCGAGGCTGCTTCATGAGCGCCGTGGCGAACGTGCCCCGCGTGTACTCGAGGCCGACGATGCTGACGAAGATCGCCAGCAGGATGACGCCGACGAACCCGACGCCGTCGGCGAACCCCTGGAAGGCGCCGTCCGGCCTGGCAAGCGTCTGGAACGTCGCGTCGAAGCCCCGGGCGCCGAAGGCCCGGGGACCCTCGCTCGCCGTCAGGAACGTGACGAGCGTCGTGACCGCGGCGTAGACGACCGCGGCGGATCCCGCCGCCAGGACCATCGAACGACGGCGCACCTTGAGCAGCTCGGCCCGCAGCGTCCGCATCATTGGGCGCCTCCCACCATCGACATGTACGTCTCCTCGAGTCCGGCGCGCGAGTGGTGGAGCTCGGCGAGCACGATGCCGTTGTCCATGGCCGAGCGATTGATGTCCGCACCCAGGGCCCTCGGGTCCTCCCCATCCACGGGACGGTGAGGTGGTCCTCGTCACGGTCCACGACGTAGCCGGTGGAAACCAGGAGGGCTCGGAGTGACTCGAGGTGGCGCTGATCCCGAGGGGCGATGACCAGGCTCGTAACGGCGCTCGCCATCAGGTCCGCGGTGGGCCCCTGAAAGACCAGCCTCCCCTTGTCGATCATGACCAGCCAGTCGCAGACCTGCTCCACCTCCGTGAGGAGGTGCGAGGACACCAGGATGGTGCGGTGGGCTCGGGCGAGCGACCCGATGAGCTCACGCATCTCGCGGATCCCGGCGGGATCGAGCCCGTTGCTCGGTTCGTCGAGCAGGAGGAGCTCCGGACCGCCCAGCAGCGCCCCGGCGATCCCGAGCCGCTGCTTCATCCCCAGCGAGTAGGTCCGATACGCGTCGTCGGCGCGTGACAGCAGGCCCACGTCGTCCAGGAGCGGGGGGACCTCCGCCACGTCGTGGCCGCCGAGGATGGCCAGCACCTCGAGGTTCCGGCGTCCGGACAGGGCCGGATGGAACGCGGGCCCCTCCACGAGGCCTCCGACCCGACCCAGATAGGAAGCGGGATCCTCGATCGACCGTCCGAGGACGGCGCCGGTGCCCGAGGTCGGGCGCACCAACCCCAGCAGGATGCGGAGCGTCGTGGTCTTCCCGGCCCCGTTCGGTCCCACGAACCCGGCGACGACGCCCCGGGGGACCTCGACGCTGAGATCCGTCACGGCGGCGCGTCCCCGGAAGCGCTTGGTCAGACCGTCGACCCGAATGGCCGGGGATCCCTCGTCCTTCTTCGCCTCCGCCGGATGGTCGGTGAGCATCTGCATCCCTTCCTCCACGGCGATCTCCTGCCCACCATGGTCGCCGCGTCGGGTGGCGACGTCGTCGGACGGGGGGAGGCTTCTCGCTTACGCCCACGGCAGTACGGGGACGGCGATCGGGTGGCCCACGAGGCGCAGCCTGGCAGCGGACTGCCCAACGACGAGATCGCCTGGCAGCCTCGATCGCGTGCGCGGTCGCTTGGTTCGTTTGCCGTGCTCCGCCCGTGCAAGTAGCGTCCCCCGTCGCGGCGCGTCTTCGCCCCGGCGTCGCGGCCAACCTGCGGAACCGGACCGGGGAGACGGGCCGATGACCGATCCTCACGGGGAGATCAAACGGCTCGCCGATGAGGAAGGCGTCGCTGACGGCCGTCACCGGCCATCCGCCACCGCCGGGATGACGGAGACTCCGGCCGAGCGTGCTGCCCGCGGCAAGGCCGCCCGCGCCGAGGTCCCGCGGTCGAGCCACGCGGACTTCGAGCCCTCCGAACATCGCCCCGACCCGATCGGGCTGCTCCAGGAGCAGGACCAGAGCCGCGTCCCCGAGCTCGTGCCGGTTCGTCACGGCCGGATGCTCGCCTCGTCCTTCGCCTTCTTCCGTGGCGCCGCCGTCATCATGGCCTCGGACCTCGCCTCCACGCCGGCATCCGGGTTGCAGGTCCAGCTGTGCGGCGATGCGCACCTGTCCAACTTCGCCGGCTTCGGATCGCCCGAGCGGCGTCTCCTGTTCGACATCAACGACTTCGACGAGACGCTCCCGGGTCCCTGGGAGTGGGACGTGAAGCGCCTGGCCGCGAGCCTGACGGTCGCCGGGCGGGACAACGGGTACTCGGACGGCGAGCGCCGGCGCATCGCGCTGTCCGCCGCGGGCGAGTACCGGACCGCGATGCGGACCTTCGCCGGCATGCGCAACCTCGACGTCTGGTACTCGAGCATGGATCTCGACGCGACGATCCGGCAGGTGCAGGCGCATCTCGACCCGAAGCAGGTGAAGCTCCTGCGGAAGGACGTCGCCCGAGCGCGGGCACGCGACAGCCTGCAGGCGTTCCGGAAGCTGACGGAACACACGAAGGACGGGCCCCGGATCGCGAGCCGGCCACCGCTCGTCGTTCCGATCGAGGAGTTGATCTCCGGCGACGTGGACCGCGAGCGCGCGGTCGCCCAACTGGTCGGGGTGATCCACCGCTATCGCGGGACCCTCCAGACGGACCGACGCCACCTCCTCGATCAGTTCCGGCTCATCCACCTCGCGCGCAAGGTCGTCGGGGTCGGAAGCGTCGGAAACCAGGACTGGATCGCGCTCCTCGCTGGACGCGACGACCGCGACCCCCTGCTGTTGCAGATCAAGGAGGCTCAGGGCTCGGTCCTGGAACGCTTCCTCGAACCGAGCGTGTACGCGAACAGGGGCCACCGGGTCGTGGCCGGCCAGCGCCTCATGCAGGCCACCAGCGACATCTTCCTGGGATGGCACCGGGTGGCGGGGCCCGACGAGACGCAACGGGACTTCTACATCCGGCAGTTGAAGGACTGGAAATACTCGTTCGAGATCGGGGCCATGCTGCCCCGGGGGATGGCGGTCTATGCGCAGGCCTGCGCCTGGACGCTCGCCCGGGCCCACGCGCGCTCGGGCGACCGGATCGCCATCGCTGCGTACCTGGGGAAGAGCGACGCGTTCGACCGGGCGGTCGCCGACTTTGCCGAGTTCTACGCGGATCAGAACGAGCGCGACTACGGGGCCCTGACGGACGCCGTGAACGACGGCAGAGTCGAAGCGGAAACGGGAGTCTGATGCCTCTGTGCTCGTGCGGATGAGGATCCCCCGCGCTCGCGCCCCCGGGGTTCAGATCCTTCCCAGCAGGACCCCGAGCAGGATCATGGCCCCGACTCCCAAAGCCACCGCCGTGAACCGCCGGTCGCGCGCGACGGCGAACCCCGCGGCGAGTAGCAGCACGCGGAGCATGGGCGTCGCCACGAGCACGATCAGCCCGAGGGCCATCACGCCACTCGGGTGACCTCCCGCGACGAGACGCCAGACCTCGCCGGGTGTCACGCCGTGCCGCCGGAGACGGCCCTCGGCGAGCGCCATCACGAGCCCGGCGGCCATGATGAGGCACGCCGACGCAACGCCCAAGCGCAGGGCCACGGCAACGATGCGCCGCTCGAGGCCCCGCCTCGCGGCTCCCCGATCACCGTCCGACACGCCACACCCCCGCGGCGGCGAGCCCCATCTGCAGCGCGACGACGAGGAGCACGACGCCGAGGGCCCTGGCCAGCGCCTCGGCCCGGATGCGGGGGGACGCCTTCGTCCCGAGGAGGGCGCCGCCGGTGACGCCGAGGGCCACGGGGGCCGCGATGAGCGGCTGGAGGAACCCGTGCTGGAAGTAGATGACCAGGCTTGCGGCGCCGGTGACGCCGATCATGAAGTTGCTCGTGGCCGCGGCGACCCGGACCGGAACGCCCATCCCGAGCGCCATGACCGGGACCTTGAGGAACCCGCCGCCCACGCCGAGCAGCCCGCTGACGTTGCCCGCGACGAACGAGACCCCCAGCCCGAGGGTCAGCCGCCGCACCGCGTACGGGACCGCCTCACCGGTTTGCGGGTCCAGGTGGAAACCGCCGAGCCGGCCGATCTCCTCGCCCCCGATCCGCCTCTCGCCGGTCGTCCTCCCGGCCCCGGCCTCGGGGGCCGGCCCCCGCCGCATCATCAGCCGCGCGGTCACCGCCGTGAGCCCGGCGAACGCCCAGAGGACCACCCGCTGCGGGACCACCGCCGCCGTCAGCCCGCCGGCGATGGCGCCGGCAGTGGTGGCGAGCTCGAGCGTCATCCCGAGCCGCATGTTCGCCAGTCCCCGCTGCACGTAGACGCTGCTCGCGGCGCTCGAGGTCGCCACGACCGCCGCCAGGCTGGCCGCGACCGCGACCTGGGCGGGCTCCCCGAACCCGAGGACGAGCACCGGGACCACGAACAGCCCGCCGCCGATGCCGAGGACCGCGCCGAAGGCGCCGGCGACGACCCCGGTGATGACCAGCAGCCCCAGGTCTACGGGGCCGAGGGTCACTCAGTGCCCCGTGGCACTAGTCGACGAAGCGGTATCCGAGGCCCCGGACCGTGACCAGGTGCTCCGGGCGGTGGGAGTCCGCCTCGACCTTCTGGCGCAGGCGCTTCACGTGGACGTCGAGCGTGCGGGTGTCGCCGTAGTAGTCCGCCCCCCACACCTCCCCGATCAGGAAGTCCCGGGTCAGGAGGCGCCCCTTGCGCAGCAGGAATGCCTCCAGCAGCTCGAACTCCTTGGGCGGCAGCGTGACCAGGGCGCCCTTGACCCGGACCTCGTGACGGGGGACGTCCATCACCACGGGCCCCCCGGTCAGCAGCTCCACCTCGTCGTCGCCCCCGCCCATGCCCGCCCGGCGGAGCTGGGCGCGGACGCGCGACACCAGCTCCCGCATCGAGAACGGCTTCGTGACGTAGTCGTCGGCCCCCAGCTCGAGCCCGGCCACCTTGTCCGACTCCGCGCCCTTGGCCGTGAGGATCACGATGGGCACCGTCGACTCCGCGCGGATGATCCGGCACACGTCGAGCCCGGACAGCTGGGGCAACATCAGGTCGAGCAGCACCAGGCCCGGCCGGTCGGTCCGGAATCGCTCGATCGCGGCAGCTCCGTCCGGAGCCACGATCGGGCGGAAGCCCTCCCGTTCCAGCGTGTACTCGATGCTCTCGGCGAGCGAGGGCTCGTCCTCGACGATCAGGACCCGGACGCCCGAGGCGCCGGCCGGATCAGCCGTCGCCGTCGTGCGAGGCGTCGGTGAACTCACGGAACTCTCCGGTCAGCAGGAACCCGACCTGCTCGGCGATGTCCACGGCGTTGTCCCCAACCCGTTCCAGCTGGCGGGCCACCACGTTCATCCGGATCCCCCACTCGAGGGCGGCGGGGTCGCCCCCGCCGAGGGCCAGGACCTGCCGGTACATGTTCCGGTTCAGCAGGTCCACGGGGTCGTCCATGGCCGGCAGCGTCAGGCACAGGTCGAGGTCGCGGCGGGCGAACGCGTCCATGGCCACCCGGACCATTCGCGTGGAGATCTCTCCCATCTCCTGGAGGTGCCCGAGGATCTGTTCCTCCCGGGGCAGCTCGGCGGTGGCCACCGCCATCTTCGCCACATTCACCGCCTGGTCGCCGATGCGCTCGAGATGCAGGTTGATGTGCAGGATCGCGGACACCAGCCGGAGGTCCGAGGCCACCGGCGTCTGCAGGGCCAGCACCTCGAGGATCCGGGCCTCGATCGCCAGGTATCGCTCGTCGATTCGGTCGTCGCCGGCGACGACCCGCTGGGCAAGTTCCGAGTCGCGGTGGACGAGCGCCTCGATGGCCAGGCCCACGGCGGCGGCGGCGTCCTCCCCCTCCGCGAGCAGCTCGTGCTCGAGGTCGGTGAGCGCCTGGTGGAAGCGGTGCCTGGTCTCCTGCATCAGCCGAATCGCCCGGTCACGTAGTCCTCGGTGCGCTGGTCGGAAGGGTTCCGGAAGATCTTCTCGGTCAGGTCGTATTCGACGACCCGTCCGATCCGATGTCCATCATCCTGCTCCTCCACCGTGAAGAACGCGGTCCGGTGGCTGACCCGGGCGGCCTGCTGCATGTTGTGGGTGACGATCACGATCGTGTAGTCGCTGACGAGCTCGTACATGAGCTCCTCGATCTTCAGCGTGGCGATGGGGTCGAGGGAGGAGCACGGCTCGTCCATCAGGATCACGTCCGGTTCGACGGCGATGGCCCGGGCGATGCACAGGCGCTGCTGCTGCCCCCCGGACAGCGCCATGGCCGGGGACTTCAGCTTGCCCCGGACCTCGTCCCACAGCGCGGCCCGCCTCAGGGACCGCTCCACCAGGTCGTCCATGTTCCCCTTGAACCCCGCGATCTTCGGGCCGAACGCGATGTTGTCGTAGATCGACTTGGGGAACGGGTTCGGCTTCTGGAACACCATCCCGATCCGGCGGCGGACCTCGACGGGGTCCACGCGCCCCTCGTACAGGTCGACTCCGTGGTACCGGACCGTCCCCTCCACCTTCGCGCCCTCGATCAGGTCGTTCATGCGGTTCAGGCACCGCAACACCGTGGTCTTGCCGCACCCCGACGGCCCGATGAGGGCCGTGATCCGGTTCTGCCCGATGACGAGCGAGACGTCCTCGACGGCCCGGAGGCCGCCATATGAGACCGCGATGTCCTCCAGCTCGAAGACGACGTCCATCTCCTCCGGCTCGGGGACCGGCGCGCCGGGGTGGGCCGTCAGGTCGACGTCGGGCTCCTCCGGCCGTTCCGGCTGGATGGGGCGGATCACCGTTCTCGTGTCCATGTCATCACCACGCTCGTTCATATCGGTTCCTGAGGATGACCGCGGCCGCGTTGATCGTGAGGAGGACCACCAGCAGGACCACGATCGCGGCGGCGGTCAGTTGGCGGAAGTCGGTGTTCGGTTGGGTGGCCCACGAGAAGATCATGGTAGGCAATGACGTGTACCCGTGGTCCTGCCGGATCTGCTGCACGAAGCTCGCGCCCCCGGAGGCGAAGAACCCGGTGACCGCACCCACCAGCAACAGCGGGGCGGTCTCGCCGAGCGCGCGGGCCAGGGTCAGCACGGTGCCGGTGAAGATGCCCGGCGCGGCGGACGGCAGCACGTGACTGCGGATCACCTCCCACCGGGTGGCGCCCACGCCGTACCCGGCCTCCCGGATCGACTGCGGCACCGCGCGCAGCGCCTCGGAGGAGGTGATGATCACGATGGGCAGCACGAGGAGGGCGAGCGTCAGCCCCCCGCTCACCAGGCTGTACCCGCCCGTCAGTCCGCCGAGAGCCTGGGCGAAGATGGCCAGCCCCAGCAGCCCGTACACGATCGACGGGACGCCTGCCAGGTTCCGGATGTTCGTCTGGAGGAGGCGGGTGAACCGGGTGTCCCGGGCGTACTCCTCCAGGTAGATGGCGGCCCCGATCCCGAGCGGGAACGCCAGGACCACCACGAAGATCATCAGTTCGAGCGATCCCATGATCCCCTGCTTGATCCCGGCGAGGAACGGAAGGGTCGAGTTGCCGCTTTTCAGGAACGATCCCGGCCGCTTCGTGAGCACGGGCGTCGCCCTGTGAATCACGTCGGCCAACAGGACCACCAGGATCAGCAGCGCGATCAACAGCGTGGCGAACAACAGCGCCTGCACGACGAAGTCGCCGACGCGGAACCGCTTGCCCCGCAACGAGTTCCGGACGACGTCGCTGGCCGTTAGCGTTCCCCGGACGGGGATCTCGGTGCCGAGGTCGGGTCGGTAGAGCCCCATCAGTACCGGTTCCTCACGCGCCGGACGAACCGGTCGGCCACCAGGTTCAGCAGGAACGTCATGGCGAACAGCAGCAAGCCGACGAAGAACAGCGACTGGACTGCGGCCGGGTTGCCGCCCACCGCGTCCGACCCGATCGCGAGGGAGCTCATCGCGGCGGTCATGGTCTGGCTGGAGTGCAGGGGGTTCAGCGTGAACAGGGAGGAGCCCGACGCCCCCACGGCGATGGCCACGATCATCGTCTCGCCGATGGCCCGGGACACGCCGAGAATCAACGAGGCCACGATGCCAGACACCGCGGCAGGGAACACCACTCGGAGTGCCGTGTTCCGCTTCTTGGCACCAAGGCCGTAGGAGGCCTCCCGGAGTGAGCGCGGCACGGCGAACATGGCATCCTCGGCCACCGACGCGACCAGCGGCGTGACCAGGATGCCGACGGCGAGGCCTGCCGAGGCCAGGCTGAAGATGGTTGTGCCGGAGAAGAGCTTCTGGATCAGGTCCGGACTGATCACGTTCAGCGCGAAGAAGCCCAGCACGACGCTCGGGATGCCGGCCAGGATCTCCAGGATCGGCTTGAGCACCCGCCGGGCCCGCGGACGGGCGTACTCGGAGAGGTAGATCGCGGCACCCAGCCCGAGGGGCGCGGCGACGGCCATGCCGATCGCCACGACGAGCAGCGTCCCGGCAAGCAACGTGGTGATGCCGAAATGCCCCGCTCTCGGAACCCATTCGCCCCAGAACAACTGTGACGGGTGGATCTTCGTCAGGAAATCGATCGCCTTCCCCAGCACGGACAGGACGATCAGCGCGCTGACGACGACCGACAGCGTGGCCGCCGAGAGGAACGTCACCCGGATCGTGTGCTCCCGTCGGCGGCGCTTGCGGTCGCCGGCCAGGTCCCCGAGCGTCAGGCTCGTGCTGGTCGTCGCCACGTCATCACCGCCCTCCGCGGCCGGCGGGGGACCGGCCCAGCCGGGCCGGTCCCCTCGCGCTCGAGCCGCGCTCGATCACGCGCCCTCGGTGCCCTTCCACTTGGTGCGGGTGGCCTGGATGCGGTCCGCGGGGAGGTCGACGTACCCGGCCTGCTGCACGCCCTTGGTGATGCCGTCGTCCGACAGGTAGAAGTCCACGAACGCCTTCAGGGCGTCGTTGCCCTTCAGCTTGTCGGTGTTCACGTACAGGTAGAGCGAGCGGGACAGCGGATAGCTGGCGTCGGAGATGGTATCCCTGCTCGGCGTCACACAGTCGGACGACCCCTCGCCCGAGGCATCCTCGGCGGGGCTGACCCCGAGGATCTTCACGCTCCCGGCGTTCTCCTCCGCGTAGGCGAAGCCCACCCACCCGAGGGACGAGGGCGAGCCCTCGATGCCCTGGATGATCACGTTGTCGTTCGGGCTCGAATGGTAGTCGGTGCGCGTGGTGTCGTCCGGCTTCTCCCGGGCGTCGGCGATGTCCTTGATCACGAGGTCGATGAACGACCCCCACGTGCCGGACTCCTGCCCCGGTCCCACCAGGTCGAGCGCCTGGTCCGGGAAGTTGCCGTCGCCCCCAAGCTCCTTGTCCAGGGCGTCGGCGTCCGACCAGTTCTTGAAGCCCTTCGACTCCGGGCCGATGAGCGAGTACAGGTCCGCCTTCGACAGGCAGCTCACCGCGTCGTTGGCCGGATTGGTCATGACGGTGATGCCGTCCAGCCCGATCTCGAGCTCTGTGAAGTTCACGCCCCCGTCCTTGCAGGCGGTGACCTCCTCGTCCTTGATCTGCCGGGAGGCGTCGTTGATGTCCGTCTGGCCCTTGCAGAACAGCACGAAGCCGTCCGTGGTCCCGGGGCCGTCGACGCTGATCTGCACGCTGCCGTTCTGCTGGGAGAACTCCTGCGCCAGCAGCTGGCTGATGGGCAGCACCGTGGAGGATCCCGAGATCTTCACGCTGCCGGTCACGTCGGCGCCGCCGCTCGAGCCGTCGTTGCTTCCGCCGTTCCCGTTGCCGCCACAGGCCGCCGCGACCAGCGCAAGGCCGACCAGGGCCGCTACCCGGATGTGCTTCCGCATCCCCTCTTTCCTTTCCTTCGTCGCTGCCTCACGGGCCCCGCCCGTGTCCCCCGCGACCGCTCGCCAGCCTATGGGTGCAACGTGGCCAGGCCGTGGCCGCAAGGTGAATGGAGGGTGAACGCGCCACGGCGATCCGTGCCTGGGCCGGGGTGCCGCTTGCCCCGGGAGGGGCTTCGGGTACGGGGGTAGGAACGAAGCCCCTCCCGGGGAAGCTGCGGTGCACCCGCAGCCCTCGGGCTTGGGGTGGCGACGCTCGCGACGTCGCCGGGGGGCACGGTAGCCCCGGCGCGTGGCCCGGGGACGTCCGCCGGGCGAACGCTCGATGAACGCCGCCCGAAGCTTGTCGCTCCGCGTTGTCGCCGGCGGTCGCCCGTCGCATGCTTGGACCGTGCAGGTCCTGTTCGTGTGCGTCCACAACGCCGGGCGGAGCGTGATGGCCGAGGCCCTGTTCAACCGCGCCGCCGAGGGGCGCGCGGAGGCGGTCTCCGCGGGAACCGTGCCCGGCGGCGCTCCCCACCCCACCGTGGTGGAGTCCATGCGGGAGGTGGGCATCGACGTCGCTGACCACCGCGGCCGGCTGGTCACCGACGAGCTGGTCGCGTCCGCGGACCGCGTCATCACCATGGGCTGCGCGGTCGACGAGGAGGCATGCCCCGCCATCCGGTACCGCGTCGTCGAGGACTGGGGCCTGCCTGATCCGAAGGGCCAGCCGCTGAAACGGGTCCGCGAGATCCGCGACGAGATCGACCGCCGGGTCCGGCGCCTCCTGGCCGACATGGCTCCCGAACCAGCCCGGGGCTGAGCCGCGTGGCGCTGCGGCTGGCCCCCGCCGAGCGGCGGGGAGCCAGTAGGCTCGCGGCCGTGGCCGCTGGCCCCATCGCCGTCGTCGACATCGGGTCGAACTCCGGACGCGTCGTCGTGCTGCGCGTATCCGACGACGGACACCTGCAGATCGTCGCCGACGAGCGCGCCCCGCTGCGGCTGTCGCGCGACCTCGGGACGAACGGGCGGCTGGGAGACGAGGCCGCCGACCGGACCGTCCTGGCCCTGCGGGACTTCGTGGCCGTGGCCAGGGGGGCGGGGGCCGTGCGGACCGTAGCCGTAGCCACGGCGGCCGTCCGGGAGGCCGGCGACCGCCGGGCGTTCGTCGACGCGATCCGCGACCGGACCGGGCTCGACGTGGAGGTCATCGACGGCGAGCGGGAGGCCGCGTATGCGTTCCTGGGCGCCGTGCACGGGCTCGCGGTCGAGGACGGGCTGCTCTTCGACATCGGGGGCGGGAGCCTCGAGGTCACCCGGTTCGCACACCGCGAGCTGGACAGGGCCTGGACGCTGCCCCTGGGCGCGCTCCGCCTCTCGGACGAGTTCCTGGGATCCGACCCGCCCACGGTCGACGAGCGGGAGGAGCTGACGCGGCACGTGCGCCGGACGCTGAAGGGGGCCGGGGTCGGGCCGCTCGGGCCCGGCGAGCGGGTCGTGGGCACCGGCGGCACCGTCCGGAACCTGGCCCGCATGGACGCCCGGCGGCACCGCTCGTTCATCCCCCACCTGCACGGCTACGAGCTGGCCGGCGGGCGGCTCCGGACCATCGTGGATCAGCTCGCCGGGCGCCGGCTGGACCGGCGCCGTTCCATGTCCGGACTGAACGAGGACCGCGCCGACTCGATCGTGGGCGGCGCCACGGCGGTGCTCGCCCTGCTCGACCTGGTGGGCGCGCCGGGCCTCCTGGTCTCGGGCCAGGGGCTGCGCGAGGGCGTCGCGCTCACGGCACTCGGAATCTCCACCTCGCGCCCGGCGGCGGTTCGCCGGGCATCGGTCGCGGCATTGTCCGCCCGGTTCGCCACGTGGGACGGGGAGCGGGCCCGGCGGCGGACCGAGGTCGTCGAGCGCCTGGCCGCCGACCTCGACCCCGAGGCCGACCCCGAGCAGGTCGAGATGCTGGCCCATGCCGCCACCCTGCTCGACCTGGGGCGGGCCGTCGACTACTACGACCGGTACGGGCAGGCGGCCCGGACGGTGCTCTCGGGGGACCTCATCGGGTTCTCCCACCGCCACCTCGCCCTGCTGGCCGCGACGTTCCTGGAGGCCGCCGGGGAGCGGCCCGGCGACGCATACCGGACAGAGCTGACCCGGCGGGACCGAGGATGGGCGGCGAAGGCCGGCGCTATCCTGGCATTGGCGGACGAGATCGAGAGCAGGACGCCCCCCGGCGAAACCGTCGCGGTCTCAGCGACCGTGAGCGAGACGACCGTGAGCAACGTGGGCTTGGGCGAACCCGACGAGACGCGCGACGTCCTGCCCGGGCGCCTGTTCATCGTCGAGGGCATCGACGGATCCGGGAAGAGCACGCAGCTCGACCTGCTGCACAAGTGGCTGGTGGGGCGGGGGTTCCTCGTCGTGTTCACCGAGTGGAACTCCTCCCCCATCGTGAAGGGGACGACCAAGCGAGGGAAGCAACGGCACCTGCTGTCCCCGATGTCGTTCTCGCTGATCCACGCGGCCGACTTCGCCAACCGGGTGCACGCGCAGATCCTGCCGGCGCTCCGGGCGGGGGCGATCGTAATGGACGACCGCTACGTGTACACGGCGTTCGCCCGCGACGCGGTGCGGGGGGTGAACCGGGACTGGCTGCGGGGGATGTACTCGTTCGCCGTCCCGCCCACACTCGCCTTCTACTACGACGTGCCGCTCGACGAGGCCATCCGCCGGATCATGGAGGGCCGGCCCAGGCTCAAGTACTACGAGGCCGGGCTGGACCTGGACCTCGCGGACAGCCCCGAGGAGTCGTTCCGCCGGTATCAGGGGCTGATCCAGCACGAGTACGAGGGGATGATCGAGGAGTTCGGGCTGGTCCGCGTGAACGCCACCGACAACCTGATCCACCAGCAGCAGGAGATGCGGAAGATGGTGGAGCCGTATCTGGAGGGCGTGGCGCGCGTGGAGGGCGCCAGCGTCCACGACGTCCTGGCGCAGACGTCGCTCCGCGGCCGGTACCTGGCCGACCGCACGGGGGGGGCGGCGCTGTGACCGAGGTCCGCTTCTACGGCCACCCGCCGCCCGGCATCGGGGAGGCAGCCCTCCCCGGCAGGCTCATCGTGATCGAGGGGACGGACGGCGTCGGCCGGTCCACCCAGGTCGCCCTGCTGAAGGAGTGGCTGGAGGACCGGGGGTACGCCGTGCTCGACACCGGCCTCGTGCGGAGCGAGCTGGCGGGGCCCGGCATCAAGCGGGCCAAGCAGGGGCACACGCTGGACCCGATCACGCTGAACCTCTTCTACGCGGTCGACATGTGGGACCGCATGGAGCGCCAGATCGTCCCCGCTCTGCGGGCCGGCATGGTGGCGCTGGTCGACCGGTACGTGTTCTCGGTCATCGCCCGCGCCGTCGTGCGGGGCCTGTCCAGGGAGTGGATGGAGCAGGTGTTCGGCTTCGCGCTGGTCCCCGACGCCGTCATGTACCTCGACATCGACGTCGAGCGCCTGCTGCCCCGGGTCGTGTCCTCGAAGGGGTTCGACTACTGGGAGTCCGGACTCGACTACCTGCGTGAGCCCGACATGTACCGGAGCTTCGTGCGGTACCAGCGGGAGCTGCTGGCCGAGTTCCTCCGGCTGGCCGAGCGGCACCGCTTCACGGTCATCGACGCCCGGCAGAGCATCGCGGAGACGTTCCGTTCGGTGCGCCAGGAGGTCGAGCGGGCCCTGCACGGCATGGAGGTGGAACGGGTTCCAACCGCGGCTATATCGACCGCAACATCCGAGGCGTCGCCAGCCACCTGAGCCAGGCGGTTCCGGGACCGGGCACACCGTCCAGTCCGAGGCAGGCCACGCCGCCCTTCTTCAGCTCGAGGTCGACGCCGCGCCGGCCGGTCCCGGCCAGCAGGTAGGACGCCACCTCCGACAGGTTGGGTTCGTGGCCGACCAATGCGATCCGCTCGGCCGCGGCGTGCGGTCCCAGTGACAGCACGGTCTGGGCCGGGGACCGCTCCGGCTCGAGCTGCGCCCACGACGCCGGCTCCGGCCAGCCGAGCTCCTCGTGGAGGATCTCCGCCGTCCGCCACGCCCGGGCCAGGGGGCTCGAGAACATCACGTCGACCCCCAGGACGATCCGGCCGAGGCCCCGCGCCGCCTTCGCCATGCGTTCCTCGCCCTGGCGGGTCAGCGGGCGGTCCCGGTCGTCGGGCCACCGACCGTCGTCGCGCTGGGTCGCGATGGCGTGCCGGACCAGCAAGACCTCCACGCCTCAGCTCCCGACGACAGTGAGGGCGGCGGTCCCGCCACCTGCGGCGGCCCCGGGCGAGGGTTCCTCTGGCGGCGCGGTCCGGAGGGCGCGGAGCCGCGAGTGCGGGAGCGCGGCCACCGCCTCGGCGCGCCGGGCCTCGATGGTCCTCCGCAGCCGCCTCCAGGGCTTCCCCCGGATCCGCGCGTACACGCCGGGGAACCCGGCCCGCAGCTCCTCCGCCCGGCGCGCGTACCGCTCGCTCACCCTGCCGAGAAGGAACACCGCCCGGACCGGCAGGTCCTCCTGGTCCACCATCTCCCGGATGTGCGCCATCGCCACCTGGGCGTCCTGGTGCTCGCCGAGGCAGTCCTGGACGGCGACCAGCCGCCGCACGAGCCGCCTCGACGGCTTCGGCGCGAGCGGCGACAGGAACTCGACGGCGTAGCGCAGCCGCTTCGTGCGGATGCGCAGCTTGTGGAAGTCCTCGGGCGGCGAGCTCGGGTCGAGGGAGTCGCCCTGCTTACGGACCCTCCGTCGCCGCCGCCGGAGGATGTCGGGCGCGGCCACCAGGACCGGGGTGCGGGAGACGGGCGACCGCCGCAGCGGGCCGCGCCGGAGCAGGTCGTTCATCCCGGCCACGACGCGCTCGTACCGGCGGGAGTCGAGGTCCGCGAGCACCCGGGCGCGGGCGCCGGCATGGCGCTCCTCCAGCCGCTGGACGAGGGGGGCCAGCGCCCCGCGGTCGTCGTCGGGCATGTCGCGCCTCCACTCCCGGAACTGGTCGAGCTGGACGTCGAGATCCCGGAGCTCTCCGAGCTCCCCGGCCACCCACTTCAGCTCGTCGCGGAGGCGCTGCGAGCGCACCGGCAGCGCCTCGCGGAACACCGACATGGCCGCCCGCATCCGCCGGATGGCCACCCGCATGTCGTGGACCTCCTCCGGGTCCTCGCCCAGCCGGACGCCGGGCTCGTGCCCGAGGAACTCGGCGAAGTGCGCGCGCAGGACCGCGAACGCCACCTCGCCGACGGTCATCCGGTCCTCGACCCCGGTGGGACCGAGGTCCTCGGGAGCCGGCGGGGTCAGGCCTGCCGCCAGCACGCCAGCCTGGAACTTCGAGGCGCCGGCCGGGCTCAGCCCGCACGCGACGCGCAGCTCGTCCACCAGGGGCGCGGCGGATTCGACCGCCGAGGGCTCGACCTCGATCTCGACGCGCTGGAGCCGCGCCGGGCGGCCGTCCGGCACGGGGATCGACGTGTCGTCGAGCGACAGCTCTCCGACGACGGCACCGTCCACGCGGAGCGTGAAGACCTGGCGGCGCGTCCGCAGCCGGAAGAGCTCCCGGAGCTTTCGCCTCCCCGCAAGCGCGCGCACGAGGCGCCCGACCTCACCCGGAGCGGCCAGCACCGCCTCGGGGTCGGCCGACGGGATCCGCTCCGTGAGCTCGCGGCGGTCCTGCAGCCCCTCGACGGGCGTCCCGATCGACTTGGCCGTGGCCTCGGTGCTGCGGCCGATGGTCCGGATGCGAAGCGTGGTCCGTCCCCGCGACAGGCGCCAGTCCTCCGTGTCGAGGTACCGGTCGTTGAGCGTGAGGGTTCCCGCGAGCTCCAGGGTCTCGGGTGGCACGGACTCGAGCCACCGTCGCACCGGCCGGAGGTCGAGGGCGTCGAACTGCCACTCCACCTCCCGGTCGTGTGCCATGACCGGCCCACCATAGCAACCGTCCCCTCCGGCGGCCGACGCCGCTACGCGCGGACCGGGTCGGGCGCCGGAGGGACGGCTTCGGGGACAGGCAGCACCTCCTCGAAGCACACCTGGCACTCGCCCCGCTCGACGGAGCCAGACGAGCGGCAGTTCGGACAGTCGCCCGGGCGCTCCATCAGGGCGAACCGTAACCGCACCACGTGGACGGACGAGGACCGCCGGGCGAACGCCGGGGGAATTTCCCGCGCTACACGGAGGCCGGGCGGACGCTTGCGACGATCAGCCCGAGGACCAGCGCTGCCGCCGCCAGGCGATACACGACGAACGGCGCGAACGATCGCCGCCGGAGGTACGCGAGCAATGCCCAGATGACCAGGAACCCGCTGACCGCGGCGGCGACCATCCCGGCCACGAACGGGCCGCCCAGGCCGGTCGGCAGGTGCTCGGAGCCGGTGAGCAGCTTGATGCCCTTGTACAGCCCGGCCCCGCCGATGATCGGCAGCGCCAGGAGGAACGAGAACCGCGCGGCCGACTCGCGCGTCATGCCGGTGGCCCGGGCCGCGGTGATCGTCACGCCCGACCGGGACACGCCGGGCTGCAGCGCCACGGCCTGGGCGACGCCGATGATCACGGTGCGGCGGAGCGTGAGGCCCTCGAGCCCATGGTCCTGGCGGGCCCGGCGGTCGACCGCATACAGGACCACGCCGAAGATCGCGAGCATGATCGCGATCAGCCAGGGCTGTCCCAGCTTCTCCTCGATAACGTCCTCGAACAGCGCCCCCACGATTGCGCCGGGAATGGTCCCCACCACCAGGTACCAGGCCAGGCGCTCGTCGAGCGTGTCGGCCCGGCGCTTCCCGATCGAGCGGAACCACGCGCCCAGGTACCGGGCGATGTCGCGGCGGAAGTACCCCACCGCGCCCACGAACGTGCCGATGTGCAGCGCCACGTCGAAGGTCTTGTTCACCTGCTCGTCGTGCAGGATCGACCAGTTCCCCAGCCAGGGGACGAGGATCAGATGCCCCGAGGACGACACCGGCGCGAACTCCGTCAGGCCCTGGACGATCCCGAGCACGATGGCCTGGAACACACTCAGATGCGCGTGGCTCGCGGCTGCAACGAGGCGCAGGACGTGCATGCCTGGCTCCTTCCGGGTGCGGGGAACGACCGAGTCTACGGGAGGGCTCCGTAGACTTCTCGCCGGGAGATGGCGATTCGATGACGGCGGTGGCGTGGATCGTCGCGGCGGGGGCGGCGGTGATCGCCGTGGCGCTCGCTATCGCGCTGGGTCGCCAGCGCCGGTCGCGGGACGTCGACCGCGAACGGGCGGAGCTCGACCTCGCCGCGAGGGAGGCGCGCGCCGCCGACCTCGCGGAGCGGGTGCGCACCCGCGAGGAGATCCTGTCGACGATCGGCGACGGGATCGTCCTGTTCGCCCCCGACGGCCGGGTCGTGTACGCGAACCCGGCCGCGCGGGACCTCCTGGGCCGGCGGTTCGCCTCGGCCGGCGAGGTCACCCCGGACTCGCTCCGGGATGCCGTCGCCCGCGCCGGCGCCGCGCGGGACGCGCCGGTCGAGTGCGAGTTCGAGACCGGCGGGCGGACCATCGAGGCGTCGGCCATCCACGCCGGCGGCGGCGCGGTGGTCGCCGTGGCGCGGGACCGGACCGATGCGCGGCAGGTGGAACGGGTCCGGCGCGACTTCGTGGCCAACGCGTCGCACGAGCTGAAGACCCCGGTGGCCTCGATCCAGGCCATCGCCGAGACCCTCCGCCACGCGGCGGCCGAGGACCCCGAGGCCCGGGCCCGGTTCCTCGAGCGCCTCGAACTGGAGGCGATCCGGCTGACGCGCCTGGTCGGCGACCTCCTGGACCTCTCGAGGCTGGAGGGCGGGTTGGCCGAGTCCGAGGTGGTCGACGTGGGCCGGGTGGTGACCGACGAGGTCGACCGGCTCCGTCCGCGCGCCGAGGGCGCGGGGCTCCGGCTGGTGGTCGATGCCCCGGACCGCGTCGAGGTCCGGGGATCCGAGAGCGACCTGGGGCTCATGGTCCACAACCTGCTCGACAACGCCATCCGGTACAGCCCCGACGGCGGCGAGGTCCGCGCCACGCTGTCGACCGGCGGCGGCCTGGCCGAGCTGCGCATCGCGGACACCGGGCTGGGCATCCCGGCCCGCGACCTGGACCGGGTGTTCGAGCGGTTCTACCGGGTGGACCCGGCCCGGTCCCGGTCGACCGGCGGCACCGGGCTCGGACTGGCCATCGTCCGTCACGTCGCCCAGTCGCACGGCGGCGATGTGGAGGTCCGCAGCGTCCTCGGCGCGGGCTCCACGTTCATCGTCCGCCTCCCCCTCGCGGGAACCTGAGGGACGAGGGCACTCCGCGGCGGTCGCCTTCCGGGGCGGCGGGGGCGCGGGGGCCGATAAGCTCGGCGCTCGCTCGTGGGATGGACGCCCGGCGTGCACCTCTCGGAGCCCGGCCGGGGCCAGGCGCGCGCGCTGGCCGAGCGGCTGGCGCCGGTGCCCTTCGCCGCCGTGTACTCGAGCCCGCTCGAGCGCTGCCTGGAGACCGCCGAGCCCCTCGCGGCGCAGAGGCGCATCCACGTCACCCCGGCCGAAGACCTCGGCGAGGTCCGGTACGGGGATTGGACCGGCCGCTCGCTGGCCCAGCTGGCCCGGACGCGGCTGTGGAAGACCGTCCAGAGCGCCCCGTCGAACGCCAGGTTCCCGGGCGGCGAGAGCCTGTTGGAGGTCCAGGACCGCGCGGCCCGGGAGGTCGGGCGCATCGCGGCCACCCACCCGCGCGGCGTGGTCGCCGCGTTCTCCCACGGCGACGTGATCCGCCTGGTGCTCGCCCACTTCGCAGGCGTGCATGTCGACCTGTTCCAGCGGCTGGTGATCTCCCCCGCGTCGGTGACCGCGGTGGCGCTGGGCGACGGCGTCCCCCGCATCGTCCGGGTGAACGACACGGGCGCGGTCGCCGATCTCGTCCCGCCGAAGCCGCGCCGCCGGAAGATGGGAACATGACCGCATGACCTCGATGGACCTCGATCCCGTCGACCGCGTCACGACCGGCGCGGTCGGGCCGCCCGGCCAGCGCGAGTTCTACCTGCAGGCCCGCAGGGGAAGCGACGTCGCCACGGTGGCCGTGGAGAAGCAGCAGATCCAGCTGCTGTCGGCGTCGATCCTCGAGATCCTCGCCCGGGTCGGCAAGGAGACCGGCGAGGGGCCGGGCGAGGAGGAGATGGAGCTCGAGGAGCCGATCGAGACGATGTGGCGGGCCGGGCGGCTGTCGATCGGGTACGTGGAGGACCGCGACATGATCCTCCTCGAGGTCCACGAGCTCGTCCCGGAGGAGGAGGACGAGGAAGACGAGGACGACGACGAGCCCGAGCCCGAGGGCCTCGAGGCGCTCGAGGAGCTGGAGGCGCTCGAGACGCCCGCTGCCGTGGAGGCCATGGAGGCCCTGGAGGCGCTCGACGAGCCGGAGGGAGAGCGCGTCCGCATATTCGCAACGCGGGAGCAGATGTTGTCGCTGTCCCGGCACGGCGCGCTGGTCGCGTCGCGGGGCCGGCCGACCTGCCAGTTCTGCGGCAACCCCATCGACCCCGAGGGCCACGTCTGCCCGGCCATGAACGGGCACGGGCGCCTGGACCGATCCTAAGTGCACCGCCCCGGAAGCACTGAGCCGCGGTGAGCTCGGCGTACCTCGACGTGTGGCCCGTGCTCGCCGGCGGCGAGCTCGAGGTGCTGGGCCTCCTCCCCCGCTCCTCCAACTACACGTTCCTGGCGAGGGCCTCCGCCGGTGAGGACTCCACGCTGGTGGTGTACAAGCCCCGGCGCGGCGAGACTCCCCTGTGGGACTTCCCGGAGGGGACGCTCTGCCAGCGCGAGGTGGCTGCCTACGTCGTGGCCCGGGCGCTCGGGTGGCCGGAGGTCCCGCCCACGCTCATGCGCGACGGGCCCGAGGGGGAGGGATCGGTCCAGCTGTTCGTGGAGTTCGACCCCGCCCAGCACTACTTCACGATGTTCGAGGAGCGCCCGGACGACTTCCGCAGGATCGCCGCGTTCGACATGGTCGTGAACAACGCCGACCGGAAGTCGGGCCATTGCCTCTGCTCGACGGACGACCGGGTGTTCGTCGTCGACCACGGGGTGTGCTTCTCGACGGAGCCGAAGCTCCGCACGGTCATCTGGGACTTCGCCGGCGAGCCGATCCCGCCGGAGCTGCGCGAGGACGCCCGGCGGGTGGCGGCCGGGCTGGCCGGCGGCGACCTGCGGGCCGAGCTCGCCGGACTCCTCGACGAGGCGGAGATCGACGCCACCGCCCGCCGGGCGCTCGCCGTCGCGGAGGCGGAACGGTTCCCGCACCCGACCGGCGGGCGGCCCTACCCCTGGCCCCCCGTGTGACCCGGGGTCTCACGTCGCACGCCGCGCGAGCGTTGTTCTAGGGCGATGGAGGCCGCGATCCCGCCGTTCAGCGTGTTCCTGGAGGAACATCGCTCGCTCGTGTACCGGTTCCTGGCGGCGACCGTGGGCAGGGAACACGCCGACGACTGCTTCCAGGAGACGTTCCTGTCGGCCCTGCGGGCGTACCCCCGGCTGCGGCCGGACTCGAACCTCCGGGCGTGGGTGATGGCGATCGCGACGAACAAGGCCATGGACCACGGCCGGCGCCGGGCCCGCGCGGCGGTCCCGGTGGCCGAGGTTCCCGAACATCCCGCGCGGGAGGCCGAGCCCGCCGATCCGGCGGTGTGGGACGCCGTGCGGTCGCTGCCCCCGCTGCAGCGGGCCGTCGTGGTCCACCGCTACGTGCTGGACCTGCCGTACGCGGAGATCGCTGAGGCGCTCGGCACGTCCGAGGAGGCCGCCCGGGCCAACGCATACGAGGGCCGCAAGAAGCTCCGCGCGGCACTGGAGGAGACCCATGACGAACCGTGACGACCTGGCCGGCGCGCTCCGCCGGCTCGACATCGACGCCGCATCGCGCGCGGCCGCGGCCGCGGTGCCCGAGGCCGCCCGCCGGGCGGGCCTGCTCGACGTGGCCTACGCCACCGTGGACTCGCCCTTCGGGCCGCTGCTGGTGGCGGCCACCCGCAGGGGCCTGGTCCGCCTGGCCTATCCGAACGAGCCCGTGGACCGGGCCCTCGAGGAGCTGGCCCGCGGGGTCTCCCCCCGGGTGCTGGAGTCGCCGGCCTCGCTGGACGGCCTCCGCCGGCAGCTCGACGAGTACTTCGAGGGCGAGCGGCGCCGCTTCGACACGCGGATCGATTGGTCCCTGACCCGGGGATTCACCACCCGCGTGCTGCGGGCCACCGCGCGCATCCCGTTCGGCGGGGTCAGCACGTACCGGGACGTGGCCGGGCGGGCCGGCAACGACCGGGCCTACCGGGCGGCCGGGAACGCGCTGGGATCGAACCCCATCCCGATCGTCGTGCCCTGCCACCGGGTGCTGCACGCCGACGGCGGGCTCGGGGGCTACACGGGCGGGCTGGCGCGCAAGGAGTTCCTGCTGCGGTTGGAGGGCGTCCTGCCCCCGGCCTGACCCTCGAGCCGCCGGCTCGAGCGTCGAGGGCTCAGCGGGCTCGTGCTCCACGACGTAGGGCCGGCCACCTCGTCAACGACCCGCCGTTCCATCCACGACGTCAGCCACAACAGGAGGCCGCCGAAGACGGGCAGTGCCGCGAGCGCCATCACCGATCCGATCGTCATATTCGATCCATTCCACGTCTCCGGATGACACAAACGTCCTCCGGCGCAACGGCCTACCGTTGCGAACGTGCCAGGAACGACTGGATCGCGGCGGTGAACCGGCTCGAGGCGGTGCAGCGGTTCGGCGAGGCCCGGGTGGCCCGGCTGGCCACGGTCGGTCCACGTGGACCTCATGTGGTGCCCTGCACGTTCGCCCTGGCCGGCGACCGGATCGTGTCGGTGGTCGACCGGAAGCCGAAGCGGACCACCGCGCTGCAACGCCTGGCCAACATCCGGTCCGATCCCCGGGTGAGCCTCCTGGTCGACCGGTACGACGAGGACTGGGTCCGGCTGTGGTGGGTGCGGGCCGACGGCCGGGCGGCGATCGAGGAGGAGGGGCCGAACCGGGACGGCGCGATCGCCGCCCTCACGGCGAGGTACCCCCAGTACGTCCGCCAGCCGCCGCACGGCCCGGCGATCGTCGTCACCGTCGACCGGTGGGCCTGGTGGTCGGCCCTCCCGGGGTAGCGCGTTCCCGCCGCGCCGCGGCCAGCACCGCCCCCAGCGCCTCCGGGGGAACCAGGGCCGAGACGTCATCGCCCCGGCGGGCCCGGTCGCGGACGTCCCGGGAGGCGACGGCCGCGACGCCGGGCGGCACGTCGAGGCGACGGACGCGGTCCTCCCAGCCGAGCGCCGCGGCCTCCGCCACGGCCCGCGCCACCGCCTCCTCCTCGCCCCGCCGGGTCGCGTACAGCACCGTCGCCGACGAGAACAGCGTCGCCAGCGCACGCTCCCGGTCCTCGTACCACGCGGGGTCGAGCAGCTGCGCCAGCTTGTCCGAACCCAGCACAACGGAGAGGGCCGCCCGGGGGAAACGGCCGGCGGCGGCCGCGACCTGATCGGCGAGCAGCCCGTGGGAGGTCAGCCCGGCCGCCAGGCCCTCGCGCCCGGCGCAGACCGCGGCCAGCGTCTCGATCCGCTCGCGCTCGTCGAGGAGCGCGGGCGGGGTCCCCGGTTCCTTGGGCAGGATCCGGGCCGAGTACAGCGCCACCACCAGCCCGGCGTGCTCCCGCGCGGCCTCGGCCAGCGCCACGTGCGCCACCGTGACCGGGTCGAACGAACCCGCCAGCAGGGCCACCGACGAGGCTGCCGGCGCGCGATCGTCGTCCGGCCACAGGACCAACCTGGGCCGCTCGGCGAGGCGGATCTGGTGCAGCGCCTGCATCGGGTCCAATGCCCGTACCATTGCACGCTGTGATGTCCGGGTGGGACGAGGTACAGGCACTGGCCCGGGATCGCGCCATGGGGGCCGCGGAGACCGCCGACCGCGCTGCCCAACTCCTCCGGACGCTGCCGAAGGACGAGGTCGAGGGGGCGATGGAGGCGCTGCTCGCCGCCCACCCCAGCATGGGCCCGCTGTGGCGGCTCGGCCACGCCATCCTCACGGTGGACGACCCGGTGGAGGCGGTGGACCGGTTCCGGAAGTTCCTGGCCGGCGACTCGATGGCGGGCTTCGCCCTGAGCCCGGTCCTCCCCGGGAAGATCCTGACGATCTCGAACTCCTCGGCCGTGGTCGAGGCCCTGGCGGTGCGCAAGCCCCGGACCGTCCTGTGCATGATGTCCCAGCCCGGCGGCGAGGGGCTGTCGATGGCCGGGATCATCAGCGCGTACAGCGAGGTTCGCGTGCTCGACGACGACGCGGCCATCCGTGACGTCCCGGCCGAAGCGGTGCTAATCGGCGCCGACGCGGTCACCCCCGGGTCGGTCGTGAACAAGGTCAAGTCGCTCGAGCTGGTGGTGGCCGCCGCGAAGAAGGAGATCCCGCGCTACGCGGTGGCCGGCAGCGCGAAGCTCGTGCCGTTCGAGGTGCCGGTACCGGAGAACTTCCAGGCCGTCCCGCTGAAGCTGTTCACCGCCGTCGCGCTGCCCACCGGGCTGCTGTCCCCGGCCCAGGTGGCCGAGCGGGCGGCCGCGGTCCCCTTGCACCAGAGCCTGCTGGACATGGCCGCAAAGCTCTAAAGAGCGTCGGGGGGCTCCGCCCCCCGACTACCCCCCGAACTACCCCCCGAACCCTAAAGAGCGTCGGGGGCTCCGCCCCCCGACTACCCCCCGAACCCTAAAGAGCGTCGGGGGCTCTGCCCCCCGACTACCCCCGAACCCGTGCGCCTCGGCGCTCCTTCCTTGGTGGTGCGGCGGGCCGTTTTGCGGCTTGCCGCTGTTACGATCGGTTCGTGGAGCCTCAGGCCCCCGCCCAGGGGGCGGTCGAGTTCTGCTACCGGCACCCCAAGGAACAGACCGGGGTGCACTGCACCCGTTGCGGCCGGCCCATCTGCCCCGAATGCATGATCCCTGCACCGGTCGGCTACCAGTGCCCCGAGTGCGTGGCCGAGGCTCGCAAGGCGTTCCGGCAGGGCCCGGCCCGGCGGGCTCGAGCCTTGAGCCGATCGTCGATCACGAACATCACGCTCGCCATCCTCGTGGCCGTGTTCATCGTTCAGGTGGCCAGCGGAGCGGGGCTCGGACTCGGCCTCACCTCCAGCCGGGCGGATCCTCTGCTGATCCACGGCGGGATGCAGCCGGCCAGCGTGGCGGTCGGCGACTACTACCGGCTGTTCACGGCGATGTTCCTGCACCTGTCGCTCCTGCACATCCTGTTCAACGGATGGGCGCTGCTCATCTTCGGTCGTTTCGTCGAGCAGTCGCTCGGCCGCGTGGCGTTCGCGATCGTCTTCCTGGTGGGTGGCCTCTGCGGCAGCGTCGCGAGCTACATGTTCGGTTCGCCGGGCGTCGTGTCCGCGGGAGCGTCGGGCGCGATCGTGGCGCTCTTCGGCGCGTTCATCGCCTACAACTACCGACGCCGGCAGAACGCGATGTCTCGCGCGAACCTCCAGTCGGCGGTCGTCATCATCCTGCTCAATCTGTTCCTCACCCTGGGCTACAGTCAGATCGACTGGCGAGCCCACTTGGGCGGTCTCGTGGGAGGCCTCATCCTCGGTGCGGCGCTCGACGGTTTCGGATCCTTTCGGATCCGGAGCGTGGTTCGCGTGGGCACGGTAGTGGGCGTCGCGCTCGCGGTCCTGCTCCTCGTCGGTTTCAGGACCTCACAGCTCCGATCGCAGTTCGGAGTGCCCCAACTCCAGCACGCGAAGCAGTGCCTGATCCACCCGAACCTCACCTGCTGACGTCGCCGTGGCCGCCGGGCGAGGCGATCCGGCCGGACCGCTACCGGTCGCCGATCCCGTAGATCTTTCCGCCGCGGGCGCCGACCCACAGCATCCCGTTCCACACGGCCGGAGTGGACTCGATGCATCCCTCGAGGTGGACGGACCACAGCTCCGTCGGCTGCCGGGGGTTCGAGATGTCGAAGTCGTGGAGGTCGCCGGCGCAGTCCCCGATCACCATCTGGTCATCGATGGTCACCGGGGAGCCGTTGAGCGGCGGGGCCACCCGAGTGTCGGAGAGGACCTTCCCGGTTTCGGCGTCCACGGCGAGGATGTGCCCGTCGCTGCCGGGCGCCCACACCACGCCCTTGTACAGCGCCGGCGTCCCGAGCAGGCCTCCGTCCGGGCCGGTCCCGCCCATGTCGACGGTCCACACCAGCGGGTTCCTCGGCCTGTTCGGGTCGAGCTTGATGAGCGACCCGCCGACCTGCGCATCCCGCGCCCGCGAGCGCGACTGGATGTTGAACGAGTAGTGGCGCCCGACGTAGAGATCACCCTGCTGGTCGATCACGATGGAGGCGTCGGTCTCGTCGCCGACCCAGTACTCGAAGACCTTCCGGTAGTGCGTTCCGCCGTCCAGGACATCACTGATGTCCCACCCCTGGACCAGCCCGCCGGAGTTCCCGAAGTACACGACGCCGTTGAAGAACGCGACGGAGTTCTCGATCGACACGCTGTCGTCGCCCAGCTCGGACAGGAACTGCTGGGTGAAGCCAGGGACCAGCATCACGATCTTGGGATCGACCTGGACCAGGCCCTTCGAGTCGTCGTGCCGGTTCAGCTTGATGACGTAGAACCAGGAGTTCTCGCTGCCCTCGAGCACGTAGTCGCCGAGCTGCAGCGCCGCGCCGTCCCAGTCGTTGTTCCACAGCGGGTCGGGGACGCTGGTGTCCGCGTTCACCGACCACAGCGTCGTGGGCTTCGGCCGGTCGAGGGCCACGATGCGAAAGTCGTTGTCCCGCGACCCCGCGTAGTACAGCGGGTAGCCGTCGGCGTCGGAGGTGGCCGAGCCCTTGGCCAGGTCGCCGGTGACGAGATCCGGGCGCATCGGCTGGCCGGTGAGCCCGTTCAGGAAGTGGTAATGGTCGTCGTACGCGCCCTCCCGGATCTCGACCTTGCCGTCCTTGTGCACGATGACGTTGGGCTGGCCGGTCCACCCGGTTCCGCACCAGGTCTTCGTGCCGTCGATCCCCGTCGACTGCGAGCACAGGCCGCCGGACTGCGGGTACTGCCACAGGACCTGGGGGTGCTGCGGCAGCGGGCCCTCGCCGTAGTAGGTGCGGGTGGCGTTCCCCCGGAACGTCACCAGCCCGGGGAACTTCGTGTTGACCGGCCCGGGCGTGGAGGGGTCGTCCTGGCTCGCGCCGCCCGGCGACGGCGAGCCCGTGTCCGTCTCACCCGGCGTGGTGGGCTTCCCGGAGCCCGAGTGCGACCCCTCCGGCGATCGCGTCGTCCCGCCGTCGGCCTTCGGTGACCCGTCGTTCCCGGTCACGGCCTTCGCCACGGCCACGCCGCCGGCCACCAGCACCAGCACCACCACGACCGCCCGGAAGGGGAACCGCGCCGGACGGCCGTGGCGCGGCACGCTCGACTGCGAGGGCGGCCCTGACGGCGGGCGTCGAGCGGGAGGGGGCGTCATTGGGGATCGCCGAAGATCGTACCGGCCGCCGCCCCCTTTGGACGGCAGGCGCCTCGTTCAGTCCTTCAAGCCCGCGATGAACCTGGTGAGAGCCGCGTTGGTCGCCTCGGTGGCCTCGAACTGGGGCACGTGGCCGACGCGGGGGAGGACGAGCAGCTCGGCGTCGGGGAGCTCCGCGGCGAGCTTGGGGGCGAGGCGCACCGGCACCAGGCGGTCGGCGGTACCCCACACGATCTGCACCGGCACGCGGACGTGACGCATGCGCGCCCAGAACGGGCGGGGGGACTCGGTGAGGAGATGCCGCAGCGAGTCGAAGAACGCCATGCGGGCCTCGGGCGTCCGGTAGATCCGGATGAACTCCTCCGCGGCGCCGTCGTAGCCGGCGTCGGGCAGCTTCGACGGATCCCCCATCAGCCGGCGGATCGCCACCTTCATCCACTTCTCCCGGAGCGGGAACGGGACGGCCCCGAGCTCGGTCGGGATGATGCGCGTGAACCCGAGGACGTAGCGCACCCGGAATCCCGGGACGGCCGGGGCCAGCAGCGCCAGCGCCCGGACCCGGTCGGGCGAGCGCACGGCGAGCTCCAGCGCGACGCGGCCGCCGAGGGAGTTCCCGATCACGATGGCCCGGTCGATCTCCAGGGCGTCCATCAGCCGCCGGACCGTCCGCGCGTAGTTCCGGGGCGTGTACTCGGTCGACACCGGCTTGTCCGAGGCGCCGTGGCCGGGGAGGTCCGGGATGATCAGGCGGTGGTACGGGGCAAGCGCGGGAACGATCGGTAGCATCGAGATCTTCGTGCCGCCGAGCCCGTGCAGCGCGAGAACCGGGGGGCCCTCGCCGACGACGTACGTCGACAGCGTCACGTCCCCCGCCTCGACATCGAGCTGGTCGAGGTCGAGCGGCCCCCGCGGGCGGGCGTGCGGCTCGAACAGCGACTGCAGCCGCGCGCCGAGGTCGAGGTTGCCCCGGAGCGCCAGGCGGCCGGCCAGGAAGGCCTCGATGCCGGTCATCCGTCCGTCGTCGAGGGCGAGCCAGGTGTCGCGGTCGGCCCACAGCCGGGCCGCCGGCTGCCGGGCCACGCCCTCCCGCGCGCGGCAGGACTTCCGGGTCACGGTGACCGTGTAGGTGTCGTCTCCGATCCGGATCTCCCACTCGGCCGACAACCCGTTCGCGGCGTCGAGCCGGAACCGGTCGGGGAGGGAGAGGACGCGCCGGCGTACCTCGTCCTCCCCGGAGACGTCCCCCTCGCTTGCGATTCGATGAGCCACCTCGAACGCAAATGTACCGCTTGTATCGCTCCCGAACCTCGATTCCACCTCCGGGCTGTCAATGGCGATCCGGCCTCGGCGAGGCCGAACACGGGTCCCGGGGCTTTGTGCGACCCCGCACCAGGGGCTACGCTCGTCGCTCATGGGGTGGGAACCACGCCAGAAGGACCTGGTGCTGATCCTGGCGCGCGACGTCGCGGCCAGGCTGGCGACGCCGATGTTCGTGGTCGACGCGGACGGCACGCTGGTGTTCTTCAACGAGGCCGCCGAGGCGGTCCTCGGCCAGACCTTCGCCGACGCCGGCGAGATGCCCGTCGAGGAGTGGTCCATCGCGTTCTCCCCTGTCGACCACGACGGGACGCCGATCCCGGCCGAGGAGCTGCCGCTCGGCGTGGCGCTGTACCAGGGCCGGCCGGCCCACAGGACCTTCGACATCATCGGCGCCGACGGGGTCCGCCGGGAGCTGGCCGTCACGGCGATCCCCCTGCAGACCCACCCCTCCGAGACGGTGGGCGCGGTCGCGCTGTTCTGGGATAGGGCGGCGTCGCCGTGAGCGCTGTGGGGAGCGCGGTCGGATGAAGGCCAAGGTGTGGGGTTGCCGCGGGTCGCTCGCCGCGCCCGGGCCGGACACCGTCCGGTACGGCGGGAACACCTCCTGCCTCGAGCTGACGCTCGACAACGGGGCCGTGCTGGTCCTCGACGCGGGAACCGGCGCGCGGTCCCTCGGGCTGAAGCTGGCCGAGGAGGCGCCGAAGCGCATCGACGTCCTGCTCACCCATCTGCACCTCGACCACCTCGAGGGCCTCGGGTTCTTCACGCCGCTGTGGACGACGGCCAGCGAGCTGCACATCTGGGGGCCGGCGTCGCCGCTCAAGTCCCTCGAGGACCGCATCGCGACGTACCTGTCGCCGCCGCTGTTCCCGGTGCACCTGTCCGCGATCCCGTCGCACCCGACGTTCCACGACACGCCGGAGGACGAGGAGTGGGAGCTGGCGGGCGTCCGCCTCTCCGCGCAGCGGATCTCCCACCCCGGGCCGACGGTCGGCTACCGGGTCGAGGAGGAGGGCCGGACCCTCGTGTACATGCCCGACCACGAGCCGGCGCTCGGGATCGGCGACCTCCGGGGCGTGGCGCCGGAGTGGCTGTCCGGGTACGCCGGCGCGTTCGGCGCCGACGTGCTGTTCCACGACGCGCAGTACACCGAGGAGGAGTACGGGCACAAGGTCGGGTGGGGCCACTCCTCCACCGAGCACGTCGTGACGTTCGCCCAGCTGGCCAAGGTCCGGCGGCTGTTCATGACCCACCACGACCCGCTGCACACCGACGACGACCTCGAGGCGATCTTCGTCCGGGCCCGGGAGCTGTGGGACGGCAACGGCGTCGACCACGACGGCGAGATCGCTCTGGCCTACGAGGGCATGGAAGTCGAGGTCTGATCCGGACCTTCGCTCCGGATGCAGCCCTCTCGTCGGGGGGCTCCGCCCCCCGACCTGCCCCCCGAAGACCCGATGGTTGAGGTTCGTGCTACGCGCCGGAGGCGAAGCGGGCGAACTCGAAGTGCATGCCGTCGGCGACGATCCACCGTCCGCCCCAGGTGAAGCCCCATCGCTCGAAGGTTGCGACCACGCGGGGGTCCATGGTGGGCACGCGGCCCCGGAGGTTCTCCGCGACGTTCAGGTCGATGGCCACGCCCCACGAGTGGTGCGACACGCCGGCCGCCGGGTTCCGGTTGGCGAACCGGCCGGCGAAGCAGCCACCGTACTCCGACGGGTGGATGAGCCCGCCGAGGCCGGCGTCGCGCAGCTGCGCCAGGGCGCCGCGGAGCTGCGCGACGACGGCCCGGTTGCACCGGACGACGCCGAGGATGGGCACGCGCGCCCTGACGATGTGGGCCCTGGTCCACGACGGGTCCATGCGGAACCACCCGTTCGACATGGGCTGTGCGGCGAACTCGCCGAACAGCTGCTTGAGACGGACGGGCGGGAGGACCGCGTCGCCCTGGCGGAAGAACGGCGTCTCTCCCGGCCCGCGGACCTGCAGCAGCGTGCCGGCCGGGAGCAGCCCGCGCAGGATCGCCCGCATCCGCGCCTCGGTCACCCCGGGCCGGGGATCGATCAGCAGGTATCGCTCGGTGCGCAGGCCGAGACCCGCCGCGGTCCGGCGCGACACGAACAGCTCGTGGGCACCGATCGCCGAGTCCGGGACCACGCCGGCGATCCGGACCGTCCGACGGCCGAACGACAGCGTGCCGCCCGCCCCGAACCTCCGGAGCTCCGCCGACGTGGCGCCCAGCGCGCCCGCGCCGCCGGCCAGGGCCGGGAGCAGCGCGCGGTCCTGCGGAGGCAGGAAGGCGGCGTAGTCGGCGAGCCGCGCCGCCGCGACCTCGACGGGGATGGCCAGCCCGTCCTTCGGCCGGTCGACCGTGACGCCGTCGGGCGACGCCGACCGGGTCATCCACAGCGTGCCGCTCACGACCGCCACGGACCTGGTCACCGCGGGGTGCCGGGCGACCGACGCGGCGAACCCCGGCGGCAGCCCCCCGGGCGTCCACGCCAGCAGCGTGTCGGCGGGGGCGGGACGGATCGCGGGCGTCGGGGTCGGAAACGACGAGGGCGGCGGCTCCGGGCCGGGGATCGAGGGCCGGGGCGACCCCTGGGCGATCAGCCCGACCAGGCCGCCGCCGGCCAGCCCGGCCATCGATGCCGCCACCACCGCAATGGACCGCCACGCCCGCCGCCGGCTCATCGCCCCTCCACCGGTTGCAGCGAGCCGGCGACGCGCACCAGCGACCCAAGGTCGAAGGCAGGGCCGCTGAGCGAGCGGTAGACGCCGCCCTGGACCCACTCGAGCCGGTGGTCCTGGGGCGCCCACCGGGCCACCGTTCCCCGGACCCGGACCTGGAACTGGTCGGCCTCGGTCGGCGGCGGCAGCGTCTCGCCCGCGGCCTGGTACAGCGCGAGCCCCACGCCGTCGAGCTCGGCGGCGGCCCGCCGGTACACCACCGTCACGCCCCGCACCCCCGGCGCCGTGAGGGTCTGGGCTCCCGCGGCACGGTATCCGGAGGGGAGCCACGCGGGACGGAGGGCGTCGAACGCCGCTGTGGACAGGGCGGCGGCCGGGTCCAGCCCGGTGCGTACGGTGGCCTCCGGCGAGCGCCGGACGGACCAGGTGGCCGGCGGCGACAGGGGCCGGACGGGCAGCGACGAGGCGATCCGGACCAGCGCCGGCCGGGGGAGGTTCGTCGACAGGAGGTACTCCGCGCCGGCGGTGTGGATCGCTACCCGGCGGGGCTCGGTCTCCGAGGCCGGCTCGTACGCGCCCAGGCCGCCCCGCAGCCGCACCGGCTCCGCGAAGGGACCGACCCCGAACGGCCGCGCGGCCCGCCAGCCGCCCACCTCCTCGACGGTGAGCCACGCCAGCCCGCGCGCGTAGGCGACGATCCGCACATCGCCGGAGCCCGCGTCCTCGCCCGCGATCCGCCCGGCCCGAGCCGGCCGCAGGCCGTCGAGCCACGCCGGCGCCGGTACCTCGCGGGCGACGGCCGGAGATTCCCGGAACCCCTCGTCCACGGGCACGGCGTCCAACCCGGTCGCGCGGACGGCGAACGCCTCCGCCGGGGGCCGCGCCGTGGAGAACGTGCGGGCCACCGCGGTGAGCACGGGCCGGTCCGCGGGTTCCGCGGGCAGCCCGAGCTGGCGGGTCCACAGCCGGCGGGCGGCTCCCGCCGCGGGGAAGACCTGATACTTCAGCGGGAACCACGTCCTGGCGTCCAGCCACACGACCACCCGGTCCTGGGGGAAGAACGGCCGCCACGACCCGAGGAACTCCAGGAACCCCCACAGGGGCTCGGCGTCGTGCTCGGCGAGGGCCACGCCGATCGCCTCCCGGCCGCCGACCCGGCCCGGGCCGACGATCTCCACCCGGTTCTGCGCGGCGAGGACGGTCATCGGGACGATGACGTCCGTGGGCAGGCTGGTCTGCCCGTCGAACGGGATTCGGTGGACGACCAGGCGCGTCACCTGCGCCCGCCCCGGGCACGACGGCGGCGTTCCCTCGGGGCACGACTGGGGGCCCCGGGCAAGCCAGGTCCGGCCGTCCGACACCAGGCGGAGGTCGTTCGGGATCCACTCCCCCCGCGGGTATCTCGTGGTGTCGCGAACCGCGACCCGGAGGTCCTCCGGAGCCCGGAACGCCACCGAGGCGACGAAGGTCCTCACGGGCACGGCGCGGGCCCAGTTGCGCTCGGTGACGTCGAACGTCGCCCGGTACCCGCCCAGGGAAACGGCCGCCCCCACCAGCCGGTGGGGGATCTCCTCGGCCAGGGCCCGGCCGCCGCGCACCTGCGGCCCCCGGACCCCGTATGTCACCAGGTACCCGGCCACCAGGCCGATCGCGGCGGCCAGCCCCACGACCCGTCGCCATGCGGTCGCCGGGGCGCCCGCTGTTCCCCGCGGCGCGCCGGCCCGGCCCGGGCCGGCCTCCGCCTCGACCCGCGCCATGATCGCCGGGGCGAGGTCCGGGACGGCGGCCGCCACCTCGAACCGGGCCGTGTTCCTTAGCCGCCAGGCGCGCTCGGAGAACTCCGAGCACCGCAGGCAGCCGGCGGCGTGTGCGGCGACGTCGTCGGGGACCCGCTCCGCCGGGTCGTCCATGGCGGCCGACAGGGCGCGCTCGGCGAGGTCACATCTCACCGGCGGCCTCCTCGTCCTCGGACAGCCGGCGCATCAGCGCCGCCCGGGCGCGGTGCATCCGGCTCTTCAGGGTCCCCGGCGGAACCTGCAGGATCGCGCTGGCCTCGCGGTAGTCGTAGCCCAGCACCTCGATCAGCACGAACGGCTCCCGGAACCGCGACGGCAGCGCGTCGACGGCCGCCTGCAGCCGCAGCCGCTCCTCGATGCCGCCGCCCGCCGGGTGCCGCGACAGCGCCTCCGCGGCCCGCTCGGCGAGCGCACGCTCCCGGCTCACCCGGCGCCGAGCGTCCGACGCGCAGTTGTGCACGATCCGCAGCAGCCAGCTGGTGAACTTGGAGGAGCCGCTGAACGTCCGCAGCCCCCGGAAAGCCCGGACGAACGATTCCTGGGTGACGTCGTCGGCGAGCGTTCGGTCCCGGGTCAGGTGGTAGGCGAAGCGCCAGGCGTCGCCCTGGCACCGACGCACCAGCTCCTCGAACGCGCCGAGGTCGCCCGCCTGCGCCCGGCGGACGACGTCCGGCTCCGGCTCGCGCACGCCACCTCCTGGGCCGCTGGTCACGAAGCCTAACCGCCCCTCCACCCGCAAGGACCGCCGGTGGACGCGGTTGGTTCCTCATCGCGGCCCCCGGGCGCGGCCGGTCGCTCACCGCAACCCCCGGGCGGCGCCGGCGAAAGCCGCGGCCACCGCGCGGGCGGCGGCGAGGTGCTCTGTCCCCGCGGCGATGCGGACGAAGGGCTCGCCCTGATCGGTCCGGCAGGCGGTCAGGTAGACCCGCGTCGTGTCGAACCCGAAGCTCGCGCCCGAGATCACCGGAACCCCTCGGGCGGCGGCGGTGGCCAGGGCCAGGTCGACGAACTCGCGGTGCCGGTCGAGCCGGTCGCATCCCGGAGCGAACTCGACGCCCAGGTACCCGCCGTGGAACCAGCGTTCGTCGCCGAACGAGGGATGGCTCGCGAGGCCGGGATGCGAGGCGCCGGTGACGACGCCCCCGGCCGCGCCCTCGAGGGCGGCGGCGATCTGCAGCGCGTTGCGCCCCAGCCGGACGAGGCGGCGCCGGAGGAGCCGGCGATCCGGGAACGGCACGACGTACGCCGCGAGGTCGGAGGCGTTCGTCCCGAGGTGCTCGCGACACTCGTCGAGCCGCTCGCCGTCGGCGGCGCGCGCCACGACCATCCCCGCGGCGACCCGGTCAAGCCCGAACTGCGCGTACTTCGTCAGGCTCTCCAGCGTGAGCACGCGGAGCGCACCCGCTCCGGGCAGCACGAACGGCTGGACGGCGCACGACAACCCGGTGGTGTCGACGACGAGGAACGCACCCGGGACGCGCCCGGCCATGGCCCGAACTAGCCCGGCCAGGTCCGGCAGGGCGATGCCCTTCGCGTTGCACAACGCGTCGACGAACGCCGCCTCCGGCCGGTGGCGGTCGACTGCCTCCGCCACGGCCGCCGGGTTCGCCTCGTCCACCTCCACCACGGGTCCGAGCGGGCTCCGCAGCACGAGGTCCCGGCACTCGTGGTACGCACGGCGGCCGAGCAGGACGGGGCCCCGAACCCGGGCATCGGCGACCAGGAAGTGCAGGATCGTGGTGAACCCGGCCATGCCGGAAGCGGTCATCAGCGCCCGCAGCGGCGTGTTCGGCGGACCGTCGACGTACTCGTCCAGGTACGCGGCCTCGAACACCGCGGCGTCGGGGTGACGGTCGCGCCGGTAGTCGTCGTGGTGCTCCCGGACCCGGCCGGCGAACCGCCCCGCCGCTGGGAACACCGAGTGCCCGAACGAGGGCGACTGCCAGTCCGTGCCAGTTATGGCCGCGGCGGCGAGGGTCCGATGGAACCGCACGAGGTCGGCCAGCCGGCGCCGCTCCACGGCCAGCCGGGCCACGGCTCGGTCGGTGGGCGGCGCGCTGCGGGCCGCGTCACCGAACGCCTCGGCCCGCGAGGCCACGGGCGCCAGCTCGCCGCGCGCGCGTGTCACCTCGGCCTGGATCGCCGAGCGCGTCGACCGGAGGAAGCTCCGCCGCGCCGCATGCACCTGACGCCGTGCGCCGGCGAGGCGGGCGCCGGCGCCGGCCGCGAGCGAGCGGAGCTCGTCGAAGTCCTCCGCCAGATCGGCGAGCGATGCCGACAGGACCTCCGCCCGGTCCCCCGCCGCGGCGACGACATCCGGGCGATCGAGGATTGCGGTCACCGTCCCGGGCTCCCGGGGTTCCTGGTCGATCCCACGCCTCAAAGGACCGAGGCGGACGGGCGGGAGTTCCCGAGCCGCTGCCGTCCTGGCGGGCGAACCCGTGGTCCCGAGCCCAAGCGCGGCTACGCGCCGGGTGCCACGACCTTCGACTCGGCGGGGGCCGGCTCGTTCCACAGCTTCAGCGCGACGTGGCCGTGCTCCTCGCCGAGCGTGCCGAGCGTCCCGGCGTCGAGGCGGAGCAGGCCGGCCACCCAGATGGGCAGACCGAGGTAGCGCGTGGCCAGTGCTCGGAGGCAGTGGCCGTGGCCGAACAGCAGGATCGGGTCGCGCTCGTCGGCGAGGTCGAGCAGCAACTGGTCCATCCGGTCGGCGACCTGTTCGGGCGACTCGCCGCCGGGGGAGCCGTCCCGGAACAGCTCCCACTCCGCACGGGTCTCGTGGATCTGCTTCGTGGTGACGCCCTCATACTCGCCGTAGTCCACCTCGCGCAGAAGCTCGTTGACCCGGGCGTTGGGGAAGCCGGCCAGCCTGGCCGTCTCGCGAGCCCGCCGCAGGGGGCTCGACCACACGGTCGAGAACCGGATGGCCCCGAGGCGGGGGGCCATCGCCCGGGCCTCCTCCTCGCCCTCGGGGATGAGCGGAAGGTCGGTGGAGCCGGTGTGCTGCCCGGAGCGCGACCACTCGGTCGCGCCGTGCCGAGCCAGCCAGATCTCCACGCGGGAGCCCCTCCCTCGACGAACGCTAGGCGGGCCGGTGGCTCCAGGTCAGGTCGACGTCGACCAGGATCAGCTCCGAGTCCTCGTTCGCCGAGATCTCGACGGCCGGTTCGTCCCGGATCCGGGCGGCGGCACCCGTCTGCATGGGCTCGCCGTTCACCGCGACATCGCCGGAGATCACGTAAAGGTAGGCCCCGCGGTCGGCGGCCAGGTCGTGCTTCGCCGACTGCCCGGCGGGGAGCCGCGACACGTGGACGCTGGCGTTCCCGTGCACCTTCACCGCGTCACCGCCGTCGGGCGCGATGACCTTCAGCAGCCTCCCGGTGCGATCCTCGGTCGTGAAGGCCTTCTGCTCGACCCCGGGGGGAAGGCCGCGCTCTTCCGGCATGATCCACATCTGGATGAACCGCATCGGCTCGGTCTCTGAGCCGTTCTGCTCCGAGTGCCAGGCGCCGGACCCCAGCGTCATGCGCTGCACCGATCCCGGGGGGAGGTCGCCGGGCGGCCCGCCCACGTCGTCCTGGTGCCGGAATGTCCCCTCCACGACGTAGGTGAGCCCCTCGATGTCGCGATGCGGGTGCATCGGCCAGATCGCGCCCGGGATCAGCCGGTCGTCGTTGAACACCCGGAGGTTCCCGAAGCCCATGTACTCGGGGTCGCGGTACGTGTCGAACGAGAAGTGCCACCGCGCGCGGAACCATCCGCCCTCGGTGTCGAAGATGTCCTCGTCGGTCCGGACGTCGATCGTCATCTCACCAAGCCAGCCAGTCGGCGGCCTCCCTGGCGTGGTAGGTGAGGATGAGGTCGGCGCCGGCGCGGCGGATCGAGGTGAGGATCTCGAGGGTAACGGCGCGGCCGTCGATCCAGCCGCGTTCGTCCGCGGCCTTCACCATCGCGTACTCGCCGCTCACGTTGAACGCGGCCATGGGGTGGCCGGTGGCGTCCTTTGCTGCGCGGATGACGTCGAGGTAGGGCAGGGCCGGCTTGACCATGACGATGTCGGCGCCCTCGTCGATGTCGGCCTCGACCTCGCGGATGGCCTCCTCCAGGTTCGCCGGATCCATCTGGTAGCCGCGGCGGTCGCCGAACTGCGGCGCGCACTCCGCGGCCTCCCGGAAGGGGCCGTAGAACGCCGAGGCGAACTTCGCCGCGTAGGCGAGGATGCCCACGCGCGCGAACCCGGCGTCGTCCAGGGCCTCGCGGATCGCCGCGACCTGCCCGTCCATCATGCCCGAGGGCGCCACCAGGTCCGCGCCGGCCTCGGCCTGCGCGACCGCGATCTTCCGGTAGATCTCGAGCGTCCGGTCGTTGTCGACCTCGCCCTCGTCGGTGAGCACGCCGCAGTGCCCGTGGTCCGTGTACTCGTCGAGGCAGAGGTCCTCGATGACCACTGCGTCGCCGCCTAGCTCCTCCTTCAGGGCCCGGATGCCCTGCTGGGAGATGCCCTCGGGATCGTGCGACGCGCTGCCCTCCGAGTCCTTGTGCGCCGGCACGCCGAACAGCACGAGGTTCCGCACGCCGCTCGACGCGATGTCGACGGCCTCCTTCCGCAGCGATTCCAGCGTGTGCTGGAACTGTCCCGGCATCGACGAGATCGGCGCGGGCTCCGCGATCCCCTCCTTGACGAACAGCGGGGCGATCAGATGGCGGGGTGCGAGGTCGGTCTCCCGGACCATCCGCCGGAGCGCCTCGCGCGCCCGCATGCGGCGGGGCCGGTGGTCTGGGTAGCTCATGCGGACGAGTGTACGCCCGGCCGATTCATCCGCCGCCGAGCGCCGCCGACACGGCCGCGGCGAGGCCATCGACCGTGTGCGGGTCGGCCACCGCGGCGACCCGGAACCCCTCCTCCCGGGCGGCGCGGGCGGTGACCGGGCCGATGCACACGGCCGCCGGGACGCGGTCCTTCGTGAGCGTCGCGAGGCCGCGGACCGTCGAGGCGCTGGTGAACGCGACGGCGTCCACGCGGCCCTCCGCCAGGGCGCGTTCCACCTCTCCGGGCAGCGCCGCCGACAGGCCGGTCCGGTAGGCCACCACCCGGACCGGCGTCCACCCCTTCGCGGCCAGCCGGTCCTCGGGCCCCCGCGGCGCGATGTCGGCCCGGGGCAGGAGCACCCGGCCCCGCCCGGAGGGGAACTGCTCGGCCAGCGCATCCGTGGTGTGGGGGTCGGCGACGAGGTGGACGTGGACGCCGCTCTCGACGAGCGCCCCCGCCGTGGCCGGGCCCACCGCGGCGATCATCGAGGCCATCCCCCGGCGGTACCCGAGCGCGTCCATCCGCTCGCACACCGCGTCGACGGCCCGCGGGCTCGAGAACACGACCCAGGCGAACCCGCCCTCGCACAGGTCCGAGACGGCCTCGTCGAGCGGGCCGGTGTCCTCTGCCGGGAGGATCTCGATGGCGGGGGCCTCCAGGACGGTCGCGCCCTCTGCGCGCAGCAGCTCCGAGAGCGTCGCCGCCTCTCCGGCCGGCCGGGTGACCACCACGGTTCGGCCGTCGAGCGCCCTCACCTACTGCTCCAGGATCGCCGCGGCCCCTCCGGCGAGCAGCGCGTCGGCGACCTCCCGCGCGGCTGTCTCCGGGGAATCCGCCTCCGAGTCCGCGTGGACCGGCGAGGTGCCGTCGGGACGCAGGACCACGGCGATCAGCCGGACCCGGGCCCCTTCGACGGTCGCGTACGCGCCCAGGGGCAGCGCGCAGCCGCCGCCAACCAGCTGCACCAGGATCCGCTCCGCCTCGAACGCCAGCCGGGAGGAGCGATCCTCGATCCCCGCTGCCGCGTCGCGGGCCGGCCCGGACTCCCGGGCCTGCACGGCCAGGGCTCCCTGCCCCGGCGCCGGGACCATGACCGTCTCGTCGAGCAGGTCGGCGTGGGTGGGCATGGCGTCCAGCCGGACGAGGCCGGCGGCCGCCAGGACCAGGCCGTCGACCTCCCCCTCCCCGAGCTTCCGCAGGCGCGTGTCCACGTTCCCCCGGATGTCGACGACGTCGAGCTCCGGCCGGGCCGCCTTGAGCTGGCCCCGGCGGCGCAGGCTGGACGACCCCACCCTCGCGCCGGCCGCCAGCTCGGGTCCCCGGCGGACCAGCATGTCGAACGGCGACCCCCGCTCGGGCACGGCCGCCACGACGACCCCCTCGGGGTCCTCGGCGGGGAGGTCCTTCGCGGAGTGCACGGCGAGGTCCACCTCGCCACGCACCAGCGCCTCGACGATGTCGTTGACCCACAGGCCCTTCAGGCCCGACGGCGAGGTCCCTGCGGGAACGCCCCGGTCGCCCTGGGTGAGCAGCGGGACGACCTCCGTCTGCACGCCAACGGCCCGCAACCGGCCGGCGACCTCAACGGCCTGGGCTGTGGCCAGCGCCGAGCGCCGCGTCCCGATGCGGAGAGGCCGGGTTGCCACTAGAGGGCGTCTCGGAGGGCGTCCGGGAGGGGCTTGCGGACGCCGGTCAGGAACGGAACCTCCACGCTCGTGTACCGGCGCGCTCTCGCGTCGCGCAGCCGGCGGATGCAGTCGACGATCTCGGTGAGCTCGTCGGCCTCGAAGGCCAGGATCCACTCCCAGTCCCCGATGCCGAAGTTCGACGTGGTATTGGCCAGGACGCCGGGGAACTCCCGCCCCATCTCGCCGTGCTCGCGGAGCAGCTCGGCCCGCTCCTGTTGCGGGATCAGGTACCAGTCGTGCGACCGCACGAACGGGTACACGTTCAGGAACCGCTTGGGGCCCTCGCCCTTCATGAACGCCGGGACGTGGTCCTTGGCCACCTCCGGCGGCCGGTGCACGCCGAGGAACGCGTGGGTCTGCTCGACCCCCCGGCCGAGGCCGGTGCGGCGGAACGCCGCCAGCAGCTCCTGGACGTCGTCCGGCGAGCGGGCCACCCACCACATCATCAGGTCGGCGTCGGTGCGGAACGCTACCGTCGAGTACACGCCGCGGAGGTGCACACGGTCGTCCCATTCCTTGAACAGGACCTCGGCCTCGTGGGCGATCCCCAGGTGGTCGACGGCGCCGTCGCGGAGCCCTCTGGTGGTCCGGAAGGCCGGGTAGTACGCGTAGGTCGGACGCTGGTCGTTCGTCATCGGTGGGTGTCCTCCTCGGCGACATGATCCCGGATCGCGGTGGCCACCGCGTGCAGGAAGTCCGGGTGGTCGTTCGGCATCTCGGTCCGCACGAGGCGGACGCCGGCGCTGCGGGCGACCTCCTGGGCCTCGATGTCGAGGTCGTACAGGATCTCCAGGTGGTCGGCCACGAACCCCGCCGAGCACACCACGACGGCCGGGTGGCCCTCCCTGGCCAGGATGGGGATGGCGTCCTCGAGGGCCGGGCCCCACCACAGGTCGCCGGTCCGGCCGGCGCTCTGCCACGCGACCTCGATGCGCTGGGTCAGGCCGATGTTGCCGGCGACCAGGTCGGCGGTGGCCCGGAGCTGGTCCCGGTAGGTGCAGTACGCCTCGCACCGCGCCGACGTGCACCGGAGGCACCGGTGCGAGCCGTCCGGCAGCGTCCGCACCGGCAGCGAGTGCGCGGTGAACACGATCGCGGCGGCGTCGCGCTCGGCCTGGGTCAACGGGTCGAGCGCGTTCAGCACGCGGCCGGCCAGGAACCCCACGAACTCCGGCCGCCGGTACCAGTCGCGGACGAACGTGAACGCCGGGCCCCCGTCCGCGACCACCGCCTCCTCGACCCGCTCGACGTACGTCTCGACCGACATGCCGGACCAGTGGGGCGCCATGACCACCCCCACGCCGAGCTGGATGCCGTCCTCGCGCATGCCCGCCAAGCCGTCCTCGATGAACGGCGGCGAGTGCTTCATCCCCAGGTACGGCCGGTATGCCTCCTGCCCGACCTCCTCGTTCAGCGCGCGGGCGATGCCCTCGGCCTGGCGCGTCGTGATGTCGAGCAGCGGGAACCGGTTGCCGATCGCGGCGTAGCGCTCCTTCAGGTCCCGGAGGTGGTCGGGAGTCGGCGGGCGTCCCCCGCGGATGTCGGTGTAGTACCGCTCGATGTCGTCCGGGCCGGACGCGGTGCCGTACGCCATCACGAGCAACCCCACCGGCCCGGTCACCTCGCGCCGTCCCGCGACGTGCGCTCGTGCACCAGCTCGACGACGCTCTGGAGCGCGCCCGGGTCCGTCGCCGGCAGCACCCCATGGCCGAGGTTGAACACATGACCGGGCCGGCCGCCCGCGGCATCGAGCACCTCGAGCGCCTTGCGCCGCAACGTGTCCGGTGAGGCAAGGACTGCTGCCGGGTCGAGGTTGCCCTGCACCGCGACGCCCTCCCCCAGCCGCTTCCAGGCCTCGTCGAGCGGAGTGCGCCAGTCCACGCCGACCACGTCCGCCCCCGCGTCGCGCATGGCCTCCAGCAGATGGGCGGCCCCGACGCCGAAGTGGATGCGGGGAACGCCGCTCAGGCCCTCCAGGATCCGCCGGGAATAGGGCAGCACGTGCTCCCGGTAGTCGTCCTCGGTCAGCGCGCCGACCCACGAGTCGAACAGCTGGACCGCCGACGCCCCGGCCTCCACCTGGGCGCGGAGGTACGCGAGCATCGAATCGGCGAGCAGGGTCATCAGCCGCTCCCACGTCGCGGGGTCCGACCACATCAGGGCCTTGGTCCGAGCGTAGTCGCGCGCCGGGCCACCCTCCACGAGGTACGAGGCCACCGTGAACGGCGCCCCGGCGAACCCGATGAGCGGATGGTCAAGTACCTTGACCAGTTCCCGGACGGCCTCCGAGACGAACGGCACGTCGGTCCCGGGCTCCAGGACGTGGAGCCGGTCGAGGTCGCCCGCGGTCCGGATCGGCTGATCGACGACCGGGCCTCGGCCCTCGACGATCTCGACCCCTGCGCCCATCGCCGCCACCGGGACCATGATGTCGGAGAACAGGATCGCGGCGTCCACCCCGAGCCGCTCGACCGGCAGGGCCGTGACCCGGACGGCCAGCTCCGGCGTCCGGCAGATGTCGAGGATCCCGTACCGCTCGCGCAGGGCGCGGTATTCCGGTTGGTACCGGCCGGCCTGCCGCATGAACCAGACCGGGGTCCGCTCGACCGGCTCGCGCCGGCACGCCCGCAGGAACACGTCGTCCATGGCCGGGTCATGGTATCGGCGCCCGGGCCGAGGCGCGCCCGAGACGACCGGCGGCCCCGCCTCACCTATGCTCGGTGGGATGCGAGTCAACCTGATGATCGAGGGGCAGGAGGGCGTCACCTGGCCGCAGTGGGTGGCGCTCGCCGGTGCGTGTGAGGACCACGGGCTCGAGGGGCTGTTCCGGTCGGACCACTACGCGACGATCAGTCCGTTCCTGGAGCGGGGGACGCTCGACGCGTGGGCGACGCTGTTGGCGCTGGCCGTCGTCACCTCGCGAATCCGGCTGGGGACCCTGGTGTCGCCCGCGACGTTCCGGCACCCGTCGGTGCTCGCCAAGTCCGTCGTGACGGCGGACCACGTCTCTGACGGACGGATCGAGCTCGGACTGGGCGCCGGATGGTACGCGGACGACCACAGCCGGTACGGATTTCCGTTCCCCGAGACTCGCGTCCGCATGCAGATGCTGGCCGAGCAGTTGGAGATCGTCCACCGCCAGTGGCACGAGGAGTCGTTCTCGTTCGAGGGGAAGCACTACACGCTGCGGGACTGCCACCCCGAGCCGAAGCCGGTGCAGCGGCCCCATCCGCCGCTGATCGTCGGGGGCTCGGGCGGGCGGGGCAGCGCGACGCTCGCCGCGAGGTGGGCCGACGAATACAACACCACCTCTGCCGCGCCCGAGGAATGCGCGCGGCGCCGGGCGGTCGTGGCGGAGTGCTGGGAGCAGGTGGGCCGTGACCCGGCCACGGTTCGGTTCTCGCTGATGGCCGGGTGCGTCGTGGGCGAGGACCGGGCGGACGCCGTGCGGCGCGCCGGCCGGGTCGCCGAGCGGCGCGGCTGGAACGCTGAAGACGGGGAGGCGCTCCTGCGGGAGACGGCGGGCCAATGGGTCGCGGGGACGGTGGACGAGGCCGCGGCCCGGCTGCGCGAGTTCGAGGACGCCGGCGTGGAGCGGGTCATGCTCCAGCACCTGGCCCACGACGACGTCGACATGGTGGAGCTGATCGGCCGGGAGGTCGTGCCGGCGGTCGCCGCCCGCTGACGGGCCGTCGCTGGGAGTATCGGGTGCTACGCGGGATGCTCGGAGCGGACCTCGCGGAGCATGACGGCGAGAGCCGCCACCGCCTCCTCGCGCACCTCGGCGCTGGGATCCTGGTTCGCCACGTCGAGCAGCGCCCTGGTCACCCGGGGGCCGCCGGCTTCCCTGAGCGCGCGCACGGCCTGGCGCCGAACCATGGGGAACTCGTCGTGCAGCGCCCCGAACAATGCCTCGACCGGCCGCGCCTTCGCCCGGAAGTCCTCGATCGCCTCGATCCGGACGAACGGATCCGGATCCCCCAGAAGCCGCAATCCCGAGCCGGCGGATTCCTCCGCCCCGTGCGTCGCGGCCGGTGACTGCCGTTCCTCCCGGGGCGGCGGGGTGGTCGGGCCTCCGTGGGGCTGCCGAACCTCGGGGCCTCCTCGCTCGTCGGCGAGCACCGCGCGGCGGGGCCGTGAAGCCGGGACGGCGAGCGCCGAGTCGCGGGGCTGTGACACAAGGACGGCGAAGGCGGCCCGGGACGTCCGACTCGCCCGCCACGCGGCGAGCGCGGCGACCAGCGCGGCCCCGGCGACCGTGAACACCGCGACGAGGGCCAGCACTGAGCTCCCCCCGAGCACCATCTGAATCGCCGCCGTCATCCCCCCTCTTCCTGTTCCGGCGTGCGCCGCCGGACCGACCCTCGGTGCGGACGTGATCATCCGCGCTCCGTAGAAGAACGGTACCGGGGCGGCCAGGCCGGTTCATCGGCCATGGGGCACCTTTCCCCGGCATCGGATGGCTTTCCGTCCTAGGTCCGGCGACAGCGGCCGTTCGGCGCTCTGCCGCGGCCGGGTGGGCTGTGCCGGCCCGCCGCGAGAGACTGGAGGCATGACCGAGGCCACCGCACCGGAACCGCGGAGCGCCAACCGGCTGGCCGGGGAGGCCAGCCCGTACCTGTTGCAGCACGCTCACAATCCCGTGGACTGGTACCCCTGGGGCCCGGAGGCGCTCGAGCGGGCCGGCCGGGAGGACCGCCCGATCCTGCTGTCGGTGGGGTACGCGGCATGCCACTGGTGCCACGTCATGGAGCGGGAATCGTTCGAGGACCCCGAGACGGCCGCGCTCATGAACGAGCATTTCGTCTGCATCAAGGTGGACCGGGAAGAACGCCCCGACGTCGACGCGATCTACATGGACGCCGTCCAGGCCATGACGGGGTCGGGCGGGTGGCCCATGACCGTGTTCTGCACGCCCGACGGCGAGCCCTTCTACGGGGGCACGTACTTCCCCGACGAGGACCGGCACGGCATGCCGGCCTTCCGCCGGGTGCTGACCGCGGTGGCCGAGGCCTGGCGGGACCGGCACGAGGAGGCCGTGGGACAGGGGCAGGCGCTGGCCCGCGCGATCGGCCGGGGCGCCCGGGTCCAGGCGTCGACGGAACCGCTGTCCGAGGACCTCCTCCGCGACGCCTTCGCCGGGCTCGGGCGGGCGTTCGACGAGACGTGGGGGGGCATCGGGGGAGCGCCGAAGTTCCCCCAGCCAATGACGTGGGAGTTCGTCCTGCGGTGCCACCTCCGCGGGATTCCGGATGCCGGGGACATGCTCCGGCGCACGCTCGACCGGATTGCCGGAGGGGGCATGTTCGATCAGCTGGGCGGCGGGTTCCACCGGTACTCGGTGGACGGCCGGTGGCACGTCCCCCACTTCGAGAAGATGCTCTACGACAACGCCCAGCTCGCCCTGCTGTACCTCCACGGCTGGCAGGTCCTGGGCCGGGAACGCCACCGCCGCGTGGTGGTCGAGACGCTCGACTACCTCCTGCGGGAGATGCGCCACCCGGGTGGGGGGTTCTTCTCCTCCCAGGACGCCGACTCCGAGGGCGTCGAGGGGAAGTTCTTCGTCTGGTCGTTCGACGAGCTGGTGGAGATCGCGGGCGAGGGGGTCGCCGCGTACTACGGCGCCACGCCCGGCGGGAACTGGGAGGGCAAGAACGTGCTGTGGACCCCCTTCCCGGCCGGAACCGTGGCCGCGGAGCTGGGCGTCGCCGAGGAGGACCTGCTGCGCCGGGTCGAGGACGCCCGGCCCCGGCTGCTGGAGCGCCGGGAGCGCCGGGTCCGCCCGGCCACCGACGACAAGATCCTGGCGGGGTGGAACGCGCTGGCGATCCGAGCGCTGGCCGAGGCGGGCCGGGTCCTCGGCGAGCCGAGGTACGTGGAGGCGGCGGTGGCGACAGCGGAATTCGTGCTGCGGGAGCTCCGGAGGGCGGACGGGCGCCTGCTGCGCGCCTGGCGGGAGGGCCGGGCCGGCGGGCCGGCGTACGCCGACGACCACGCGCTGATGGCCCAGGCCTGCCTGACCCTGCACGAGACCACGCTGGACCTGCGGTGGTATGGCGAGGCGCGGGGGCTGGCGGGCGACCTGGTCCGGCTGTTCCACGACACCGAGCAGGGCGGGTTCTTCCAGACGGGCTCCGACGCGGAGGCCCTGGTTGTCCGGCCCAAGGAGCTGGACGACAACGCGGTGCCCAGCGGGAACTCCGCCGCCGCCGAGGTCCTGCTGCGCCTGGCGCTGGTCGAGGGCGACGCCGAGCTGGAACGGGCCGGCGTCTCGGCGCTCCGTCTGGTGCGCGACGCGATGGCCCGGGCGCCGTCGGGGTTCGGTCACGCGCTGTGCGCCCTGGACCTGCACCTGTCGACGCCGCGCGAGGTCGCGCTCGTCGGCGAGCCGGACGACCGCTCGACGCGTGCCCTTGCCGAGCGCGTGTGGGCATCGTTCCGGCCGAACCTCGTGATGGCGGCCGGGCCGCCCGATGATCCACGCGCGGCGGCGGTTCCCCTGCTGGCCGGGCGGGGGCTGGTCGACGGGCGTCCCGCCGCGTACGTGTGCGAGCGGTTCGCCTGCCGGCGCCCGGTCACGGACGCCGCGGACCTGGACGCCGAGCTGGGGGACTGACTACCGCCGGGCGTAGGTCCCGGTCACCGAGCCCTGGGCCACCGGGTCAGCGGGGACGACCTCGTCCGGGGATTCCCCCGGTGCGAACGGCGACGCGGTCCCGGCCGGGGCCTCGTAGACCGTGATCACGTAGTGGTGCGGCGCGTCGCCATGGGGCGGACACGGCCCGCCGTACCCGTTCCTGCCGAAGTCGTTCTTCCCCTCGATGCCGCCCCCGTCGCTGCCTCCCACGCCCCCCGACGCTCCGCCCGGGATGTCGTAGACGAGCCAGTGGACGAAGTCGTGGGCGTCCGAGTCGGTCATGAGCACGACGAGGGTCCCGCCCTCCGCGGCGCCCGACCACCGCACGGGAGGCGCCGCGTCGGCGCCGTCGCAGGTGAAGCGCACCGGGATGGGATCCCCCGGGCCGAACGCGGGGCTCGACACGTCCAGCTTCGCTCCGAGTCCCGACGGGGGGAGGTCGTGCCCGGATCCACCGGTGCAGGCGACGAACGCGAGGACCACCAGCGCGGCGGCGAGGGGCGTCCTCACGAGAGCGCCTCCGGTAGGGCGGCCACCGAATCGACCACTACGCCGGGTCGCTCCTCGGATGCGTCGAGCGCCTCCTGCCGGAACTTTCCCGTTCGGACCAGCACGCCGGTGAGGCCACACCTCTGCGCGGCCAGCACGTCGTTCTCCAGGTCGTCCCCGACCATGGCCACCCGTGCGGCGTCCACCCCGAGCATCGCGACGCACGACGCGAAGAAGTCGGGCGACGGCTTTCCGGTCACGGTCGCGGCGACGCCCGCGGCCAGCTCCAGCCCGGCGACGAAGGCCCCCGAGTCGAGCGTGGGCCCGCGGTCCGTCACCCACGACATGCTCCGGTGCATGGCGACCAGCGCGGCCCCGCCGAGCAGCATCCGGAACGCCCGGTCCAGCCGGTCCCACGTGAAGTCCTCGTCGGCACCGGCCACCAGGACCACATCGCCGTCCTCCTCGACGAACCGCACGCCCTCAAGGTCCTCCCGTGCTCCCCGCCCCCCGACCTGGAACACGCGAGCTCCCGGATGCCGCCGCCGCAGGAACTCCCCCGCCGCCGCGGGGGCCGTCACCAGGTCGTCCACTGAGACGCCGATACCAGCCTCCCCCAGCCTGCGGGCGAGCGCGACCCGGGACATCGTCGTCGTGTTCGTCGCCAGGCGGAACGGCATCCCCCGTTCCCGCAACCAGCTCACCGCCTCCGCGGCCCCCGGGAGGGCCCGCCACGACACGGTCAGCACCCCGTCCACGTCGAGCAACACGCCTTCCACCGGCTCCACCGCAGCATTCTCGCCACGACGCCGAGACCCGGGCAACCGAGGGACTCGCCGTCAGGACATGTGGGGCCTCGGGCGAGCGCCGCGCTACCGCCGGCGAGGCGTGAGGTACGTCGCCAGCCCCTCGGCCAGCGTCCGCAGCCGGAGCCCCGGGAACGCCTGCAGCAGCGTGGACGTGTCGGCCACCGCGTCGCCGGTGGCGAAGTCGACGGCGTCCCGCGACAGGGGCGGTTTCGGAAGGAACCGGATGACCGCGCCGGCGGCCTTCGGCAGCGCGGCCGGCACGTGCACCAGGGGCTTGCGCCTCCCGAGCGCACGGAGTGCCTCGGCCAGCACCTGGTCCATCGTCAGGACCTCGGGACCGCCGGCCTCGAACACGCCCTCCGGCCCGTCCAGCGCGGCGGCCCGGGCGACCACCTCCGCCAGGTCTTCCACGAACACCGGCTGGACGCGCTGGGACCCGTCGCCGATCACCGGGACGGCGGGCGCCCGCCGGGCGAACGACACGAACCGGTTCAGCGCGCGGTCGCCGGCGCCGTACACCCACGACGGCCGGATCACGCAGGCCGACATGGCCGAGCCCAGCACCTCCCGCTCGCCGGCCCACTTGGCCCGGTGCCAGACCTTCTCGGCGTCCGGCGCCGCACCCACGCCGGACACGTACACGTACCGCCGCACCCCGGCCCGCGCGGCCGCGCGCACCAGCCGCTCGGTCCCCTGATGCTCGAACTCCTCGAACGTGTACCGCTTCGCGGGCTTCTCGACGGGGAACGTCGGGAACGTCAGCGCCTGCACGACGGCGTCCGCGCCGGCCATCGCCCCGTCGAGCGTCTCTGGCCGCAGCACGTCCCCCTCGACCAGGCCGGCGCCGTCGCCGCTCGTGCGCCTCCCCGGGTGCGCCGACATGACGGTCACAGGCTTGGCGTCGCGGACGAGGCGCCGAACCACGGCCGACCCGATGAAGCCGGTGCCGCCGGCCACGAGGATCACCGCTGCATCCTGCACGCACGGCGCCCGATGGGCGTCGACGTTGCCCCACAGGGCAACCTCCAGGCTAGGCGGAGCGGACCTGCCGCTCCATCGTCGCCTGGTCCCTCACGCAGAAGCGCGCGGCCGGACGCACCCGGAGCCGGGCCGAGCCGATCGGGCGATGACAGACCTCGCACAGGCCGTAACCGCCCCGGTCGAGCCGGCGCAGCGCCGAGTCCACCTCGCCGATCTCGGCGTCGATGTTGGCGATGATCGACAGGTCCTTCTCCCGCTCGAACCGCTCCGTGCCCACGTCCGCGGGATGCTGGTCCGCGCCGGACACCTCGGAGAGCGCGGTTCGCTCCTCGCCCGAGTCGCCCAGGTCATCGTAGACGCCCTCCCGGATGCGCTCGAGCCTGGTGCGTGCCTCGCGGAGCAGCTTCTTCGCCACGGCCGCATTCATCGAGTATTCCTCCCATCGCCCCGACTTGGGACATTTGTGGCTGTGAGGCCGGGACAGGGATACCCGGGGCCCATCGCTCCGAAACGCAACCTTCCGTACAGACGGGCCGGCGGGTCCAGGCGGTGGATCGTGACGGACCGAGCGGGCGCCCTGGACCCCCCCGATCTCCGTCTCCGGGAACGCGCGTCAAATTGTGGACGTGTCCGATTCCCTGCCCTATTGTCGGGCTCCAGCCTCGAAGGGGAGGGTTGCTTTGCCGCGCAAACCCCTCCATGTCCCCCCGCCGTCCTGTTCTCGTCCTCGCTGCAGCCCGGCCTGCAGCCCCGCACCCAGCTCCGGGTTCGCTCCGGCGGGACGATCCACATGCAGGCCCAGCTCAAGCCGGCGGGAGTCCCGCATCTCGTGAAGGTGAACCTGTCGATCCAGCTCCCGCAGAACGCCGCGGGGCGCGGGCAGCTGTTCCTTGGCGGGAGTCGGTTCGGGTTCGGCCCCCGGCGGGCGAACAGCTTCGCCGGCCTCGTCTCCGGGTTCCAGAACGCACCCCACAACTACGACGTCGTGGGCTCCCTGGTCCTGGCCCACCGGACGCCGTCCGGCACGCACCCGATCCACCGGCAGGTCGTCCGGTCCCTGAACCGGGTCGTGATCGGCGGGCGGCGCGTGGCGGTGACGGTCGTCCCGTAGCTCAGCGACGTTCGAACGTCTCGTCGCTGGAGGGGGCGGCCCCGGCCGCCCCCTCGGCGCGTTCGGCCAGGTGGGAGGCCAGCGCCTCCGCCTCGTCTCGCTCCTCCTCCGCCGACGGCGGCGGCGCGGCCCGGATCGCCCGGCGGAGCACCGCCCATTCCGCCTCCAGCGAGTCGATCCGCGTCCGGTCGAGGTCGATCCGCCCGTACCGGACCTCCTCGTACGCCCGGGTCAGCACGGTGAACCCGGCGCTGCACTCGGGAAGGTCGCGGCGGACCGTCTGGAGGAACTCCCCGGGGGTCTCCTGGGAGGGCCGCGGCCGCCCGCGCTCCTCCAGCTCGACCAGGGCCTCGGCGTAGAGTCGGCGGACCGCGTCCTCGGGCAGCTCCCGCCGGAGCTTCCGCCGGCGGCGGGCATCGGCGGCGCGGACGAACACCCCCTCCTCGGGGCCCCTGGCCTCGGCCCACTGGGTGTCCCGGACGGCCTCCCGGGCCTGGCGGCGCTGCCGCAGGATGAGGTACACCAGCCCGGCAATCAGCGCGAACAGGACGAGCACGCCGACGGCCCGCTCCCACCCGGGGGCGCTGCCTCCCCCCTGGGACCGGCCGCCGGCGAACGAGTGAAGCCCCCGCCGGAGATGCTGCAACCCCCGCACGAGCCGGTTGCGGTCGACGCCAAGCACGGAGAACAGCCACGTCACGACCGTCGCCACCACGAGGGCTGCGTAGTACAGGAGCCAGGCCGCGGCGCGGGTCAGCAGGTCCGCGACGGCCCCGATGGGACCGCGCTGCGTTCCGAGCAGCAGGCCGAGGCCCGCGGCCCCCGCCCCGCCGGCCGCGACCCCCGCGGCCACCAGGCGCCATCGCCGCGCGGAGTCAGCCCCCGCCGCGGCCCCGCGAACCGCGCGCTCGGCCAGCCGGACGCTCGCCGCCCGCGACCCGAGCGATCCCGCGAAGAACAGCGCCACGATGGGCCCAAGCACCGCGCCCCACCCTGTGGCCCGCGCTACCGCTACCTCGCCGAGCAGGATGCCGGCTCCCCACCCGAACGAGGCGTCGATGGGATCGCGCCAGTCCCGGAGCGCGAGGGTGACCACCCGGAGTCCCGCCGCCAGGCTCAGCCCCACGGCCACGAACGTGCCGGTCCCCCCGCCGGACCCCCACACTGCGACCTGGACGGCACCGACCGCGACGCAGGCCGCGGCCACCGCGGCGGTCGTTCCCCGTCGCTCCCGAAACAGCGTGGCGAGGGCCGCGCCGCCCGTGAACAGCGCGAGGAACAGGGGGTACCAGACGAGCGGGCCCCCGGTCGGCGCCAGCGGCGTGCCCCGCGCGATCAGCTCGACGGGGAGGAACAGCAGGCCGGCCTCGGCGACCGCGGCCTGGGCGGCCGGGACGACGGCGGCGGAGGTGGATGGGGCCGCCGGGGGCGACGGCCGCGCTTCGGCGGTGGCGGCCGCCATCAGGCCCCCCTCGTCCTCGTGAGCTGTAGCGAGGGGACGTACTTGGGATCGACCTCGAGCGGCGAGACGTGCAAGACCTCGATCCCCCGCCGGCGGAGCGTCTCCATCTCGTGCTCCAGCCAGGTCCCCGGCCGGGGCGACACGACGACCACCGTCCCGGAGCGGCCCATGCGCCGGCCGACCTCCCGGAGCACCGGGGCGAGGTCGGACGAGGGCTCGCCCGGCATCCTGGCCAGCGCGGCGAAGACTGCCGGCTCGTGTTCCCGGGCCGCCCGGGGGAGCACGCGGAGCGGCCCCCGACCCCGCGACAGGTGGGTGTTCGCCAGGATCCCGACCCGCCACCCCGCGCCGACCGCGAGCCGGGCCAGGAAGCTGGTCCACCCGATGGTCTCCTCCGCGATGTCGGGGTAGATCCCGTGCCAGAAGGGCTCGCCGACCGAGAGGTCCATCGCCAGCAGGACGTCGGCGGCGCGCGTCGGCTCGTACAGCTTCACCTGCAGGGCGCCCGCGTGGCCGGTCAGCTTCCAGTGGATCCGGTTCAGCGGATCTCCCGGCTCGTAGGGACGGACGCCGGCGAAGCGCTCGGGCTGCTCGAACATCCGCATGGCGGGCGACGGCGTGCCGAAGGGCAGGCGCCGGCGGACCGGGACGGGGATCGGGATGCGCGGCTCGGGCAGCACCAGCAGGTCGCTCTCGATGGCGAACTCCCGGTGCAGGGGAGCCAGCCCGAAGGGGTCGGAGAGGTCGACCTCGATCACGCGCAGCCGGTACTCGCCCCGCCGCGTAGTGATCGCCTCGAAGTCCATGACGGCCTGCCCGAACCCGCCCAGCGAGGTGCGGCGGCGGAAGCCGTGGATCTGCGCCGAGCCGGTCTCGCCCACCGGCTCGAGCGTCCGGGGCAGCCACACACCGATGCGCACGAACGGCAGCGGCAGGCGCTTGTCGTTGCGGATGCGCACGCGGATGCGGACGGACTCGCCCACGAACGCCCGCTCGGGATCGAACGCGGCCTCCACCTCCACGGCGCGCCAGGCGGACCTGGCCCACGCCGAGGCCAGCACCGACATCGAACCGACGGCGAGCCCCCAGAGCACCACCGGGACGTTCCCCACGATGGTGCCCACCAGGAGCAGGATGGCCCCGACGACGAGGGCGATGCTCCGCCGGTCGGGGGTGTCCGTCGGGTCTCCCCTCGCCCGCTACCGCTCCGCGGCGGCCGGGGTGCGGAACTCGACGGGCACCGAGATTCGCTCCAGGACCTCCCCCAGCACGTCCTCGGCCGTCCGGCCCCGGATGCGGGAGTCCGTGGTGAGGACCAGGCGGTGGCCGAGCACCGGACCGGCCAGCTCCTTCACGTCGTCGGGGAGCACGTAGTCGCGGCCGGCCAGGAAGGCCCAGGCTCGCGCGGCGTCGCCCATGTGCTCGACGGCCCGGGGGCTGGCGCCGACCTGGAGGTCGGCGTGGCCCCTCGTCGAGCGAGCCAGCGAGACGGCGTACCTGCGCACCGGCGCCTCCATCCGCACGGCCTCGACCAGACGGCGGAGATCCTCCATGGGGGGCACGTCCGGCATGGGCTCGGTCGGGAGGGACCGCGAGGCCCGGCTGCCCTCCAGGATGTGCTCCTCCTGCTCCTCGTCCGGATAGCCGATCCGCACCCGGAGCAGGAACCGGTCCAGCTGGGCCTCCGGCAACGGGAACGTCCCCTCGAGCTCCACCGGGTTCTGCGTGGCCAGCACGAAGAACGGCGAGGGCAGCGGGTACGTCGTCCCGTCCACGGTGACCTGCCGCTCCTGCATGGCCTCGAGCAGCGCCGCCTGCGTCTTCGGGGTCGCCCGGTTGATCTCGTCGGCCAGCAGTACCTGCGTGAACACGGGTCCCGGCCGGAACCGGAACTCGCTGGTCTTCAGGTCGAGGATCGAGGTCCCGGTGATGTCCGAGGGCATGAGGTCCGGCGTGAACTGGACGCGGGCGAAGTCCAGCCCAAGGAGCCCGGCGAGCATACGGACCAGCGTCGTCTTGCCGACGCCGGGGACGTCGTCGATCAGGACGTGCGCGTCGGTGAGGATGCCGGCGAGCACCAGGTGCAGCGCGGGCCCCACCCCGTACAGGCGGCGTTCGATCCGCTCCTCCAGCGCGGCGAGGAACGCCCGCGCCTGTTCCGGTGTGGTCATGTCAAGAAGGATACGGACTCCCGATGCCCGCCGGATTCGCTCCGGGCGCCGAGGCCAGGTGCAACGCCCGCACCGCGCCGGTCGCGCAGAAGCCCCCGGCCGGAGGCCGGGGGCTGCGTGGTGCCCCTCGCGCGTCGTGGGGACACGCGCGGGAACGTTCGCTCGCTAGGCGGACTTCGCGGTCCGCTTCGCGGTGGTGGCCTTGCGGGTCATCGACGTCGGCAGGACCTTGGTGGTCACCGGCCGGACGGCGTCGACGAGGGCCAGGGCGTAGTGCCGGTTCGCCTCGAGCAGCCCCTCGGCGAACGAGAAGTACGCGTTGACCAGATCGGCGGGGGCGGGGAAGCGCGAGATCCACGTCATCTTCGGAAGCGAGTCCGGGATGACGTTGCCGACCGACTCGGCGGCAGTGGACACGCCCGACACGACGATGTCCTCGACCTGCTTGACGCCGGCCAGCACGCGGTCCTGCGCCCTGGTGATGGTGGCGGTGTACTCGTTCATGTGATCCCTCCTGGATCCCGTCCGCCCTCCGGGGCCGGACGCTCGACATGGTGCTAAGTCTACCAAGCACTTGCTCGGGATGTCAATCCCGGCCCGTGAAGTCGCGGTAGACCGACAGGAGGGTCTCCTTCTGGCGGGTGGACAGGCGGGGGTCGAGGCGGATGGCCTCCTCGACGGAGGGGGCCGGGCGCTCCCGGTCGGGCTCGACCAGGCCGATCCGCGCGAACAGGGTCTCGGCCGAGATGTCGAGGGCCCCCGCGATCGCCTTGAGCACCTCGGCCGACGGCCGGTAGATGCCGCGCTCGATCTGGCTGAGGTACGGATTCGACACCTTGGCCCGTTCGGCGACCTGCCTCAGCGACAGCCGGGCCAGCTGGCGCTGGGAGCGGATGAAGTCGCCGACCCCCTCGAGCGGCGTGCGCCGCTCCCTCGAGTCCGACAGCATCGACTGCTTCGGCGGCTTCGACTGCTTCGGCGTCCCGGCCATGCCACCGATTCTAGCACGCGCTTGGTGCCCCAAGCGCCTTCCGGCTAGCCGGAGCCGAAGGGCACGCCGCCCGGCGACTGCAGGATCTCGACGCTCGAGCGGGAACGCGACGTTGTCGTAGATGTTCATGGAGCCGAACAGCGCGCCGTCCTGGAACAGGACCCCGAACTTGCGGCGGACCTTGTACAGCTCGCGCGAGCCGAGCTTCACGATGTCCCGGCCGTCGATCCAGATCTCGCCCCGCTCGGGCTTCAGCAGGCCCATGATGTTCTTGAGGAACACGGACTTGCCCGTTCCGGAGGGCCCGAGCATGAGGGTGATCTTGCCCTTGGGGATGTCGCAGGTGATGTCCTCGAGGACCGTCTGCGGCCCGAACGACTTCGTCAGGCCGCGGATCGAGATCTCGGTCTCGAGGTCCGCCTGCGAGCCCTCGCCATTCTCGCGGCCCTTCGACGGTTCCTCGCCGGAACGCGGAAGTACCGCGGTGTCCGTGGATGTCACGGGCAATCCCCCTCGTCCTCACCCTCGATATCGGAAGCTGGCCGGATGCCAGATGGGCTCGCCGTTTGTTTCCCCGCCGAGGAACGGAAGAAACCAGTCTCCGGAAATCCGGGCGTGCGAAGCCGCAGATCATCTATGAAGGGCGGGCCGATGTCAAGATGCCGCTCGCTACCCATCACCTCCTGGGCGCCGAGGACGACGGACCGGAGCCGGGGTCAAGGTGGAGCGCCCCACGGACGAACGACCTTCACGCCGGCGAGGACCGTCG
>WNFU01000964.1_pt1 | contig 77853 bp, 71 predicted proteins | sample 5400121 | NCBI WGS metagenome assembly WNFU01 (sample SAMN13153360, study PRJNA577476) | soil metagenome | isolation source: 100 cm soil or saprolite under grassland replicate 1 | place: USA:California | collected 2016-06-15
CTCCCTTTTCTCCTGTCTCCTATTCGGCCAGGGCCCGGGGATTCGCCTTCAACTGCTCCACCCAGAGGCGCACCTGACGGGAAGCGGGGCTTGACGGATTGAGCTCCAGAAACCTGCTCCATGCCTTCAGCGCCTTTTCCGGCTGTTTGAGGTTCACCGCCCAGACAATCCCCAGGTTCACGAGGCCCTGCTCATACTGAGGGTCGAGCTGCAACGCTTTTGCGAAATTTGAAACCGCCTTATCGTACCTGCGGATCTTTCTGTAACAATTCCCCTGGTCAACCAGAACTTCCAGGTTGTTCGGATTCGACTCAAGAGCCTTATCGTATGCATCAATCGCCCGCGCCGGCTGATCGGCGTCAAAATAGCGGTTCCCCAGTTGAATCCATGCAGAAGAATCTTTGGGATCGTGTGCCGCTATTGTCTCCGCTTCGGTAAGTTGCTTATGGTCAGTATGAGGTGCTGCTTTCGTGAGGGCGCATGCGCCCGCCCCGACGCCTGCGTCCGACGGCATTTCAGCGCCGGATGCGACGGCCTCTCTGTGGTTTCCAATCAGCCCAGACAGGAGAGAGATCCCCGGGATGATGCCGACAAGAATCGCGGCAACAACGGCAAGCGCACATGCTTTCAATACCGGTGTCCTCATTGCCTGATGCCTGTTTGTAAAGATCACGATCGCGTTCATGTGTCACTCCGCTCGCGTCCTCGCTTGACCTCGTTCTCGGGGTTTCGCGACGTGGCGCGGGGCTCGTCAGCGTATGTGAAGAGGTCGATCCCATTCGGCCGGTGCGCGGCACTGGCCTCCCAGCCGCCGTTGCAAATCGCGCGGTTTCCGAAAATGGTGAAGTACTGCTGCGTGTGCCGGGGGGGCGCGTTCTTGTCGGCGATCGAATAGACGAGGCCCCGGAGATGCTGCTGCGCGAGACGCGGGACGTCTCCGAGACGCTCCCGCGGCGGCGGCAGCCGGAGGGCCGCCGCGTTCAGGCGGTAGAACGGGTCCTCGCGGAAACGGCGCACAGCGACCGTCTCCTCGAGATCGACGTTTATCGTGACGAGGTCGGCCTCCCGCACCTCGAGGTCGACGTCGCCGAGCGCGAACACCTCACCCTTCTGGGCCGGGAGCCGCTTCCCGTGGTTCCGGATGACGAGGTGGGGTTGCCCGACAGCTTCCATGACCGATTCCCCGCGTTCTACGATAAGAGCAGAGTGTCCACGTTAACGAACGGAACTCGGATCGTCAAGCAAGTAGGGATCCTCGTCTGCTAACGCAGGCGGCTCGGCGCGGCGACCACACCGAGGACCGCCAGGCGATTGAGGATGATGCGAAGGCTCATGGCGGTGCGCGCACGACCTCGTGGAAGCGTGTCGGGGCGGTCGAGGGTGTCCGTACCTGCGGGCTCGTACACGAGACAGGTGTCTCGGTAAGGAGCAAACGCGGATGCTCGCGCCGGCATAGCCTCGCACACGCTACGCGGCGTGCAGGGGTCCTCCTCGACGAGCGGATCGCCGGGGAGCGCCGCAGCGGTCAGGACGGAGCCGAGCCGGATGCGCGGCCCCCAGGCCCGGGACGAGCAGATTGCGGGAAAGCCAGACGCGCTTCGGCGTCGGCGTGGACCCTTCGCGGCCGCACGAGGACGATCACTCGCCGGAGATCGGCCGGAACACGCGCTTGATGAAGCCGCCCACGGTGCGTGTCCCGTCCTCGTCGACTTTCACGATAAAGCCCGGCCGATCCATCGACGGCTCGAAGTGAGGAAACGGGCGCGACGACGGTGCGTGTCCCGTCCTCGTCGACTTTCACGATAAAGCCCGGCCGATCCATCGACGGCTCGAAGTGAGGAAACGGGCGCGACGCGAGGTGAATCTTCAGGCGCGCCCGCCCGCTCGGCGCATCCACGGAGGCGAGGCACGCCGAGACCGAAAAGGGCTCTAGACGGTGCTGCCGCGTCGGCACGGTTTCATTCTACTGAGGCGCGACCGCTCCGGCCGATCTGTAAGGTCCGACACGAACGAGGTTGTGTCGCTCACCGCCCGCTTGCCCCAGCCGGGCGCCCTTTTAGGTCAGCTCTCGAACGCGACACGTTCCATCCGAGCGCGCCGGAGGCCACGGGTTCACTGTCGATCGGACCCGGACGACGAGGCGATCGAGCGCCCGGCGTTCGTGCCCGAGTTCTCCTGAGTCCACGCTGGGTTACCACGGACCGCTTCCGGTGGACCCAGACATGTCGACGGGGGCGCGCCGGAGTGAGAATTCACGCCGCCGCGAACGTCATCGTTGGTACGCCCGTGGTACGGGGTGTTCACGGACAGAACAAACGCCCCGAGCCTCACTCAGTTTCCTGAGGAGACTCGGGGCCTTACTGGCGGGGTGTAGGGGACTTGAACCCCTGGCCTCCGGCGTGACAGGCCGGCGTTATAACCAGCTTAACTAACACCCCAAGTCTTGATGGGCGGACCAGGCTTCGAACCTGGGACCCTCGCCTTGTAAGGGCGACGCTCTACCCCTGAGCTATCCGCCCAAAGGCGAGAAAGCCTGGGGTTTCTAGCTTGGCCTGCATCGGCTGTCAACGGCGAGACCGGGCCGGCCTCCGCCGCCCCAACCGCCCGTCCTCTCGCGAGAATGGTTCTCTGGACCATGCCCCCATGCGGTGGTAATTGCGCCGGGATGCAGTGGAAGCCGGGGATGAAGGTCGTGCACCGCGCCCAGCGCGGCTGGGGCGTCGGCGTCGTCGTCCAGGTGGCCGACGAGGGGCGCCGCATCGCCGTGCGCTTCGCCGGGCGCGAAGGGCTCACCGTCGTGTCGGGGCGCGATCCGGCGCTCACCGAGGTGCCGGCGGAGACGCCGATCGAGCGTGCGGTCGGTGGCCCGATCGAGGCGCTCGCCGGTGGCGACGTCGGGCCGGTCGGCGCGCTCTCGCTCCGCACCCGCGTCGTCCGCCTCGAGGCGCTCCGCCGCGCCGACTCGCTCGGCGCGCTCCTCTCGTCGCGTGTCCACGTGCTCCCGCACCAGGTCGGCGCCGCCGGGCGCATCCTCGGCGACCGCATGCCGCGCTTCGTCCTCGCGGACGAGGTCGGCCTCGGCAAGACGGTCGAGGCGGGCCTCGTCTTCGCGGGGCTGCGCCAGCTCGGGATCGCCGAGCGCGTGCTCGTCGTCGTGCCCGAGCACCTCGCGTTCCAGTGGCTCGCCGAGCTCTTCCACAAGTTCAACGCGCTCTTCACGCTCCTCACGCCGGCGCGCATCGCCGAGCTCGGCGGGGCGGAGGGGGCCCTCGCGCGCTCGCCGCACGCGATCGTCTCGTTCGAGGCGCTGCGCGCCGACGAGGCGCTCGCCCAGGCCGCCGCCGCGACGCCGCTCGACCTCGTCGTCGTGGACGAGGCGCACCACCTCGCCGACGACCTCCTCCACGCCGTGGTCGCCCCGATCTGCCGCGCCTCCTTCGGCGTCCTCCTCCTCACCGCGACCCCGGTGCGGCTCGATCCACGCGAGTACTTCCGGCTGCTCTCGCTCGTCGAGCCGGTCGCGTCCACCACCGAGGAGGAGTTCCTCTCGCGGCTCGAGCAGCACGAGGCGTACGCCGACGTGGCGCGCGGACTCCTCGCCGGGGCGTCCGTCGCGGACGCGCTCGAGCTGCTCCGCAAGCTCTCGCCGGGCGACGACTTCTTCTCGAACGCGGAGCCGCTCCCGCATCGGCTCGCGCTCCTCGCCCACCTCGCCGACCGCTACAGCCTCTCCGCGCGCCTCATCCGCAACCGGCGCGTGAAGGTGGGCGCCTTCACCGACCGCGTGCTCCGCCGCAGCGACGTCGCCGCGGGCGCGAAGCGCGCCGCGCTCGTGGAGCTGTGCGCGAAGCTCGCGAAGCAGGGCGAGAAGGTGCTCGTCTTCGGCCACGACGTCGAGGCGCTCCGCGAGCTGCAGACCGGGATCGCGGTCGCCGGGCGCGAGGCGCTCCTCTACGACGACGCTCCCTCGATCGAGGCGCGCGACCGGCTCGTGGCGCGCTTCCGGGATCCGGAGGGCCCGATGTTCCTCCTCTCCGGCGAGTCGGGCGGCGAGGGGCGGAACTTCCAGTTCGCGCACCACCTCGTCTGCGCGGACCTCCCCGAGTCACCGCTCGTCCTCGAGCAGCGGATCGGGCGCCTCGATCGCCTCGGCCAGACCCGGCCTGTCGAGATCCACCTCGTCGTCGAGGAGGGTGACGAGGCGTTCCTCGCCGACCTCTACGAGTACGAGATCGGGATCTTCGACGAGCCGGTCGGCGGCCTCGACGCGGTGCTCGCGTCGCTCCCCGATGAGCTCGCCGCCCTCCGCCGCAAGCGGTCCGCGAAGACGCGCGACGCGTTCCGCGAGGACCTCGCCGGGCGCGTCGCCGCTGCGCGCAAGGCGCAGCACGACGGCGACCCGCTCCTCGACATCCGCTCCGCCTCGCTCCCCGAGCTCGCCCGGCTCGTGCGCGCGGCGTTCGAGCGGCTCGGCGATGAGCCGCCCGACGGCATCGACGCGGCCGGCCCCGAGGCGGCGGGCGAGGCGATCTCCGAGGCTCTCGTCACCCTCTCGCGCTGGCTCGAGGAGGAGCTCGAGGACGTGGTCGTCGAGGTCGGCCGGCGGGTCGGGATGGAGGTGGACACCGACCAGAACGTCCACCCGTTCGAGGCCGCCTTCACGATCGGCGCGGGCATGAAGATCGAGGCGCTGCCCGGGATGGAGATGCCGGAGGAGCCGGTCACGCTGCTCGGCAGCTTCTGGCGCGAGACCGCGGTCGCGCGCGACGAGCTGCAGTGGTTCGCGACCGGGCACCGGCTCGTCGAGGCGCTCGTCGGGATCGTCCGCGACGGCGACGCGGGGCGCGCCGCGGCGGTGAAGCGGGAGTGGGCGCCGCGGCGCGGCGGGCTCTACGTCCGGTTCACGCCCGCGCTCGCGTCCTCGGCGGACGTCGCGCCCGGCGCGCGCGTCGCCTCGCGCCAGGCGTCACGCTACCTCGACCTCGCGCCGATCTCGGTCCTCGTGGACCTCGAGGAGGGGCACCGGCTCGTCCCGGGCGGCGCCGCCCGCCTCGAGGAGGAGATCGAGGAGACCGAGGGGGCGCGCGTCGGAGGAGCGCCGCCGGCGCTGCTCGAGGCGGCGCGCGCCGCCGCCGAGCGAGCGGCGGCGGTGATCCTCGCGCGCCGCGTGGAAGAGGCGAAGGCGCTCCTGCTCTCCCACGCGGACGCGGAGGAGGAGCGGCTCGTCGAGTCGAGCTTCCAGGGGGGCGCGCCGCGGGCCCGCGTCGATGGCGCGCTCGGGGTCCTGCGGCAGCACCGCGACGTGGTGGACAAGGCGATCGGCCGCGCGAAGCTCGAGCTCGACGCGGTGGCGCTCGTCGTCCCGTAGCGCCGGCCCGCCGCTTGACGCCCGCGGGGTCGCGCTGTAGCAGGGTCGAGAGGAAACCGCGCGGTCGCCCCTCGCGGGCGCGCGTCTCGACCATGGCCCACCGCACCGTCCTCGCCGCCCTCATCCTCTCCGCGCTCGCCTGGCCCTCGTCGCCCCGGGCGCACGGGATCTCCCAGCAGGTGGAGCGGCGCGGCGAGACCTTCGCCGTCCGCGTCCGCTACGAGGGCGGGAAGCCGCTCGCGGGCGCGACGTACCAGGTGCTCCGGCCCGGCGCCTCGGAGACGGTCGCGCGGGAGGGGCGCACCAGCGCCGACGGCTGGGTCGAGTTCGTGCCGGACGTCGCCGGGACCTGGCGCGTCCGGATCTCGGACGCGACCGGCCACGGCCGCGTCGTCGCGGTCGAGGTCGCCGAGGTCGCGCCGGCTCCGCCGCCCGCGGCCGCCATGCCCGCCCCCCCCATTCCAGCGCCAGCCGCCGCCGCGGCCCAGAGCCCTGCGGCGGAGCCGGCGCCCGAGCGCGGGGAGCGCACCCTCGCCCAGCGGGCGCTCGGCGCAGCGGGGATCCTCGCCGTCTTCGCGGTGCTCTGGGTGCTCCGGCGCCGCCGCGCCGCGCGGTGAGCGCATGCACGTCCCCGACGGCTTCCTCTCCCCAGTGATCACGGTGCCCGCGTGGGCCGCGGCGGTGCCGCTCTGGGCCGTCGCCGCGCGACGCCACTTCGGCGCGCGCGCCGCCGACGCGCTCCCGGTGATGGGGACGCTCACCGCCGTCGCCTTCGTCCTGCAGACGCTCCGGATCCCGGTGCCTGGCGGGACGTCCACCCACGTCGTCGGCGCGGCGCTCCTCGCGCTGCTCTTCCACCCGCTCGCCGCCTTCGTCTGCGAGGGGCTCGTCCTCGCGGTGCAGGCGCTCTTCTTCGGGGCGGGCGGCGTCACGACGCTCGGGGTGAACGGGCTCGCGATGGGGCTCCTCGGCCCCGGCGCCGCCTGGCTCGCCTTCCGCGCCGCGCGCCGCCTGCGCGTCGGCGACCGGCCGGCCGCGTTCGTCGCCGCCTGGCTCGGGACGCAGGTCTCCTCGCTCGCGGTCGCGCTCGTGCTCGCGCTGCAGCATGTGCTCGACCCGCAGGTCTTCCCGATCGCGCCGGCGGTGGTGCTCGGCGCGACGATGTTGCCGAGCCTCGTCGTCACCGGCGTCATCGAGGGGGCGTACACGGTCGCGGCGCTGGCGCTCCTGCGCAGGGCGAGGCTCGATGCGCGCACCTGATCCCGGCCGCGGGCGCGCGCTCCTTGCGGGATGGCTCGCCGCCTCGTTCGCCCTCTCCGCCGTGACGGACTGGCGTCTCCTCGCCATCGCGCTCGCGGTGGCGCTCGCGCTCCTCCCCCGCGGCGCGCCCGCCCACCTCGCGCGCGTCGCCCGGCTCGTCCTGCCGCTCTCGCTCGGCGGCGCCGCCGCCGGCGTCCTGTTCGAGCGGCTCGCCGGGCGCGCGGGGCCCGCCTGGGAGGCGCTCCTCGCGCTGAACCTCCGCGCGGTCCTCCTCGCCTTCCTCGCTCTCGCCGTGCTCGCGCGCGTGAACGTCCTCGCCGCGGTGGCGCCGTGGCCCTGGGCGACGCGGCTCCTCGTCGTCGCCCTCGCGCAGATCCACGCGCTGCGGCTCCTCGCGAGCGAGTCCCGGCTCGGGCTGCGTAGCCGCCTCGCGCGGCGGCCGCGCACGCGCGAGGTGATCCGCGGCGCCGGCGCCATCAGCGCGACCCTGCTCGTCCTCTCCGGGCGGAACGCCCGCGAAGTCGCCGACGCGCTCCGCGCGAGGGGGTTCTGATGCCCGCGAGCGAGCGCGCGCCTTCCGCCGCGGTCTTCTCGGTCGCGGGGGTCTCGGCGTGCCCCGCCGGCCGCGCCGTTCTCGACGACGTGAGCTTCGAGGTCCGTGCCGGCGAGCGCGTCGTCGTGCTCGGCGTGAACGGCTGCGGGAAGACCACGCTCCTCAGGCTCCTCGACGGCCTCGCCTTCCCCGACGCGGGCGAGGTCCGCTACGCGGGGCAAAGGCTCGAGGCGGCGGCGCTCGACGAGCCCGTCTTCCGCCGGCGCTTCCGCGGCGAGGTCGCGCTCCTCTTCCAGAACGTGGACGCGATGCTCTTCAACCCGACCGTCGCCGACGAGATCGCCTTCGGCCCGCGCCAGCTCGGGATGGTGGACGCGGGCGCACGCGTCTCGCATTGGGCGGAGACGTTCGACGTCGCCGGGCTCCTCGACCGCGCTCCGTTCGAGCTCTCCGGCGGAGAGAAGAAGCGCGTCGCGCTCGCAGCGCTCCTCGCGGTCGAGCCGCGGGTGCTGTTGCTCGACGAGGCGACGGCGAACCTCGATCCCGCCTCCGTGGGCCGCCTCGTGGACGTCCTCGCGAACGTGCCGGGGCTCACGGTCGTCGCGACGACCCACAACCTCTCGATGGCGCCGGAGCTCGGCGACCGCGCCGTGCTGCTCGCGCCGGGGAAGAGGGGCATCCTCTACGACGGCGACGCCCACGGCCTGCTCCACGACGAGAAGCTCCTCGTCGAGAGCGGACTCGCTCACCGCCACGTCCACCGGCACGGCCCCGACGGGCACGTGCACGCGCACTATCACGTGCACGACTCGGAGTGACGCTCGCAGGCGCGCACGGTCGCGGCTCTGCCAAACTGTCAGGACCGTCGCGCCCGGGCGACAGCCTGTTGACAAGCAGTCAATGGGCCTCGGCGGTGCGGCGGCGCAACCCTGCTATATGCTGAGCTTCGAAGCGAGCACACCCGTTGCTTCATTCCGCGCAGGCGCACCGGTCCTGGTGCGAGGGAGGTTGTCATGCGTCGAATCGCCGCTCTCCTGTTGGTCTTCGCCCCGCTCGCGGTCTTTGCGGAGACACCTCCGCCCGAGGTGTCGGTCGCCCACGATGAGCCTGCCCCGGCGACGAGCGTCGCGCAGCCGGCGCCGGCTGCGCCCGTCGGCGCGCCGATCGCTGCTCCGGTGATCCCGGCCGCCACCCCGGTCATCGCGGCCGTCGCTCAGGCGCCGCGCTGGTCGATCGGAGCGGGGGTGGGGTTCAACTCCTCGGGCATGTTTCTCTCGTCGGCGTCGGTCTTCTCCCTCTGGTGGCCGGCAGCGACGGCCTCGGTGGAGCGGGCGGTCGGGGACCGGACGTGGCTCACCGTCGGCGCGTCCGGATCCTTCGACCGCGAGGAGACGAAGGCGAGCGACTCGATCCTGTCGACGATCCCGCGGCGCGACACCGGCCAACTGGTCCTCACCGCCGGCGTGCGCCGGCCGGTCTCGCGCCCCGGCGCCCCCGTCGAGGTCTCGGCGCTCGTGCTCGCCGAGGGCGGGGCGCTGCGCTTCCGGTCGGGCACGTCCTCGAGCACCGACGTGGAGCAACGCGCGTGGCTCGTCGGAGCGTCGGCGGGGATCGCCGTCGAGCGGGCGCTCGCGGCCGGCCTGGCGCTGCGGATCTCGACGGGCATCCTGGGGGTGAGGTACTGGCGCGGGAAGCTCGCCTATGCGGGCGGGCCCTCGGTCACGACGAGCGACCTCTCCGCGCAACTGCGGCTCTCGCCGAGCATCGAGCTACGTCTTGCGTTCTGAGGCGGGCGGCGCACGCCTGCGGCTGTAACCCTGCATCGCCGCGTCGGTCGCCGCAGCCGGATAGCAAGGGTGCGGAAACGCCCGGCTTCGATCGCGTGCTCGCCGCACCGGCGTGCAGTGCGGGTTTCCACAATTCCGGCGCGATCCGGTGATCCGGTAGCGTTGCGCGCATGAGGACTCCCCCCAGCGCTGCACGACCGACGGTTCGAGGCGACGGTTCCGGAGCGCGCCGCGAGGGCGCCGACCGTCACCGCGTCCGCTTCGGGATGCTCGGCAAGACGACGGTGACGGTGCTCGCGGTCGGCCTCCTGCCGCTCGGGCTGTTCGGCGGGATCACGCTGCACCAGCAGGCCAGGCGCGTGGAGATCGAGGCGGAGCGCTCGCTCCAGGCGAGCGGCGAGCGGATCTCGTCGCAGGTGGACGAGTGGTTCGACAAGAACGTCCGCGTGCTCCGAGCCGCCGCGAGCCTCCCCGCCCTCGCCTCGATGAGGGGCGACGAGCAGACCCAGGCGCTGACGGCGATCCAGCACGCGTATCCGTGGATGTACCTCGTCTTCACGATCGCGCCGGACGGGAAGAACGTCGCGCGCAGCGATGGGAGGCCGCTCGCCGACTACGGGGACCGGCAGTACTTCAAGGACGTGGTGGCGAGCGGGAAGGACCTGAGCTGGGAGACGCTCATCGGGAAGACCTCGAAGAAGCCGGCGGTCATCCTCGCCGTGCCCATCATCGCAAACGGCGCGGTGGCCGGGGTCCTCGCCGCGGCGATGACCGTCGAGGACATCTCGAGCATCATCGCGCACTGGCGAACCGGGCGGACCGGGTTCGCCTTCCTCGTGGACGAGCAGGCGAAGGTGGTCGCGCACCCGCGCGAGGAATACGTCCTCGGGCAGGTGCACCTGAACGAGCACCCGCTGGTCGCCTCGTTCCGGCGGGACGGGCGGCCGCGCGCGCTGGCGTTCACCGAGTCCGACGGCAAGGACGCGCTCGGGTACGTCCAGGGCAACCGCTTCCAGTGGGCCGTAGCGATCCAGCAGGAGAAGGAGGAGCTGTTCGCGCCGCTCCGTCAGACGCTGGCGCTCGGGCTCGCGCTCCTCGCCGCCGCCGCGATCCTCGTCGCGCTGACCGCGCTGACCGCCTCGAGGGTGCTCGTCCGGCCGATCCTCGAGATGAGCGACGCCGCCGACCGGATGAGCACGGGGGACCTGGAGAGCCCCATCGTCGTGTCGCGGACCGACGAGCTCGGCGTGCTCGCGCGATCGCTCGAGCGGCTGCGGATCAGCATGCGCGCGGCGATGGCGCGCCTCGGGTGATGCGCGTCCGGTCCTAGCGGCTACCCGCAGAACCGCTCGATGGCCCGCGCCAGGATCGCGGCGGCGCGCTCGAGCTCGGCGACCGCGACGTGCTCGCCCGTCCGGTGCGCGACCTTGATGTCGCCCGGGCCGAAGACGCAGCCCTCCGCGCCCATCCCGATCACCTCCGGAAGCTCCGTTCCGAACGGCACGGTCGTCGAGCGGTTTCCGCTCTCCGCCTCGAGGAAGCGGACGATCTCCGCGGCCTCCGGCGTCACCGCCGCGGCGTCCGTCCGGAGCGGCGCGATCTCGACCGAGAGCCTCCCGCCGCTCGCCGCCTCGAGCCTCTCGCACGCCTCCTCGAGGAGGCGCAGCGCGCGCCGCGGATCCTGCCCGGGGAGCGGCCGCCACTCGTAGGTGAAGCGGCACTCGCCCGCGATGATGTTGCGGGCCTTGCCGCCGCGGACGACCCCGACGTTCCAGGTCGTGTGCGGCGGCGAGAAGGAGGCGTCCGCCTCGCGGCGCAGCTCCTCGCCGATCTTCTCGATCTCGACCCAGAGCCGGCCGAGGCCGTGGATCGCGGAGGCGCCGACGTCGGGGTAGGCGCTGTGCCCCTCGATCCCCTCGATCACGACCTCGACCGCGCAATACCCCTTGTGCGCGCGGATCGGCGTGAGCGAGGTGGGCTCGCCGACGATCGCGTGGCGCGGGTGGACGCGCCCCTCGGCGAGGAGCCGCTTCGCGCCGAGGCAGCCGACCTCCTCGTCTGCGGTGAAGAGCAGCGCGAGCGGGTGCTTGCCGGGCCGGGCGTGCGCCGCGGCGACGATCGCGGCCGCGAGGAAGCCCTTCGTGTCGGCGGCGCCGCGCCCGAAGACCTTCCCGTCCCGCTCGGCGCCCGCGAGCGCCTCGTTCCACTCGGGGTCGAACGGGACACAGTCGGTGTGGCCGACGAGGGCGAGACCGCCGGGAGCGTCCGGGCCGCGGCGGCAGACGAGGTTGCCCTTGTCGACGCCGTTCTCGTCCACCCAGGTGGCGCGCCGCGTCTCGAACCCGAGCGCGCGCGCCGCGTCCTCGAGCCGGTCGAGGACGGGCAGGTTGGAGCGCGACGAGGTCGAGTCGATCGCGACGAGGGACCGGAGGAGCGGGACGAGGTCCATGCCGCGAGCCTAGACGAGTACGGGTTGAGCCGCGCGTTTTCTCGCCGACCCGCCCACAGGTCAGGTCGCGGCGGCGGGCTTCGGCCCGCGCTCGGCGGCGGGCTTCCAGAACCGCCGCGGCAGGAGCGCGAGGCCCATGAGCGCGAGCTGCGAGCCGCAGAAGGCCGAGAGCGCCCAGAACGCCTTGTCCATGAAGCCGTAGGAGTGGAGGCCGACGCCGAGCATGTTCACGCCGAACCAGGAGAGAGAGGTGATGACGTTCCCGAAGATCGCCATGACCATGATCCCGCGCTCGCGCGCGTACCCGCCCCAGCGGGCGTGCAGGATGATCGCGTTCCAGAGGACGATGAGGAGCGCCCCGTTCTCCTTCGGGTCCCAGCCCCAGAACCGCCCCCAGGATTGGTCGGCCCAGATCCCGCCGAGCACCGTCCCGAGGAAGCTGAAGAAGAGCGCGAAGCAGACGACGCCGTACACCATCGACGAGAGCGCCTTCGAGGTGGCGGGGTCGAGGCGCGGGGCGAGGTGCTCGCGGAAGGTCCACCCGATCGCGATCAATCCGGCGAGGAACGTGCCGCTGTAGCCGATGGTGATCGAGACGACGTGGGTCGCGAGCCAGAAGTTCGAGTCGAGGACGGCCCGCATCATCTCCATCGTGTCGCCGTCGCCCGCGAGGTGGTGGGCGACGATGAGCGAGGCGAAGCCGGCGGTCGCCGCGACGGCGGTCCCGAACCCCTTGCGGTAGATCCACTCGAGGACGACCCCGAGCACGACCGCGCCCCAGCCGACGAAGACCGCCGACGAGTAGAGGTTCGTGACGGGCGGGCGGCCCTGGAGGAGGACGCGCGACACGAGGCCGAGCGTGTGAACGGTTACGCCTGCCACGAGGAGGCCGTACGCGGTCGGGCGCAGGACGTCGCCAAAACGGAGCCACGACGCGAACAGCACCAAGAGCGCGAGGACGTAGATCACCATCCCCGTGTAGAAGGGCTCGGCGCGGTTGAAGAGGACCTCGTGCTCGACCTGGCCGACCGACTCGAGCCGCTCCGCCGTCGTGTGCGCTCGCGCGCGGAGGTCGCTCACCGCGCGATCGAAGCTCGCCGCGTCCTGCATCGACCAGGCGAGGCCGACGCGCGCCCAGCCCGCGAGCACGGGATCGCGCTCGCCCATCGCGGCGGCACGGAGCGCCTCGCCGGTGGACCGCCAGCTCTCGGGCGTTGCGCCCTCGGGCGGCAGGATGGGCCGGAAGTAGGCCATGCCCGCGAGCGCCGCCCGCCGCTTCACCGCGGTCGGCGAATCCGCTGCGCCGAGCTCCATGACGAGCCCGGGGCTGCGCTCGAGCTGGATCGTGTTCTTGAGGCGGAAGTAGAGGTAGACGCGCTCCGCGAGGTTCACGACGGCGCCCTGGAAACGGGTCCGCTGCTTCGCGTCCACCTTCTCGGCTGCGCCCGCCTGCTGCTCGAGCGCCTCGATGTGCGGCACGATCACCGTGAATGGGAACCGGCGCTGCGCGCTCTGCGGCAGCCCGAGGATGCCGAGCACGTCGGGGTCGTCGATCTGGAAGATCGGCTGGGCGTCGGCGACCTCGGCGCGGAAGAGGACGTCGAGGAGCCACTCGTCCGGGCCGACCGAGCGCCCCTCGTGCTGGAAGCCCTGGGCGCCGCGGATGACGAGGAGCGAGTTGCGCGCGATCGAGTCCACCGGCTTGACGCGGCCGCCCTCGAGCACCGGGATCCGGCCGAAGGCGTCCACGTCGAAACCACGCACCGCCCGCGGCGGCACGAGCGTCACGGCGGCGCCGGCGAGGGCGAGCGCGCCGGCGACGAACGGGGCGAGCTTCCTGACGTTCATGCGGCCTCCTGCGTGCCGGGAGTCTGGGCCGAGGCTGCGCGGCGGAGGCCGCGCCGGAGCGAGATGAAGAAGTGGACGAGGAGCCCGAGCGTCACGAGCACGCACGACACGTACGGGATCAGCCAGCCGGGGTTCTGCACCACCTGCAGGATCGAGAGGGTGTCGCCCTTCCCGAAGCTCGCCTGGTAGAAGGCCTTCCCGTCGTAGCGGAGCGGCTGGTTCATGTAGATGAGGACGTTCCGGTCCTCGCCGCGCGCGGGATTCTGGAGGCGAACGAGGCTCGAGAAGTTCTTCGGGATGTCGGTGCCGGGGTACACGTCGTGCCGGAAGTCCTCGAGCGTGAGCGTGTACGGCAGGTACTCACGCCGGCTCCGCAGCTCGAGCGAGTAGACCCGCCCGCCGAACGAGAATGGCTGGCCCTGCTCGATGGCGCTGCTCGCGAGCCAGGTCCCGAGGCTCCGTCCGCCGGCGAGCACCTCGACGACGGCGACGGAAAGGTCCGTCTGCTCGTCGCTCGAGACCGGCGGGAGCGGCACGTACGAGAGGCCGACCCCGAGACCCCGCGTCGCGCCGGCGGTCGGCGCGCCCGACGGCGCGGGAACGAGCTGCGCGTTCCGGTGGTACGACATGAGTCGCAACGTGAGCGGCGTGCCGGAGACCGGCACCGCCCCGCCGCGGCCGAGGGCGCGCTCGGAGACGCCGTAGACCTCGTCCACCGTGGGGTCGGTCGTGTCCACGACCGCGAGCTCCACCTCGCGCGGCACCTCGACATAGTTCGCGGTCTGGCCCTCCTCGAACACGAGCCGCGCGTCCACCTGGAACCCGCCGGTGACGAACTCGCCGACGAAGAGGAGGATGAGCCCCGCGTGCACGATCCAGATCCCGGCCTTGCGCCAGGACAGCTCGAGCCGGCGGCCCTGCGCCGCGACGAGGTTCAGCATCAGCACGAGCCCGACGAGCGCGCCGCCCGGGAAGATCGGGATGGAGAGCCGGCCGAGCTGCATCCAGTAGAACCAGGCCCTCATGTAGAGGTTCACCGCGCCGAGCGTCCCGAGCCGCACCTGCGCGATCGTGCAGGCTACGACGAGGATCATGAGCGCCGCGAGGCAGCCGATGGTCAGCTTCAGGGACGTCAGGCCGTCCCACAACTTCGAGCCGAGGCGGTTCATTCGAAGCGGAGGCTCCCGAGCAGCTTCATGAAATCTTCCCGCGCAGCGCCGACCGCGTCGGCGTCGCCCGTGATCTTGACGAACCAGGTGTCGCCCTTCGCCTCGGCGAGCCCGGCGACGAGCCGGCTCCGCGTCGCGCCCTCGCTCGTGAAGTCGTAGATCTTGAGCGGACCCGCCTTCGTCTTCACGACCTTGCGCGCCTTCGCGAGCGCGCCGTCATCGAGCGGCGGCAGGCCGATCTGGCCGCGCCAGCGGTTCACGTTCGCGAGCTCGCCGCCGGCGGGGCCGGGGAGCACGACGACCGACGCATCCACCTTCCCGACGACGGGCGGCTTCAACGTGGCGTAGCGCATCTGCCCGCCCGCCGACTCCGTCCAGCCCTTCGGGAGCGTCCAGCGGAGCCCGCCCTGCCTCCGCGCCGGCGCGGCCGGGAGGTCCACGGTGGCGGGCGTCGCGGCGGCCGCCGGGGTCGTCGCCGGAGGCTTGGGCACCCGGACGTGGGTGACGTCGTCCCGCGAACAGCCGCCTGCGGCGATGATTCCTGCCGCCAGGATGGCGGAAGCTGCTGGATTCATGCGTCTAAACACCGACTCTCCCTCGCCCCGACTCTACCTCGGGCTCCCACATTCTACCTGACGTGGATCAAACGGACGAGCCCATCCCCGTATTCGTTACCGGACCCTCTCCCTAATGCGTAAGGAGGCGAGCTTCCTAAGGCGAAGACCCCGCCGGCGCTCGCGTCACGCGCGCGTGCCGGGCCGCGCCGAACCCCGGCGAGCGGGCCAAGAGGTGCTCGAGGACCTTGCGGGCATCCGCCTGCCGGCCAAACCGCACGCGCACGCGGGCGAGGTTCGGGCGCACCGCGCTATGATGCGCCGCGTGCCGCTCCGCTTCGCGAAGTACCACGGCCTCGGGAACGACTTCGTGCTCGTCGAGGGGCCGCTCATGGACGCCGAGCGAGCGCGCCGCGTATGCGATCGTCACCGCGGGATCGGCGCCGACGGCGTCGTGACGATCCTGCCCGCGCGAACCTCGGGCGCAGCCGTTTCGATGCACATCTACAACGCCGACGGCTCGGTCGCCGAGATGTGCGGCAACGCCGTCCGCTGCCTCGCCCGCCACCTCGCCGAGGCGCGCGGGCTCGAGGGACGGATCCGGATCGACACCGGCGCGGGCACGAAGGAGTGCACGCTCCACCGCGGCCCGGGTGGCGCCGTCGAGGGGGTGTCGGTCGAGATGGGGCCGGCGAGGCTCGAGGGCGAGCAGGAGTTCGAGATCGGCGCGGAGCGCCTCCACGCGGTCCGCGTGTCGATGGGAAACCCGCACGCGATCCTCTTCGACGAGCCGTCGCGGGCGCGCGCCGCCGACGTGGGGCCCCGGATCGAGAGGGCGGTCGCGGGCGGCGTGAACGTCGGCTTCGCCCGGCCTGGGCCGCGCGGCATCGAGCTCGTCGTCTGGGAGCGCGGCGCGGGCCTCACGGACGCCTGCGGCACGGGCGCCTGCGCGGCGACGGTCGCCGCGGTTCGGCGCGGCGACGTCCCAGCGGGCGCGCCCGTCGAGGTCCGGCTCCCGGGCGGCACGCTCGAGATCACCGTATCGCCGGATCTCTCTCGTGTGACCATGCGCGGCCCCGCCGAGCGGGTGTTCGAGGGCGAGGCGGAACTCTAGATGGGCGCAGGTCGCATTCTCGTCGTCGACGACGAGCGGTTCTTCCAGGAGCTGTTCCGGGAGCTGCTCCAGGCGGCGGGCCACCAGGTCCGCGTGTCCGCCTCCGGCGCGGACGCGCTGAAGCTCATGGCGGAGGAGCACTTCGACGTGCTCCTCACCGACATCGTGATGCCGGGCCTCGATGGCGTCGCGCTGGTGCGCGAGGCGAAGAAGCGGGACCCGGACCTCGAGGCGGTCGCCATCACCGGCCACGACGACGTGCGGCTCGCGGTGCAAGCGATGAAGGCGGGCTGCGCCGACTTCCTCACGAAGCCGGTGGACCGCGACGAGCTCGTGCAGGTGTGCGAGCGGGCGCTCGCGCGGGTGCGGCTGCGGCGCGAGCACTCGCAGCTGCTGAACGAGAACCTCGAGTTCGTGAAGTCGCAGGCGCTCTACCGCCAGGGCCTCCAGATCATGGCGACCCTCGACGGCGAGCGGCTGCAGGACCTCGCCCTCTCGGTGCTCGCGCGCGTGACCGACGCGCAGGGCGCCGCGCTCTGGATCGCGGACGAGAAGGGGCAGCTGCAGCTCCGCAGCTACCGCGGCCTCGTAGACCGCGCCGCGCTTCCGGCGCGGATCGATCCGAAGGACCCGGAGTGGGCGCCGCGCTTCGTCCACGCCGCGCCCACGACCGCCGCGGGCGCGAAGGACGCGACCGAGGCGTTCCACGTCCCGCTCCTCGCCGACGAGGAGCCGGTCGGGCTCGCGCTCCTCTCGGACCGCGCGCGCGGTCGGTTCGCGCCGGAGCACCACGCGGCGGCGCTCACCGTCGCGGACTTCACCGCCATCGCCGTGAAGAACGCCCGCCGGTTCCATGCGCTCGAGCGGATCGGGCTGCGGGATCGGGACACCGGCGCCTACAACCTCGCCTACTTCATCGACTACGCCGGCAAGGAGTTCTACAAGGCGCGGCGCTACACCCGCGGCTTCTCCCTCGTCGTCCTCTCGATCGACAACACCGACCAGATGCGCAAGGAGGGCGGGCGCGAGCTCTACCGGCGCGCGACGCGCGACCTCGTGTCCGCCGCGGCGCGCGTCGTGCGCGACGCGGACATCCTCGCGAAGGTCTCGGAGAGCGAGTACTACGTGCTCCTCCCCGAGACGGACTACTTCGGCGCGCTCATGTTCCTGCGCCGCGCGGCGGAGGAGATCCGGCGCGAGGACTCGATCCGCGAGCTCGAGCGGAGGTGCCCAGTGCTCCTCTCGATGGGCGCCTCGACCTTCCCGAAGGACGGGGAGGACTTCGACGAGCTGCTCCACTGGGCGCGTGCGCGCGTCCAGGAGCAGCGCGGATCGCTGCTGCGCCGCCTCCACCTCTCCGACGTGCCGGCGAACGCGTTCTGGGAGCTCTCCGACCTCCTCCTCTCAGACCACGCGCGCATCCCCGAGTCCTCGCCGTCGGCGCGCCTGCCGCGTGACGCCGAGCTCTTCGCCGCGGCGCAGCGCGAGGCGGCTCGCGAAATCGGCCGCGACCCGCGGGCACGCGGCGTCCTGTACGTCGGCACGCGCGAGCGGTTCGGGCTCGCCCCGGTCGTGCAGGCGCTGCCGCCGGGCGACGTCGCGGCGCGGGCGGGCGACACGACGGTGCGCGTCTACCTGCTCGGACCACGCAGCGCGGACGCGGCGCCGATCGGGCACCCGCTCGTCACCGAGGTCTACGTGGACGGGGACCCGCGCTTCGCCGGCCACGAGTTCCTGCTCTTCATCTCCGAGCACTCCGCCTACGGGCTCATCGCCGGACCCGGCGGGCGCACCTTCCATACCTCCGACGTCCCGCTCGTCGACGCGCTCGTATCGAAGCTCCAGACGCTCTACGACCTCCAGCCCCTCTGATCGGCCACCCATGCCCCCCGTCCGCAAGATCCTCGTCGCCGATCCGGACCCGGCCACCGTGCGCGCGCTCGCGCCGGCGCTGCGGCAGCGCGGCTACCAGGTGCACGCGGCGCGCGACGGGGCCCGCGCGCTCCAGATCGCGATCCTTCGCTTCCCGGACGTCGTGCTCTTCGACGAGCGCTGCCCGATCCTCGACGCCCGCACCTTCGTGCGGATCCTGCGGACGAACCCGCGCACGGAGCGGATCCCGGTCGTGCTCACCGGCGAGTCGGTGGACGTGGACCGTGCGCGGCTCGGCACGTTCCTGCGCAAGCCGTTCAACCACGACGAGGTGCTCGCCCGGATCGAGCAGATCTTCCGCCGCGTCGAGGCGGCGAAGGCCGTCTCGAGCGAGAGCCGCGAGATCGAGGGGAACCTCGCGCAGATCCCGCTCGTGGACCTCCTCCAGATTCTCGCGGTGAACCGCAAGACCGGGAAGCTCGCGGTCGAGCGCGAGGGCGAGAAGGCAGAGATCGCGCTCGACCAGGGTCGCGTCGTCGACGCGCGCGTGCGCGCCGCCTCGGGGGAGAAGGCGCTCTACCGCCTCCTCACGTTGCGCGAGGGGCAGTTCGCCTTCGTCCCCGGCGGCGCGCAGGTCGAGGCACGCATCGACCGGAAGGTGGACGAGCTCGTGCTCGAGGGGCTCCGTCAGTCCGATGAGGTGGCGCGGCTCCTCCCCGCGCTGCCGCAGCCCGCCGACGTCGTCGAGCTCGCCGTCCACGCGAGCGAGATCCCGCCGGGCCTGCACCCGGTGACCGCCGAGGTGGTGACGCTGCTTCGCGCGCCGCTCACCTTCCAGGACCTCGTCGACCGCTGCCGCGCGACCGACCTCGAGGCGGCGCGCGCGGTGCTGGCGCTGCTCGAGAAGGGCTACGCGCGCCGCGCCGCGGGGGTGCCGCCGACCGAGGACGCCACGCCGCTCCTCGCCGCGCACGAGCTGCACGCGCTCCGAGCGCGGATCGCGCGCGGCCGCTCCTCGGGCGCGCACACGGTCGGCAAGATCGTCCTCGCGGGCGGCGGCCCGCTCGCGCGCAGGGCCGCGCTCGCGCGCTTCCAGACGGTTCCGGGCTGGCAGCCCGAGCACGCGGCGGCGGCCGGCTTCGGCACGATCGGCCGGCTCGCGCTCGGCGACGGCGTGCGCGTGGACGTGACCGCGCTGCCCGGCGACCCCGCGAGCCGTCCGCTCTGGCGTCCATTCGCGGCGGGGGCGGTCGGCGCGCTCGTGCTCCTGCCCGCGGACGACGTGGAGCCGCTGCTCGCGGAGCTCACCCGGACGCTCCGGCTGCCGGTGGTCGTCTGCGGGCCGTCGGAGGCGTCGGTGCCGCAGGCGCTCCGCGACGTGCCCGCAGGCTTCGTCTTCGAGGGGAGTGACGCGGGCGAGGGGCTGCGCGCGCTGCTCGCCGGCGCGGGCGCGCGCGCGGCGTAGCGCCCGCGCTACAGGAGCGCGCCCGAGAGGATGACGCTCCCCACCGCGAAGTAGATGACGAGCCCGGTGACGTCGACGAGCGTCGCGACGAACGGCGCCGACGCGCTCGCGGGGTCGAGCCCGAACCGCCGCAGCAGGAACGGGAGCATCGAGCCGGCGAGCGTGCCGAAGGTGACGACGCCGACGAGGCTCACCGAGACCGTGAGCGCGACGCGCAGGTAGTGCTCGCCGTACATGTGGCCGATCCGCTGCCACACGATGATTCGCACGAAGCCGATGGTCGCGAGGATGAAGCCGAGCGCGACGCCGGTCATGACCTCGCGCCCGGCGACGCGCCACCAGTCCCGCACCCGCACCTCCCCGAGCGCCATCGCGCGGATGACGAGGGTGGACGCCTGCGACCCGGAGTTCCCGCCGGAGGAGATGATGAGCGGGAGGAACACGGCGAGTACGACGGCGCGCGCGATCTCATCCTCGAAGAACGCCATCGCGGTGGCCGTGAGCATCTCGCCGAGGAAGAGCGCCGCGAGCCAGCCGCCGCGCTTGCGCACCATCGCCCCGAAGCTCATGTCGAGGTACGGCGCGCCGAGCACCTCGACGCCGCCGAACTTCTGGATGTCCTCGGTCGCCTCCTCCTCGACGACGTCGACGATGTCGTCGACCGTCACGATGCCCTTCATCCGCCCCTGGGCGTCCACCACCGGGATGGCGGGGAGGTCGTGGTCCGCGAACACGTGCGAGACCGCCTCCTGGTCCATGTCCTCCGTCACGGAGATGACGTCGGTGTGCATGACGTCGCGGACCCGCTTGTCCGGCATCGCTGAGAAGAGATCGCGGAAGGACGCGACGCCGAGGAGCCGCTGCTCCTCTCCGAGCACGTACGCGTAGTAGATCACCTCCGCGTCCCGCTCTCGCGCCTGCCGCCGCAGATAGCTGATCGCCTCGTCGACCGTGGCGTCCGGCCTCAGCCGCGCGAAGCGCGGATTCATGAGGCCGCCGGCCTCGTCCTCCGCGTAGGCGAGGAGCGCCGTCACCTCGCGCCGGGTCGCGTCGTCGAGCAGCGCGAGCAGCCCCTCGCGCTCCTCCGCCGGCGCGGCCTGGACGAGGTCGGCCGCGTCGTCCGGCGGCAAGAGCCGGACCCACGAGCGGCGCGCGTCGCGGGGCAGCCCGAGGACGAGCTCCTCCTGATCGCGGGCGGGGAGCGAGAGGAAGAAGTCCTCCGCCTCGGCGCGAGGCAGCTGCTCGAAGCCGAGCCGGCGGTCCTCCGGCGCGAAGAGCAGCCATGCCTCGCGGAGATCCTCCGCGGAGAGCCGCTCCCCGATCTCCTCCTGCTCGCCCCCCACCCGTCCCCCTCTCCGGCGGTCAGCGCTGGTGCTTCAGCCACTCGCCGAGCAGCCGGTCCGTCCGGTAGATGTGCTCGCGCAGCCACTCGGTGACGCGGTTCCCGACGCGGATCACGAAGATCGCCGACGGCCCCTCGCTCTTCAGCTCGTGGCGAAGGATCTCGAGCTCCTTCACGAGCTGGCGGTGCTCCGCGCGGTGGCCCTCGAGCTTCGGGTACGCGCCCTCCACCATCATCCGCTCCTCTGAGGCGAAGTGGTCGACGACGTAGCTGCCGAGGAACTCGAGGAGGCGGACGACCTCCTCGCGGCTGCGGTGGCTCCGCGAAGACTCGAGCAACGCGTTCACCCGCCCGAACAGCTCCCGGTGCTGCGCGTCGATCTCGTCGATGCCGGTGAGGAGGACGGGGTCGAACTCCAGCATGGGTCAGGCCTCCGCCAGGGCGGCTTCGCCGAGGGCAGCGCGCACGGCGGGGCTCCCGCAGAGGAGCCGGAACTCGGCGCGAGTGAGCCAGGCCGTCCGCGAGCCGCGCCCGCCCGAGAGGGTGAGCCGCACGCGCTCCGCGTCGCGCGCGACCGTCGCGGCCGAGCCCGCCGCGAGGTCCCGCTCGAGCGAGCGGAGGTGGCGGTGGATGCGGAGCGCGCGGCGCCCCTCCGGCGAGGAGAGCGCGAGGAAGTAGCGGTTCCGGCTGAACCGGGGGTCCTCGCGGAGCCGTTGCACGGCGCGGGTGACGAAGTCCGCCATGAGGAGCGGAGGTTAGCACCGGGACCGGCGACGGGCCACGGGCCTTCAGGCGGGCAGGGCGGTCGTCGTGGCGAGGAGCCGCTCGACCGCAGCGCGCTCGCGCCGGCGCGCCGGCCCGACCACCACGGCGATGGCGTTTCGGCGCCGGAACGCCTCGCGCGCGACCCGCAGGACGTCGGCCGGCTGCACCCGCTCGACGCGCCGGCAGCGCTCCTCGAACCCCTCGGGCGCGCAGACGACCTCGCCGGACCCGAACCAGCCGGCGAGCTCGGCGGCGCTGTCGAGCGAGAACGCGAGCGTCATGCGGTGGCGCCGCTGGACCCGGACGAGCTCCTCCTCCGGGACCGCGCGGGCTGCGAGGCCGCCGAGGACGCGCAGGATCTCCTCGACGACGCGCGGCAGCTTCGCGGGCGCGCACGCGCCGTCCACGACGGTCATGCCGGAGTCGGAGAAGCTGTCGATCCCGGCGTGGAGCGCGTACGCGAGCCCTCGCCGCTCGACGATCTCGAAAGGGAGGCGCGAGGAGAGGCCGTCGTCGAGGATCCGGCGGATGCAGAGGTGGACGGGGTAGTCGGCGTGGTGCTCGGGCGGACAGGGGAAGGAGAGCGAGAACTCCGACTGGGCGTCCTCGTGGGAGACGACCTCGAGCCTGGGGCCGTCGGGCCACGGCGGCGGCGTGAGGTCGCTCGAGCGGCGGCCGCGCGGCAGGTCGCCGAGGTGCTCCTCAGCGAGGGCGCGCACGAGGGCGGGGCGGACCGGCCCCGCGACGGCGAGGACGAGGTTCGCCCCGGTGTAGAAGCGGGCGTGGTGGGCGCGGACGTCGTCCTCCCCGAGCCGCCGCACCGTCGTCGGCGTCCCGGCGATCTTGAACGCGAGCGGGTGACCGGCGAAGACGATCCGCTTCGTGAGGTTGTCCGGATCGATGTCGCGCCCGTCCGCGTCCACCTCGTCCAGGATCTCCTCGAGGATCACCTCCCGCTCGACCGACATCTCGCGCAGGAGCGGCCGGCGGATGAGATCGCCGAGGACGGCGAGGCCGGTGCCGAGCTCCCCCGGGTGGATGGGGGTGAAGTAGCAGCCGTGATCGCGCGCGGTGATCCCGTTGAGGCTCCCGCCCGCGCTCTCGATCGCGGCGTTCATCGCCACCGTGTCGGGCCATCCCTGCGAGCCCCGGAAGAAGAGGTGCTCGAGGAAGTGCGAGACGCCGTTCACCGACGCCGTCTCGTGGCGCGACCCCGCGCGGACGTAGAGCGCAATCATCGCCGAGTGGAGCCCCGGCGCCGGCGCCGTGACGACGCGCAGCCCGTTCGGCAGCACCTCGCGCGCGACCTCGCCCCATGTGCGTCGCGGCGCGGCGACTGCCGGGGCCGCCGCCGTCCGCTGCTTCGTCCGCCGCCGATCGATCCGGGTCCGTCTCATGTCGCTGCCACCGCCTCCGCGCGCTCGTCGTCTGCAGGGAGGCGCAGCGTGAACGTCGTCCCCCGCCCCACCCAGCTGTCGCAGCGGATCGTCCCGCCGTGCTCCTTCGCCACCTGCAGCGCGAACGCGAGACCGAGCCCCGTGCCGCGCTCCTTCGTCGAGTAGAACGGCTCGAAGATGCGCGTCAGCTCTTCCGGGGGGATCCCCCCCCCGGTGTCGGCGACCTCGGCCTCGACCGCCTCCCCGTCCCTGCGCGTCCGCACGGTGATGCGGCCGCCCCCCGGCATGGCCTCCCGACTGTTTCGGAGGAGGTTCAGGAACACGGCGCGGAGCTGTCCCTCGTCGGCGCGCAGCCCCAGCACGCCATCCGCGAGCTCGCGCGCGACCTCGACGCCGGCCGCCTGCAGCTCAGGGGCCAGGAAGTCGAGCAGGCTCCCGATCACCTCGTTCAGGTCCTGCCGGCCGAGCGACAGCCGGGGCAGACGGGCGAAGCGCAGGTACTCCTCCGCGACCCCGTTGAGGCGGTCCACCTCCCGTGAGATCGCATGGACGAGCTGGATCGCCTCCGCCGGCGCGGGACCCCTCGTGAGCTCCTCCGCGAGCAGCTCGGCGTTGAGGCCGATCGCGTTCAAGGGGTTCCGGATCTCGTGGGTGATCTGGGCGGAGATCCGCCCTACCGCGGCGAGCCGCTCCGCCCGGCGCAGCTCATCGCGCTGCCCGGCGAGCGACGCCGCCATCGCGTTGAACTCGCGGGCGAGCAGGCCGAGCTCGTCGTGGCTCTTCAGCTCGACCTTGCGCGTGAGGTCACCCGCGGCGACTGCCTTCACGCCCTCCGTCAGCGTCTGGATGGGCGAGAGGAGGCGCTGCGAGACGAGCGCCGCGCCGGCGCCGATCGCGAGGGCGAGCAGCGAGTAGACGATGGTGAGGAGGACGGTCCGGCCCTCCGCCCGCTCCGACGCGTGCACCCGGTCGGCGATCTGGGTCTCGAGCGAAACCTGAAGGAGCTTCACGTCGAGCGAGAGTCCTTTCTCGAGCTGGCGGACCTCCTGCGCGCGCGCCTCGAAGGCCGCGCGCGTCCGCGGGTCCTGGCCCTCCCCCGCCTCGAGCGCGTCGAAGAGCGCGCGGGCCTCGTGATCGTACTCCTGCCAGCGGGCGTCGAGGGCGTCGAGCCGAACCGAGACCTCGTCGAGGAAGCGCGCCTCGTCGCCGCGGGCGAGCGCGCGCGACTCGCGGGTCACCCGGCGGCCCTCGTCGATCTTGTCGTGGACGAGCCCGGTGAAACGGGCCCGCGCGATGGGCAGGTAGACCTCCCGCGCGCCGCGATCGAGCGCGCTCGCCTCGAGCGCCCGGGTCGCCACCCAGTCCTTCACCTCGAGCTGCGCCGCGACGCGGGTGAGGGCGAGATAGCCGCCGGAGAGGAGGCGAAGGTCGCGCCGGATCTCGTGGAGCCGCACGATGCCGAAGCCCGCCACCGCCGCGAAGGCGAGGAGCGAGACCGCGAAGGCGAGGAAGATCTTTGTGGCGACGTGCCGCACCGGAGGGCGATCCTAGTACGGTCGGGGCCGCGGCGCCTCTCGGGCCGGGGCCCGCCCGCCCGCCCGGCGCCGTTCTCCCCCGATCCGCTTCCCCCGCCGTGCGATCCGGGATACGAAGGAAATCTTCCGGGAGCTCCCTCCATGAACGCCTTCCCCATCGTCGCCCTCGTCGGCGTCCTCGCCGCGATCGGATTCTTCCTCTCCGCGCGGACCGCGAAGGCCGCGCTCGCCGAGCGCATCGCGGCCGAGGAGAAGCTCCGTGCGGAGCTCGAGGCCGTGCGCAAGGCGGCGCAGGAGTCGCGCGCCGAGGCGAAGGAGCGCCGCGAGGAGGCGATGCAGCTCCGCGCCGACCTCGAGCGGGCGAAGAAGAAGGCGTTCGACCAGCAGGAGACGGCGAAACGGATCGGCGGCGCCCCGGCGCTGCGCGACGAGGTGGACAAGCTCGCCGCGCGCGTCGCGGAGGCCCGCGCAGAGGCGGAGCACCAGGCGGCCCGCGCCCGCGGGCTCGAGAAGGACCTCGAGAAGGCCGCCGCCGAGCTCGCGCGCGCGAGGGCGAAGGCGCAGGAGCCCGCGCCGACGGCCGCGCCGCCGCCCGCGCCCGTACCCTTGCCCGTGCCCGGGGTGGACGAGGCGAAGCTCGCCGCCGAGAAGGAGCGGGCGGATCGGGCAGAGACGAAGCTCATCGAGACGCGCAAGAAGCTCGCCGACGTCGACAAGGATCTCAAGGCGGCGCGCGGCCGGCTCGAGACGGAGAAGCGGGTCTTCGTCGTCCAGAAGGGCGAGATCGAGCTCGCGCACGACCGGTACGCCGAGCTGAAGCGCCGCTATGACGGGCTGCGCAAGGACCACGACGAGCTCGTCGAGGCGGTGCGGCAAGCGGCGCGCGAGGAGCGGCGGCTCGCGGAGGCGGCCGCCGCGGCCAGCCGCGGCGAGCAGGGCGCACCCCCGGCGGCGCCCGGAGAGAAGCCGGCCGGCGGTTAGCGGGAGGCGCGGGGCCGAGGTCAGCCTCCGCGTTCGCGCCGGCCCGCGAGCATCTCGGCCTCGAGCAAGCGCATCACGAAGCTCTTCGCCCCGCCTTGCGCGATCCGAGGCTCGTACGCGTTCCAGAGGCTCTCCGCGTCGCGCCATCTCTCCTCGGAGATGAGGCCCAGCATTCCGGCGGCGAGCACGTAGTTCATCCGCGCCGGCGTGATGTCGCGCTCGGCGCCGAGGAGGAACTGCGACGCGCTCGCCATCGACGCCCCGTCCCTGCGTCCCACCGCCTTGAACAGGGACACGTAGCCCTCCTCGATGGCCGAGAGACGACCCGCGCACCGGGTGGACTCCATTTCCTTCCAGATCGCGTCGGATTCGGCGGGGGTGACGTTACGGGCGATCTTCATGAAGCTGTTGAACAGGAACACCCTCCTGTTCGGATCCCCCGGTGGTCCACAATCCAGGAGGATCTTCCGCGCCTCGTCCGCATACCACTTCGCCTCGCCCTCGAGGACGTCTCCGGAAGGCGAGGCGCCCTCGAGGTACTCCCGCAGCGTGATGGCATCGTTCACCCACTTCGCCGCCGGGTGAAGCAACGAGACGGTCGGGCGGAGGGTGACGGTGGGAGCCGCGGACGGCTGCGACAGCATCTCGACGAGGGGCATCGGCTCGAGGGTGAGGGTCACGAGCTCATTGGCGTTCGAGCCGAGAAACCGCGCCCGCGCCGCGTTCTGGTCCAGCACGGGGTAGTAGTCGGAGTTCGCGCGCTCGGGAAACGACTCGAAGAACCGGGACAGCAGTCGTTTGTCCCCGATCTTGCGGACCTCGATGTCCCGCATCGACCGGACGTGCACCTCGTCGAGGACGCCCGCCAGCCGCGGGAGCGTGAAGATGAACGGATCGGGGCGAAGCACCCCGCCGTTGCGCGCGACGATGAGGAGGTCGCCCGCGTTGGACGTGTACGCCACGAAGTCTTCGAACTCGGGCTCGAGCGCCTTGAAGATCGAGGCGAGCAGACCCAGGTCGATCTCGTAGAGCTGGACCCACTGGACGAAGAGCCCTCGCTCGTTCAGGTGCCGGCGCGCGAGCCGGTAGAACTCGCTCGAGAACAGGCCACCCACTCCGCTCACCCAGGGATTGGACGGCTCCGACACGATGATGTCGTACTTCTTCCCCTGGGAGGCGAAGAAGCTCTTCGCGTCGTCGACGTGGATCCGGCTGCGTGGATCGGAGAAGGTCAGCTCCACCTGCGGGCCGAAATGCCTCGCGGCCTCCACCATCTTCTGCTCGATCTCGATCGTGTCGACGACTTCGAGACGCGGATTGCAGAGGAAGGTATGCGACGTCAGGCCGCTCCCCAGGCCGATGTTCGCCACCGTGCGCGCGTCCGGGTGGTGCGCCATCGGGATCGCGGCGAGGAGGACCATCGTCGGCTCGTCCACCGTGGCGTTGTGAGGCGAGTCGACGCCGATCCCGGCGTCGACCTTCCCGTTCGTGCGGATGTCGCGGATGATGGACTCGCCCTCGCGCTCCTGAACGATGCTCACCGTCGCCGTCTTGCCGTCCTCGTGAAAGACGAGCGTGCTCTCCGGGCTGATGAGCGCGCCGCGCCGGTACACGCCGGAGGCCATCTTGTAGGGATCGACCTTCACGAGCAGCACGACGGCGGCGACGGCGCAGGCGCAGAGGCCGAAGGCTCCCACCAGGAGCCTCCGGTTCGGGAGCCGGCGGCGGATGGCCCACAGCAGGAGCAATCCCAGCCCCATGTCGACGCTCGCGCCCGCCGTGATCAGGCCCTTCAGCCCGAGCGCCGGCATGCCGAGGTGGATGGCGGCGAAGACGCCGACGATCGCGCCGACCGTATTCGTGGCGTAGACGGCGCCGATGCTCCGCTCCCCGTGTCCACGCTGGATGAGGGTCGTCGTGATCAGCGGCAGGGTCATGCCCGCACAGAACGTCGCCGGGAGCATGATCGCCAGGGCGATGAAGTTGCTCGAAAGATTGAACAGGGCGTAGCCGGCATCGGTCTTGGGAAGCGTCGAGACGAGCGACCGCATGACGCCGAAGGACTGCTCGTAGACCGGGAGCGTCGCGACCGCCAGCAGGCCCATCGCGATCTGGACGACGACGAGGGTCCGCACCGGATCGGAGAGGCCGTCGATGCGGCGCTGCAGCCAGAGCCCGCCGAACGCCAGGCCGAAGATGAACGCGCTCAGCATGAGCTCGAAGGCATGCGTCGAGCTCCCCAGGACCAAGCTCAGCATCCGGATCCAGCCGACTTCGTACACGAAGGACGCAGCGCCCGTGAGCAGTGAGGCGAGGAGGAGAAGCCGGTACCACGCGCGGCTCGTTTCCGCGCGCGGGTCGCTCCCGGACCCGGCCACCGGCTCGGCACGGGCCGCCGAAGGTTCGTCACTCGAGATGAGCCAGACGACGACCGCCAGCGCTACGTTGATGCACCCGGCGAGGCGGATCGTCCCCGGCAACCCCGCCACGCGGATGAGGACGAAGCCGCTCACCAGCACGCCGACCGCCGCTCCAATGCTGTTCGTGAAGTAGAGCGTCGCCACGAACCTCCCTGGCGTCTCGGGATACCGCCGCAGGAGCGCCGCGCTCATGAGCGGGAACGTCATGCCGAGCAGGACCGACTGGGGAAGGATGAGCAGGCCCGAGATGGTCCACTTGACGGCGTCCACCGCGGCGGGCGAGCCGAGCGCGGGCAAGAGCGTCGCGTACGAGTAGCGAACCACGTGGTCGAAGACGGGGTGAAAGACCAGCGCGAGGATCCCGACGATCCCCTCCGCGAGCGCGTAGCCCCGCAGCAGGTTCTTCCAGCGGGCGGAGTACCTGCTGCAGGTCCATGAACCGATCGTCAATCCTCCCATGAAGATCGCGAGGACCAGGGTCTGTGCGTAGGCGGCATGGCCCAGGAACAGCTTCAGGTAATGCGTCCAGATTGACTCGTAGATGAGCCCCGAGAAGCCCGAGATCGTGAAGATCACGAACAACAGGGTGCGTCGGTTCGCCATCGAGCTCCTCGTCGCGCGGCGCGGCCACCGGATCAGCTCGCGTGCGCGAGCAGCTTGGATTCAGCTCGCGTTCGCGAGCACCTTGTAGAGCGGCGATAGATCGCGGAACACGCCGAGGAGGTCGCCGATCGACAGGCTCCGCGCCTCCTCGCGCGTCCAGGCGATCCCGACGTCGAGCCCGGGGCCGCCCGGCGCGAGCGCGTCGCCGAGCTCGGTCCAGAACGCCGACGAGTGAGCGGGCGCGAGCTCGGGCAGCTCCTCGAAGTTCCAGTCCTGGAACTGCCGCAGCTTGCGGAACGGCTTCCCCTTCTTCGCGAGGTTCGCCGCCTCGCGCTCGAGCGCCTTCTGCATCGGGGTGCGGCGCGGCGACTCGCCGCGCACGCCGACGCGCGCGTGGAGGTGCAGGCGGGTCATCACGACGGCGAGGTACGGCAGGCCGCGGTAGGCCTTCGGGCTGCTGCTGAAGGCGACGAGCATCTCCTCCGGCGCCTGACCCTTGCGGCGGGCGAGCTTGCCCGGGTGGACGAACAGCTCCTCGCCCGCGACGCGCGCGAGCCCCTGCAGGCACAGGCCGCCGAGCACCGAGAGCTTGGGCTGGAGGGTCGACTCGAGCGCCTCGGCTCGGCCGTCCGGATCGTCGATCTCGAACAGCGCGAAGTCGGGAGGACCGAGTCCGAGCCCTGCCATGCGCACGCTCCTGCGGTCGGGAGATGACCATCCTACCATGGCTCCCGGCACGTTGACGCGGCGGAGCGCCTCTGCCACGTTCTCGAACCCGATGCAGAAGGACCAGCGGCTGCTCGACCTCGCGGCGCTCCTGCTCAAGGCCGCCGAGCCCGTCTCCTGGCGCGAGATCCAGGAGCAGTTCGCCGACGACTACGCCGGAAAGGGCGAGGCGGCCATCCGGAAGTTCGAGCGGGACAAGGCGGATCTGCTCGAGCTCGGGATCCCGGTCCGCTGGGTCGGCGGCGACGAGGACCTGCCCGCCGGCTACCTCATCGACAAGGACGAGTTCTACCTCCCGGACCTGAAGCTCCCCCCCGAGGATCTCGCGCTCCTGTACCTCGCCGGCTCGGCGGCGCTCGCGAACGGGACCTTTCCGTACGCGCGCGACCTCGCCCACGCGCTCAACAAGCTCTCGTTCGCCGCGCGCGCCCCCGGTGCGTCCGAAGCGGCCGCGCTCGCGGCGCGCCAGCTCTCGTCGGAGGACGCGGGCCACGGCGCCGGCGCGGCGCACGTCGAGGAGCTGTCGCGCGCCGTCGCGCACAAGAAGCGGGTCCACCTCGTCTACCTCGGCGCCGAGCGGCGCGAGCGGACCGAGCGCGACGTCGATCCGTACGGCCTCTTCCAGCAGGGCGGCGCCTGGTACGTCGTCGGCTGGTGCCACTGGCGCGACGCGATCAGGACCTTCCACGTCGCGCGCATCGAGTCGCTCGCGGTCAACGCGTCGGCTCCGCGCACGCCCGACTTCCAGCCGCGGAAGGACTTCTCGGTCGCGGACCACGCCACGCGCGAGACCTGGGAGTACGCCCACCACGCGCCGGTGCGCTGCCGCGTCCGGCTCGACCCGCCGCTCTCGGCCGAGGTGCTCGCCTCGTTCGGCCCCCGTGCGCGGGTGAAGGAGGAAGGGGGTGGCGCCACGGTCGAGGTGGACGCGACCAACTCGGAGGGGCTCCTCCGGCACGTGCTCGCGCTCGCGGGGCGGGCCGAGGTGCTCGCGCCGAAGGAGCTCCGCGACCGGGCCCGGGGCGTGCTCGCCGTGCTCGCGAAGGGGCTCGCGTGAGCCCGGTGCCGCGGCGCAAGGGGCCCGCGAAGGCGGGCAAGATCCGGCCGCGCGCGCCGAAGGCGAGGGTCCCCCCGCTAAAACGTCCCGACCCGCGGGACCGGCTGCGCCGCATCCTCTTCCTCGTGCCGTACGCGGTGCGCCACCCCGGGATCCCGGTGCGCGACCTGGCTCGCCGCTGCGGCTGCACCGAGAAGGAGCTGCTCGAGGATCTCGACTTCCTGCTCGGCGTCGGCTCGCCGCCGTTCGCGCCGGACGACTTCCTCGACCTCTACGTCGAGGGGGATCGCGTCTTCGTCGCGCTCCACCAGAGCTTCTCGCGCCCGCCCCGCTTCACCGAGAGCGAGGCGGCCGCGCTCGCCGCCGCCGCTCGCGCCCTCGGCGGCGAGGGGCGCGAGCGGGCCGTCAAGGCCCTCCGCGACTCGGTGCCCCGGGACCGCCGCGCGAGCTTCGACGAGCTGGTCGAGCGGATCTACGCGGGCGCGCCCCCCGCGCGCGACTCGGTCCTCGGCCGGCTGCAGCGCGCGATCGCCGAGCGCCGCGCCGTGCGCATCGCCCACCACTCCGCGTCTCGCGACGCGGAGACCGAGCGTGTCGTCCACCCATGGACGCTCGCGCAGCGGTTCGGCCACTGGTACCTCTACGGCCTCGATCTCGCCCGCGAGCGGCCACTCGCGTTCCGGCTCGACCGCGTCCGCGAGTGTACCGTCACGGACGACCGCTTCGAGCCGCCCGGCGAGGCGGATCTCGCTCGCGCGCGCCTGTTCTCGGACCCCGAGGGCGAGCCCGTCCGCATCCGGGTCGGCGCGACGGCCGCGGGCTGGGCCGTCTCCCGCCCGGGCATCCGCCTCGTGAAGCGGCTCGAGCGGGGGGGCGCGATCGTCGAGGTGCCCGGCGCGAGCGCGGAGTGGGCGACCCGCCTCGCCCTCTCGCTCGGCGGCGACGCCGAGGTCATCGGCCCGCCGGCCGCTCGGCGGCACTTCGCCGAGGCGGTCCGCCGTACCCTCGCCCGGTACGCCTAGGCTGGCCTCGGCGTCGGGCCACCGGTGGGCCCCTGCCGAAATGGGGTGCGCAGGTCCGGTGCGGCGGTGACCCAGGGTGAGCGCCCAGACGACCTGACCCCTCGAAACCCCGTCGTTTCTTCCCGGCACGTCCCCCGCATGATGGACCGCGGGGGAACGGAGGCGTCTCGTGGCTCGCGTCCTGATCGTCGACGACACCGACATCGTGCGGAAGGCCCTCGAAAAGGCGGTCCAGCGGATGGGCCACACGACGGTGTCCACGTCGGATTCGCTCGAGGCGCTCGCCCTCGCCCTCAAGAACCCGCCGGACCTCGCGCTCGTGGACTACCGGATGCCGAACATGGGCGGCGCCGAGCTCTGGGAGGAGATGCGCGCGACGCTCGGCGATCGCTGCCCGAAGGTGCTCTTCGTCTCGGCGACGCCGCCGGACGTCGTGGCGAAGGGCGTCGAGCGCGTCGGCCAGCCCGCGGGCTTCGTGAAGAAGCCTTTCCACCTCGACGACCTCGCCCGCGTGGTCGCGGACGCGCTGAAACACTAGCTAGCGCGACTTGGCCTTCGCCCACTCGAGGTAGAGGTCCGCGATCGCCGCGACGTCCTTGTCGCCGCGCCCGCTCTCGATGGCCTCGGAGAGGAGCCGGCGCACCGCCTCGTTGATCGGAACCTTCGCGCCCTGATCCGCCGCGGCCTCCTGCGCGAGCCGCTGGTCCTTCTCCGCGAGCGACACCGCGAACCGAGGCGCGTAGTCCTGCTTCTCGACGAGCTCGCCCTTCACGAGGAAGAGCGGCGAGTGGAATGGCGACGCCTGCAGCACCTCGACGATCTTCCAGATCGGCAGGGCGCCCGACGCGCCGAGCGCGACCGCCTCGCCGAACCCGGCGACCATCGCGCCGCCGACCGCGTTCACGCACAGCTTCATGAGCGCGGCCTGGACCGCGTCCTCGAGCTCGATGATCCGCGAGGAGACCGCGTGGAGCGCCGGGCGCGCCTTCTCGCGCGCCGCGCCGGGCCCGCCGACGAGGAGGACGACCTGCGCCTGCTCGGCCGCGGTCTTCGAGCCGAGGATGGGCGCCGCGAGGAAGCTCGCGGCGCGGTCGGCGACCCGCCTCGCGACGCTGCGGGCGGACCTCGTGCCGGCGGTCGAGAGATCGACGAGCGTGTCGCCCTTCGCGAGCCCAGCGAGCGCGCCGTCCGCCCCCTCGAGGACCGCCTCGAGCGCCTTCTCGTCGGAGAGACAGGTGAAGACGAGGTCCCGGCCGGCCGCACACTCGCGCGCCGTGCGGGCGAGCTTCCCGCCCTTCGACATGATGTGATTCGCCTTCGCCGCGGTCCGGTTCCAGACCGTGAGGTCGTGCCCCGCCTTGCGAAGGTTGTTCGCGATGGGCTCGCCCATCGTGCCGAGTCCCAGGAAGCCGATCCGCATGCGCATGTCTCTTCTTAGATCGGATGTACGCACCGGAAAAGCGAGTTCCGGATGAGCCGGCGCCACGACGCCGCACCGGTTCGCGCTGGCGCGGCGCGGCGTTCTCTGCAAGGCTTCCGGCCGCATGGCGGACGCGGACGTGCTGGTGATCGGCGGCGGAATCAGCGGGCTCTCGCTCGCGTGGAAGGCGGCCTCGGCGGGGCGGCGGGTGCTCGTCCTCGAGCGGGAGGAGCGGGTCGGGGGGTGCTTCCAGTCCCACCGCCGGCCCGATGGGTACTGGTTCGAGATGGGCGCCCACACGACCTACAACAGCTACGGGTCGTTCCTCGACGTGGTGGTCGGCACCGGGCTCGCGGGAGAGATCGTCGAGCGCGGCCCCGCGAGGAAGGTGTTCGGCCTCCTGCGGGACGACGACATCCGCTGGCTCACCCCCCCGAAGGTCCTCCTCCAGCTCGGCTGGCTCGAAGCCGCCGTGCACGCGCCGCTCGGCCTCTTCCGCAAGAAGCAGGGCGAGACGATGTACTCGTACTACTCCGGGGTCATCGGCCGCAGGAACTACGACCGCCTCCTCTCCGCCTTCTTCGCCGCCGTCCCGTCGCAGAAGGCGGACGGCTTTCCGGTGGAGGGGCCGGGCTCGCTCTTCAAGAAGCGTCCGCGCCGGGAGGAGTTCCCGCGCTCCTTCGGCCTGAAGCGCGGGCTCCAGAGCGTCTGCGACGCGGCAGCGGCCGCGCCAGGCGTCACCGTCGTGAAGGGCGCCGCCGCGACGCGCGTCTCGCCGGCGGGGGCGGGGTTCGCGGTCACGACCGCGGACGGCCGGCGCTTCGAGGCGGAGCGGTGCGCCGTCGCCGCGCCGGCGGATCAGGCCGCGGCGATGCTGAGGGACGACTTCCACGAGCTCTCGCTCGCGCTCGCGCGGGTGAAGACGGTCGGCGTCGAGAGCATGGGCGTCGTGCTGCCGCGCGACAAGACGCCGCTCGCCGAGTGCGCCTTCGTGGTCCCGGTGGACGACGTCTTCTTCTCCGCAGTGACGCGCGACCCCTTCCCGGACAAGGAGCGGCGGGCGTTCGCGTTCCACTTCCGGCCGGGGATCCCGCGCGAGGAGAAGCTCGCGCGGATCGCCGCGGTGCTGAAGATCCGGCGCGAGGACGTCGGCGACGTGGTCGAGGCGCGGCGGACGCTCCCCTCGCCCGCGCTCGGGCACTCCGAGGTCGTGGCCGGGGTCGACCGCTGCCTGGCCGGGGGGAAGCTCGCGGTGACGGGAAACTTCTTCGCCGGTCTCGCCATCGAGGACTGCGTCCTCCGCTCGAACGCGGAGTGGGCGCGCATCGCGGGATAACGTGTGGAGGTCAGTGCCGCGCGCCGGTGGCCGCGAGCGCCGAAGGGGTGCCGAGCAGCTCGGCGAGCCGGGTGGCGAGCCGGCGCGGGCGCAGCCCGCCCGCCGGTGCGACGAAGATCGTGTCGTCGCCGGCGATCGTCCCGAGCACCTCCGGGATTTCGGCGAGGTCGATGGCGCGTGCGATCGCGGGCGCGCTCCCCGGGTGCGTCCTGATGACGACGAGCGAGGCGTTGGCCGTGATCTCGCCGACGAGCCCGCGCAGTGCGCCGAGCCCACTCCCGGCGCCGTCGTGCAGCTCGTAGACGGTCCCGCCCTCCGGACGCGAGACGCGCCTAGCGCCGAGCCGCGCGAGATCGCGCGAGAGCGTCGCCTGCGTCGCGCGGAAGCCGGCGGCGGAGAGCGCGGAGAGCAGCTCCTCCTGCGTGCCGATCCGGCGGGTGCGGATGATGCGCGCGACGGCGTCGCGGCGGCGGTCGGCGCTCGTCACGGCGTGGTCCCCCGCTGGACGAGCGAGCCGACGCCGCGGTCGGTGAAGAGCTCGGCGATGACCGTGTGCGGCTGCCGCCCGTCGAGCACGTGCACCCGCTCGACCCCGCCGGAGAGCGCGGCGAGGATCGACTGGGCCTTCCACTTCATCCCGCCCGTGATCCCGCCCGCCTCGACCCGGCGCGTGAGGTCGGCGGCCGTGAGCTGACGGACGAGGTCGCCGTCCGGCGCGGACTCGAGGATGCCGGGCACGTCGGTGAGGTAGATGAGCTTCTTCGAGCCGAGCGCCACCGCGACAGCGGCCGCCACCTCGTCGGCGTTGATGGAGAGCCCCCCGCCGTCGTCGGCGAGGCCGATGGGCGAGATGACGGGCACGTAGCCGCCGTCGAGCAGCATCCGCAGGAACTTCTCGTTCACCTCGACGACGTGGCCGACCTCGCCGAGGTCGCGCCCCGAGTCGTGGTGGATCTTCTCGGCGCGGAGGAGGCGGCCGTCCTTGCCGGAGAGGCCGACCGCGCCGGCGTTCCGCGCGTTGAGGAGCGCGACGAGCTCCTGGTTCACCTTGCCGGTGAGGACCATCTCGACGACCGGCAGGCTCTGCGCGTCGGTGATGCGCATCCCGTCCACGAACTCGCTCCGCTCGCCGAGCTTCTCGAGGGTCCTCGTGATCTCGGGGGCGCCGCCGTGGACGACGACGGGCTTCAGCCCGACCTTCTTGAGGAGCGTGACGTCCTCGGCGAACGCCTCCTTGAGGCTGTCCTTCACCATCGCCGCGCCGCCGTACTTGATCACCGCGATCTGCCCGGAGAAGGCGGCGATGTACTTGAGCGCTTCGACGAGGAGCGCCTTCTTGAGCGCGGGCGTGTAGTGCGAGACCCGGTCGTCCTTCGCGACCCCGCCGTCCGCCTTCTGGTAGATGAGCGAGGTGTAGTCGGCGTTGATCTTGACGTAGTCGTAGGAGAGGTCGCAGAGAGGTCGCAGCCCCACCCGACGGCGCGCGCCTCACCCTGGCCGAGCTCCACGAGCACGTCGATCCGGCTCTCCCGCATGCGCGCCCGGAGCGCCTCGCGGTCGAACTCGATGGGCGCGCCGCCGCCGAACACGGTTACGGCCTGGAGCGTCACCCGCGCCCGGAACGGATCGACCGGCCAGTCCTGCGAGCCGGCGCGCGCGCCGACGGTGGAGAGGATCCGCCCCCAGTTCGGGTCGGCGCCGAACACCGCCGCCTTCACGAGCGGCGACGACGCGATGGAGAGCGCGCAGTCCCGCGCGATTGCCTCCGACGGCGCGCCGGTGACGACGACCTCCATCATCTTGGTCGCGCCCTCTCCGTCGGCGGCCATCGCCCGCGCGAGCTCGCCGAAGAGGTCGGTGAGCGCGTTCTCGAGGACGTCGAGGTCCGGGCCGGGCTCGGAGATGCGCGGGTTCCCGGCGAGGCCGTTCGCGAGCGCGATGACGCAGTCGTTCGTGGACATCTCGCCGTCCACCGACACCATGTTGAGCGTCTTCTGGACGGCGCGCCCGAGCACCTCCTGCAGCGCCTTCGGCGTCACCGCCGCATCGGTCGTGACCAGGCACAGCGTCGTCGCGAGCTGCGGGGCGAGCATCCCCGACCCCTTGCACAGGGCCGATACGATCGCGATCTTCCCGCCGAGCGTCACCTCCCGCGCCGTCATCTTCGGGCGGGTGTCGGTGGTCATGATCGCCTCGGCGGCGAGGTCCGGGTGGTCCCCGAGCTGCTCGACGAGCCCCGGGAGCGCCGTCACGATCTTCATCGCCGGGAGCCGCGCGCCGATGACGCCGGTCGAGGCGGTGAGCACGGCGCGCTTCTGGACGCCGAGGGCGTCGGCGACCGCGCTCCGGATCACGGAGACGTCGTCGAGCCCCGCCGGCCCGGTGAGCGCGTTCGCGTTCCCCGAGTTCGCGACGATCGCCCGGATCCCCTCGGCCGGCACCCGCGGTCGCGCGTCCTGCACGGGCGCCGCCGCGGCGCGGTTCCGCGTGAACAGGCCGGCCGCCGCGGCCGGGTGATCGGACACGACGAGCGCGAGGTCGCGCCGCGACGGCTTGAGGCCGCAGGCGACGCCGCCGAACCGGAAGCCCTTCGGGATCTTCAATTCACGCTCCGATCACCCGCCGAGGAGGTCGAGCCCCATCGTCTCTGGCCAGCCGAGGGCGGCGTTCATCGCCTGCACCGCCTGACCGGCAGCGCCCTTCACGAGGTTGTCTATCGCCGAGACCGCGACGACGACGCCCGCGCGCGCGTCCACCGCGAGCCCGACGTGGCAGCGGTTCGTGCGCACGACGTCCTTCACCATCACCCGGTCGGGCGCGAGCACGCGCACGAACGGCTCCTTCTCGTACGCGGCGCGGAGCGCGTCCGGGAGCGACGCGGGCGGCGTCCCCTGGACGCGGACCGTCGCGGTCGCGAGGATGCCGCGCCGGATCGGGACGAGGACCGGGGTGAAGGAGATCGGGCCGCACGCGCCGGCGTAGCGCGCCACCGTCTGCTCGATCTCCGGGACGTGCTGGTGCGTTCCGATCCGGTAGGCGCGCAGGTCATCGGCGACCTCGCCGAAGCTGTAGTCCTCGCTCGCCTTGCGCCCGGCGCCCGACACGCCGGAGAGGCCGGTCACCGCGATGCCGCCCTCGAGCCCGAGCCCCGCCTTCACGAGCGGCGCGAGCGCGAGCGCGATCGCGGTCGCGTAGCAGCCCGGGTTCGTGACGAGCTTCGCGCCGGCGAGCTGCTCTCTCGCGAGCTCCGGGAGCCCGTAGCGCGCCTCCGCGAGGAGCGCGGGCGCGGGGTGGGTAAAGCCGTACCAGGCCGGGTACGCCGCGGGGTCCGCGAGCCGGAACGCTCCGGAGAGGTCCACGACCCGCGCCCCGTTCGCGAGGAGCTTCGGCGCGAGCGCGGCGGACACCTCGGCCGGCGTCGCGAGGAACACGACCTCCGCGTCCGCCCCCTCGCTCTCGGCGAGCGGCCGGTACCTGAGCGACGCCGCCGGCCCGTCGAGCGACAGCCGGCTCCCGGCGGTCTCGTCGGACCAGCGATCGGAGTAGAGCGCGGCGAGGCGGAGCCGCGGGTGGCGGGCGAGCAGGCGCGTGAGCTCGAGCCCGGTGTACCCGGAGGCGCCCACGATCGCGGCCGGATGGCTATGCATGTTCATGCATAAACATGCATACCGGCCGGGTTGTCAAGGCGCCTTCGAGCCGTGCCAAACGAGCGGGCCGGCGGCCGAAGCCGCCGGCCCGTCGATGCCCAGGAGAGGATTCGAACCTCCACGGTTTTGAGGCCGCCAGACCCTGAATCTGGTGCGTCTACCAGTTCCGCCACCTGGGCGAAGGGCCCCCTCATTAGCCCCCGCCCCGGGAGGTGTCAAGGCGCGGGAGGTCCCCGAGGAATCCTCAACGCGCCGCGCCGTCCGCGACTAGAATCGCGCCGCCATGCTCGCGACCGTCGCCGCGCTCCAGCTCCTCGCTCTCGCCCAGATCTCCGGGCCGCCGAAGCTCGTCACGCCGGAAGAGGCGCCGCCGCCCGCCTCGGGCGAGCAGGGCGCGCCACCCCCCGACGGCGGGGGCGCACCCGGCGCGCCGCCGGCCGCGGAGGCGCCGCCTCCGGAGAGGCCCGCCGCCGGGGCCCCGCCGCTCCCGAGCCGGCGCCCCGCGCTCGCGACGGCGGAGCGCCCGCGGCAGGCGTCGCTCCTCGGCGCAGAGCCGTTGCGCGGCGCGAGCGCCGCGCTCGTCTGGGCGGGCTGGTCGTCGCTCGGCGCCGCCTACGCGATCGGCTTCAGCCAGGAGGACGACCTCGGGGTGTTCCTCGACTACGACTGGGCGAAGACGGAGAGCCGGATCGGCCTCTTCTACCGCCGCCCGCTCGGGAAGGCCGGGCCGTTCGACATGGCGGGCCGGCTCGCCGCGAGCTGGTACACGAACTTCGGCGCGGGCTACGTCTACTCCGACAACCACTCCGACCGCGGAGTCGACGTGACCCCGGCGCTCGTGCTCTCGAGGCGCGCCGTGGGCGGGCTCTTCTCCGCGACCGCCGAGGCGCCGATGACGGTGACGATGAAGTACCGCGCCGGCTTCCTCTTCTCGCCGCGGCTCTCCCTCGCCTTCGAGGTGCCGCTCTACCCGCAGGTCACGGTCGGCGCGCGGGTCGGCGCCGGCTACCGCGCCGGCGCGGGGGATGCGCCGCTGCGCGAGGGACGCGGCGAGCTGCAGTTCCTGGTCGTCGCGGGCTACCAGCTCCTGTAGGCCCCAAGCGTCCGTTGTGCCGCCGGGGCAGGTCGCTTGCCCTTGGGGTGGGCCGGGCCTCGAAGACTCCTTGACCGGAGGGCGCGCGCGGCCCGCGGAGGCGGCCATGCGCTTCGTCGCAGTCGCGGTCGTCGCAGCGCTCGCGGAGTCCTACGCAGCGGCGGAAGGAGCTGCTCCGGCGGAGCCGACGGCCGGCACGGCGTCGCGGTACACCGCCGAGCAGGCGAGGGCGACGGTCGAGCAGCACGTGCGCGACGCCGCGCGAGCGTCCGGCGGGGTGTACCGCGTGCCGGACCGCCAGTCGGGCAAGGAGCTCGAGCTCGAGCTCGACGCGGTGGCGCTCGTCGGCGACGGGAGCCTCTGGAGGGTGCACGATCCGGAGCGCAGCGTCGGCGAGGGCACGTTCTTCGCCTGCGTCCGCTTCCGACCGGTCGGTGGGCCGGCTGGGAAGCTCTACGACGTCGACCTGCTCGTCGAGCCCCAGGGCGGGCGGCTCGAGGTGACCGACGTCCGCGTCCACAAGGAGAAGCGGCTCGTGGACGGGAGGTGGGTCTGGGTGACGAGGAAGGCGAGCTCGGGCGCGAGCGCGGCCGGAAAGCGGCCCTGAGGGCGCTCGGGGCACGGGCCGGCTTTGGCTACCAGCGTGGTACGCACGCCACCCGCGGCGACGCGCACGCCGCGTCCACCGCCTGGAGCCAGCGCACCATCTCCTCGGCGTCGATCGCCGCGGTCACGCGCAGCGGCACCTCGCGCCCGCGCCCGTCGACGAAGATCACCGTCGGCATCCCGACGATGCCGTACTTCTCGGTGAGCGCCTGGAACGCCGGCGTGTCGTCGGTCCCGTCGACCTTCACCGCGAGGAAGCGGGCCGCCTCCTCGCGCACGCGGGGGTCCGACCACGCGGTGCGATCGAGCTCCTTGCAGGCGACGCACCAGTCGGCCCAGAAGTCGATGATGACCGGACGCCCCTCCGCCTTCGCGCGCGCGAGGGCGGCCTGCTCCTCGTGCAGCCACGCGAACTCGAGGGCGGCGCGGCGCCGCTCGCGCGCGCCCGCCGCGCCGGTGGCGTAGACGATGCCGCCGACGAGGAGCACGACGCCGAGCGCCTTCGCGGCGCTCCGGAGCGTGGGGCCCTGGAACGCGCCGTGGAGCGCGCCGAGGAGGACGCCCGCCGCCGCGACCGCCGCCGCGGCGAACGCCGCCGAGCGCGTCGCGCTGAAGAGCGGCCGCGTCCCGGGGAGCGCGTTCGCGAGGAAGACGAGCGCGGCGGCGAGGAGCGCGACCCCGAACACCGACTTCACCGTGTCCATCCAGGGACCGCTCTTCGGGAGCGACACCGAGAACGCGCCGATGAGGAAGAAGAGGAGCCCCATCCCGAGGGCGTAGACGAACATGATCGAGAAGCCGAACGCGACCGAGCCCTTCGCGGCGACGAAGGTGAGAGCAGCCGCGAGGACCGGGCCGGTGCAGGGCGCCGCGATGATCCCGGAGACGAGCCCCATCGCGAAGGCGCCGGCGCGCCCCGCGCCGCCGACGCCGTTCAGGCGCGCCTGCCACGCCGGCGGGAGCTGCAGATCGAACGCGCCGAACATCGACGCGGCCATCGCGGCGAGGACGAGCGCGACGAACCCGACCACCCACGGATTTTGCATCACGCTCCCGAAGGCCTTCCCGGTGAGCGCGGCTCCGACGCCAAGTGCCGAGTACATGGCGGCGATGCCGAGGACGTAGAGGCCCGACAGCGCGATCGCCTCGCGCCGGCTGCCCGCTTTCCGGGCGCCGAAGATGGAGACGGTGATCGGGATGAGCGGGTACACGCACGGAGTGAGGCTCGTCGCGACGCCGCCCGCGAAGGCGACGGCGAAGGCGAGGACCGACCCCTCGGCGAGCAGTGCGCCGAGCCGCAGATCGGTCGAGGCGCCGGCCGATCCCACCGAGACGAGGCTCGGGAGGTACGCCACCGCCGCGAAGGTGACGCCTGCGATCAGGATCCGTGCTGCGAGCTTCATACTGGAGTTCTCGGATACACTAAGAAAAGCGCTGTGGGGGCCGCTCTTTGCCGGAAGGGGGTCGCTTGACCGGGTAGCCGTTTTCCTTATACTCGACCCGGGCCGTCCACGTTTAGCCGTCCCGAGGCCCCCGAGATACTAGAGGTTCCGGGCGCGATGAAGATTCCTATCTACCTCGATTACCACGCGACGACCCCGGTGGATCCGCGCGTGCTCGAGGCGATGCTTCCCCACTTCTCGGTCGAGTTCGGCAACGCCGCCTCGAAGAGCCACGCCTTCGGCTGGAAGGCCGAGGAGGCGGTCGAGGAAGCCCGCGCCGAGGTCGGGCGCCTCGTCGGCGCGAGCGCGAAGGAGATCGTCTGGACGAGCGGGGCGACCGAGTCGAACAACCTCGCCATCAAGGGCGCCGCCCAGTTCTACCAGGAGAAGGGTCGCCACCTCGTCACCTGCAAGACCGAGCACAAGGCCGTGCTCGACTCCATGCACGCTCTCGAGCGGCAGGGGTTCGAGGTCACCTTCCTCGACGTGGAGAAGGACGGCCGGCTCGACCCCGCCCGGCTCGAGGGCGCGCTCCGCAAGGACACGATCCTCGTCTCGGTGATGCATGCGAACAACGAGAGCGGCGTCCTCCACCCGGTCGAGGAGATCGGCCGGATCACCCGGAAGGCGGGCGTCCTCTTCCACTGCGACGCGGTCCAGTCGGTCGGGAAGGTCCCGTTCGACGTCGAGCGGGTGAACGCCGACCTCGTCTCGCTCTCCGCCCACAAGATGTACGGGCCGAAGGGCGTCGGCGCGCTCTACGTCCGGCGAAAGCCGCGCGTCCGCCTCGTCGCGCAGATGGACGGCGGCGGCCACGAGCGCGGGTACCGCTCCGGCACGCTCAACGTCCCCGGCGTCGTCGGCTTCGGCAAGGCGGCGGCGCTCGCGCTCGCCGAGCGGGACGTCGAGGCGGCGCGGGTGCTCGCGCTCCGCGAGCGGCTGCGGAAGGGACTCCTCGCCGGGCTCGATCTCGTCACGCTGAACGGCAGCCTCGAGCACCGCGTCCCCGGGAACCTCAACGTCTCGTTCGCGTACGTCGAGGGCGAGGCCTTGATGATGGCCATCAAGGACGTGGCGGTCTCGTCGGGGTCCGCCTGCACCTCCGCGTCCCTCGAGCCCTCCTACGTGCTGCGCGCGATGGGCGTCTCGGAGGACCTCGCCCACTCCTCGATCCGCTTCGGCCTCGGCCGCTTCACGACAGAGGAAGAGATCGACTTCGTGGTCCGCCTCGTCGTCGAGAAGGTGAAGAAGCTCCGCGACATGTCGCCGCTTTACGAGATGGTCAGGGAAGGCGTGGATCTCTCGCGCATCGAGTGGGCGAACCCCCACTAGGCGCGCGAACCGGACGGGGAGCGATCGGGTCCCACCGGGAAGGGAAGCGAGGGAAAGGCAAGCGATGGCGTACTCCGAGAAGCTGATCGACCACTACGAGAACCCGCGCAACGTCGGCTCGCTCGACAAGAACGATCCCGAGGTCGGCACCGGGCTCGTCGGCGCGCCGGCGTGCGGCGACGTCATGAAGCTGCAGATCCGGGTGAACGAGCGGGGCGTCATCGAGGACGCGAAGTTCAAGACCTTCGGCTGCGGCTCCGCCATCGCCTCCTCCTCGCTCGTCACCGAGTGGGTGAAGGGGAAGACCGTCGACGAGGCGCTCTCCATCAAGAACACGGACGTCGCGAGCGAGCTCGACCTCCCTCCGGTCAAGATCCACTGCTCGGTCCTCGCCGAGGACGCGATCAAGGCGGCGGTGGCCGATTACCAGAAGAAGCGGGGCCTCGCGCCGACCTCGAAGCCGAACACCGTCCAGGGCGACCGGACGGAGCTCGTCGCGAAGGGCCTCCTCAAGTCGGGGATCTAGGGCTTCGCCATGGGCATCGAGATCAGCGAGAAGGCGGCGGTCCGTATCCGGACCCTCTCCGACGAGAAGCAGACGCCGAAGGGCGGGCTCCGCCTCGGCGTGAAGGGCGGCGGCTGCTCCGGCCTGTCCTACTTCATCGACTGGGCGAGCGAGCCGTCCAAGTTCGACCAGGTGATCGAGCGGGACGGCGCGCGGGTGTTCGTCGATCCGAAGAGCGCCGTGTTCCTCCAGGGGACGACCATCGACTGGCAGCAGACGCTCATGCAGACGGGGTTCGTCTTCCGGAACCCGAACGTGAAGAGCGCCTGCGGCTGCGGGGAATCGTTCACCGTCTGATCGGAATCCGTGGTACCCGTTCGCGCCCGTACGGCGACCGCCGGCGAGCGGGCACGGCCCCGCGCCGCCGCGCGCCTCTCGGAGTCCCCGTGACCTGCTGGAGCTGCACCGCAGACGTGGTGGAGGGCACGGTCTTCTGCCCCGCCTGTCGCAAGATCCAGCCGGTCGGACGCAACGAGGACTACTTCTCCCTCCTCGGGATCGCGCGCGAGTACGCGCTCGACGTCGCAGATCTCGAGCGCCGCTTCCGCGATCTCTCGCGCCAGCTCCATCCCGACCGCTTCGCCCGCGCCGAGCCGCGCGAGCGCCGGCTCTCCCTCGAGCGCGCGACGCGGCTCAACGACGCCTTCCGCTCGCTCAAGGACTGGCGCCTGCGCGCCTCCTACCTCCTCCGGCTCGCCGGCACCGACGTGTTCCAGGAGGGGCGGACCTTCGCCGACCCGGACTTCCTCGAGGAGCAGCTCGAGTGGCGCGAGGAGCTCGCGATCGCGACCTCCGACGCCGACGCCGACCGCCTCTCGCGCATCGCCGCGGACGCGCGCGAGCGCCTGCGCCGCCTCGAGGAGGAGGTCGCGTGCCGCTTCGCGGACGAGCGCTGGTTCTCCGATCTGCCCGTCGACATCGCCCGGCGCCTGTCGCGCGCCCGTTACTACGACAACATCGTCTCCGACGCGGAGCGCGCGAGCGCCGCCGCGCGGTCGCCGTCCTAGGAGAGGACCCGGATGCCCCGCGCCATCGGGATCGACCTCGGCACCACGAACTCCCTCGTCGCGTACGTGGACGAGCGCAACCGCCCCGGTGTCCTGCCGGTGGACGAGGGGCGGCCGCTCCTGCCGTCCGCGGTCCACTACGGCGCGGACGGCGCCGTCGAGGTCGGCGCGAGCGCCAAGCGGCGCGCGCCCGAGCGGCCGCTCGACACGGTCCTGTCGGTGAAGCGCTTCATGGGGCGCGGCCCGAGCGATGTGCACGCGGACGACCGCGGCATCTACCGCTTCGACGAGGGCGGCGCGGTCGTGAAGCTCGCGGTCGCGGGCGGAACGCGCGCGGTGACGCCGATCGAGGTCTCGGCGGAGATCCTGCGGGTCCTGAAGCGACGCGCCCAGGAGGCGCTCGGCGGCCCGCCGGGCGGCTGCGTCGTCACGGTGCCGGCGTACTTCGACGACGCGCAGCGCCAGGCGACGAAGGACGCGGGCCGGCTCGCGGGCCTCGACGTGCTCCGCCTCCTCAACGAGCCGACCGCGGCGGCGCTCGCCTACGGCCTCGACAAGCGCATGCAGGGGACGTTCGCGGTGTACGATCTCGGCGGCGGCACCTTCGACGTGTCGCTCCTCCGCCTCGAGGAGGGCGTCTTCGAGGTGCTCTCGACAGGCGGCGACACCCACCTCGGCGGCGACGACTTCGACCGGATCGTGGCGCGCAAGCTCCTCGCGGAGGGGCTCGAGCCGCGCACGTCGGACCCGTCGCCGGCGGTGCTGCGCGGCGCGGTCGCGGCGGCGCAGCGGATCCGCGAGACGCTCTCCTCGGAGGACACGGTCGAGGCGGAGGTGGACCTGCCGGAGGGCTTCAGGCTGCGGGTGCGGCTCGGCCGCGCCGAGCTCGAGGCGCTCATCCTCCCGATCGTCGAGCGGACGACCGGACCGTGCCGCGACGCCCTCCGCGACGCGGGAGCGCCGAAGGTGGACGGCATCGTGCTCGTCGGCGGCGCGACCCGCACCCCGCTCGTCCGCCGCCACGTGAAGGCGCTCTTCGGCCAGGAGCCGCTCACCGACCTCGATCCGGACACGGTGGTGGCGCTCGGCGCCGCGGTGCAGGCCGACGCGCTCGACCGGGGCGGGCGCGAGGACGTGCTCCTCCTCGACGTCATCCCGCTGTCGCTCGGCGTCGAGATGATGGGCGGCGTCGTCGAGAAGATCATCCTGCGGAACTCCACCATCCCCGCCTCGGCGAACCAGCAGTTCACGACGTACGCCGACGGCCAGACCGGAATGGTGATCCACGTCGTGCAAGGCGAGCGCGAGCTCGCCCGCGACGGCCGCTCCCTCGCGCGCTTCACGCTGAAGGGGATCCCGCCCATGCCCGCGGGGATCGCGCGCGTCGAGATCACCTACGCGGTGGACGCGGACGGGATCTTGCGGGTCTCGGCGCGCGAGCTGACGACCGGCATCGAGCAGCAGATCCAGGTGAAGCCGACCTACGGCCTCGGCGAGGAGGAGATCGAGAAGATGCTCGTAGAGAGCATCGAGCACGCCGAGGAGGACGTGACGGAGCGGTTCGTCCGCGAGTGGCGTGTCGAGGGCGACCGGATGCTCGCCTCGCTCGAGGGCGCATTCAGGCTCGACGGCGAGCTCCTCTCCCCCGATGAGCGTGGGAAGATCGAGGAGCGGATGCGCGGGCTGCGCGAGGCGATGACCGGCTCGGACTACCTCGCCGTCAAGGCGTGGATCGAGTCGGTGGACGGCGCCTCGAAGGAGTTCGCCGAGCGGCGCATGAACAAGCACGTCGCGAAGGCGATGGCGGGGCACCGCGTGGACGAGTTCGCGGGGACGCTCGCCGAGCACCCGCGCGTCACGGGGTCGAAGGAAGACGACCTCGAGAATTCGGAGCAGTGATGCCGAAGGTGACGTTCCTGCCGGACGGGAAGAGCGCCGAGGTGGGGCGGGGGGCGTCGCTCCTCGACGCCGCCGACTCCGCCGGCGTGGACTTGCCGTCGAACTGCGGCGGCGTCTGCGCCTGCACCACCTGCCACGTCTGGGTCGAAGAGGGGCTCGACGCGCTCTCGGAGATCGAGGAGCGCGAGGATGACAAGCTGCAGGAGGCGGCGGGGCTCTCCGCGCGTTCGCGCCTCGCCTGCCAGGCGAGGGTGGGGGCAGCGGACGTCGTGGTCCGCGTGCCGGGGAACCGGGTGAAGGCGTGAACGGTGCGATGACCGAGGGCCCGCCGCGCGGCCCTCGCGCTCGGGGGAGGCGGCCATGAGGTGGGTCGACGTCCGGGAGATCGCGATCGCGCTCGCCGAGGCCCACCCCGGCGTCGCGCCGCTGTCGGTCCGGTTCACGGACCTCCACCGCTGGGTGCGCGAGCTCCCCGGATTCGAGGACGAGCCGGGGCGTTCGAACGAGAAGGTGCTGGAGGCCATCCAGATGGCCTGGCTCGACGAGCTCGACTAGCTCGGCACACGATCCCGGGCCTGCGGAGAGCGTGCTCGCTCCTTCAGCCTGCGGCGTACGAACCCGTACGCCTCGGCGATCGTCGCTGCGCTTGCCCGCCTCGGCTCCGGTCTCCTGCGCCTCGACTCTCGCTAGGCGAGCAGATCGCGGAGCGCATGCCGCAGCTGACGCCCGTCGAACGGCTTCGGCAGCCAAGGTGCGCCGCAGGCGGAGAGCAGGTCCGCCGCGGGCGGCGATGCCCCTCCCGTGACGAGCAGCACGCGCCGCGCGAGCGCGGGCTCGAGCCGGCGCAGCGCCTCGAGGAACTCGAGGCCGTTCGGCCCCTCCATCATCACGTCGCAGACGACCGCGTCGTAGCGGCCCGCCGCGATCCGGGCGAGCGCATCGGCCGCGCCCGACGCGGCGTCCACGACGAACTCGGTCGCGAGCTGGCGGCGAACGGTCGCGGCGACGAGCGGCTCGTCGTCAACGACGAGCAGCCGTCTCCGCTCGCGTCCGACGCGCGTCTCGCGCGTCGCGCCGCGCGAGGCCTCGCCGGGCTCGGCGGACGGGAGCATCACCCGGAAAGTCGTCCCGCGCCCGACCTCGCTCGTGACGTCGAGCGCGCCGCCGAACGCGGAGACGATGTTGTGGCACACCCAGAGCCCGAGGCCGGTCCCGATCCCGGCGGGCTTGGTCGTGAAGAACGGGTCGAAGATCCGGGACAGGTTCTCCGGCGCGATGCCGGCGCCGGTGTCCGAGACGCAGATCGCCACCCGTCCGTCCCCGCCCGTCGCCGCGGAGAGCCGGATCACGTGGTCGTCCGGGCGCCCCTCCGGTATCGCGTGCGCCGCGTTCACGATCAGGTTCACGAACACCTGCCCGAGCCGCCCCTCGCTCCCGCGCACCCGCGGGACCTCGGCCACGTCCCAGACGAGCCGCGCGCGCGGCCGAACCTCGTTCGAGGCGATGTTCGCGGCGTACTCGAGGAGCTTGCGCACGTCGACCGGGCCGCCAGCGCTGTCGTCGGCGCGCGCCATCGTCTGCAGGTCCCGGACGATGATGCGCATCCGCTCCGCGCCCTCGAGCGCGTCGTCGAGCGCGTGGATCGCCTCGTCCCAGCCGTCGGCGTCGGCGGGCGCGCCGCGCAGCCGGCGCAGCCCGTCGGCGACGAGCTCGACGTTCGAGAGGACGAACGTGAGCGGGTTGTTGAGCTCGTGCGCGACGCCCGCCGCGAGCGTGCCGATCGCGGCGAGCCGCTGCGCGCGCGCGAGCCGCTCCTGCGCCTGCGTCCGCTCGGTGAGATCGCGGCCGATCGCGACGCGGACGGCCCGGCCCGCCATGTCGATCGAGATGGCGCGGAACTCCGCGGTCACGAAGCTGCCGTCGCGCGCGCGCAGGCGGAGCTGCCACGGCGGCATCGGCGCGTCGCCGGTCAGGTACGGCGCGATGGCCTCCGCGTCGGCCGGGTGGATCCAGTCTCCCGCGCTCGAGCCCTCCACCTCCTCGGGCGAGGCCTGCAGGACCGCGCGCATCGCCGGGTTCGCGTACGCGATGCGGCCTCGCTCGTGGATGACGACGAGGTCCGGGACGCTCTCGACGAGCCGCCGGAACGACACCTCGCTGCTCCGCGCCGCGTCGAGCGCCGAGCGCAGCGAGCGCTCCGCCGCGCGCTGCTCGGTGACGTCGAGCATGGCGCCGGCGAGGCCGATCGTGGCCCCCGCGCCGTCGCGGAGGACCGCCTTGTGGAAGATGACGTCCCGGCGCGTCCCGTCCACCCACTGGACGCGGGTCTCGTAGATCTGCGGCTCGCCCGAGCCGAGGAGCGCATCGTCGGCGGCCCGGTACACCTCGGCGAGGTCCGGCGGCGCGACGTCGAACACGGTCCGGCCGAGGAGCCGCTCGCGGGGGATCCCGATATAGCGCTCGAATGCGCCGTTGAACCCGAGGTACGCGCCGGCGGCGTCCTTGAAGAAGATCGGGGCCGGGATCGCGTCGAGCACGGCCTGGAGCCGCCGGGCCTCGCTCGCGCCGTCCGCGTTGCCGCCCACCGTGACGAGGAGGAGCGCTCCGTCCGCCGCGGTCGTGCCGAACCGCACGATGCGCGTCGCGCCGCTCCGGTCGGCGCAGGCGAGCGGGATGGGGTCGTCGCACCGCGCCTCGACGGCGCGCCGGACCGCGGCGAGCGCGGCGGCGAGCGCCGGCCCCGGAAAGAGCGGCGCGGGCCGGCCGAGCACCTCGGCGCGCGTCCAGCCGAAGGTCCGCTCGGCCGCCGCGTTCCACGCGACGACGTCGCCCGCTGGAGAGAGGGCGAAGGCCGACACCGGAAGAGCCGTGAACAGGGACGACGAATCCGCGATGCGGTCCAACCCGACGACTCCGAGCTCCCCCGGGGGCATCCTACCGCGACGTCCTCACTCCCGGTAAGGGGACCCTCGCCGCTTTTTCGTCCCGCTGCGGCTCCCGATATCAGCCCGCCCACTTCAGGATCGAGTGCGCGATCCGGGGAAGGGGGACGACCTCGTCCACGCCGCCGCGCCCGATCGCCTCCTTCGGCATCCCGAATACGACGCAGGTGGCCTCGTCCTGCGCGATCGTGTGCGCGCCGGCGGCGTGCATCTCGGCGAGCCCGTCCGCCCCGTCGTCGCCCATCCCGGTCAGGATGACGCCGATGGCGTTCGGCCCCGCCGCCTGCGCCGCCGAGCGAAAGAGGACGTTGACACTCGGGCGGTGGAGGGAGACGGGCGGTCCGTCCACGACGTCGACGAAGTAGAGCGCGCCGGAGCGGCGGACCACGAGGTGCCGGTTCCCGGGCGCGACGAGCGCGCGCCCCGAGACGAGGCGGTCGTTCGTCTCCGCCTCCTTCACCTCGATCCGGCAGGTGTCGTCGAGGCGGCGCGCGAACTGCGCCGTGAACACCTCCGGCATGTGCTGGACGATGGCGATCCCCGGCGCGTCGGGCGGCATCGCCTCGAGCAGCTCGCGCAGCGCCTCGGTCCCGCCGGTCGAGGCGCCCACCACCACGACCTTGTGCGTCGTCTCGCGGATGACGCGCGTCCGCTTCGGGAGCACGGCGTCGGCGCCGAGCTTCGGCACCACCGGCCGCCGCGGGGCGCGCGCCCGGATCCGGGCCTCCGCGGCGGCGCGCACGACGTGGACGATCCGGCGCGCCGAGTCCTCGAGGAAACCCTTCACACCGAGGCGCGGCTTCGCCACGACGTCCACCGCACCCTCCTCGAGGGCGTGGAGCGCGACCTCCGTGCCGGGCCCCGCGAGGCCCGAGCAGACGACGACGGGCAGCGGCTGCTCCGTCATGAGCTTCTGCAGGAACGTGAGCCCGTCCATGCGCGGCATCTCGATGTCGAGCACGACGACGTCGGGCCGCTCGCGCCGCATCTTCTCCATCGCGATGATGGGATCGCTCGCGGTCGCGACGAGCATCCCCGCGTGGCCCAGGATGAGCGAGAGCGCCTGGCGCACCACCGCGGAGTCGTCGACGACGAGGACGCGAAGGGGCATGGCGCTCACGGTCTCTGGCTGCGGGCCATCGGCTGATACACGGTCGGGAGGACCGGGCGGGCCTGCGTCGTGAACCCGCCGAGGCTCTCGGCGTGGCCGAGGAACAGGTAGCCGCGCGGGTCGAGCCGGTCGACGAGCCGGTCGACGACCCCGATCTTGGCCTGACGGTCGAAGTAGATGAGGACGTTCCGGCAGAAGACGAGGTCGAATGGCGGGCCGCCGGGCCAGTCGTCGCCGACGAGGTTCACGCGGGCGAAGCGGACGATCGCCCGGATCTCCGGCCCCGCCTTCATGAGCCCCTCCTGGCCGCCGAACCCCTTCAGCATGAACGCCTTGAGGTGCGCGTCGGGGATCTCCTTCGACTTCTCGATCGGCCACACCGCGGCGGAGGCGCGGTCGAGGACCTTCGTCGAGAGGTCGCTCGCGAGCACCTCGAGCTCCCACCCGGCGGGGAACGCGGTGAGGAGGACCATCGCGAGCGTGTAGGGCTCCTCCCCCGTCGAGCACGCGGCGCTCCACACGCGGACGCGCCGCGCACGGCGCCCCGCGTCGGCCTCGTCGCGCCAGGCGGGGAAGATGCGCTCGGCGAGGAACTCGAAATGGCGCGGCTCGCGAAAGAAATGGGTCTCGTTCGTGCAGATGCAGTCGAGCATCCGGATCCGCTCGGGCTCGTCCTCCGCCACGCGCTCGTAGTAGTCGCCGTAGGACTCGAGACCGAGCTCGCGCAGGCGCTTCGCGAGGCGTCCGACGAGGAGGGCCTTCTTCACCGGCGCGAGCCAGATGCCCGCCTCGCGATGGATGAGCGCCTGGAAGCGCAGGAAGTCGCGCTCCGACACCGCGAGCCCGAGGGGGACCGGCGGCGCCGCCGCCGCTCCCGCCCTTCGCCTCCGCTCGCCCCCGCCTCCCGTGCGCTCCACGTCACCCTCAGGAAGCCGCCGACTCCTGTGCGCGCCGCGGCGCCGCCTCGGGCGTCTCCGGCGCCGGCGCGGCGGCCACCTCGCGCGCGAACTCCTTCTCGTCCGCAGAGATGACGCGGTCGAGGTCGAGCAGGAGCACGAACCGCTTGCCGATCTTCCCGACGCCGAGCAGGAAATCCACGCGCACCTGCGTGCCGAACGCGGGCGTCGGCTCGATGTCGTCGGGCCCGAGCTCGATCACCTCCTGGACCGAGTCGGACATGACGCCGACGACCGTCGGCGCCCCGTCGAGCTGCGCCTCGACGATGAGGATGCAGGTGAGGCGGGTCGGCTCGGTCTCGCCGAGGCCGAACTTCGCGGCGAGGTCCACGACCGGCACCACCTGCCCTCGCAGGTTGATGACCCCGCGGACGGACCGCGGCGTGGCCGGGACGCGCGTCGTCTGCTCGTACTGCAGGATCTCCTTCACCTTCAGGATCCCGACCGCGTACTCGGTCCCGCGCAGCGAGAACGAGAGGTACTGCACGCGGACGGCGTCGTTCGTCTCTCCCATCGGATCCTTCCCTCGCGGCCTACGCGGCCGCGGTCTCCCGGGCCGCCGCGCGCCGCAGGGTCTCGCGGAGCAGGCCAGCCACGTCGAGGATGAGCGCCACGCGGCCGTTGCCGAGGATGGACGACCCGGCGACGCCGGGGATCCCCTTGAACATCGCGCCGAGCGGCTTGATCACGGTCGAGCTCTCGCCATGGAGCTCGTCCACCACGACCCCCGCGGTGTGGGTGCCGTGCTGGACCACCACCACGTTCTCGCGCGCCGGCCGCGCTCCGTCGAGTCCGAAGTGCTCCCGCAGGCGCAGGTACGGCAGCGGCTTGTCCCGCAGGTTCACGACGCCACACTCCGTCGGGGCCGCGGTCTGGGCGGCGGGCAGCTCGAGACACTCGACGACCGAGTCGAGGGGCAGGATGTAGACCTCGTCGCCGATCGCGACCTTGAACCCCTGGATGATCGCGAGCGTGAGCGGAACGCGGATCGTCACCGAGGTGCCGCGGCCGTGCTCGCTCTCGATCGCGACGGAGCCGCGCAGCGCCTCGACGTTGCGGCGCACGACGTCCATGCCGACGCCGCGCCCCGAGAGCTCCGTCACCTTCTCTGCGGTGGAGAACCCAGGCTCGAACACGATGCGCGCGAGGTCCTCCTCGCCGAGGCGCACGCCGTCCGAGGCGAGCCCCATCGTGACCGCCTTCTCGGCGATGCGCTTGCGATCGAGGCCGGCGCCGTCGTCTACGACCTGGATCACCATCGAGCCCGCCTCGTGATACGCGCGCAGGACGAGCGTGCCCGTGGGGTCCTTCCCGGCCGCGCGCCGCGCGTCGGGCGACTCGATCCCGTGGTCGAGGGCGTTCCGCACCATGTGCATGAGGGGATCGCGCACGTACTCGACGACGGCGGTGTCCACCTCGACGTCCTCGCCCTCGACGACCAGCCGCGCCTGCTTCGCCTGGGAGGTCGCGACGTCGCGGACGGTCCGGACGTGCTGGTGGAAGCTCGGCCCGATGGGGACCATGCGGGCCTTCATGATGAGCTCCTGCAGGTCCAGGTAGAGCCGGTCCGTCTCGCGGTGCGCCTCCAGGATGTCCGCGTGCGACGCGGTCCCGCGCTCCAGCATCTCGCCGAGCCGGCCGCGGGCGATCGCGATCTCGCCGGAGAGGTCGAGCATCCGGTCGAGCTTCGTCACGTCGACGCGCAGCGAGCGGCCGCTGCCGGCGGGCTGCTGCGGCGTCGGCGACTCGCCGCCATCCCCGCCGCCCGTCGCCGCAGGGGGCGATGGCGGGGCGCCCGGTGACGAGGCCGCGGACGCCGCTGCCTCGGCGAGGCGGCCGCGGAAGGCGGTGACCGCGCGGGACCCGCCGGGACCGCCGCCTGCGGCGTCCGAGACGGCGCCGCGCGCCACGTCGACGGACTGCAGGAGGAGCGTCACGAGCCCGTCGGTGACCGCGAGCGTCTTCTTGCGCAGCCGCTCGAGGACGTTCTCGAGGTCGTGCGAGAGGTCCCGGACGTCGTCGAAGCCGACGAGGCCGGCGGCGCCCTTGAGGGTGTGCGCGTCGCGGAAGAGCCCGTGCAGCAGCTCCTCGTCGTCCGGCCGGGACTCGAGGGCGACGAGCGCCTGCTCCATGTGTACGAACGTCTCCTCCGCCTCCTCGAGGAAGGTCTGCAGCAACGCCTCGCGGTCAATCTCGAGCTCGTCCATGTCCCCTCCGTCAGAGCTGACGTACCCAGGCCGTTCCCTCGTCCGCGAAGAACACGAGCTTGCGCCCGCGGCTGCCGCCGACGTCCTTGTCGAGCACGGGGATGCGCGTCTCCTCGAGCAGCCGCAGCGCGAGGATCGCATTCTCCTCGCCGAGCCTGCGCCCGCGCGTCATCCCGAAGATGACGCTCGCGCCCCCGAACACCTTCGCGACGAGCGCGCCGCGCGTCGCGCCGGCGCGCAGCACCGCGTCGACGAGCTGCGGGACCGCGACGGTGCCGAAGCGCGGCGACTGCTCCCGGTCGACGTGCAGCGGCAGGAGGAAGTGGTTCATCCCCCCGACCTTCGCGATCGGGTCGTAGAGACAGACGGCGACGCACGAGCCGAGCACGGTCGTGATGGCCGTCGGCGTGTTCGCGACGCACAGCTGCCCCGCGTGCAGGTAGACGTGAGCGCGATCGCCCACGTCCGGGGCGCGCACGGCGAGCGGAGGGTCTGCGGAGGCGCGCGTCACGTCTCCTCTAGGCCGGCACCGCGTGCGCGCGCTCGGCGCGCAGGTGGAGGGCGACGCCCGCGTGCGTCGAGAGGAGCTCGAAGAGCGCCTGGTCCGTGTCCCCGAGCACGGGCTTGTGCCCGAGTAGCCGGAACACGGCGATCACCCCCGAGACGCGGGCGCCGACCCGCAGCGGGATGCACGCGGTGAGGTCCTCCTCGCCGGCGGCCGCCGGTCCTTCGCGGCCGGCCACGTACAGCGTGCCGGCGGCCGCGCGCCCGAGCGCGCCGCGTCCGACGGGCACCTCGCGCCACGGCTCCGGGTCGATCCCGAAGGACTGGATGAGGACGAGCCGATCGCCCTGGCGCTCGAAGATCGCGAGCTCCTCGGACCCGACGACGTTGATCACGATCTCCTGGACGGCGGCGAGCGTCTCGGCGCGCGAGAGCCCGGCGTGGATCCGCTCGAGCGCCACGTACAGGTGCGCGAGCTCCGTGCTCTTCTCCTGGATGGCGACGTACTCGTCGCAGACGCGCTGGTTCTCTACCTCGATCTCGGCGAGCCGCGCGCGCAGCCGCTCACGCTCCTCGTTCGCGTGGGCGACCGCCTCGCGCGCGAGGGCGAGCTCGGCGGCGAGCCGCTTCTTCTCGAGGTCCACCGGGTCGTTCGCGTGCTGCGCCGGGGCGACGGTGGGGACGGGGGTGCGGGAGGGCGCCGGGGCGGCCGGCGCGCCGACACCGAGGGTGCGTCCCTCGGCCGCGAGCCGCTCGCGCTCGGTGCGGAGCGACGCCACGAGCTCGCGCAGCTTCTCGTTCACCTTCTGCAGATCGCGCCCGTGGCGTTCGCCGGACGCGGCGCTCTCGTCCGCGGGCTTGCGGGGGTCCGACATGGAGTCTCCGCTACTGCCCGAGGCAGCTGCGCACCTTCGCGAGCAGCTCGAGGCCATTGATGGGCTTCGTGACGTAGTCGTTGCAGCCGCTCGCGTAGCCCGTCTCGACGCTCGCGAGCTCGCCGCGCGTCGTCACCATGATGACCGGGATCGCCTTCGTGTCGTCCTGCTCGCGCAGCCGGCGGCACGCCTCGAAGCCGTCCATCCGCGGCATCACGACGTCCATCAGGATGAGGTCCGGCTTCTCCGCGCGCGCCTTCTCGACCCCCTCCTGGCCGTCACGGGCGGTCACGACGTCGTACTCGCTCTTCGAGAGGATCATCCGCTCCATCAGCAGCACCGTGGACGAGTCGTCCACGAGCAGGATCTTCTTCCGGTCGTCCATGGGGCCTCCGCCGTCCACGCGACCGGTGCAAGGCGTTAGCCACCCAGCCGGCCGAAAAAGTCACGTCGGGAAGGGCATGGGAGCAGCACGCCACAGGGTCACCACGAACCCAGGGTCCGACCTTATGCGGCACCGGTCTCCCGAGACCCGCTGGACGTGGGGCGAGGCGATATCGCGTGATGACGCGTCGAGCCGGGAGGCGGACGGCGGACCGCCGGGCGCGGCCCGGACGGGCGCCCCTTCGCAAGGCCGCGGAAGCGCAGGAGCGAGGCACGGCGTGCGCCGTGCTCAGCGCGCGCGATGATGATCGCCCTCCTCTTCGCCGCCGCGCTCGCCGCCTCACCGCCCACCGCCGCCGCCCCGCCGCGATCCGACGCAGCGGCCGATGCCCTCCGCGCGGCCGAACGCGACGCGCTCCGCGCTCTCGCGGCGGTCGCCGCCGGCGAGCCGGGGATCGTGGAGGTGCAGGACGCCGCCGCGCGCGTCGCGGAGCGCTCCGTCGTCGCCGCCGACGGGTTCGCCCGCCGCGCCCGCCTCGCCGCGCTCCTGCCGAGGTTCACCGCGGAGTACCGCCAGGAGGAGAGGAGCTACCGCGTGGTCGGCTTGCAGGGGTCCGGCGAGGTGGACTACCGGCGTCTCGCGCCGGGCTCGGCCGTCGTCTTCCGCGCGACGTGGGACCTCGGCGAGCTCGTGGCGGCGCGCGGCGAGCTCGCCGCGTCGAGCGCGGACGCGGAGCGGGCGCGCCGCCGCGCCGAGGCGATGAAGCGCGCGGCCGCGCTGTTCTACGAGCGGCGCCGCGTCCGGCTCGGGCTCCTGCTCGCGCCCCCCGACGCGCCACTCGCGCGCGCGGAGGAGGAGCTCGAGGTGGATCGCCTGGGCGCGGAGCTCGACGCCCTCACGGGTGGGCTCCTCACCGGGAGGCAGCGGTGAGCCGCCGCGCCCCGGGCGCGGCGCTCGCGCTCCTCGCGGCGGTCGGCGGCGCGTGCGGGCTCCCGGATCCCGCGCCGCTCCCGCGCGTCGTCGGCGCGGCGCCGCAGGGCACCGCCGTCCCGGTCTCGACCGCCGCCGAGGTCCGGTTCAGCGCGCCCGTCGATCCGGAGGGGCTCCTCGATGGACGCCGCCTCGTGCTCGCCGAGGCGGCCGCGCTCCGGGACGCGGTGGCGGCGGTCGACTCGGAGGCGGGCGCGGCGGACCTCGGCGTGCCCGCGCAGGCCGTGCTCGCGGACGGCGGGCTGCGGGTCGTGCTCCGGCCCGACGCGCCGCTGCGCGCGCACAGCGGCTACGCCCTCGTCCTCTCGTCGCGATCGCGTGCCGCGGACGGCCGCCCCATGCTCGATCCCGACGGCCGCCGGCGGACCTTCGTTGCTCCGTTCGAGACGGGCGCCCTGGAGGGACCGCCGCCCGCGCCGGCCCTCACCGAGGTCCGCATCGACGCGGAGACCCCGGAGGCGGGCGGCGAATACGTGGAGGTGGGGAACCTCGGCGCCGGCCCGCTCGACCTCGCCGGCCACCGGCTCTCGAAGCGGACCGCGACCGGGACGCTCTCGTCGTGCCTCGTCGTCGCGCCTCCCGGGGGAGGCGTGGTCCCCCCGGGCGGCGTCGCCCTCGTCGCAGGCGGCGCCTACGACGGGCGCTATCCGCTCCCGGCCGGGGTACCGGTGCTCGCCTGCGGCGCGACCGCCCTCCTCGGCGGCATCGCGAACGACCGCGCGCCCGCGATCCTGCTCGCCGATCCCGCGGGGACGGTGATCGCGACGATCGGCGCGAGCGGCGCGCCGACGTGCGCGGCCGCCCTCGAGAAGCGCGATCCCGCGGGGGCGGACGAGCCGGGGAACCTGGTGTGCACGGAGGGGAGTCCGGGGATGCTGTGAGACGTGGACGTCCACGTTTTAGGGCGATCGCGGCGGGGACGTCCGCCTCACCCGTGGTCGACGATCCACTTCCCGAGGAACTCGTCCTTCGAGATGAACCCGTCGGCCCCGGTCTCGGTGACGAGCTTCTTCATCCGCTCCTTGTCCTCGCTCGAGCAGAAGATGACCTTGATCGACTTGAACATGTCGTTCTTCTTCACGAACCGGCAGAACTGGCCGCCGTCCACCTTCGGCATGTTGATGTCGAGCAGGATGAGATCGGGGCGGGTCTGGCGCTTCAGGATGATCGACGTGGCCTTCTCGGCGTCGGGCGCGTACTGGATCTCGAACCCCTTCGCCTCGAGCTCAGCCCGGAGCAGCCGGGCGACGATCTCCGAGTCGTCCACGATGAGCACGCGCCGCCGCGCCCCGAGCGCCGCGGTGAGACGCTTGCCGATGTCCTCGGGCGGCGAGAGCACGAGCGCGCCGTCGAGCTGAAGCTCGTGCGCCTGGCGGACGAGCTCCTCGAGCGGACCGTCCGCCGCGAGGAGCGCCTTTCCCGCGAACCCGCGGTCGCGGAGGAGGGCGGGGGCCTGCTTCGCGCGCGCCGTGTCGACGAGCAGCACGGCGGCGCCGCCGGTCTCGGCCACGAGCTTCGCGGGCTCGCGATCCAGGACGACCTGGTGGCCCGCGGCCTCGAGCGCCATCCCAGTCAGCTGGAGGACGATCTCGCTGTCGCAGCAGATGAGGACCTTCAAGTCACCGTCCCTCGTCCCCCGCCGCGAATGTGGGTTCCGGGAGCATCCGCTTCTGGCGGGGGTTCGCGCGTCGAAACATAGCACCGCTTGCCCGCCCGTAGGAGGCTCGCGGATAATCCCGCGAGATGACGGATCCGAGGGCAGAGTCGCGCACGGACGGCGCGTCGCGCGCGAGCGCGCCGGACGCCTGGTTCTTCTGCCTTCGCCTCATCGGCGGCCGGTACGCGTTCGAGGCGCCGCTCGTCACCGAGGTGGTGAGGCTCGGGCCCCTCACGCGCCTGCCCGCCGCGCCGTCGTTCCTCCCGGGAGTGTTCACGCACCGTGGAGAGGTCCTGCCGGTCCTCGACGTCGGCCAGCTCGTCGGACAGTCCGCGGTACCGATCCGCCCGAGCACCCGCGCGGCGATCGTCCACTGCGGTCCGTGGAAGGTCGCGGTCGTCGCCGAGTCGGTCGAGGGGCTCGTCGCGATCCCGCGCAAGAACCTGGAGCCCCCGCCGTCGGAGTCCTCCGGCGTCGCGGAGTTCCTGTCGGCCGTCGGGCGCGACGCCCACGGCGCCGTCGCCATCCTCGATCTCCCCCGCCTCGTCGAGACCGCGCGCGCGCGGGCGGTCCCCGCGGGGGGCGGTCACGCGTGATCGAGGCGACGAGCGAGATCCTGATGTTCCAGGTCGGCCCGCGCGTGTTCGCGGCCGTCGTGCACGACGCCGTCCGGATCGGGAACGTCCGCGAGGTCCCCGCCGGCGAGCTCGTCGTGGACAGCGCGCTCGGCCTGCCGTTCGCCCGCGAGCGCGGGATCGTCGTCGCGAGCGCGGATCCCGGGAACGAGCGGACCCTCGTCGTCGACCAGGTGATCGGGATCCGCTCCATCGCCGAAGACGACGTGCACCCGCTCCCTGCCTTCGCCGCCGCCTGCCTGACGTCCGGTGCGGTGACCGGCTTCGTCATCGTGGACGAGGCGCCGATGCTCCTCGTCGACCTGCCCACCCTCGTGCGCGAGCGCTCCGGCGCCGAAACGCGCGAGACGACCCCCGAGAGGCCCTGAAGATGCGCGACACCGGAATGGCTGCCAAGAAGGCGCCGCGGAAGACCGCGGCGAAGAAGAAGAACGGCGCGCTCGGCACCGACGAGATCGTGGCGGTGCTGCGTGCGTTCTCGGTCGGCCAGTACGGCGGACGGCTCGACGCCGCGGCATTCGAGGGGAGCGCGCTCCAGGACGTCGCGAAGGCGGTGAACGCCACCGCGGACCACGTGGAGGCCGAGATCCGCGAGGCGCGCCAGCGCATCGAGGTCGTCTCCGCCGGGGTGGACGAGGCGATCGAGGCGATGGTCCGGCTCGTCATCCAGGGGGACCTCTCGGGCTCGCTGCGGCTCGGCGTGGCCGACTCCGCCCTGACGCCGCTCATCGCCGGCGTCGGGCAGGTGATGGAGACGCTGAAGAAGTTCGTCACGGAGATCCGCGAGGCGGCCCTCCAGCTCTCGACGAGCTCGGCCGAGGTGCTCGCGGCGGCGACGCAGAACGAGTCGTCCACGAGCGCGCAGGCGTCGGCGATCCACGAGACGACCGCCACGATGGAGGAGCTGAAGGGCGCATCCCACCAGATCGCCGAGAACGCCCAGATGGTGGCGGCGATCGCCGAGCAGACCCTCTCCGGCGGCCGGCAGGGGGAGGGGGCGATCAAGGCGTTCATGCTCTCGATGGAGAAGGTGCGCCACAACGCCGTCGAGGTGGACGACGCGATCGCGAAGCTCTCGAAGCGCGTCGAGCGGATCGGCACGGTCGTCGAGGTCATCGACGAGATCGCCGACCGCTCCGACCTCCTCGCACTGAACGCCGCCCTCGAGGGGGCGAAGGCGGGCGAGGCGGGACGCGGGTTCTCGATCGTCGCCGCCGAGATGCGGCGGCTCGCCGAGAACGTCATGGAGTCGACGAAGGAGATCAAGAACCTCATCACCGAGATCCGCGAGGCGACGCACGCCGCGAAGGAGGCGTCGGACGGCAACAAGCGCGAGGCCTCCGAGGGCGAGAAGCTCGGGTCGAACGCGATGCAGAACGTGACCGGGATCCTCTCCGGCATCCAGGAGACGAGCGACGCGGCGCGGGTCATCCACCTCGCGACCCAGCAGCAGCGGACCGCGACCGAGCAGGTCGTGCAGTCCATGTCGGAGATCGAGGAGGTCACCCGCCAGGCGCAGGCCGGTTCGAAGCAGGCGACCGGCGCCGCGGCCGAGCTGACGAAGCTCGCCGAGCGGCTCGCGGAGCTCGTGAAGCGCTTCAAGGTCGACTGACGCGGCTGCGAGGGCGGGCACCGACCTTTCCATGGGAGTCTCCGAAGAGATCCGCCAGAAGCTCCTCCCCCGCTTCCGCGAGACGACCGCGGACCGGGTGGAGAAGATCTCCAACGCGCTGCTCGAGCTCGAGCGCGGCGGGGCGACGCCGGAGGTGTCGGAGGAGCTCGCCCGCGAGCTGCACACGTTGAAGGGCGAGGCCCGGATGATGGGCTTCGTCGGGATCTCATCGGTCGTCCACGCGGCCGAGGACCTCCTGAAGGCGCTCCCCGCGGAGCAGGGCGGCGAGCGCCTCGACGCGCTGCTCAAGGCGTGCGACGCGATCCTCCCGATGCTCGATTCGCCGGCGGACGGCGGCGGCGCGGCGGCGAAGCTCTCCGCGGCGCTGCGCGAGCTCATCGCGGGCGCGCCGCCCCCCGCCGCAGCGCCGGCCGCGCCGCCGAACGTCCGGGCCCCGCCCGCGCCCGGCGCGGAGAAGGGGAGCGTCACGGCGGAGCACGAGGTCGTCCGGGCCGAGCCCGCGAAGGCGGAGCTCGGCGCGAAGCCGGCGTCGTCGATCCGGGTGGACGTGGACCGGCTCGACGAGATCGCGACCCTCGCCGGCGACGTGCTCGTCGAGGGCGCCCGCTCGATGCGCCGCTCGCGCGATCTGAACGCGCTGTTCGGTCGCTGGGCGCGGCTCTCCGACCGGGTCATCGCGCTCGCCGAGCGGCTGCGCGACCTGCGGGCGACGAAGCTCCTCGAGCAGGTCGAGGGCGACGTCCACCTCCTCCGCTCCGACACGTTCCGGTTCGCGCGCGCGCAGACGGAGGCCGCGTCCTCGGCGCAGGCGCAGTACGGGCTGCTCGCCGAGCGGATCGGCAACGCACGCCTCATCCCGCTCTCCGGCGTGCTCGGCGGCTTCCCGCGCGCCGCGCGCGACATGGCGCGCGAGCAGGGCAAGGAGGTCGAGTGCATCGTCCGCGGCGCCGAGACCGGTGTCGACAAGGCGATCCTGCTCTCCCTCAACGATCCCCTCGTCCACCTCGTCCGCAACTCCGTCGACCACGGGATCGAGGAGCCCGAGGAGCGCGCCGCGGCGGGCAAGCCGCGCATCGGGAAGATCGTGCTCTCCGCGCGCACCGACGGCGACCTGCTCGCGATCACCGTCGAGGACGATGGCGGCGGCATCAGCCCGCAGAAGGTCCGCGCCGCCGCGCTCAAGAAGGGGATCATCGGCGAGCAGCAGGCGGCGAGCCTCTCGGCGCGCGCCGCGCTCGACCTCATCTTCACGCCCGGGTTCTCGACGCGCGACCAGGCGGGCGAGACGAGCGGGCGCGGCGTCGGGCTCGACGTCGTGCGCAAGCGCGTGGCCGGCCTCGGCGGCTCGGTCGCGGTCGAGTCGGAGCCGGGGAAGGGCGCGAAGTTCACGCTGCGCATGCCGCAGTCGCTCTCTCTCATGAAGGTGCTGCTCGTCCGGATCGACGACGACGTGTACGGTCTGCCGGCCGTGGACGTGGACAGCGTCGGCCGGCTCGACTCGAAGGACATCACCGAGGTCGCGGGCATCCGCGCGGTCCGCTACCGCGGGCGGCTCATGCCGGTCGTGGCGCTCGGGCCGCTCCTCTCGCTCAACGGCGGGCCGCGCACGAAGCGGCCGCTCGTGGCGCACGTCGTCCATGGCTCGGAGGGGGCGGCGGTCGTCGTGGACGGGCTCTTCGGCGAGCGCGAGGTGGCGGTGAAGGCGCCCGGCGCGTTCCTGAAGGGCATGCGGTTCGTGACCGGCGCCGCCGCGCTCGAGGACGGGCGGGTCGCACTCCTCCTCTCGACCTCCGACATCGTGCTCGCCGCGCGCCGGCTCGCCGCGCCCGCGATGAGCCGCGGCCGCGAGCGCAAGCGCCTGCGGATCCTGCTCGTCGACGACAGCGCGATCGCGCGCGAGGCGGAGGCCGCGCTGCTCCGCTCGCTCGGGCACGAGGTGGACGAGGCGGTCGACGGTGAGGATGGGTGGCAGAAGCTGCAGTCCGGCGCCTACACCCTGCTCGTGACCGACGTGCAGATGCCGGTGCTCGACGGTATCGACCTCACCCGCCGCGTGAAGGCGACCCCGCGCTTCGTGAAGCTCCCCATCGTGATCCTGTCGTCCCTCTCGGCCCCGGAGGAGCGGCGCCGCGGCGTCGACGCCGGCGCCGACGCCTACCTCGTGAAGGGCGAGCTCGAGGCCGATAGCTTCGCCGCCACGCTCGAGCGCCTCACCGGGGTGGGCGCGTGACGCTCGGGCTCGACCGCCCGATCCGGGTGCTCGTCGCGGACGACTCCGAGCTGTTCCGCGACCTGCTCGCGCGGGTGGTCGCGGCGGAGCCGGGCTTCGACGTCGTCGCGGTCGCGGCGGACGGGAACGCCGCCACCGCCCTCGCGCGGACGCTGAAGCCGGACGTCATCACGATGGACCTCAACATGCCCGACGCGGACGGCTTCTCGGGCATCGCGCGGATCATGGCGGAGACGCCCACGCCCATCCTCGTGCTCACCGCGAACCGCGAGGAGGCGGTCGGGTTCCGCGCCCTCTCGCTCGGCGCGCTCGACATCCTCGAGAAGCCGCAGGCGACGACGGACCTCGAGGACTACGGGCGCCTGCTCCGCTCGCGGCTGCGTCTGCTCGCGGGCGTGAAGGTGATCCGGCACATGCGCGGCCTGCGCGAGCGCGCGACCGTCGCCCCGCGCTCCGCCGGCCGCGCCGACCTCGTCGTGATCGGCGCGTCGCTCGGCGGCCCGCGCGCGCTCGCGTCCCTGCTCCGCCGTCTGACGCCGGCGTTCCCGGCCCCGGTCGCGATCGTCCAGCACATCGCGGACGGCTTCACCGAGGGGCTCGCGAGCTGGCTCGCGACGGAGGCGCGCCTCGACGTCCACGAGGCGCGCGACGGCGAGGCGCTCGTCCCCGGGCGCGTCGTGCTCGCGCCCACCGGGTGCCACCTCGTCGTGGGGGAGGGCTTCGTGCGCCTCTCCGACGCCCCTTCGGTGGACACGTTCAAGCCGTCCGTGACGCCGCTGTTCCTCTCCGCGGCGCGCGCGTACGGCGCCCGCGTCTGCGGCGTCATCCTCACGGGCATGGGGCGCGACGGCGCCGAGGGCCTGAGGGCGATCAAGGAGGCGGGCGGGCCGACGCTCGCCCAGGACGAGGCGACGAGCGCCGTGTTCGGCATGCCGCGCGCGGCGATCGAGCTCGGCGCGGTCGACCGCGTGCTGCCGCTCGACGAGATCCCCCGCGCGCTCGCGGAGCTGACGCGATGATGCCGGTTCCCACCGAGCTGCTCGTCGAGCTCGCGGCGCTCCTCAAGGAGCGGGTCGGGCTGCACATCCGCCAGGACAGCTACTCGGCGCTCAAGATCGCGCTCGCCGCACGGCTCGAGGAGCTCGCGGGGAAGGTCGGCGACGCGGGCGGCTACCTCCGCCTGCTCCGCTCGGAGCAGGGCGACGAGGAGCTGCGGCGGCTGCTCCCGCTCGTCACGGTCGGCAAGACGAGCTTCTTCCGCGACGAGCGGCAGTTCCGGGCGCTCGACGCCCTCCTCCCCGGCCTCCTCGCGCGGGTCCGGTCCGGGGGGCGCAAGAAGATCTCGGTCTGGTCCGCTGGGTGCGCCACCGGCGAGGAGCCGTACTCGATCGCGATGTCCCTCGCCGAGGCGGGCGCCGACGCGGAGCAGGTCGAGCTCCTCGCGACCGACGTGAACCCCGAGGCGGTCGCGTTCGCCGCCCACGCCAGCTACGACGTTCGTCGGGTGCGCGAGATCCCGGCGCCGCTGCTCGAGCGCCACTTCGACCGCGACGGCGACCGCTACGTCGTGCGCGCCTCGCTCCGCCGCTACATCACCGCGATCCGGCCCCACAACCTCGTCTCCTCGGTGTTTCCGCGACCGGCGGACGGCGGCTGGGACATCATCTTCTGCCGGAACGTCATCATCTACTTCGACACGCCGACGACACAGCAGGTGCTCACGCAGTTCCACAACGCGCTCGCCCCCGCGGGCTACCTGTTCCTCGGCTACTCGGAGTCGCTGTTCCGGCTCTTCGAGGGCTTCGAGCTGACCGAGGTCGCGGGCGCGTTCCTCTACCGGCGCCCGGAGACCGCGATCCGGCCCGTGCCCGCGCCGCAGCGGGCGCGCGCGGTCCCGCTCTCGCCGCCACCCGTCACCCACGTCGACGTGCGGCGCCCGCTCTCGAGCGCGCCGGATCGCCCGCGCCACGCCGTCCCGACGTCCGGCGGGCCGGACGAGGCACGCCGTTCGCCCGACCACGGCCCCGGCTCTCCGCCGCTCGCGCCGCAGGAGTTCCTCGACGGGGCGGTCGCGCTGTTCGCCGAAGGCCGGTTCGGCGCCGCGCGCGAGCTGCTCGAGCGCCTCCTCGAGCGGGCCGGCGAGGACCTCGCAGTGCGGCTCACGCTCGCGAACCTCTACGGCATCCTGCGCCAGCCCGATCGCGCGCGCGCCTGCTACGCCGCGGCGCTCCAGATCGAGCCGCTCAGCGCGGAGGCCCACCTGTTCTACGGGATCCACCTGCTCGCGGGGGGCGAGGCCGACGCGGCGGCGCTCGAGCTCTCGCGCGCGCTCTTCCTCGACCCCGACCTCACGCTCGCGCACTACTATCTCGGGCGCTGCCGCGAGGCGCAGAAGGACGTCACCCGCGCGCGGCTCGCCTACCGCAACGTGCTCGAGGCGTACAAGCGACGTCCCGCCGGCAAGCGCCAGGCGTTCCTGGGTTACTATCCCGACATCCCCGAGGACGGGGCCGCCTTCGCCCGGGCCGCCGAGTACGCGCTCGCCGCCCTCTAGGCTGCGGCGCCGCTGGTGAGACGATGGCCGAGAAGAAGAGGATCCTCCTGCTCGACGACTCGACGATCACGCTCGAGATGGAGAAGGCCGTTCTCGAGGACCGCGGCTACAAGGTCGCGATCGCGTCGAACCTGCTCGAGTTCCAGTCGCAGCTCGACCAGTTCCAGCCCGAGATCATCCTCACCGATCTCATGATGCCGGACATCTCGGGCAAGGACATCGTCCGCGTGCTGAAGCAGGACTTCCACACGGAGAAGATCCCGATCATCCTGTTCAGCTCGAAGGCCGACGACGAGCTGCAGGAGATCTCCGAGCAGGCCGGCGCCGACGGGTTTCTCTCGAAGTCGCACGGCATCGACAAGCTCGGGGACATGGTCGACGAGATGGTCGACTCGATCCTCTGGTAGGGGCGGGGAAGCGGCAATCCGGGCGACGGCCGCCTCGGGGTGCTACGCTCGTCACGGGGACGTCTTCGCTTGCGCCCATACGAGATCATCCACGCGAAGCGGGACGGGCGGGCGATCGCCGCCCCCGACCTGCGCGCCCTCGTCGACGGGTTCACGCGCGGCGACGTCCCGGACTACCAGATGGCCGCCTTCTGCATGGCGGTGTTCTTCCGCGGGATGGACGACGCCGAGGTCGGCGCGCTCACGGACGCGATGCTCCGCTCGGGCGACGTGCTCGATCTCTCCGACGTGCCCGGCGCGAAGGTGGACAAGCACTCGACCGGCGGCGTCGGTGACAAGGTATCCCTCGCGCTCGCCCCGCTCGCCGCCGCGTGCGGGGTGAAGGTGCCCATGATCTCCGGGCGCGGGCTCGGGCACACCGGCGGCACGCTCGACAAGCTCGAGGCGATCCCCGGCTTCCGCACCGATCTCACAGTCGATCGCTTCCGGGCGCTCGTCCGCGAGGTCGGCGCCTGCCTCGTCGGGCAGACGGAGCGGCTCGCGCCCGCCGACCGGCGACTGTACGCGCTGCGTGACGTGACCGCGACGGTGGAGTCGATCCCGCTCATCGCCGCGTCCATCATGTCGAAGAAGCTGGCGGAGGGGATCGACGCGCTCGTCCTCGACGTGAAGGTCGGCTCGGGCGCGTTCATGAAGACGCCCGCGGACGCCCGCGCGCTCGCGCGGACGCTCGTCGCGATCGGCCGCGGGATGGGGAAGAGGGTGAGCGCGCTCCTCACAGACATGTCGCAGCCGCTCGGGCGCGCGGTCGGGAACGCGCTCGAGGTGGTCGAGACGGTCGAGCTCCTGCGCGGCGGCGGCCCCCCGGACCTGCGCGACGTCACGGTCGAGCTCACCGCCGAGATGCTCGTGCTCGGCGGCGCGGCGCCGGACGGCGCGGCCGCCCGGACGGCGGTCCTCGCGGCGATCGCGGACGGCCGCGGCCTCGCGAAGCTCGAGGAGATCGTCCGCGCCCAAGGCGGCGACCCGCGCGCGCTCCAGGATCCCGACCGGCTCCCGCGCGCGCCGCGCACCTACGACGTCGGCGCCGCCGCGGGCGGGTTCGTGCGGGAGATCGACGCGGAGGCGCTCGGCCTCGCGGCCGTCGCGCTCGGGGCGGGCCGCGCGCGCGTGGAGGACCGCGTCGATTCGGCGGTCGGACTCGTGGTTCACAAGCGCCTCGGCGACCCGGTGGGGAGGGGCGAGCCCCTGTGCACGGTGCACGAGGGCGACCGCAGCGAGCCGCGCGCCCGCGTCGCCGCCCGGGTCGAGGCGGCGTTCCGGATCGGGGCGGCGGGGGTCGCTCCACCGCAGCTCGTCGTCGAGCGGCTCGATCGAGAGAGGTGACCGATGACGAAGCGCGCCGATCTCTCCACCCGGCTCTCCTACGCGCTCGCGTGGGTGCGCGGCCGGACCGACGTGGCGCCCGCCGCGGGCATCGTGCTCGGCTCCGGCCTCGCCGGCCTCGCCGACCGCCTCGAGCGCGCCACGGTGATCCCGTACGAGGAGATCCCGGGGTTCCCGATCTCGAAGGTGCCCGGCCACCGGGCGAGGCTCGTCGTCGGCGAGCTGCCGGTCGAGGGGGGCGCGGTCGCGGTCGCGGCGATGCAGGGCCGGGCGCACGGCTACGAGGGCTGGAGCGCCGACGACGTCGCCTTCGGCGCGCGGGTCCTCTGCGGCCTGGGCGTGAAGCTCCTCCTCGTCACCAACGCGGCGGGAGGCGTGAACCCGTCGTTCGCCCCCGGGGACCTCGTCCGGATCACCGACCACGTGAACCTCTCCGGCCTGAACCCGCTCGTCGGCGAGAACGACGATCGGATCGGCCCGCGCTTCCCGGACCTGAGCGACGCCTACGATCCGCGCCTCGGGGCGCTCCTCGACGAGGCGGCGGCCGAGTGCGGCGTCGCGCTCCGCTCCGGCGTCTACGCGTGCCTGCTCGGCCCGTCGTACGAGACGCCCGCGGAGATCCGCATGCTCCGCGCGCTCGGCGCGGACCTCGTCGGCATGTCCACCGTCCCGGAGGTCATCGCCGCGCGCCACATGAGCGTCCGGGTCGCCGGGATCTCGGTCGTCACGAACCTCGCGGCCGGCCTCTCCCGCAAGGCGCTCTCGCACGAGGAGGTCGCCGAGACGGCCCAGCGGGTCGAAGAACGGCTCACGGCCCTCGTGACCGGGTTCCTCGGCCGCGCGGCGCGTTGAACGGCGCCGCCGGCCGCAGTAGCCTCCGCGATGCGGCGCGACCTCGCGAAGCGGTCGCGAGCGAGCGGCCCGCGCCGACGGAGGCAGCGATGGTGGACGAGACGAAGGATGCGCAGGCGGGCGACGACGACCGGCGCGACAGCGAGCGCGTGCGGATCCAGCTGCTCGTCCGCGACTCCGCAGTCGGCGGCTCGTTCGAGCCGTACGACGGGAACCTCGCGCTCGGCGGCGTCTGGTTCGAGTCGTTCCATCCGCCCGTCGGCAGCCGGGTCGAGGTCCGCTTCCTCGTACCCGGCGCGCGCAACGAGATCCGCGCCCAAGGCGAGGTGCTCCGCGTGTCGCGCGAGGGCGCCCGCTTCGGCGCGCACGTGAAGTTCGTCGACATCCCGCTCGACGCGGAGCTCGCCATCGCGCGCTATCTCCAGGCGGGGTGAGGCGTGAGGGTTTGACTCGCGCCGCCCCCGGTCCTATGAACGGCGGCGGGATGGAGGTCTTCCGCTCGCTCGACGAGGCGAAGGCGCGCGGGACGCTGCGAGGCTGCGCCGTCGCGATCGGCAACTTCGACGGGGTCCACCTCGGGCACCAGCGGCTGCTCTCGCTCGCGCGGGAGCGGGCCGCGGCCCGCCGTGCGCCGTCCGCCGTCCTCACCTTCGACCCGCACCCGGTCCGCGTGCTGCGCCCCGCGCTCGCGCCGCCGCTCGTCACGTCGCTCACGCGCAAGCTCGAGCTGCTCGCGGAGCAGGGGCTGGACGCGACGGTCGTGCAGCCGTTCGACCTCGCCTACGCGCAGACGCCGGCGGTCGACTTCGTCTCGCGCGATCTCGTCGGGGCGCTCGGCTGCGCCGACGTCGTCGTCGGGTACGACTTCACGGCGGGGCACGAGCGCGCCCGGGTCGACACGCTCCGCCCGCTCCTCGCGCGCGCCGGCGTCCTGCTCCACGTGGTCGAGCCCGTCACGGCGGACGGGCTCGTCGTCTCGACGACGAAGGTCCGGGAGTTCCTCCTCGAGGGGAACGTCGAGGCGGCCGGGCTCCTCCTCACCCGGCCCTACGATCTCGACGGCGCGGTGGCGCACGGCGCGGGGCGCGGCCGCGGGTTCGGCTTCGCGACCGCGAACGTCGCGACGACGGCGCTCCTCCCGGCGAATGGGGTCTACGTCGTGCGCGCGGTCGTCGGCGGCCGCCCGGGACCGCGCGGCCCGGAGGGCGGCGCGGTCCACGGAGGCGTCTGCAACGTCGGCGTGAAGCCGACGGTCGAGGCGGGCGCCGCGATCGTCGCGGAGGCGCACCTCTTCGACTTCGACGGGCGGGATCTCTACGGCGAGCGCATCCGCCTCGCGTTCCTCGCCCGCCTCCGCGACGAGCGCCGCTTCCCGTCGGTGGATGCGCTGCGCGCGCAGATCGCGGTCGATGTCGGGCGCGCGCGGGACGTGCTCGCCGGGGCGCCGGTGTAGGCGTCGCGGCGCCTGTTTTTCGGAGGCGAAACGCGCACTTCCGGCGTCCGGCTTCCTTGACCCTCTCGCGAGCCGCCTGCTAACTTCGAGCACCGCCTTCCGGCGCTGTCTCGCCCCCGCTCGAGAGGAAAATCGGACATGTCAGGACGTCTCGGCGAACTCCTGGTGCGGGAGAACCTCATCTCGCTGCAGCAGCTGCAGAAGGCCCAGGACGAGCAGCGCAAGACCGGCGGGCGCCTCGGCTCGCTCCTCGTGAGGCACGGCGCCATTGCCGAGCACGACCTCACGAGCTTCCTCTCGAAGCAGTACGGGGTCCCGGCGATCTCGCTCAAGGACTTCGACATCGACGACGAGGTCCTGAAGCTCATCCCGAAGGGGACCGCGGAGAAGCACCAGGTCGTCCCGGTGAACCGCGCCGGCTCCTCGCTCATCGTCGCGATGAGCGATCCCTCGAACATCTTCGCCGTCGACGACATCAAGTTCCTCACCGGCTACAACGTCGAGGTCGTCGTCGCCTCCGAGCAGGCCATCAAGGAGGCGATCGAGAAGTACTACTCGGAGAAGGGTCCCGACCTCGACGAGGTGATGCAGGGCTTCGACGACTCCGAGGTGGCGGTCATCGAGGCCGACGCCGACGACATGAACACCGGCGACCTCGAGAAGAGCGCGGAGGAGGCGCCCGTCGTCAAGCTCGTGAACCTCATCCTCCTCGACGCGATCAAGAAGGGCGCCTCGGACATCCACGTCGAGCCCTACGAGAAGGACTTCCGCGTCCGCTTCCGCATCGACGGCGTCCTGTACGAGGTCATGAAGCCGCCGATGAAGCTGCGGAACGCCATGATCTCGCGCCTCAAGATCATGTCGGAGCTCGACATCAGCGAGCGCCGGCTTCCGCAGGACGGCCGCATCAAGCTGAAGCTCGGCAAGGGCAAGGAGATGGACTTCCGCGTCTCCATCTGCCCGACGCTGTTCGGCGAGAAGGTCGTGATGCGGCTCCTCGACAAGTCGAACCTCCAGCTCGACATGACGAAGCTGGGCTTCGAGGAGGGCCAGCTGAAGGAGTTCCTGGACGCGATCGACCGGCCGTACGGCATGGTGCTCGTCACCGGCCCGACCGGCTCCGGCAAGACCACGACCCTCTACTCCGCGCTCTCGAAGCTCAACGAGGTCGCCTGGAACATCTCGACGGCCGAGGACCCGGTCGAGTTCAACTTCTTCGGGATCAACCAGGTCCAGATGCACGAGGACATCGGCCTCAACTTCGCGGCCGCCCTCCGCAGCTTCCTGCGGCAGGACCCCGACATCATCATGGTCGGCGAGATCCGCGACTTCGAGACCGCCGAGATCGGCGTCAAGGCCGCGCTCACCGGCCACCTCGTGCTCTCGACGCTCCACACGAACGACGCCCCCGGCACGGTCTCCCGCCTCCTCAACATGGGCATCGAGCCGTTCCTCGTCACCGCGTCGCTGAACGCCATCGTCGCGCAGCGGCTCTGTCGCAAGCTCTGCCAGGAGTGCAAGAAGCCGGCGGAGGTCGAGGACCAGGCGCTCCTCGACGCCGGCTTCGCCGCCGAGGAGATCGGCACGTTCCAGGCGTTCGGCCCGGGCGGCTGCAAGGCCTGCAACGACCGCGGGTACAAGGGACGCATCGCGGTGTACGAGGTCATGCCGCTCTGGGACGGCCTGAAGGAGCTCGTCATCCAGGGCTGCTCGGCCGCGGAGCTGAAGCAGGAGGCGATCCGCCTCGGCTTCCGGTCGCTCCGCATGTGCGCCCTCGCGAAGGTGAAGGCGGGAATGACGAGCCTCGCCGAGGCGATCGGCAACACCGCGCCGGACAAGTTCTAGGCCTCTCCTCCCAAAGATCGAAGGCGGACGCGTGGCGAACCTGCATCAGCTCCTCAAGGCGATGGTCGAGAAGGGGGCCTCCGACCTCCACGTCACGACCGGCTCGCCCCCGCAGCTCCGCATCGACGGCAAGCTCGTCCCGCTCAAGACGCCGCCGCTCTCGCCGGTGGACACGAAGCAGCTCTCCTACTCGATCCTCACCGACGCGCAGAAGCACAAGTTCGAGGAGGACTCCGAGCTCGACCTCTCCTTCGGCGTGAAGGGGCTCTCGCGGTTCCGGGCGAACATCTTCATGCAGCGCGGCGCGGTCGCCGGCGCGTTCCGCACCATCCCGTTCAAGATCCTGACGTTCGCGGACCTGGGGCTCCCGCCCATCGTCACCGAGCTCGCGAAGAAGCCGCGTGGCCTCATCCTCGTCACCGGCCCGACCGGCTCGGGAAAGTCCACGACGCTCGCGTCGATCATCGACAAGATCAACACCGACCGGCACGAGCACATCATCACGATCGAGGATCCGATCGAGTACCTGCACCCGCACAAGAACTGCCTCGTGAACCAGCGCGAGGTGGGGGCGGACACGCAGTCCTTCAAGAAGGCGCTCAAGTACATCCTGCGGCAGGACCCGGACGTCGTGCTCATCGGCGAGATGCGCGACCTCGAGACGGTCGAGGCCGCGCTCGTCATCTCCGAGACCGGCCACCTCGCCTTCGCGACGCTCCACACGAACTCGGCGGTCCAGACGATCAACCGCATCCTCGACGTCTTCCCGCCGTACCAGCAGCCGCAGGTCCGCGCCCAGCTCTCGTTCGTGCTCGAGGGCGTCCTCACGCAGAACCTGCTGCCGAAGGCGGGTGGCCCGGGGCGCGTCCTCATCATCGAGGTGATGGTGCCGAACACGGCGATCCGGAACCTCATCCGGGAGGACAAGATCCACCAGGTCTACTCGCAGATGCAGGTCGGCCAGACGAAGTTCGGGATGCAGACCTTCAACCAGAGCCTCGGGGTCGCCTACTCGAAGCGGCTCATCACGCTCGACGAGGCGATGGCGCGCTCGTCGGATCCCGACGAGCTGAAGAACATCCTGGCGAGCGGGAGCGTGCGCGCGCCCACCGCGTTGCCGCCGAGGTAGCAGTCGGCGGATTCGACCCGCGGGCGGCGCTCGGCTAGGATCGCAGCCCGGGACGGAGCGACAGACCATGGCCCAGGCCGCAGCGATCAAGCAGAAGCCGGCGCCCGCGCCGAAGCAGGCGCCGGTCTTCAAGTGGTCGGGCAAGACGAAGCAGGGCGACGTCCGCTCGGGCGAGATGGAGGCGTCGGACTCCGCCGCGGTCCAGTCGAGGCTGCGGCAGATGGGCATCGAGCCCACCAAGGTCAGGAAGAAGCCGAAGGAGTTCCACATCTCCATCCCGGGGATGGGCGGCGTCACGTCGAAGGATATCCTCGTCTTCACGCGCCAGTTCTCGGTGATGATCGACGCGGGCCTCCCCCTCGTGCAGGCGCTCGACATCCTCGGCTCGCAGTCCGACAACCCCGCGTTCAAGAAGGTGCTCGTCCAGGTCAAGTCGCGGGTCGAGTCGGGCTCGACCTTCGCCGACGCCCTCGCCGAGCACCCCAAGGTCTTCGACGAGCTGTTCGTGCAGCTGACCCGCGCCGGCGAGATCGGCGGCATCCTCGACACGATCCTCCAGCGGCTCGGCGCGTACATCGAGAAGAACGAGAAGCTCGCGCGGCGGGTGAAGGGCGCGATGGTCTACCCGTCCATCGTGCTCACGGTCGCCGTCGGCGTGACCGTCGTCCTCCTCGCCTTCGTGACGCCGACGTTCGAGAAGATGTTCAAGGACTTCGGCGGCGCGATGCCCGCGCCGACCCAGTTCCTCATCAACCTTTCGCACGGGCTCACGGAGAACTGGTACCTCTTCGTCGGCATCCCGATCGCGTTCGTCGTCGCGTTCAGGCTCTTCGTCTCGAACCCTAAGGGGCGCGTCCTGTGGGACGCGTTCACGCTCAAGGTGCCGCTCTTCGGCTCGCTCGTCCGCAAGGTCGCGGTGGCGCGCTTCACGCGCACCCTCGGCACGATGCTCTCCTCGGGCGTGCCGATCCTCGAGGCCCTGCAGATCGTCGCGAAGTCCGCAGGCAACAAGACCATCGAGCGGAGCATCCTCTACGTGCGCGCGAAGATCTCCGAGGGCAAGAACATGGCCGCGCCGCTCGCGGAGACGAAGGTCTTCCCCGCGATGGTGGTGCAGATGATCGGCGTCGGCGAGGCGACCGGCGCGATGGATCAGATGCTCGGCAAGATCGCGGACTTCTACGACGACGAGGTGGACGTCGCCGTCTCCGCCCTCACGAGCATGATCGAGCCGATCATGATGGTCTTCCTCGGGAGCGTCGTCGGCGGCTTCCTCGTCGCGATGTACCTCCCGATCTTCAGCATCGCCGGCAACATCAAGTAAGGCCTCGTGGCCAGCGCCGGCGTGAGTCTCGTCGAGCAGCCGGCCGCGGCCGGGCCGCCCGCGCCCCTCGCGGACGACGGGCTCCACCGGAAGCTCGTCTGGCTGACGCTCTTCCGGATCGCCACCATCACGGTGCTGCTCGGCGGCACCGCGGTCGTGAACCTCCAGTTCGGCGCGCAGGCGAACGGCGTCGTCGCGCCGCTCTACGCCATCGTGGCGGCCACCTACGGCGCCTCGCTCGTCTTCGCGATGATGCTGCGAGTCCGCGCGCTCGAGCGCGGCGTCGCGGGGGCGCAGATCGCCCTCGACGTGGCGATCGCGGTCGCGGTCGTCGCGACGACCGGCCTCTCCGAGTCCGTCTTCGTGTTCATGTTCCTGCTCGCGATCGTGAACGGCTCGATCCTCCTGCACCGCGCCGGCGCGGTCGGGGCCCTCGCGCTCGCGCTCGCCGGCTACGGCGGCGTGGTCTACTCCCTCCACCCCGCGCCCGCCCTCGTGCGCGGGACGCTGTTCGCGCACGCCGCCGCCTTCATCGCGACCGGCGCGCTCGCCGGGTACCTCGCCGAGCAGCTCCGCCGCACCGGCGAGCGGCTCGCGGAGAGCGAGAGCGATCTCGCGGCGGTGACCGCGCTCCACGAGTCGATCGTCCAGTCGGTGACGAGCGGGCTCCTCACCCTCGACCCGCGCGGCCGGATCACGTTCCTGAACCGCGCCGGAGAGGAGATCACCGGGCTCGGGCTCGCGCAGGTCGCGGGACAGCCCGGCGCGCGCTGGTTCCCCGCCTTCACCGGCGAGGCGCGCGAGGAGGCGCAGTACGTCAACGTCGCCGGCGAGCACCGGCTCCTCGGCTACAGCGCCTTCGACCTCCACGGCCGGGGCGGCGAGCGCGCCGGCACCGCGGTCATCTTCCAGGACCTGACGGAGCTGCGCGCCATGGAGGAGGCGGTGCAGCGCTCGAAGCGGCTCGCGGACCTCGGCCAGGTCGCGGCGGGGCTCGCCCATGAGCTGCGGAACCCGCTCGCGTCGATCTCCGGCTGTGTCGAGCTCCTCCGCGGCGCGCAGGGGCTCTCGGACGAGGACCAGCGGATCATGGGGATCGTGCTCCGGGAGACCGGGCGGCTCGACCAGCTCCTCACCCGGTTCCTCGAGTTCACGCGCCCAGCGCCGCCGCAGCGCGTGCCCGCCGACCTCGCGCTGCTCGCGGGCGAGACCCTCGACGTCTTCGCCGCAGACCCGGCGGCGGCAGGGCTGCGGCTCGAGCGGTCCCTCACCCGCGCGCCGGTCGAGTGTGACCCGGATCAGCTCCGCCAGGTGCTCTGGAACCTGCTCGCGAACGCGTCACAGGCGGTGCGCGAGGCGGGACGGAGCGGCGGGGTCCGCGTCTCGTGCGAGCCGCACGCCGACGGCGGCGCGCTCCTCGCCGTCTCGGACGACGGCCCGGGCATCCCGAAGGGCGAGCTCGCCCGCATCTTCACCCCGTTCTTCACGACGAAGCCGCGCGGGACCGGCCTCGGCCTCGCGGTCGTGCAGCGGATCGTGGACGCGCACGGCGGCTCGGTCGCCGTGGACTCGACGGCCGGGGAGGGGGCGCGCTTCGCGGTACGGCTCCCCGGGCCGCGATCGGACCGCGCGCCCGTTCCGGGCTAGGATCGCGGGCGGGGGACGAGGAGCAGATGGCCGCGATCCTGGTGGTCGACGACGAGGCGTCGATGCGCGAGTTCCTGGAGATCCTGCTCGGGAAGCAGGGTCACCGGGTCGCGAGCGCCGCCGACGTGAAGGGGGCGCTCGCGCGCGTCGGCGAGGGCGGGGTCGACCTCGTCGTGACCGATCTGCGCCTCGGCGCCGAGTCCGGGATCGACGTGCTCCGGCGCGTGAAGGAGCTCTCTCCCGCCACGGAGGTGGTGATGGTCACCGCCTTCGCCACGACCGAGAACGCCATCCAGGCGATGAAGCTCGGCGCGTACGACTACGTGCTGAAGCCGTTCAAGGTGGAGGAGCTCCGGCTCGTCGTGGAGAAGGCGCTCGAGCACCGCGCCCTCGTCCAGGAGAACCGGGTGCTGCGCCACCGGGTGGGGAAGCCCCGCCTGGCGACGCCCGAGATCGTCGGCCGCAGCGCGGTGATGGAGGAGGTGCGCGGGCTCGTCGAGAAGGTGGCGCCCACGCGCACGACCGTGCTCGTCACCGGGGAGAGCGGGGTCGGCAAGGAGGTCGTCGCGCGCGCGATCCACGACCAGAGCGATCGGCGCGACCAGCCGTTCGTCGCCATCAACTGCGGCGCCATCCCCGAGGGGCTCATCGAGAGCGAGCTGTTCGGGCACGAGAGGGGCAGCTTCACCGGCGCGGTCGAGGCGAAGGCCGGCCTCTTCGAGGTGGCGGGGTCGGGGACGCTCTTCCTCGACGAGGTCGCGGAGCTGCCGCTGCCCCTTCAAGTCAAGCTCCTCCGCGCCGTCCAGGAGCGGCGGGTCCGGCGCGTCGGCGGTGCGGCGGACCTCGCGTTCTCCGCGCGGATCATCGCGGCGACGAACCGGGAGCTCGGCGAGGAGGTCGCGGCGGGGCGCTTCCGCGAGGACCTCTTCTATCGGCTCAACGTGATCCAGATCCGGGTGCCGCCGCTGCGCGCGCGCCGCGAGGACATCCCGCTGTTCGTCGGGCACTACCTCGTCCGCTTCGCGGTCGAGGCGGGGCGCGGCGACATGCGCCTCTCGCCCGAGGCGGAGCGCCGCCTGCACGAGTACGACTACCCGGGTAACGTGCGCGAGCTCGCGAACGTGGTCGAGCGCGCGGTGACGCTCGCGGACGGCCCGCTCATCCACGTCGCGGATCTGCCCCCCGCCCTGCGCGTGGCGGCCGGCGCTGCGCCGCCCGCGACCGCGCCCGCCGCGGACCTGCCGGATACGGGCATGGACCTGCAGGCCTACCTCGACGAGATCGAGCGTCGGCTCCTCGAGCAGGCGCTCGGGCGCGCGGGCGGGGTGAAGACGGAGGCGGCACGCCTCCTCAGCCTCACGTTCCGCTCGCTGCGCTACCGGCTCGCGAAGTTCGGGATCGGTGAGCGGTAGGAGCGCGGCTCACTTGCAGGCGCTGGCGGGCGGCGGCGCATCGGTCGGGCCGGACGGCGCGTGGCGGCACGCGTGCATGTCCCGGGTCACCTCCACGACCCCGAGGCCCATGACCGGGTCCATGGCGCCGCCCATGCCGAGGTTCGACGCGCCCTTCTCCGGGTTGACGGCGGTGAGGCCGACCGCGATCTGGCCCTTCTGGTTCACGAAGACGGTCGGCTGATCGCCCTGCGCCGGCACGAGCGTGTTCTGGACGATGGAGCGGAGCGGGTTCCCGTTCGAGTCCTGGAACACGGAGCCACCGGTGACCGCGTCCGCGGCGTAGTGGTACGAGAGGCGGCGGAACGCGGCCGTGCACTTCGACGTCGCGCACCCGTTCGTGGCGGCCGTCGCTTCCCCGAGCGCGGGCTGGATCGTGTTCCAGAGCACCTTCCCGTAGAGCCCCGACACCGACGAGGTGCGCTCGTCGAGCAGGTTCACGTTGTAGGTGTGGGCGTCCGTCGTGATCGTCGGGCCGTGCTTGTAGTAGATCGCCCAGCCCTGCGAGGTCGCGGAGGCGAGGCCCGTCGGGTTGTCCAACGACCCGTCGATGAGCGAGATGCCGCTCGAGGAGGTGCGGGACGAGGTGAGCGGGTTGACGGAGGTGACCGAGTCGGAGACGTAGAGCCGCGCCTGGTCGTAGAGCGCCGCCTGCGCCGCGGTCTTGAAGATGGCCCGGTTGCCCGTGTCGTCGAACACCTTCAGGGAGAAGTACCAGTTGCGCGCCATCGGGTAGGTCGACCAGGTGGAGTTCGCCGTCGAGAGGTCGAGCGCCGATCCTGGATCCGGGACGCCCGTCGTCCGGTTCGCGGCCCGGCCCGCGCGGCAGCCGTACGCTCCGCCGGCGTCCGTGTCGCACGTGACCGCCACGTCCTTCACGAACCCGGAATTGCCGCTCACGACGTTCGGGCAGCCCGCGACCGTGACGTACGCGTCGGAGTGGACTCCGCAGGTCGGGGCGGCCCCGGTGAGGTCCGTCGAAACGGTGAAGTTGGACTGCGCTGTGCTGCTGCACGCCGCCTGCGTGAGGCCGCGCGCGTCCATGCCGAGGCCCGTCGCCGCGTAGCCGTTCGACGCCGTCGCGAGCGTCACGGAGCACCCCTTCTGCGCGCACGCCCGGAGGTTGTCCGGTCCGCAGATGCCGCCGTTCGTGTCGATCAGGTTGAAGCGATCGCCGGTCCCCGCATAGACGCGGAAGACGTGCGCCCCCGGCAGCGCGGTGTTCGCCGTGATGTAGAAGAACGGCTGGCCGCCGCTCTTGTTGCAGAGGCTCCCGTCGTTGTACGGATCGCCCATCTGGAAGACACGGGCGCCGAACCAGTTCTGGACCCGCTTGTCGGTGTCCATCTCGCCGGGCGTGTTGAACCGCAGGACCCAGAGCTGTCCGCCCAGGTCGCCGAACGTCGCCGTGTCGAAGTACCCGTCGTTCTCCCACGAGAGGCTCGGCCGCCGCTCGCTCGTGCCCCACACGACCATCCCGGGCATTGCGGCGACCGGGAACGTGAGGGCGAGGCGCGGATCGCCCGCGCTGGCGGTGGTCGGATACGAGAAGTCGAACACCTCCTTGCCGGTCCAGACGTCCACCATGTGGACGCCGCGGCCGCGCAGGAGCTGCGGATCGAAGCCGCCCGGCAGGAGCGTGACCCAGCGCTCGTGGTACGGGACGGGAGTGGCCACTCCGGGGACGGCCATCGTGGGCGTGTTCGCGTCGGCGACGCGCCCGGAGTTCGGGTCCGCCTTGATTCGGACCGGGCCGATGGGCGGGGGCACCGGGAGGAACTCCGTGTAGGTCTCGCCGAACCGGAGCGACTCGGGCTCGGACGGCTGCGGGTAGATCCAGAGGAACTTCGGCTTCACCCAGGTGCCCCCGCTCAGCTGCGCCGCGTCACTGACGTCGAGCGCGAAGAAGTGCGTCCCGCCCCGGCGCTCGCCGACGATCGCGACGGTGTGGAACTCGGAGGCGGCCTTCATGTCGTCCACGATCGGCGCCGGCGTGGTGATGCCACCGTTCCCGACGCCGTCGACCCAGACGTCTCGCACCATCGC